>Ga0308017_1000494_pt1 | contig 12057 bp, 19 predicted proteins | sample Neamet280_FD_203145 | JGI IMG/M metagenome (GOLD analysis project Ga0308017, IMG submission 203145) | Marine microbial communities from water near the shore, Antarctic Ocean - #280 | ecosystem: Environmental > Aquatic > Marine > Unclassified | place: Southern Ocean | collected 2014-10-01
TCACATGATGGAGAAAAACAATGATTGACAAGGAAAAGAGAAACAAAAAACAGGCAGAATATCACCAGCTTCACAAGGAAGAACAAAACGCCAAGAAAAGAGAGTATCACAAATTACATAAAGATGAAGTTAACGCAAGAAAAGCCAAGCAGTATCAGGCAAACAAGGAGAGAATACTTGACACTCATGGCGAGTATTGGGAGAAAAACAAGGGCTGGCTAAACGCCAAAAGACGTATCAAGTACCAAGAGAATAAGAAAAAGGAGAAACAAGAATGAAATACATTTACTATCAAAACGAATCAATACCATACACAAAAAATGGTACAAGTGTTTGTTTAAACCAAAACAAAAAAGATTATCCTGATGAAGTCAATCAGATAATTTATCGTAAGTATTCTGACGTTAACACGATTGAGCATAACACAAATTACAACGAGAGGACTAGGAATTGAAAGCCCTGTGCAGCAAATGTCAATCGTCTAATGTTTTGTGTACAATAGATGTTGAAGGATTGCCAGTTTGTGAGAGGTGTTTTGAGAAATGACTGATGAAATAATTAACTTCCTCATATACTTTACAAATAATCACATAGAAGATAGTAAGAAAAAAATAAAGTTATTTGAAAACGATCCAGAACAATTACATTTCCATCTTGGAGAATTGGCAGCATACAAAAACGCTTTACAGGCTATCAAAGCACAATTAAAAATTGAGGAATATGCAGAATGAAGTATATCAAACCATTTTCAGGTATATCATACACAACGGATTATGTTTATGTTGGACTCAGTATAGTTGTAATAGGATTGATAACACAAATAATTTGGGATATTTTTAAATGAAATATCTTAAACACTACACATGGCAAGACTGGCAAAAATTTAACGATAATACTGTAAAGCCAAGCACCAGGTTTGAAAAGTTCATCAATCACTCCACTGGAAAAAAAGAACCATACACATCACTGACTGTACAAGAGGTTTTACTTTCAAAGTATAAGATAATAATTGATGGACACGAGTCCGTATCTGACAAAAGAAAAAGAGTATGGAGTCAGCGATATGCAGCAGTAAAAAAAGTGATCAATCAAAAGAACCTGGATAAGGGATTGTCAGATTTTAACAAACTGATGGGGGCTTTTTCAAGCGGACTTGGGGGATCAACAACAAAATCATCACGCAAACCAAAAACAAAATCCTCACACAAACCAAATAATAATATTGAAATTCTGCTTGGCTCTTGCGAGACAAACCCTAAATGGGAAAACAAACCTGTACAGTTTTTCCCAAAACACAAGTCAAAACACAAGTCAAAACACAAGTCAAAACACAGGTCAAACCCCAAGCCAATGTCAGTTGACGAGCAGTTTTACGGAAAAAAACCTAAAGGGAAAAAAAACAAAACTGTATCATTTTACAGCGATAAAAGTAATGTCAAATTCTTTTAACTATTTTTTCTTAACATTAATTGTTCTGTAATAGGCTTTTCTTGTACTGCCTGCAACAAATATTTTCTTCTTTGCCATGCATAAATTCTGTACAGGAATTATTAAAAGATTAGACATAAAATTACGAGGGAAGGACTTCATTTCCCAAGAAAAATGAGTAAACGCAAGTTTACAATGATACAAATTATTACTAATATTTATTAACTCGGTATTCACTTGTTGAAATTGTGGGTGTGCGAGTAGTTGTCTTTTTGGTCATGAGTATGATAACTATGATGAGCATACCATTAGTCTATTCATTAGAAGATGATGATAATAGATACCTCTCATACAAAGAGAAACAGGATAAGGAATTAGAAAGATTACTTGATGAGTACGAGTTAAAAGAACCTGATGAAGGTGGACCACCTGTACAAGAACTGTTGGATTTTAATAAAGTTCATCAAGACGAGTTGGAAGAACTAAACCAAGAACTGTCAGATCATAATAAATTAGTAACTACTAGAATTTCAAATATTGAAACTCAAAACGAAACAATTCAAAAAGAAACACAAAAACTTACACAGGCTCAACAATTAGTCCAGGAAGATTGGTCCGCACCACAGCCTGATAACTCACAACTTGTTTCAGAATATCAAATTTTAGAGATCATGACAAAAGAGTTGGAAGAATTAATTGGAGATAAAAAGAAAATGGAATCACAAATAAATGTTAAAGAATTATTAATTGAAATTTTAAAGCATGATGCAAAACTTATCGGCATTGAACTATCAGCTAACTGTATTGCTATGGCAAAATTGAACATGACAAGCTGTCCAACTTATGAGGATCTATACTCCTTGGACACATCAATAACTGCAATATCTGGGGAATTTAGTTTTCATGACGGTTGGTTTCACAGGGAAAAAACAGGTTATCAGGACTCTTTTAGGGCGTATGACAATGATGGTATAATACGAATCCTTGTTGATCCCCCACAAAATGAAGGTATAAGAATAAAGATGATAACAATCGAGTCAAATTTAGGGTTCTATACTGACAAGGGATTTACCACAAAGGTCACTGACGGTAAAAGAGTCCTGGGTAATGAAAGAATTATTAAAAATTGTACTACTGCAAAAATTTCAGCAGATAACTGGAAGATGTTATTGCCTGACACAATTCATACATTTAGAAATGGTTGTGAGTCCGCAGAAATTGAGGACTTGATAGAGTTTGACATGCCAAAAACAGAAATTGACATTTGGACCTCACCTAATGTACAGTATGCAGAATGGCTTTTAAAAATTAAGCAAACCTGTAAAGTAAAATGTTAATAGATTTTGATTTTTCTTTCTTCTGCTGGAATTAACAAATGAACATCAACTTCTGCAATAGTATTACACCACCTACACAGTTCTCTTATTCCTTGTTTCTGATGTGCTGGTTTTTTATTTCTCATAACAATCGAACACCACTGGCATCTCATTTTTCTTCTTCACCACTTTTTTTACAGCACTTTTTACATTTATGAAATCTTTTGGTCATTAGTAATAGGTCCTCTCCTTATTTCCTTTCTTCCTTGAGGATATTCTTAGAACTGAATTACAATCCGTACAACGTCTTATTTCTTTGCATAAAATTTTATCAAAGATTCTAATTTTATGATCATTATGATTTTCGACCTGAACACAAATTTTATATTTCTTGTAACTTGGATATGGCATTACTTTTTTCTCCATATAATTACACAACTTGGGTAAGGTGCAGAATTTTTTGATATTTGATTTGTATTAGGATCTACAAATTTTATTCTACCTTTGATAAAATGGATTTCTGCTTTTTCCTCAACGTATTGATGCCACCATTTTGTGTCAGTTTTGTTAAATGTTAACATCACACCTGTGATATTATTTTTCAAATGTTGACTGTAACAATGAGAAACAAATTTTGTAATTTCAGAATATGGTGGATTGCACCAAAAATCCTCAGTAAATTCTTGTGTTAATGAATCATCTTTTTTAGTATAGAATCTAGGACATTTTTGATTTCCATTTTCTGCTGCAACATCAAGTTGAGGGGAAACCTCATACTTTAGACATATCTCATCAAATACTGTCTTAGGTGTAGCCCAATTATCTCGTTTTGTTATACTTTGAAGGTGTTGAATTGATTTCAAGATTTATCCTCAACGGTATGCTTTGTATGGAAAGTATGCATAGTCTTGACCAATGATGTTAAAGTAGAGCCAATAAAATCGTGTAATGCTTTGTTAGAATTATCATTTTTAATCTTAACATCAATATGGGTTTGATCTTCTGATTCAAATTCTTCTGCTGTTTTTATTCTGATTCCAGTGTATGCATAGATTTCAATTTTATCATCACTACCACCCGTAGATACTCTTGTTTTGGTAGGTATATTTCCAATTAATTCATCAAAGATTTCTTTGAATTGTTTTTTTGATTTTGGTTTGTAACCGTTATCATTACAAAATTCTGACCACTTGTTAAACGGATCATTTGAATCTAATCTGTATGATGGTGAATTAACTATCCACTGTTTTTTAAATTCACCGATTCTATTTCCAAAAATATTCCAAATTTCAGATACGGTTCTTGGGCTAATTGGATAGTGATACTTTTCGTTATCTGAAATCCATGTTGCATTTTTTAATAGATATGTTACAAACCCATCTAGTCCTTGACCGCCTAGTTTTTTCTCAGTGACTTTTTTCATTACATTTTTAATTTCAGTATCCTTATGTCGATATTTTTTATCAATTCTAATTAGATATGTTCTGTCATAGATTGCTTCAGCATCATCAGCATTTGGAATCTCATACAAGTCATTTGCTGCAAACAAAAATCTACTTGTAGGAGTTAGGGTTTCACCTTCATGGTAAATTTTTCTAATTGTAATCGAACTTTGTGTTACCCATTTTTTAATAACGTCAATTTGTTTAATACTTTGATCATTAAGATCATCATCATAGTTTAGCATTTTATCAGCAGCAGCTAATTGTAAGGTTTGGTCATTTGCCAGGTCATGAATTTTTGTAGTTGTATAATTTTTATCACCTACAACTAATTGTGCTAATATTCCAAGTTGAGATTTTCCAGTTCCAGATACGCCAACTAATCCCAATTGATAATCTACACCTGTAAATGGGTGAAAACAAGTTGAAAGAAAGTCATAATATGATTGCCTGGACCTTTCATCTGGAATTATTGACTCTACAACTGCGTTAATTTTATCATACTTTGCAGTTTCATCAAAATTATGCGGAATTTGATTTAAGATAATATAATCAGGTGTAAACTTTGATGAAAATACACCGCTTGTCACATCATATAATCCGTTGGCTAAACATTTGATGTGTAATGAGGATTCAATATCACGCCTTGAAATTACTTCACATGTATCATTGATATATTGAAAGACTTCAGTAACATCTTTTGTTTTTGGTTTGTCAAGTGCTTTTCGTGCTTCTCGTCTAATGTATGCTTCACCATTGGAATCATAAAAAGCACCATTGTAAAATAATAGCCCCCCTGTAATCTCAATTCTTTTAATGAAATTATTTCCCTTAATCCATTCACCTGATTCAATAATTTGTGTTTTATCAAATCTTACCTTGATATTTCTAGAACCTAAAGCAAAAGCAATTTGTTTAATATTATTAAATTTTTCTTCATTATCCCATATAGTTTCAATTGCTTCTGTGATAAATTCATCAGATATGCCATATTTCCTACAATACGGTGCTAGTCTTGCAAAAATATCAAATTTACTTATCACATGTTCGCTAATTACATAAAGTTCAACTAATTCAGGTATGAGATAAGACGGTTTATCATTTCCAAACTCCCCATTTAACAAGTTCCATAATCTGTCTTTATTTTTTATTGCTTCATCAATTTCTTCTTGAGTAAATTCATCACATGGCATTTCAATATTTTCATCAATTTTTTCTGTTTTGATAATTGAAGTTGTTACATTTCTACCATGTCCAATATTATCACATTTACAAGATGTTTGATTATTATTTTGGATATAAGATATTTCACAAAGATTATGTGTTTTGGTAAAAAGACCTACCCTTTTACAGTCATTACAGATAAATTTATGATTACTTTCTCCACATAGGCAGCCATCAGAACCTTTTGGAGTTATACATGAATCATGCCTGTCAGATATACAGGCTGGACAATTCCACTTATTCATCAATAATCCTCAACTGTCTTGATTTTTTTGATTTTTCTACGATTTTGAATTTTCCATCACAAATGTAGCATAATGAATACCCACTTGGATAGTGATAAATTTCAGATACCTTATCACAGAAAAAACATTTCAATCTAGACTATCTCCATGATGAATTATTTGATGTAAGTTACAAAGCAAGATTGAATCTTTATTATCTATCCACTGTTTATCACAAAACTCACATTTCATTTTCTACTCTCCATGATCAATTGATATTCAGTTTGAGTTGCAACAAGTTTTTTCTGTGCTTTTTCTATTCGCTGTCGTAGAACTTTCATTTGCCTACTTAGATTGTAATAATAATTTTGACATTTGACTTTATGACAAATTTGATGTTTTCTTTTTGCCTTTGAAAAAAATAAGTTCTTACAGATATGACATTCATATTTTGTTTTATTTATTCCAGGTCTTTGATCATTCCAAATTTTCCATTTTGTAGAATTTCTTTCTTTTTTACATGGTCCACAAAATCTTTTTGTACCTAATATTTCGATTTCAGTTTTACAAGTGATACACAGTCCAATCATAATTTGTAACCCTTGCGTACTTGTTTTCTTTTTAAATTGTATTTTTGTCGCATAAAACGATTTTTTGTAGAACGACATTCTTCACAGAATCTCATAGTAGATTCGCCTTGATTAAATTTGCATTTACACATTACACATTTTATAATGTATTCAGTTTGACTCAATTTTCATTCTCCTTTTCTTTTAAAATAAAAGAAGGGGGGTTGCCCTTGTTGAGCAATTTGTGGTATTGGCATAAGGTAAAAACCATTATACTAATTCCTTTTGTGTGCCGCTAGATCCGTTCTGACTTAGGTATGACTTTTTTGATTGTAGTTTGAAAAAGGATCTGTCTAAACCCTCTTTGTTGATGTAAGGTACTTTCACACAAAGCATTGGCTCAAATCCCTCGGATTTCAAATCTGCAAGGAATGATTCACCTAGCAGTTTTTCAACTAACTTTACTCTAGTTGTATGGAATTTGTTTTCTGCTTTTCCCTCAACTGTGAATGATTCCTGTGTTGTGATTTTTACGCCCTTTGTTGTTGTTTTTGCACCTGTCTTTTTGTCAATCTCAGTATAGTCAGATCGTTCTACATCAGTAATGGTAAAGAACATACCATCAATTGTAGAAATTGCTACTGAATCTATTTTTGGCTCGTATTTTTGATTGTCTATATCGTTCATTTTTTGTTCACCTCTCTCTTTCTAATATTGAGAAAGTCTAATGATGTGACATAATTTATGTCACAAAGGGCATTGGAACAAAATACCAAAGAAACATCAATTTCTACGATTGTTAGAAATCCTTTACTACATTTTTCACATATTTCAGGTATTTTTACTGAGGGTTTACCGAGTGAAGAATCATTTAAGAAAAAAAGTGACAATTATTTCAATTCCTCAACTGAATGATTCTGGACTTTGGAGTTCTCAATTAGGAGTGCGTGAATACGACAAACCCCCGTAATTATTTTTTGCTCGTTTTCAAACTCGATAATGTGAATATGTGTCACTTCTTTCTTTCGTTCACCTTTCATTCCCATGAAACAGTCAATAACATTACAAAAATCTGTCAATTTACAATACCTGGTGCTATTTTTATCATTTCAATAAATCCTATCTCTTTGAAAATAATTGCACATGATTCGCAACTTGTCATATAATGAATTGTTTCTTTTGAATCATCAATTAATTTTATGTTCCTGACTTCATGGAGACATTTTAAAAATTCTGTTGTCAAAGTTATACCTCTCCTTTTAAGATATGGAGAAGGTTTGAATCTGATTTACAAGATTCGTATAACTTTGATAACTTCTCAGCACTTGGATCTGATTGCAGTAAATATAGGACCGCCATTTTTAGCCATGTTGAAGTGCTAGTATATGTATCGTCTTTGTCACCAAGTTTTGTAACTAATGAAGAAGCGTGAAAGACTTTTCCAATTAATTGTGCTACTTGTAAATCTGCGTTGATACACATGATTTTTTTGGATTCGTTACTGCTAACTACCAAATTTATTTCCTGTTTTGTATCTCAATATTAGCCTAGATACTTGGCACTATTAATACATTGATAGATTAAATGTCTCAACTTGTTAGTTATTGTTAATCACTCGTTAAACAATTTAATAGTTAAATATAAGAGTAACAGTAAGTTAGGTGTGATGGAAATAGTGTTCCCTGAATTGTGTCTCAATAACTTAATTTAGCAAAAACACTATTTCCACTAGATTTTAAGTTCTTAATTCATAATGGTTGTTCGATCTATTTATGATCGTGTGATCACTTGTAAGTAGGTGTAGTATGATCTAATTTCTACACTTGATCGATCAAAAGTTAATCATAAAATCTGTAAGCGTTTGTATTCTTTTATAACAGTTTTTAAACTTACTACCATGGGATTTCATATTGACTATAACAATTAGATTATCAGATAGATTAGAAGAAAAAATTAGATCGCATGCAAGTACTGAACTTAGCACAATGACAATTATACTTACAAAAATTATTGAAGATTATTATTCATTTGAGAAACAAGCTCATGAGTTTGGATTGCATCACATAAGTCATGAAATAGTTTCAATGTATCACGAACCTGAATTTCTTAAAGAGGTATTGTCAGGTAAGGGAATCAGTCAAAAATATTTAGATGTGTTGGCTAACTATCCAGAAAAATTCTATGTTGCCACAGTTGGAGATTCCAAATCTAAAACAGTCGCTTCACGCAGAACTAGACGAATTGAAGTCATGCGAGTAATAGAATTAATCATGAAACACATGAACATAAATTATAAAAAAATAGAACTAGGTCAGCCAACTGGCGATATGTCCACAGTTTTTACAGTTTCACATGGAATAGGTCTAGCATATTCACACGCACTTAATTTTATGTTTGGTGAGTTTCTTAGAATACATGGCTTTACTTTTACATCAGATATTTCTGCCACTAACATGATCATAAACATAGAAAAAAATTAATTATTTTTTAGATTAAATTATGGGGTGAAATATTTTTTATGCCTTTACTATTTCCCTTAAAGTCAAAAGGGAATTTGAATTTTGTAAATATTGTAGAGTATGCGATATACAATGGAATACCAAAAGTTCCCAAGTAAAATAAAATTTGAAACATCTCGTATGGAACTATCTGTGAATCTTGTTGATTCCAGTTTTCACGAAGTTTATCATCATACTCATAGTATGCCATTAGTGCAGTTGCACTAATAATCAAACTACATACCATCAATGCCCTACCTACCCAGGGGAATACCTTGTTATGCCACTTCTCCATGACCTTTGAGAATTTTTCTAACTTTTCATAGTCGATCATTATTTTCCCCCTACCAATTTTTTCCAAACTGACGGATCAAACGCAACATCACCAGCCGCTATTTTTGATATGACTATTTCAGCCACATTATTTTCATTTTGCTTTTTCAGAATTATATTCTCTTTACGTTCTTTTTCTAATTCGATTCTGTTTCTTTCCTCATCTGATATGGTTAGAAATGGAATTGCCTTTTTGTATTCTCCAAAATATTCAAAATCATCTTCAATGTATCTTTCATAGCTATCTTCTAATCCAATTTTATGCCCCATCAATTTCTCTTTATCTGCAAAATCCACTTTGGCTCTCCTAAGCATTGTGTTAAAGTATTTTCTAAAACCATGCATCAATTTTACAGGGTGACGTTTTTGACCGACTTCAAGCGGTTTTCTTATTCCGATTGCTTTAACTACTTTATCTACTCTCTTTCTTACTCCCTTGTGTTTTAAGCCTGTAAGTATTAGATATTTTGGCGATCTGATTAATGGATCTGTTGGCTTAGGGGAACTGAGGTATGTTTTAATCCATGATTCTCGATATAATTCGATATACTTGCACGTTTCAGGAGTTAAATGTGTCCAATATTCCTCTCTATCCCCATGATAAATTCGTACAGCCCCACCTACAATATCATTATTCTCTCTAAAAATTATAACATCACTCCATGTAAAATAATCCCAGGCTTCTGATCTAAACCCAGCACTTGCGTGCATTGAGATTATTACCTTATCCACAATTGTACTGCAAACATCTAGCATCTGTTGAACTTCCTTTAGAGAATATGCCCTGTCTTTTGACTTTACACTTCTTGGGTACATGTTGTAAATTTTTTTCCAAATAACAGGAATGTCATTTTGATCAAGTAGGACCTTAATTGGCTTGACATAGTTTGGAACTGTGTTTGGACTTATTTCGTCTAGTTCGGCTTTACTTCTTTGAATCTTGACATATTCGACAATTATGTTTTTTCCCATCTTTGGATATTTCTCACAAAACTTTACAAAAAAATCTGCTTTACTTTCATCACTTGTGTCAGGTATTGAATCTGTAAACTGTTGATAAATTCCATTTGGTATTTCTTTTAGAAACATGTGCAAGTATTTTTGATAATGTTTCTTAGTTTCACTATCTTTAATTCCATCAAGGAATTTTTGATATGATGATAATCCATCTTCAAGAATTGAGTCTAAACTAATTTCCATATTTAATCATTAAATCTATCTGCATTTAACTCCCACTATGGGGGGTGGACTCGATGGAATTGACCTACTATACTGGGAAGATTTTACAGATACAGGCGTAAATTAATTGTTAAAGAATTAAATTATTATATATACTACTAACGTTAGATACTCGTTATGGGAAAATCAGGTTATACATCACTGTCATTGGACCAAAACCGATATGCAGTATTAAGAAAGAACTGGGATAAAGTTGTTGAGAAAGGTACTGAGGATACGTTTACAGCATGGGCTACAACTATACTGGAACAATCTATTCAAAGAACCAGCCTAATCCATTCAATGTATCCAAACTATACCTGGGTAGGTAAAACAGATACGGGTTGTGTAATCAAGGATAAAAATGTCATAGTCGAGATAAAATGGTTCAAAACAAAACTTGTTTGTAGTGTACATGAGGATCTATGTAGCCACTGTATATTTGCAGCCCTAAACGCACAATTCTAGAATTTAAATCCCTTTTTGATTATTCCTTGTTTTTGCATAACGGAATCTTTTGTGACTTTATTTCGTTTCTTTTTTACACCCTCTTTGTATTTTTTGTCTTTGACTAACTGTTTTGCTGATGCCTTATCACCACGAATAAGTTCAGTTCTTCTAAAAAGTCCAACTATCGCATAGGTTCTTGTATTTCCCAAGAAATCAACTGATTTACCTTTCTTTGACTTTGATTTCTTTTCTGTTTGATCCCTACTCATAGAAAGAAGTGGTGCTGCTTTTTTTGATGATGATCTTGATGGTAGAATATTGGGGCTTGGGGGCTTGCCAATTGATCTTGATGGTCTTGGAGATCGAAGTGGTCTTGGAGATCGAAGTGGTCTTGGAGATACTGATGGTCTTGGAGAGGTTGATGGTCTTGGAGATACTGAAGTTCTTGGAGATACTGAAGTTCTTGGAGAGGTTGATGGTCTAGGAGATGGCGAGGTTGATGGTCTTGGAGATGGCGAGGTTGATGGTCTTGGAGATAATACTGATGAAGTTGATTTTGGGGTAAAAATACTACTGAAAGTTGATGAAGGTATTCTACTGGAAGTTGGCTGTTTAATAACAGATAATCTCGTTTGAGGGCTGATGAATTGTGATTTTGGAGTTACTGGAATTTCACGTTTATCTAATTGTCTTGACCAATCTCTTAACTCAGAATCTATTTCACTTTCATTATATTTCACGTTTAAGAGTCTAGGAGAAGTAGGGGTATTGGTTACTAAACTTGAACCGCTAGAAATAATTTTACTAGACGTTGATGGAAGTTTGTCAGGTGTTTTATCATACTTGAACTCTATTTCACCTTGACCTCTCCTTTCCTTGATTGTCTTTTGCCAGTCCATGCCCTTTGATTTTTCTAACTCATATCGTAATCTCATGGACTCTCCAATTTCTCTTGCAAGTTTTTTGTTTCCAGTTTTCCATGCTTGTTGTGCTGCATACCTATCAAGGTAGAAGTAACTTGCAACTACATCTTTTTGCTGTCTATGTTGTAGTGCTTGACCATATCTAATGTTCACCCCATCAGGGAATAATGTTTTTTCCATCTGTGGTGTATAGTCATAACTTGATCTTACTGTATTTCTACCTGAAATTCCAGATATAGAACCCTTCATGTCAATATTTTGCTGACCAAAGTTCTGTGTGGTAATTGTTTTCTTAGTTCCATCAATTCCTATTTTAATTGGAGATCCAGTGTCACGAACTTTTCCATAAAACGCATCAGTGTTTTTTCCAGTTGCAGCAACTAACTCATCTTCTTTTCCAACAAGGTTGAAAATTTCCTGTGATTGTGGATT
>Ga0308017_1000498_pt1 | contig 12028 bp, 30 predicted proteins | sample Neamet280_FD_203145 | JGI IMG/M metagenome (GOLD analysis project Ga0308017, IMG submission 203145) | Marine microbial communities from water near the shore, Antarctic Ocean - #280 | ecosystem: Environmental > Aquatic > Marine > Unclassified | place: Southern Ocean | collected 2014-10-01
TCTTCTTTTCTGCTGATGTGTTGATCTTATCGTATAACATATCCATTTTATCTCCCTGAGTTGATACGTCACTTACAAGAGCTTGCTTGTATGTGGATGTATTAACCCAGTATGTTCCGACTGCTCGTCTATTATTATTATGAGTCCAGTATCTTGTTGCAGTATAGCCTGATTGTTTGTCCATAACCCTCACAGTTCTTGTAGGATCAAGTTTTGTTTCATCAGGATTGACTGTTTTTGCCCAGTTGATTAGAGAACTTTTTTCATTATAATCTTCTATAATTCGTTTCGGATCATCAGATAATTTACTACCCCATCTACCTTGTCTCCTTCTCCATGTGATATTTGTAATTGGGGTTCTACCTAATTCTGATTGTATTTGATTTGCACGAATTATTGTAGGATCAGAAGTAAGGGATGCTCTCATACTTGCCAGTTTATTTAACGACTTGTTTTTCATACTTGTTTGTGGGGTTAGGTATACTCTATCTGAGATGTTCTCTTCTGGAATATCATCTGGTTCATCATAAACAGCATCCTTTTGATTTTGTATCGCTTCATCTATAAATGACTCAGCCCCATCTGGATTAATTTTATTGATCCAATCCATTGTGGAAGTTGATAACTCTCTTGCGTTTAAAATGGCATCCACTTTCTTTGAATTGTCAGCCATCTGTTGTATCTTACTTTTTCCAACTCCTCCTCCTCCTCCTTTGGCAAGTTCTACTGCATTTGTATAACTTGGATTAGCATAATTGAAACCTTGTGCCAGATATGTGACAGATGTTCCATCATTTTTAGTAAAGTCTCTTACCTGTGGTGACATTCCCATTATGGTACCCATGCCTTTTTCCAATGTTTTTTGATTGATGTTTACACTGTTCTGTCCATTGTTAGTTGACATGCCTCCACCTTTACCCTTCCAAAATGTTGCTTGCCTGACACTTGTTGTGTTTAGATCCTTCCATCTGCCTTCTGTATTATTTCCCTTAATGTTAAAGTCAGGCAACATTCCTTGAAATTGATTAAGTTTAAACCAGTCATCATTTCTTCCCATTCCATAATTACTTGATGGAATTGGTGTACCTTTCATATTAAACGGGTTGTCAAAATTAACTTCCCAAGGTTCTCTCTTTTTAGCCAATACTTTTCTAGGCACTGCGACTATTTGAAATTTAAATAAATGTACTGTGTGGATGTTGTATGATTATTGAAGATATTTTTAGATATAGAATTGACAAGTTAAAGGCAGTAAAGGAATACTCTGATAAAAAGTCACTACCGAACTGGAAGATACCTGTGATGCACGGGTTCATGATATGCCTGCTTGGTTCTGTTTATGGTGCAAGATTTCTGGTTAATCCGTATCTTGAAGGCAATGTACATGAGGCTATCATTGCATTTATGCCGTTGATATTATTGTTCGGATCATTCTTCACTGTCATGGACTTGGTGGCAAAAGCAATGGCATGGGTAAACTGGGCTTCAATAAAGGGCATCATGTCACTGATATCAAAAATAGATAATCATGTCTGGAGAAAGTACAGACGGGAGGACTTTGTAGCAAACAAGATCTGGAAAATTCAGGTAAAGTTTGAAAAGATGGACAAGATCAATCGAAAGCGTATGATTGCCGTCATGATAATGTTTATGATAATGTGGATGTCATACAGAATTATGTATTAGCAAAAGGTACCTTTACAGCCCGAAGATAAAAGTCGTTAAAAAATACTAACTATAATGTTCAGTTATCATATGGTCAGACAAATCGTATGTGGACTTTTTGCAGACTTTACAGAATGAACTGTCTAGTTGGTTTTTAATTTTCATTTTTTATCATTAGACTCCTTTATGGCTTTAATTCTCCATGCCTTAATTTTAGGGTATCTTTCCACTCGCTTTTTTAATGACACATATGCGAGGTCAAGGTCATGCTTCCTTTTTTTAATTTCTTGGTAACGTTTCTGTTTACCTTTTTTATTAGATGCTAGTTTCTTTTTTTTATAATCTTCATCAACCCAATACCGAATACAGTTTTGGGATACTCCATACATCTCTGCGTATATCTTATAGTCTGGAATTTCTAGATAGTCATTTCGAATCTGTGTGACTTCTTTCTGACTTAACTTTGTACTTATTTTTTGATCATGAGTTAGTCTAGGATATTTCATCTAAGATCCATGTTACTAGTACCACCTGTTGGGTAACTACTATCTAACTGGTTAACTCCTAATCTTTCTGCTAGGTTTTCTACTGCGATATTGCATACATCCGTAAGTTCCTCAATGAACTCAATGTCTCCAATACCCTTTGTAAGTAATTCATCAATGACAGTTTCTAATCTGTCCTGTATTATTCCTAGTTTTATTAACTCTTCAACTTTGTCAAAGTTCATTTTTTAACCAATCCTTGAAGTTATCACATTGTTCATATTTTTCCATGAATCTTCTGATATGAAACTGTTCTCTATTGCTCATTTCAGACAAATCCATATAACATTTGACCTTTGCCATTTCAAGTGCTGACTTTGGAGAGAGCATTGGGTTTAGCCATCTCTCATATGTCATGAAAAAGTCCAAGTGTAATGGCTTCATCTGTCTCCAGAATTTGTATCCGTATGTATCAAGTAGTTGTCTATTGCTCATATTCATTACCAGTAAGTTTACGAAGTTTGCCGTTCATTGAAACAAGACATGACATCATGTGACCATGATCATGGTCGATTAGTTTCTCCTTGCAGTACCAACATGTTGGTATGCTACTCAACGGGAGTCACCATTTCCACATATTACATTCCTTTGCTTTCGGTCAGACAGTTTAGTTATGTTTGTAGTGGCTATATCGTCCAATTTTAAATTATATCTATATGCTAGGCGTGCAACGTACCACATCACATCTCCTAACTCCTTGGTCATTTTATCATAGTCTGTGTTTCCTTCGTTTCGAAGATATCTTTTACGAAGACCAGCTACCTCCCCAGCCTCTTCTGTGAGACCGAGGAAGTAGTAGTTTAACGGGTGCTCTAAATCAGTCTCCCCTGCTAATTTCTGATACTCGTTAAGTTGCAACTGCTATCATCGCCTTGTACTCTCTGTATGCCTGTCTTGCTGAACTTTTCTTTGGTGACTGTTTCATACGATTGTTACAGCATGGACAGAATACACCCTCCCATTTTATGAAGATGTCACACTGTGTACATCTTTTATAATTTAATTTATATGCTCCACGAACTGATTTTTTCTTTTCGTAAATCGGATTACTGCATACTCCCTTGCAAGCCATTATGTTTCTTTCTCCTGTTGGTAAAACTTTCTACTGTCATCTGGTTGATATTGAATCCAGACAGTAAGCGGATTGTCAGGATCATGTATCTTTCTATGGCAGTCGAAATGGACGTATGCCAGTTTTTCTGGAAAGTAAGTAACGTGGTGTTTTATTAGGTTCAAATTATCTACAGGTTCTTTAAAACATACTATGCATAACTTGTCTGAGTTAAGGTATGGGTTGTCGTCATTATCCATCATAAGCGTGATTTCCTATGTTGTGAGGCGTAATATGTCTTTTGGGATTTTCCAAACTGTGACAGTGAATTGTTGTACCACTTTGCACCACATGATTCGCATTGTATTGTATTGGGGTAACTTTGACTAAGGGTACCATTCTGACATGCGTAACAAATCATAAGAATTAATAATATCTTTTAGTATAAAAAATTAAGTTTTCACCATACATTTCATGCAAGTGTTCTCTCCTGTATCCTGATCAAATGCTATAGTGACATTTGTGGCATAGCATATGTGACATAATCCTTTCATAGCCATTATAATTTAATATCCATATTTATTTTCATATGCTTACTACAGTATTGATGTGTGGTACTTTCCTTGTCCATACCACAATAACCATTACCCAATACACGATAGCATGACATGGTCAATCTAGTAACAGATCCTTTCTGATAAGTGCTTGAGTGTTCTCATGTACTGAATCAAGTCGTATTTTTTTATGTGATCTCTTACTCTTTGCAAGTTTACAGGCATCACAATACTTTCGTGACATCTGACCGCTTAGTGCCTTGGTCATGTCTCCGTATTGAAATTTCTGCTTGCACTCTTTACAGTATTTAGTTATCAACTCTTCCAAAACTTACTCATGTCTCCAAATGGGGGTTCTTTTGTTTTTGGTTCTTCATCCTGTTTAGGCTTTGTCTTTCTACGTTTATACTTTTTTGTTTTTTTATCTGGTTCAGCAGTTGGGTTTTGAGCCTTTGCAATCTTTACCATCATATCGGTAGCTACTGTCATTGTCTTTTCAAATCCTTTAGCCAGCCCTGATAACATCTTTTGATTTCTGACGGAGTCATGGGCTTTCTTGATTTTCTTTTCGTTTAGAGCAATGTCTTGGTTGACACGTTCAGTGTCAATGTAGTATTCTAAAGATCTGAACATCGTGTTACCTTCGGTAGTGGACTTAGTTACGGGTTCGCCTACTGCTGGATCGTATACGGTACATATGTATTTTGATTCAAACAAAAAGTCCAAGTTGTCTTGAAGTATTTCTGGTGATATCCTTTTATTGTTTTTAGAAAAAATTGCTTGGCTGATCTCACTTTTGTCTTTAGTTGACTTTGACCATACAGAATATACCTCTAGTCCGATAGGAGTGAGCATGTATCCTTGGCTTGTTTCAACTAGCCACCCCTTGGCAACCAAGTTTGGCAGACTATGTTTGAAGTGATTTTCCATCTTTGTTTTTCCTTTTGTCGTGTAGGTGTTTTAGTTTAACTGCCATTATCACACCAATGATTGGTAGTGACGTTGCAATGTAAACCAGTATTTCGAAGTTTTCCATTATTGTAATTTGTAAATATTGTTTTCTATTTTAATTTTTTCTGTACACAAAACGCAGTCACGACTACAATTGTTATAACTACAATATCTGTAACTGCAACTGTTTTTCCAAAGAGTATCATGTTTGCTTGGAAACATGCTAGGAGTAACAAACATGCTGTTATTCTACGAAATAGTAACGAGTGCCAGAATCTTCTGTCAACGTGGTTATACTTCATTTTCTATCTTGCACCTGATACATATTTTATCAGGCTTTGCATCCAACATATTACCTGTCTTTTCTAGACTTTTTTTGCAGTTAGAACATGAACCACAGCCGTGACATATCCATTTCCCATACAGATTATACCCTTCTGGCAGTTCATCTGCTGGTCTATAGTTGTCTCTACCTGTAGCCCATATCTCATATACAAATTCACTTTGACATACGTCACATTGTATTGTTTGTTTCATTAGTTACACATCATTTCTTTTTATACGGTATAATATCAATATCGAAACTAGTGCATGCGGTACAGTCAAGACATTTGTTTCCCTGCTTGCTTGCTGGACATTTGAATCCCTTGTACGCATCAAATACTTTACTTGACAGAACTACCGTTGTTCCAATCTTTCGTTTAACGTTAGGATGTTTGCTTAGACTCTTTGCGAGTTCCAATGGAGGGGCACCGTCAACCATTTCGGATGACAAGAGAATCTTCAAGTTCTTTGGAATTTCATATCCCTGCATAACTGTTTCAGATATTATGTTTTTCTCATGTGTGGGTAGCCAGAAATTAAAACTTGGAAGTACCTTTGCAATTTTGATTATCTGTAGTAGCATGTACTGGTCTTGAAGGTCGCCTGAATCAAACCAACGGAAGTTCTTTGAGGGTTCGGTTGTACGAATTAGAAATGCAATAGCCTCTATCCAGTTCTCCTGTTCTTGCCATGCAGTTAACCTCTGATCAAGGCAGTCCTTGACATTTTTATATGCATAGTTACCACGTTTGGCGTAGCATCCCTTACAGACAGATCCCTCTATGTCAGTAAGTAACGAACCAGTATGACATGCCCATGTTGGAATACTCCAAGACTGCATCCCCAACTTTGATGTTTGAGACAGTCCGTTTTTATCAAACCAGTTGTTTCGTAGAATACTGTTTGCGTTTGGAACTGTTAGGTTGTTGTAGAACTTTCTGTTGAAAGGAACTACTAATTTTAAAAAACTCATTAGAAAAAAACTAAAGTTTATCCATTTCTTTTTTTATTCGAGTAAGTTTCTCTCCGACATACTCTGTGTCTAGAAACTCACTACTGGAAGCATGCAGGGCTATTGAAAGTGCATCTTCCATAACTAATTTTTGTCTGTGATGAAGATCTGAATCCTCCCATACATCTCGTATGAGGTCGTGTATCGTATCACGATGTGTCCATGAATTATTCATTATTTTAATCAACATTTTGACAGATATTTGTCAATGTAGTATTCTAAAGATCTGAATCTTGGTTGACACGTTCTGTCAAAGGTAGGTTCTCCTTGTGTGGTATTTCTATGTTGTACTTGTGCCTTACTGTGCCAAATTGTATGACGTGCCAGTCTTTCCTTATACAAGGAATCTTCACTATCAAATGTCATGGAACATAATGAACAATGTATATCATTAAATTCTGTAATCTCTTGCTTATTCATTATTACAATCATCACACTGACATAGTATGTTGTTTCGTTTACACCAACTGTGTAAACTTTCACCAAATATTATTACTTTCATTCTTTTATGTATACCTCCAATATCACCTTGGCTCCACAATACTTTTCCTGTTTTATGGAATTACCAAAACTCATTTCAATCTTACAGTTTTCAAAACTAAACTTGTCAGTTGTATATTCAATGTTCTTTCTCATATCCCAGACAACAATTCTGTTTGGAGCATCCAATGTTTTTTTGTATCGTAGTCGATACCCTAGTACCCATTTTTGCTTTGTTATTTGTTTACTCATTTTATACATCCTCACATTTTAAGTGAACGGGTTTTCCTTTTAGAAACCATGCCTCATGTAAATTTACATACTGTTTACATTTATGACATTCACTCATTGTAATTCCAACTCCTTATTGTCATACTGTTCAACGGTGTTCTCCAGCGTATTGATTGCACTGTCATAGTCAAAGTCAACAGTATCAAAATCCCAATATGACTGGTTTTCTTTTTCAGCCGTCACTGCAAACCAGTTGTTGTTTCTACATTCATACGAATCTCCGTATTCCTGACTCGTACCGATTTCCTCATTAAATGAGTTGTCAGTCAGTTCGTCAAATCCGTCTGTTCCAAATCTTCTACCGTTGACATATTCAATTCCATTTATTGTATAGTCGACATCTCCGAGTGGGTATGATGTGAATACGGTTCCGTCCTTTGCAGTCAATTCTGCTATTGGTTCAGAATAGAAAAAAGAATCTGTTCTGTCTGTTTGTTTTTCAGTTAGTATGTTCATCTACATTTTATTAATGATGAAATCAACAAGGGCTTCCTTGTTTGTTGGGTTTCTATCAAATGTTTGTTGTAAAATTGTTTTGTCATATGCAAACTTGAAAGATAGATCAAGGTTACGTTTCATTTTGTTCATAAGTATTATTTTTTAAGCCATTCCCATTCTGGGCGTTCTTCATTTTCATTATCCAATATAGAGTTTGGTGACATAGTACTATTTGAAATTTCCAATTCCACCATAATCTGCGTTCTCCAATTCAAAAACCAATTCATTGCCGTAACTATAACTATGAGGTTTGATTCCTTTTGATATTGGCTTTTTGCGATCATAGGCTAGTTCTCTATGTCCATCTTTATCTCTACCAAGATAATACAAATTCAATCCTTTTACTTTTCCACATGATGAACAAGTATCTCTAAAGTAATCTTCTACTATGTCAAAGAATGGACAAAAGTCACTTGTATAATTATGTCTTTTACAGGTCATTGTATTGTATCTCTTTTATTTTCAACCAGTATGTTCCAGTGCCATGAGCAAAGTCTTTGTCTTTTATTACATCCATGATGTCTCGCTTGGTGGACTGGATTCTAACAGCCTCGCCCTCTCTAGTAAATGCGACAAGTCTGTACCAGTTGTTTTCCACATGCTTTTCCAAGTCATCTATGATCTTGTCATTTACAGACTCGTTCTTTTTGGTAAACTCTAGAATTATGTTAACAGGTTTCATTGTTACTCCTTGATTTATAACAAACTTTACAGATCATGTATTCTTCACCTGTAGGGTTTAAAACATCTTTTTTAGTCAATTTAGAATCTTTGAGTTCTTGTCTCCAAAATTTATCATCAAGGTTTGAATCCTCTTGTATAACCACAGCACCACATCCATGCCAGTCGCACCAACTATCATTGCATTGTTTTTCATTCAAAGGACAATCTCCTTCAATCCAATCATCCCCTTGTTTACCCCATACATCTACATAATCGAATTTACCGCAACAATGGATGCATTTGAACTCACTCATATTTATCCTCTGGATCAAAGATAAATCCACCGTCAGATTCAACCCATTCTTGTATGGCGATTTCCTCTGAAATATATTTTTTGTTTTCTTTCAGTATGTCCTGTAGTGGATCGTAGTCAATTCCATTGGAACCATATATGTCTACTCTGACAATCCAGTGATTGTTTACCTCTCTTTCAATTTCAACGGCTGTTCCATATGCCCTGTTGATTTGATAGATTATGTTACTGCTGTGATCGTTTCCAGAATACTCTTGAAAATAAATGTATCCTGATGCCCTAAACGCAGTACTCAATTAGAACCACCCAGCAAACATGCCTTTCTTTTTGGCATATCTTTTTCTTGGCTTGCTTCTAACATGTTCCGCTTGATCTTTTTTATTTGCTTCATCTAAAATTGATATTAATTTGTCAACCCTGCTTGAAGTTGGGAGATCTTTTTTCTTGTAAGTTCTCCTAGGCTTTGAAGGTGGGTTAATTCCTAGTCCAAACATTATAATCTCTCCCATCCGACACATTTGTAGATTTCAAAAAATGTTATTCCACATTTAATGCACGTTGCATCTCTGGTGTTTGATTCAGGATCAGTCTGTTTCCATTCATATGTTTCAACACCGTCTTTTTCATGTCCACATTCTGGACATTTACTTGGAAGTTCTTTATTCATTATGCTCGTCACTCCAATCATTTTTACAAATATTAAACCCACAATTATCACATGGACATGAACTTGTAATTTCATTACAGTTTGGACAATTCATTATTCTACATCTCCATACTTATCACAGTCACGACAATATCCATCTCTGCAATATCTTGCTCCACATCTGTTACATTTCATTATTTTAATCTCCTTATCAATTCATATGCGTGGACATATCCCTCTGAGAGACCTTGGTAGTATGCACCCTCTTCTGGAGAACATGTTATACCTCTGTCCTTGGTTGCCTCTTCTATGGATACTTTAAGGCAGTCTTTGATCTTACTGATAATTATTCTATCTTCTCGGTTCAATTACAATCTCCACAATATCCGTCATCCCCTGACAGGTCATGTTTAATTTCCTTGCACCCTCTACAGAATCCTCTGTATCGCATGGTACTTGGATCTTGTTCATCTGTCATTGTTTATCATCCTCATGTTGATCATGTTGATCTTGTATCCAAAATTTCAATTCCGAATCACTGTTAAATTCCATCCATTCAGAATCGCTACCTTCACTGTATAATATTCTATGTTTTACATTACAGCCTAAGTCTATTTCATCAGGTGGATCATGTATGTATAACCATCGTAATGCTTTGTCAAGTGATTTGAAAACAGTCATTTTAATTTAATTTTCTCCAAAAGTGTAATCTTGATACTTGATGGCATGTTGGACAGGTTCTATCAATACTTACATGAGTTGTATCATCAAAGTCCATATCATCTGCATCCCAATTACCACATTCATGATGATCATGTTCTCCATCTCCATGTAACTCTCCAGTGCCGTTGCACTCCTCACATTTAGTTTTATCATGACCAATGTCAACATAATGACCTTTGCCATTACACATTCCACACCAAGTTTCAGTTCTCCCTAGAAACTCTTCTTCCTTAAATTCGTAATACTCTTCCAAGTTTGAATCTGTTATGGTTATGTTATTAATTTTCATTTTAATTTAATTTTCTCCCATCTGGTCAATACATATATTTCATGAAACACTGTACCACATTCTAAACATTCAACTACTTGCCAATTTATGTCATCTCCATAGTCTATATCACCCCAATCCCATCTGTCTTCTGCATTGCAATGAGGACAGATGTTAGGTATGCTTCCGCTACCACTGAAAAGATTTGATGTCAAAAGTGTACCCTGTACCCAGTAACCCAAAGTTTGAGTTCCTCTCTCTTGCTCCATTCTAACATTGCATTAAATTCAATTGTATCCACTAACGGTGATCCGTTTGTCCAGTCAGTGTAATCAAAGACTTGAAACATTTCAGACTCTGTTGCAATTCTAAACAGTACGCATGCTCTGGAATAATTCATTTGATTCAAACAATCTATTCCCTCTCGCATCCAATCCAATGATCTTTTCTTTGAGTCGTTTAACAAAGTGATAATATGTTCTCGACTGTACGGATCGTCCATTGATTTTGGTGTGTAGAAATAGCCTGAGTCCTCTGGCTTACCGTTGTAGTTTAACGGAGTGTGGTAGTCATGACCTGAACCGTCAGCAACTAGGTTTTCTACAAACTCGTTTGCTATGTCCAATGCTTTCAGTGCATTTTTACCTGTCGTTATGATTAGTATTGTTTTATTCATTTTATTGTAATAGTAATTTTATGTTATTTAGTTTAGAAAAAAGGTCAAACCCCGTATTCCGATTTGGAAATAGGGGATAGGTATTCTTTACATCCTAATGCTATCAATTGTGGATCTTGTAAAAGGTTAACAAAGTCGTTTGCTTCGTTGAAACTTTTATTCATACCCACTGCCATTGCAAATGCCTTGCATGATCTAACATGCATACAGGTGTTGCAACTTCTTGGGTATTCCTCAACATGTGGTTTTGGGGCTTCTTCTATGTCAGTCATTTCGCAAATATCCTGTCAACATCTCTGTAGTGATTCATGGTTGAATTGAATCCTAAAGATCCGTGTGACAAGTAATCTGTCAACTGATTGAATCCTTCCCATTGGGAAGTGTCCTCTTTTGTCAATTCGGCTTGGAAGAAGTTTTTACCGTCTGCTCCCATCTTCTCCTTGACATCCATAAAGTCGAAAGCCTTGAGTGCTGTGATTGGCATGGTATCTGCGATACGCTGTGCATGGAACTGTGTCATTTTGACATCGTTCATCTCTTTGTATCTAGCCTTTAACACTTCTAAGGAATCCACAGTCCTCATGATTTGTTCGTTGATAAATGCCTCTGTGAGCATTTTTGTATGACGAATGTTTTTCATGATTTTTCTACCATGTGATCCTACTCTTTGAAGATAGTTCTCACCCTCTCCAACATTGCTTCTAGCGATCATGCTGATGTCGTTGTATTCATCAACTTTTCCCTCTAGTATTGCATTACCGTCACCTAACACTTGCTGTGTGGCAACGTGGAACATTGAATTTGTACAGTACCCTCTGTAGTGGTAAGGCATGATACTGAATCCTCTAGTCAAGTCAATTGAATTACCAATTGAGACACCAAGTTTGATCTTACGACCATCGCCTGCTGGATCAAACTCGTCATTGAGAACATACTTTGTAAACATAGTAGTTCCCTCTGGAAATTTGCTTGTCTTTTTGGATGATATCATGTTACCGTTCTGTGTATTCCAGTTTCCAACTGAAACAGACTTGTCAGGTATCAATCCGTATTCTGGATGTTCTTTCATTATTTTCTCTACAACTTCTACCACTTCCTCGTTTGGAAGCAATACATATTGTTTAGAACAGGTGTTCACAAACTGATCCTTGTAGACGATATGTCTTTTGCCAGTTGCGGAACCGTTGTAAAACACATCATGTAGTTGTGTTCCATACTTATCCCAGTCCTTGTACAATGTTGTTGCAAAGCCTTTGCTTGAAACTTCCTCTCTAGGTGTTTCCCAAGCATTGCTGAAATCTTTGTTTTCCATGTTATCTATATTTTGTGTCATATTTATTATTCATATTATTTGTAATAGAAAAAAAA
>Ga0308017_1000499_pt1 | contig 12018 bp, 8 predicted proteins | sample Neamet280_FD_203145 | JGI IMG/M metagenome (GOLD analysis project Ga0308017, IMG submission 203145) | Marine microbial communities from water near the shore, Antarctic Ocean - #280 | ecosystem: Environmental > Aquatic > Marine > Unclassified | place: Southern Ocean | collected 2014-10-01
GGCCACGTGGATCGCGTCCGAGTCGCGTGGAATGCCGTTCAACCTGCCGTTCAACACGCAGGCCGAGCGTGACATGTACGAGATCGGCAAGCGGCTGTTCTTCATGCGCGGTGGGCCGCACGATTTTTCGTGCGCCAGCTGCCACAGCGAAGACGGCAAGCGCATCCGCCTGCAGGAGCTGCCCAACCTGACCAAAAACCCCGGCGACGGCGTCGGTTTTGCCGCATGGCCCGCTTACCGCGTCTCCAACGGTCAGATGTGGAGCATGCAGCACCGCCTGAACGACTGCTACCGGCAGCAGCGTTTCCCCGAGCCCTTGTTTGCCAGCGACGTGACCATCGCGTTGGGGGTGTACATGGGCGTCAACGCGAAGGGCGCCAAGTCGATCGCGCCCGCCATTAAGCGCTGAATCGGAGACCTCGACATGAAATTCCATTGGTTGACCTGGGTGGCCCTCGCCGCTGTTGCTCTGGCTGGATGCGGCGCATCGCCGACAGCCGCCGACTATGACCGCATGACGATGGAGGTCGTCAAAAAATCCTTCGTCGAGCGCGGTATCGCCAAGCTCGATCGGCTCGAGCAAGATGAGGCACGGCTGGTGTGCTGGAAGGCCGAGGTCTCGGGCAAGGACCTCGACGAGAAAACCGCCAAAGCCATCGAGGAAGCGGCTCTGAAGTCCGTCATGTGGCCCAGCGATGGCAAGTTTCTGGGTGACTGGAAAGAGGGTGAGAAAATCGCGCAAAGCGGCCGCGGCTTGACGTGGTCCGACGATGAGAAAACGGTCAACGGGGGCAATTGCTACAACTGCCACCAGATCACGAAAGAAGAAATTTCGTACGGCACGTTGGGCCCCAGCTTGTACCAATACGGCAAGCTGCGCGGGGTGACCAACCCGAACGACCCGGCCGCCAAGCCGATCATCGAGTACACCTGGGCCAAGATCTGGAACTCGCGCGCGTTCAACGCCTGCACCAAGATGCCCAGCGCTGGCCACAGGGGCATCCTGAACGAGCAGCAAATCAAGCACGTGATGGCGTTGCTGCTGGATCCGCAGTCGCCCGTCAACAAGTGATTCCGGTTCGCGGCACCCGCCGCGACGGGTCTTGGGGGGAGGCCACTGGCCTCCTTTTTTTATCCCTGTGCCGCCGCTCGCGCCCGCTAAAATCGCCAGCATTCCCACTGCTGAGCACCACACCGCCGTGAATGCCCCCGTTTCTGCCTTGCACTTGTCGACATTCACCGGGGGGGACGCCCTTGGCCACTTTCGAGCGGGACAGTTGCTGGCGCGACTGCAGGGGGTGGACGAGCGCATCGTGGGCATCGCGGCGCGCTTCGTACACCTGGTGGCGACCGACGCCCCGCTGGACGACGCCAGCCGCCAGCGGTGGGCGGCGCTGCTGACGTATGGCGAGCCCTACCGCGGCCCCACGGAGGGTGTGCGCATCGTCGTCACGCCGCGCTTGGGCACGGTCTCGCCCTGGGCGTCCAAGGCCACGGACATCGCGCGCAACTGCGGCCTGAGCGCGCGGCGCGTCGAGCGTGTCGTCGAATATTGGCTCACCCTGCAAGCGCCCGGCTTGGGGGCCTTTCGCAAACGGCCTGCGGCGCTGGATGACGCCCAGTGGCACGCCTGCGCCGCGTTGCTGCACGACCGTATGACGGAGAGCGTGCTGCGCGACCTGGAGCAAGCCCGGGCCCTGTTCGTGCCGTTGGCCCCGCAGCCCTTGCAACGCGTCGATGTGCTCGGCCGCGGACGGGTGGCGCTGCAGGAGGCCAATGTCGCCTGGGGGTTGGCGCTGGCGGACGATGAGATCGATTACCTCGTCGACGCGTTCACACGTCTGGAGCGCAATCCCAGCGATGTGGAACTCATGATGTTCGCGCAGGCCAACAGCGAGCACTGCCGGCACAAGATTTTCAATGCCCAGTTCGTCATCGACGGGGTGGAGCAGCCGCACACGCTGTTTGGCATGATCCGCCACACGCACCAGACGGCGCCGCAGCACACCGTCGTGGCCTATGCGGACAACGCCGCGGTGATGGAAGGGCACACGCTCGAGCGCTTCGTGGCCGTGCCCGATGGCCAGGGCAGTCCTACCTATCGCCGCCGCCAGGCGCAGCACCATATCCTGATGAAGGTGGAGACGCACAACCACCCGACGGCCATTTCGCCGTTTCCAGGTGCAGCCACGGGCGCGGGTGGCGAGATCCGCGACGAGGGGGCCACGGGTCGTGGCGCGCGACCCAAGGCGGGGCTCACGGGGTTTTCGGTGTCGCGCCTGTGGGGTGGCTGGGCCGACGAGCCCGACGGCAAGCCCGCGCACATCGCCAGTCCGTTGCAAATCATGATCGAGGGCCCGCTGGGCGGTGCGGCGTTCAACAACGAGTTCGGTCGCCCCAACCTGCTGGGGTATTTCCGTGCGTACGAGCAGCGTGTCGCGTCAGACGTGGACGTGGTCAATCGCGGCTACCACAAGCCGATCATGATCGCGGGTGGCCTGGGTCAGATCGACGCCGCCCAGACGCACAAGGTGACGTTCCCGGCCGGTACGTTGCTGGTGCAGCTGGGCGGCCCGGGCATGCGTATCGGCATGGGGGGCGGTGCGGCCAGCTCGATGGCCAGCGGCGCCAATGCCGCGGAGCTGGACTTCGATTCGGTGCAGCGCGGCAATCCCGAGATCCAGCGCCGCGCGCAGGAGGTGATCAACCACTGCTGGGCGCTGGGCGCGGACAACCCGATTCTGGCCATCCATGACGTGGGCGCCGGGGGGCTGTCCAACGCGTTCCCGGAGCTGGTCAACGACGCCGGGCGCGGCGCGCGTTTCGACCTGCGCGCGATTCCGCTGGAGGAGTCGGGCCTGGCACCGAAGGAAATCTGGTGCAACGAGAGCCAGGAACGCTACGTGCTGGCCATTGCCCCCGACGCGCTGCCGCGCCTGGCCCAGTTGTGCGAGCGCGAGCGCTGTCCGTACGCCGTGGTCGGCGTCTCTACCGAGGAGCGGCAGCTCGTCGTCGAGGACGGGCAAGCTGCCGATGCACAAGCAGCCCGCCCGGTCGATATGCCGATGGACGTGCTGTTGGGCAAGCCACCGCGCATGCGGCGCGAGGTCACGCGCATCGCGCGCCGTTTCGCCGACTTCGACGGCACAGGGGTGGATCTACAGCAAGCGATCATTGGCGTGCTGGCGCACCCGACGGTGGCGAGCAAGCGGTTTTTGATCACGATCGGGGACCGCACGGTGGGCGGCCTGACGCACCGCGACCAGATGGTGGGGCCGTGGCAAGTGCCAGTGGCGGACTGTGCGGTCACGCTGGCGGACTTCTCGAGCCTGGCTGGCGAAGCGATGGCCATGGGTGAGCGCACGCCGATCGCGGCGCTCGACGCCCCCGCAGCGGGCCGCATGGCCGTGGCGGAGGCGATCACCAACTTGCTGGCCGCACCGATCGAGCTGTCGCGTGTCAAGCTCTCGGCCAACTGGATGGCCGCCTGCGGCGAGCCCGGTGAGGACGCGGCGCTGTACGACACGGTCAAGGCGGTGGGGCTGGAGCTGTGCCCGCAGCTGGGCATCGGTATTCCCGTGGGCAAGGACAGCCTGTCGATGCGCACGCAGTGGCGCGGCACGGACGGGCAGACGCACAAGGTGGTGGCGCCAGTCAGTTTGATCGTCAGCGCGTTTGCCACGCTGCCCGACGTGCGCGGCACGCTCACCCCGCAGCTCGACGCGCAAGAAGACACGACGCTGATTTTGATCGACCTCGGCCGAGGTCGCCATCGCATGGGCGGCTCGATCCTGGCGCAGGTGCTGGAGCAACCGGGCGGTGCGGCGCCCGATCTCGATGACCCGCAGGATCTGGTGCGGCTGGTGGCGGCGGTCAACGCCCTGCGCGCCGAAGGCCGCCTGCTGGCTTACCACGACCGCAGCGACGGCGGCTTGCTGGCCTGCGTGGCCGAAATGGCGTTTGCCGGCCACGTGGGCGTGACGCTCAACGTCGATTTGTTGGTCACCGAGGGCGACGGCATTCACGACAGCCGAGCCGACGTGGGCGATGCCAAAAACTGGGCGGCGCAGGTGAGCGCCCGCCGCGACGAACTCACGCTCAAAGGACTGTTCAGCGAGGAGCTGGGCGTGGTGCTGCAGGTGCGCAGCACCGAGCGCGACGCCGTGCTGCAAACCCTGCGCGCGCACGGGCTGTCCGCGTGCAGCCACGTGGTGGGCAAGACCCGTCCCGCCAGCAGCCCCATCGACGCGGGCAAGGGCGAGCTGCAGATCTGGCGCGACGCCCAGTGCATCTTCAGCGCCAAACTGCAAGACCTGCACCAGGTGTGGGACAGCGTGAGCTGGAAGATCTGCCAGTTGCGCGACAACCCGGCCTGCGCCGATGCGGAACACGCCGCCGCTGGGCAGTGCGACGACCCCGGCCTGCACGTGGCGTTGACCTTCGACCCCGCGCAGGACATCGCCGCCCCCTACGTGAACCGGCAGCGTCCGCGCGTGGCCATTTTGCGCGAGCAGGGCGTCAACTCCCACGTCGAGATGGCGTACGCGTTCGACAGCGCCGGCTTCGAGGCGGTGGACGTGCACATGACAGATCTGCTCAGCGGCCGCACGCGCCTGAGCGATTTTCAGGGACTGGTCGCCTGTGGTGGATTCAGCTACGGCGACACGCTGGGGGCAGGCATCGGCTGGGCGCGCTCGATCACGTTCCACCCCAGCCTCGCCGAGCAGTTTCAAGCGTTCTTCCAGCGCGGCGACACCTTTGGTCTGGGCGTGTGCAACGGCTGCCAAATGTTTGCCGAGTTGGCCGCCATCATCCCTGGTGCCGAACATTGGCCGCGTTTTACCACCAACGTCAGCGAGCGCTTCGAGGCGCGCCTGTCGCTGGTGGAAATCACCGACTCCCCCAGCCTGTTCTTCCAAGGCATGGCTGGCAGCCGCCTGCCGATTGCCGTGGCGCACGGCGAAGGCTATGCCAACTTCGGCCAGCGGGGCGATATCGACGCGGTGGCGGTGGCCATGCGCTACGTGGACCACCACGGCCAGCCAACCGAGGCCTACCCGTTCAACCCCAACGGCAGTCCGCGCGGCATCACCGCCGTCACTACGCCCGATGGGCGCTTTACCGCCATGATGCCGCACCCGGAGCGGGTGTTTCGCAATGCGCAAATGAGCTGGACCGACCTGGCCGCCACTGGTGGCATCGCGGCCTTCAGCCCCTGGATGCGCATGTTTCGCAACGCGCGCCGCTGGGTGGGCTAGGTGCGCTCGGTACGCTCATGCGGCCGCGTGCGGTAAAACTGCAGCGGCGCTTCGCTCGCCTGGCGCTCGGCCGCGCGCACGACGTGGCGTTTGATGCGTCCGACGACGTGCATCTCGCACGGTTTGCAGTCGAAGCGCAGCGTGAGCCGCTCGTCGCCATGCACCAGCACCAGCGGCTCGGCGCGGATCGTGCCCTGCACGCCCGTCACCCCCTTGGCTTGCTTGGGGCACAGGCTCAGGCTGTAGCGCACACAGTGCTTGGTGATCATGAGGCTGGCCTCGCCCAGCGTTTCGTGGCTCTCGTAGGCGGCTTCGATCACGCGCACCCCATGGCGGGCGTAGAAATCGCGCGCCTTGTGGTTGTAGACGTTGGCCAGGTAGGTCAGCACGTCTTCGGAGTAGGGCACGGGCGGCTCCACGGCGGGCGCACGCATGGGCCGCGGGCGGGCGGCTTCGCGCCCTGTCATCAGCGCCGCGACGGCCTCGCGCCGCAGGGCGTTGACGCGTGAGGCGGGCAGGAACCAGGGCTGTGGGAGCGCCACGTCCACCGAAACCGGTTCGAACACTGTGTCGCCCAGGCGGCTGAGCCCCTCGACCAGCTTGGCCTCGTTGGCGCGCGCGTCACGCGCAACCTCGAACGGGCCCGCCACGGTGGCGGTGCCGGTGCAGCCGTCGGCGTCGGTCAGGGTCAGCTGCAGGGCGTCGCCCTGCGCGCGCAACTGCACCCACAGCGGGATGCGCCGCTGCGCCGAGGGGCGTTCCAGCAGCCGCACCCAGGCCATGCTGCGGTTGCGGTTGACCGTCGTGCCGGGCCGCAAATCCTTGAGCGTGGCCATCGGGTCTTTGGGGAAGACGCGCCAGCGCACACCGCCGTCCGTGCCCGGCCCCAGCCGCTCCACCCGGTTGGTCTGCAGGCCGACCAGGTTGTGCTGCAGGTCCAGATAGCACAGGCCGTCGCCATTGGCCAGTTCGGTGGCGGGGTCGTGGGTTTCCAGCTCCACGTGGTCAGCCGCGGTGCGCACCACCCAACCGATCGGGCGGCCGGGGTTCTTGGGGCTGTCGAAGGCGCCGATGTCGATCTGCCGTCCGTTGACGAAGTAGTCGGTGAAGGCGCGGTTGAAATTCTGGTCCGGATCGGGCGTGAAGGTGTAGGTGCAGCGACCGCTGGAGGAGGGGGCCAGCGCCGGGCGCTCGTCCAGAATCTCGTCGAGCAGCCGGCGGTAGTGGGCGGTGATGTTCTTCACGTAGCCCATGTCCTTGTAGCGGCCCTCGATCTTGAAGCTGCGCACGCCGGCATCGATCAGTGCGCGCAGGTTGGCGCTCTGGTTGTTGTCCTTCATGGACAGCACGTGCTTGTCGTGCGCAAGGATGCGGCCTTGCGCGTCGAGCACCTGATAAGGCAGGCGACACGCCTGCGAGCAGTCACCCCGGTTGGCGCTGCGGCCGGTGTGGGCGTGGCTGATGTAGCACTGGCCGCTGTAGGCCACGCACAGCGCGCCGTGAACGAAGAACTCCAGCACCGCTCGCCCCGGCGCGTCGCGCGGGCCCAGCGCGGCGTCCACCGCCGCGATTTGTTCCAGCGTCAGCTCGCGCGCCAGCACCACCTGCGAAAAACCCACGTCCTGCAAAAAACGCGCCTTTTCGGGGGTGCGGATGTCGCATTGCGTGCTGGCGTGCAGCTGGATCGGCGGCAAATCCAGCTCGAGCAGGCCCATGTCTTGCACGATGAGCGCGTCCACGCCAATGTCATAGAGCTGGTGCACGAGCCGACGCGCCGGCTCGAGCTCGTCGTCCCGCAAGATGGTGTTGAGCGTGACGAAGACGCGCGCGTGGTAGCGGTGCGCGTGGCGCACCAGGCGCTCGATGGCGCTGACCGGATTGGCGGCGTGGGCGCGCGCCCCGAAGCCAGGCCCGCCGATGTAGACCGCATCCGCCCCGTGGTTGACGGCCTCGATGCCGATGTCGGCATCGCGCGCGGGTGACAGGAGTTCGAGCTGGTGGGGCCGCATAATCGATTGATTTCGTCCAAAACGCTCGATTGTCCCAAATCCCGCCATGAAACGCCATGAATTCCGCTGCTTGCACCGCCTGCGCGTGCGCTGGGCCGAGGTGGACATGCAAGGCATCGTGTTCAATGCCCACTACCTGATGTACTTCGACGTCGGCATGACCGAATATTGGCGGGCGCTGGCCTTGCCCTATGCGGAGGCGATGCAGGCGCTGGGTGGTGAGCTTTATGTCCGCAAAGCGACGCTGGAGTTTGTGGCCAGCGCGCGCATGGATGACGAGGTAGACGTGGCACTGCGCTGCGAGCGCATCGGCCACACGTCGATGACCATGACCGGCGCCATTTTTCGGGGAGAGCGGGCGCTGGTGGGGGCCGAGATCGTCTATGTTTTCGCCGATCCGGCCACGCAGACCGCGCGCCCGGTACCCGCTGCGTTGCGTGAGTTGATCCAACGCTACGAGGCGGGGCAGGAGGTGCTGCGCGTGGTCACTGGCCGGTGGAGCGCGCTGGAGCGTGATGCGGCACCGCTGCGGCGGGCGGTGTTCGTGGGTGAGCAGGGCATCCCGGAGTCCGAGGAGTGGGATGCGGCCGACGCGACGGCGCTGCATGCGGTGGCGATCAATGCCCTGGGGCAAGCCGTGGGCACGGGTCGGCTGCTCGCGGCGGAGCCCGGCGTGGGCAAAATCGGCCGCATGGCGGTACACCGCGCGCTGCGCGGCACGGGCGTCGGTGCGGCCGTGTTGGCGGCGTTGATCGAGGCGGCGCGCACGCGCGGCGACCACACCCTGCGCTTGAGCGCGCAGCGCACGGCGATGGGCTTCTATCAGCGGCAGGGCTGGCAGTGCGTGGGCGAGCCGTACGACGAGGTCGGGATCCCGCACCAGACGATGGAGCGGCGTTTGTGAGCGCCCGCGGCCGCGGTCCGAGTCGCGGCACGATCGGCCAGCGTTAGGCGGCCGGCCCCAGCGTATCGATGCGGTCGGTGATGATGCCGTCCAGCCCCCAGTCCAGCAGGGTGGCGGCGCGCGCGGCGTCGTTGACGGTGTAGGTGAGCAAGCGCCAACCCTCGCTGCGGCAGTACGCGATCAGGGCTTCGTCCCACAACGTGTGGTTGAGCACCACCGCGCTGCAGCCCAGTTGGTGTGCCACGGTCCAGCAGTCCGGCCACAATGTATCGAGCAGCAGGCCCCGGGGCAGGTGCGGGCATGTCTGTTGGGCGGCTTGGAGCGCGACCGGTTGAAACGAGGTCAGCAGCGGCCAGGCGGGCCCCTGCGGCTGACCGGCGCCGTAGGTGCGCCAGAGATTGTCCACTGCCTCGGCCACCGAGCGCCCGGTCTCTGGCTCGGTGCCTGGCGTGGGTTTGATCTCCAGGTTGAGCCATGCGCCGCGCGGCAGCGCCCAATGCGCGAGCGTGTCCAGGCGCAGCAACCGCTCACCCGCGTAGGCTGGGCTGTGCCAGCTACCTGCATCCAGCGCCGCCAGTGTCGACCAAGGCAGATCGCCGGCGCGTCCGCGCCCGTTCGTCGTGCGCTCCAGCGTCGCATCGTGCAGCAAAAAGGGCACCCCATCGGCGGAGAGCTTGACGTCGCACTCGAACGCGCGCCAACCGTGCTGCCAGCCCAGCTCGAAGGCTGCCAGCGTATTTTCCGGCGCGAGCTTGCCCGCACCGCGGTGCGCGATCCAGCGCGGAATGGGGGTGGAGGGCACATCGGTCATGGGGAGCCTCCGCAGGATTCAGCCGATGCGCTGGCCGCTGTCCGGGTCGAAGGCGTGCAGCCGATCGTCCATGGGACGCACGTGCACGGTGTCGCCCACCCCGGGGTGGCAAGGGTCGGACTCGGCGATGCGCACCGTGATGGGCTGGCCGTGGGTTTGCCCGTGGATCAGGCGCTCGGCGCCCAGCAGCTCGACTGCCTCCACCTGCACCGCCCAGCCCTGGCCCGACTCGACCACCCGCAGGTGTTCGGGCCGAATGCCGAGTAGGGTGCCGGGGCGCGCCCCGGGCACGTCGCGCAACAGGTTCATCGACGGCGAGCCGATGAAGGTGGCCACGAACGTGGTGGCCGGCCGGTGATAGACCTCCTCCGGTGTGCCGAATTGCTCCATGCGCCCGGCATTCATCACCATCACGCGCTGGGCGAGCGTCATGGCCTCGACTTGGTCGTGGGTCACGAACAGGCTGGTGATGCCCAGGTCCCGGTGCAGCTTTTGAATTTCCAGCCGGGTTTGCACGCGCAGCTTGGCGTCGAGGTTGGACAGCGGCTCGTCGAACAGAAACACTTGCGGCTGGCGCACGATGGCGCGCCCCATGGCGACGCGCTGGCGCTGCCCGCCCGAGAGCTGGCGCGGCTTGCGCTGCAGCAGGTGGCCTAACTCCAGAATGCTGGCGGCCTGTTCCACGCGGCGGCGAATTTCCTCCTTGGGCACGCCGTGCAGCTTGAGCCCATACGCCATGTTGTCGAACACCGTCATGTGGGGGTACAGCGCGTAGTTCTGAAACACCATGGCGATGTCGCGGCGCGCGGGCTCCAGGTGGTTGACGACGCGCTCGCCGATGCGGATGGTGCCATCGCTGATCGTCTCCAGCCCCGCCACCATACGCAACAGGGTGGACTTGCCACAGCCCGACGGGCCGACGATGACCACGAACTCGCCGTCGCCGACGTCGGCGCTCAAGCCATGAATGGCAGTGACGGGCTCGCGCGCCCCCTCGTAGCGCTTGACGACACGTTCGAAATGCAAAGAAGCCATGCAGAGATATCCTTCGAAGACTCAACCAAAGGGATTTATTTCTCGGTATCGACCAGTCCCTTGACGAACCATTTTTGCATCGCCAGAACCACCACGGCGGGTGGTAGCATCGCCAGCATGGCTGTCGCCATCACCACGTTCCATTCGGTATAGGCTTCGCCTGCGATCAAACGCTTGATGCCCAGCACGATGGGATACATCGATTCGTCGGTCGTGACCAGCAACGGCCAAAGATACTGGTTCCAGCCGTAGATGAACTGGATCACGAATAGCGCGGCGATGCTGGTGCGCGACATCGGCAGCAGCACGTCCCAGAAAAAGCGCATCGGCCCGGCGCCGTCCACCCGGGCGGCTTCTACCAATTCGTCCGGTACGGTCAGAAAAAACTGCCGAAACAAGAACGTGGCGGTGGCCGAGGCGATCAGTGGCACGGTCAGCCCTGCATAGGTGTTGAGCATGCCCAGGTTGGCAATGACTTCGTAGGTGGGGCCGATACGCACCTCCACCGGCAGCATCAGCGTCACGAAGATCATCCAAAACACCAGATTACGCAGCGGAAAGCGGAAATACACGATGGCAAAAGCCGACAAGAGCGAAATGATGATCTTGCCGATCGCAATCGTCAGCGCCATGACCAGGCTGACCCACAACATCGGCAGGCCTGGTGCGAAGCGGCTGCCGGCACTGGTTTCGCCACCGAATAGGGCCAAGCGATAGTTTTCCCAGCCATGCGAGCCGGGTATCAGGGACAGGGGGGCGCTGCTCGCGATATCCTGCGCGCTTTGGGTAGAGGCCACCAGCGTCAGGTAGACGGGAAAGGCGACGATGGCAACGCCCACGATCAAAATGAGGTGGGACAGCGCATCCAGCCAAGGGCGACGTTCGACCATGGTATGAGGGGCCTCCGGTTCAGTATTGCACTTTGCGCTCGATGTAGCGGAATTGCACCACGGTCAGCGCGATCACGATGGCCATGAGAATGACCGACTGCGCCGCCGAGCCGCCCATGTCCAACGCCTTGAACCCGTCGTAGTACACCTTATAGACCAAGATGGCCGTGTCTTTGCCCGGACCGCCCTGGGTGGTGGCGTCGATGATGGCAAAGGTATCGAAGAAGGCGTACACCACGTTGATCACGAGCAAAAAAAACGTGGTGGGCGACAGCAGGGGAAATACGATGGTCCAGAAACGCCGCCAGGGTGTGGCGCCATCGATCGTGGCGGCCTCGATCAGCGAGCGGGGGATCGATTGCAGCCCGGCGAGGAAAAACAAAAAGTTGTATGAAATCTGCTTCCACACCGCAGCCAGCACGACCAGCGTCAGCGCATGTTGGCTATTGAGGCGGTGGTTCCAGTCCACGCCCACGTGCTGCAACGCCCAGGCCACCACACCCATGGGCGAGGCGAACATGAACATCCACAGCACTCCAGCCACCGCCGGGGCCACGGCGTAGGGCCAAATGAGCAGCGTTTTGTACCAGCGCGCACCACGCACCACGCGGTCGGCCATCACGGCCAGCAACAGCGATACCGCCAGCCCGATGACGGCCACCAGCAGTGAAAATACCGCCGTCACACGAAACGACTGCAGGTAGGTGGCGTCGTTGAACAGGCGCTCGAAATTGGCCCAGCCGACGAATTCGACGTGGCCGCCGAAGGCGTCTTGCTCCATGACGCTTTGCACGAGCGCCTGACCCGCTGGCCAGAAAAAGAAAACCGTCACGATGGCCAGCTGTGGGGCGACCAACAGCCAGGGTAGCCAAGCGGATGCAAAACGGACACGTTTTTCCATGACGTCAGATCGGTCGAAAAAGACAAGCCGCCCACAGCCGTGCGGCCGGGCGGCGTCGCCTGGAGCGCCGCTACCGATTGGGGAAGCGGCGTCAGGCACGGGGAGTCACCGCGTCACAGACGCCCCTGATTGGCGCGCTGGAAGCGCTCGAGCTGCTCGTTGCCGCGGCGCACCGCGTCGTCGAGGCCCTGCTTGGCGGTCTTCTTGCCA
>Ga0308017_1000501_pt1 | contig 12003 bp, 8 predicted proteins | sample Neamet280_FD_203145 | JGI IMG/M metagenome (GOLD analysis project Ga0308017, IMG submission 203145) | Marine microbial communities from water near the shore, Antarctic Ocean - #280 | ecosystem: Environmental > Aquatic > Marine > Unclassified | place: Southern Ocean | collected 2014-10-01
TTTCCAAACGTACATACCGTAAAGGCCGCGCTTCTATTTGTTGTGTGTACAGCTATAGTAAAAGACACCTACCATAGAGCCTCCAGCTCAACATTATGGGAGAAGTGGCTCAGTAAGTATGGTAAGATGCAAAGTGCAGCCGATAACGATGTGTGGAACCCCCGAACAAGCGGGTTATGCAGACGCCACTGTGCTGTGTTAGAGTGCGTACATAACGGAAGGAATTAATATGGGATATGTGAACAAGCCCCGCCCGTATAAAAAAGAATATCAGCAGCAGAAGGCGCGTGGTGAAACTGACGAGCGTTCCGAGCGTCAACGCGCACGGCGCAAGATGGATAAGACAGGCAAGGATGCCAACAAGAATGGTAAGGCCGACAAGCGCGAGGGCAAGGATGTCGCCCACAAGAAGGCATTAAGTAAAGGTGGCAAGAATAAGGACGGAGTAACTGTCCAAAACCGTAAAAAGAACCGAGCCGCAGGGGGTGCTATGAGTAGCCCTAAAAGAAGAAAGTCCTAGGACGCGTCCTAGTAGGAGAACAACATGCAAATACTACAGGACAAGGCTCTGGTAATACCAGTAGCCCACCCAAAACAGATCACTTCTGTAATACCCAAAAGCAAAGAGTTAAAGGGTGACGAGGTGATAGTACATTGGGGTATAGACGAGGTACATACGCTACGTAGTGTAGGGATAAAGGCACCGTCTCCGATCAGCAGACGCTATAAATGGACAGGCCAGTACACGCCGTTTGACCATCAGAAAAAGACAGCAGCATTTCTCACGTTAAATAAACGTGCGTTCTGTTTTAACGAACAGGGTACAGGCAAGACAGCTAGTGCTATATGGGCGGCTGACTACCTTATAAGCCAAGGCAAGGTTAACCGTGTGTTGGTCATATGCCCCCTATCTATTATGGATAGCGCGTGGCGTAACGATATGTTTAGCTTTGCAATGCACCGCAGGGTGGACGTTGCTTATGGCTCTAAGTCTAAGCGCAAGGCAGTTATAGAAGGTGATGCCGAGTTTGTAGTGATAAACTACGCAGGTGTAGAACTTGTAGAAGATGCCATAGCCTCTGGTGGCTTTGATCTAATTATCGTGGATGAAGCTACGCACTATAAGAACGCACAGACTAAGCGTTGGAAAGCCCTTAACCGCCTACTACAAACTGATACGTGGTTGTGGCTAATGACAGGTACTCCTGCTGCACAGTCTCCAACAGATGCTTTCGGCCTAGCCAAGTTGGTCAACCCGTTAGGTGTTCCTAGGTTCTTTGGCGCGTTCCGCGATATGGTCATGTATAAAGCTACTATGTGGAAGTGGGCGATAAGAGATACTGCAACCGACACAGTATTCAATGCGTTACAACCTGCTATACGTTTTACAAAAGAAGAGTGTCTGGACTTACCAGACATGGTGTACGTGAAACGCAAGGTGCAGCTAACAACGCAGCAAGAGTTTTACTATGAAGAACTCCGCAAGAAAATGATTACCAATGCAGCGGGTGAAGAGATATCCGCAGTAAACGCCGCCGTGCAAATGAGCAAGTTACTACAGATATCGGGTGGCGCGGTTTATACTGATGACAAAGAGACAGTTCAGTTTGATATCTCCAACAGGTACAGCGTCCTTAAAGAAGTAATAGCGGAGAGCAGCAAGAAAGTTTTGGTGTTTGTGCCGTTTAAGCACACCATAGATTTGCTGACCGAAAAGCTACGAGCAGACAAAATACCTACAGAGGTGATACGTGGAGACGTACCAGTACACAGACGTACTGAGATTTTTCAAAGGTTTCAAACAGAAGATAACCCTAAGATTTTGGTTATCCAACCCGCCGCCGCTGCACATGGGGTGACACTGACCGCAGCGAATACAGTCGTGTGGTGGGGGCCGACACCTTCACTAGAAACCTACGCTCAAGCTAACGCAAGGGTTCATCGCGCAGGACAAACTCACAAATGTACGGTGGTACAGTTAGCAGGTTCTAGTGCCGAGAAACGCATTTATAGTCTGTTAGATCAGCGTATTAGCGTCCATTCAAAAATTATTGATTTATACAAAGATTTGCTTGACTAGACACACATTGTTAATATATACAAACTATTACTAACAAAAGACGGAGGATGCAATGACTGTAACAGTCGATAAGTTGACTAGGGCGTACATTAAGATACGCGAAAGACGGGCCGAGTTATCCAAAGAGTTTAAAGATGAAGACGGTGCGCTGTCTACTCAGTTGGATAAGATTAAACAGGCTCTGCTATCTCACTGCAAAGAACACGCAGTAGATAGTGTTAGGACTTCCGAAGGATTATTTTACAGGTCTGTTAAGCAGCGGTATTGGACTAGCGATTGGGAAAGCATGAACGCTTTTATCATGGAGCATGACGTGCCGCACTTCTATGAGAAGCGGCTTAACCAGACCAACGTAAAACAATTCTTGGAAGAAAACCCCGATCTCGTACCCAGAGGGTTAAACGTGGATTCGGAATACACCGTAGCTGTGAGGAAAAAATGACCCAAGATTTGAGCAAGATTGAAGACGTGGCGAAGCACTTTCAAGTGTCTGTGTCCACAGTACGGGCGTGGCTTAGACAGGGACGTATACCTGATAGCACGTTCATTAAGCTGAATGATACTTACAGGTTTAACATAGCTAAACTGCAAGACGCGTTGTTAGCCGAGAAGTACAAAGATGGGGATGGGGAGCAGCTAGAAATGTTTACCCCCGAAGAGATGGGACCACAATAATGTCGGAACGCTTTAGCCGTATTAGCACAGGGGGCAACGTGTTTACGCTACCTGATGGCGATACGGCTACATCACTTGATACAGTTATAGTAAATGCAGCGGAAATATCTCGCGCATATTACGAAGGCGTGTACGATAGTGATAACCCCACTGCACCTACCTGTTGGTCCTCAGACACAGATCGCCCTGACAAGGGTGTACCTGTAGAAGATGCACAAGCAGTACGGTGCATGGACTGCACTCAGAACATACGTGGTTCTGGTTCAGGTATGGGTAGGGCGTGTAGGTTCCACCAACGCATAGCGGTGTTATTAGAGGGTGAGTTAGGTACAGTGTATCAGTTGCAAGTATCTGCTACGTCTATATTCGGCAAACCTCAGAACGGTAATACCCCCCTGCAATCTTATGCACGGCACTTGAGCAGTCACAACACGCGCTTTGCGTCTGTGGTTACTAACGTCTACTTTGATGTAGATAGTCCTGTACCTAAGTTATTTTTCAAACCTAAAAGGTCTTTGAACGTAGCCGAAATGCAGGACGTGGATGGTATGATTGACCATCCAGATACTTTAGAAGCGATAAATACGGCTATACTTTCTGCCCATATCAATTCTAAATCCCCGTTCTCAGACGAGAGCGGCCTTTAACTACCTTAAAATAAAAACCTAGGAGAACGACATGGCTGAAGCCAACTCTATGAGCCACATTATACGTGGTGTTATCGCACAATACCCCCGAGTTAACCGCCCTTATCGGTTTGACCAGACCGCAGGTGAGCGGGGTAAATCTGTGCCGTGTGATCCATCTGATGATGGCGCAAAATACGAAACAGGTTTTCGTATGACCAAGGAACAAGCCAAGGAATTGTACAAAGCCATGACTGCGGCTTACGCAGAGAAAAAGCAAGCTAAGTGGCCTGTAAAGTTACCTACACCTGCGGAAGTCTTTAGTGAGCAAGAAGACGGTACGTATACTGGCAAGGCCGTATTGAAGGGCGCGTATGGGGAGCAACTCACTGCAAAGCCTTCTCAGTATGACGCTAAGAACAAAAAGTTGGACGATGATTTTATGCTCACTACGGGCAGCAAGATACACGTACAGGTTACGTTTGTCCCTTATAGTATGCGCGACCACGGTGTTTCCCTGCGCTTACGTGCCATACAGGTTATCGACCTCAAGCCTATGGAAGATTATTCTCCCTTTGGCGCAGAGGATGGGTTCTCTATTGATGAAGCCCCAGAAAGCGTGTTCGGGTTTGAGATTGACGATACCCCCGCTGACGTTGCGGTAGCACCTGATACACGTTCTGAAGAAGCCCCAGAACCTGTGAAAAAAGTCACTAAGAAGACTGCCCCGCCACCCAAAGAAACAGATGATGGTTTAGGCGATATTCTATCTGATTGGGAGTAATATAAGTAGACAACCCGCTGCGGGGTGTTAACTAGGACGCGTCCTAGTAGCGTCTCGCAGTGACCTTGTGGGAAAGAGGCTATGATAATAAAAACGTTTCTAAGCAGGGTTCTAGGGAGTGAGGGTAACTATTGTGTGTTTGCGGCTCGGAGCAGAGATAACCGCAGAGTACAGAAATTCTATGACACAGTAGACGAAGTAGAGACTGCCGCTCAAGACTTAGACGCTGAAGGGTACGATGTGTACTTTGCATTAGCTACCTTTAAGACAACCGAAAATAGAAAAGCAGACAATGCCCACCAATTAAGGTCTATATTCTTAGATTTAGACTGTGGACCTAGTAAGGATTATCCATCTAAAACCGAAGCTGTGTCGGCACTACGTAAGTTCTGCAAGCAGTACAAGTTACCTAAACCACTAATGGTAAACTCGGGTAATGGTGTGCATGTTTACTGGTTCTTATCCGAAGCCCTAGCTGTGGATGATTGGATACCCGTAGCAGAGCGTGTAAAGCAAATATGTGCTAGCAGTGGGCTTAAAGCCGATCCTGTAGTAACCGCTGACGCGGCCAGAGTGCTGCGTGTACCTAATACACATAACTACAAGTCCGACCCACCTGCACCTGTGGAACTGTACGGTGTTGATATACCCGAACCCGTTGTACTAGACGAGTTCATGGGTCTGTTTGGTGAGCGATCCGAACCGACATTATCCCCACATGAGAGCAGGGATAGCAGCGCAGTGTGGGACACAATCAACAGCAACAAAGAGTACGTATTTAAGGATATTATAGAAAAGACCCGCGCAGGGCGTGGCTGCGCTCAGATATTACACGCTATAAAGGCGAAGGACGAAGTGTCTGAACCTACGTGGCGCGGTGTTCTTAGCGTATTGCAAGCCTGTAAGGATGGTAGCAGGGCCAAGGCTCACAAAATATCTAAGGGCTACGAAGGTTATTCGGAGCAAGAGACAGATAAGAAGTGGGATTATATAGAGGGTAAGGCTGCGGAACTAGGGCTTAGAGATATAGCCTACAAGTGTGCCACCTTTGACGATAACAACCCTGATATCTGCATGGATTGCCCTAACTGGGGTAAGGTAAAAAGCCCCAAGGTTCTAGGTGAACGGCTAAAGGAAGCCCTAGGTGACGATGAAGTAGAAGATGATCCGTTCTCGGCATCGTCTACCAAGCACATGATCCCACCTTACCCCAAGCCCTACGTGCGAGGCGCACACGGCGGCGTATATGTACGTAAAAAGAATGCTGACGGGGACGTAGAAGAAGAAGTAATCTACCACAACGACTTCTACGTAACGAGGCTACTCCACGACGTTTCACTGGGGGGTTATGTCGTAGTGTTTAGACTGCACCTACCACAGGACGGGGTACGGGAATTTACTGCACCTATGTCTGCGATAACCTCAAAAGAAGAGTTCCGTAAAATTGTGGCTATGAACGGCATTACCACATGGGGCAACAAATTGGATCAGCTAATGGCTTACACAACTAAGTGGATAGACGAATTGCAGTCGGCTGCGGCGTCTGACGAAGCGCACCTACAGTTTGGGTGGACTAACGATAGACAGGAAGCCTTTGTGCTAGGGGATAGACTTATCCTAGGTAATAGCATTGAGTATAACCCCCCGTCCAAAAAGACAGCAGGGTTGTTTTCTACCTTTGAACCCAAAGGATCAGAGGCCCGACAGCTAGAAATGTTTGCGTTTTATAACCGTGAGAATTTCCAGCTACATCAGTTTGTTATAGGCTCTGGATTCGGCTCTATACTCATGCCCTTCACAGGGCAAAACAGTATGGGTATTCACCTATTCGGTGGATCAGGAGTGGGCAAGACCACGGCTATGAGGGCAGCACTAGGCATATACGGCAGACCCGAAGCCCTGATGAACCACCACGCAGACACACATAACGCCCGAATGAACAGGGCCGAGTTGATGCGTAACCTCCCGTTAAGTTCTGACGAAATGACGAACATAACACCAGAGTGGGCTTCCAAGTACGTATACGAATTGTCTGGCGGTATGCAGAAGAACCGTATGTCTAGTGACGGCAATACAGAAAGACACAGAGGCGAACCTTGGGAGTTGATCGGTGTTACTTCTGCGAACATAAGCCTTTGGGAATTGTTGACCCGAAACAAAGAAGTACCCCATGCAGAGATGCTTAGAATGCTAGAGATAAAAGTAGACAAGTCTCTTAAAGACCCAAGTATCAAGCCCATAACCGACAAGATATTTACCGACATAAAATCTAATCACGGCTGGTTTGCCGCCAAGTTTGTGCAGCACGTAATAAATAACCGTGATGAAGTCGCGGCGTTGGTGTTGGGTATACAAGCACGGATAGATAAAGCTGCGGCGTTAGAAGCAGAGCATAGGTTTTGGTCGGCGGGGTGCGGGGCTATCTTGGCGGGAGTAGTTATAGCCAAGAAGCTAGGCATAGTCGATTGGGATACTGCCGCGTTGTTTAAGTGGGTTGTTCAGCAAGTTACTATGCGTAAGAACATAGTAAACGATGTGGGTTCTTCTGTATCCGAAACGCTTAACAACTACGTGTTTGAGAACAACAACAATATCTTGCAGATCAAAAGCACCGCTGATCTACGGGCCTCTGTAAACGGCAATGCTTTAGACTATGGCGGTGCAGTTCCCGAAGCTACGCCCCGTAATCACTTTGTTGCACGGTACGAGATAGACACGCAAAAACTATACTTGCTGCCGAAACCGCTAAAGAAATACTGCACGGATCACCAGATAAGTTTTGATAACCTTGTGCAGGACATGACCGAGGCTATGGGTGCAAAGAAAGTACAGATGCGGTTGAGTAAAGGTACTCACCTAAACCTACCCCCATCGCGGTGTATAGTGGTGGACTACTCAGAAGGAGTATTAGATGAACCGCAAAGTGTTGATGATTGATGATCTGGACCCTGACGGAATTAAAATAACCGTTGATTGGGACAATTTAAAAGTCGGCGGTTCCGCTTTCATACCCTGCATAAACACCGAAAAAGCACACCAGCAGGTAAAAAACGTAGAAAAGCGGAAAAAATGGACGATAAAAATGCAAGTCCGCGTCGAAAATGCTAAATTAGGAGTACGCCTCTGGAGAACAACGTGATATGTCCTGCTCGACAACTCACTAGTTGTTCTCCTCTCTACTGCCCCCGCTCGGCTAGGTTTCGCACTGCAACGGCGGGGGCTTTTTTACTAAAACATAGTAGCTTTACCACTAAACTGATCCGCAAAGTCCATGAAAGTACCCCGTAGTTTAGGGTGTATGGATATACCTTGGAACTTTTTAGACGTATTTTCGGCACGGCTGTTCATAGATTTCTCTATAGACTTACCGTTGATGGGCCAATCAGGGTGTTCCGCATTGTACGCAGGTATTTTGTCATAGGCCGCTTGTTCGGCTGCACTGTCACCATCTGCTCTGGCCCTAGCGATATTATCTAAGATGCGTTTGCGTCTGGCCTTAGTGCCTTTTTCCATGCTTTTTATTTCAGCATTTAATTCATAGGCCCGAGCCAACTCTGCGGGGATAAACCCTAGGGCTTGTGTTACTGCGTGTAGAGGATGCACAGGGGCAATGATATCACCCGATAATGTTTCGGCCCCACCGTCTTTGTAGAACCGCACACTCTTCATCACGTTACGTGCCGCCGATGGTGCGAAGGCTTCTGCCCCTCTAGCAAACTCACCCGCTGCAAATAAATTAGCTGCCCGATCCACCTGCAATGCGATACCTATAGCGGGTCCACCCAACATCTCTACGGCAGTCCATATAGCAGGTTGGTCACGATCTATTAGTGTGTCTCTAAACAACAGGTCGGATAGCTGAATGCGTGTAGCCACGTTAGTACCTGTTACGTAGTTTACAGCACCCGAGTAGTATCCTTCGCCCGTAACCCTACGCACTATGGATTGCATGGATTCTTCATCATCGTCTTTGAGTAGGTTGTAAACCATAGCCGCCGCGCCAAAGAAAGGCACACCGCGCACACCTGACATAAGCGCAGCCGATCCGTATATACCCGCGAGTTGATAAGCGGCTAGTTTCTTAGCTTCAGCAGACTGCCCGACCATCCCCTCTTTTGCCAGTTTATGTAGCAGGGACAGCATGGACACACCGTAACGCTTATACATAAAGACTACCGATCCGATAGACCCCTGCATTATCTGGGGTGAAGCCGCCGATGCGCTACCCCCGTTGGTCATTTCGACCATGTAGAACGCTTTTTCAGCCGCTTGCTCATACTCAGCATCACTTACAGTACGGTTATCCTTGGCAGCTTGAGCACCTAATATATCTGCCTCAAGGTTATACGCAGCGGTAAAGGCTACCTCACGGTTAATCCGCTCTCCGTGGTGCAGCATAAAGCCCGATGCGGCGTTAAACTTTTCCATACCGCCGTTAGTACCGTCTATGTCTAGCATGTCGTAAGCTAGTGTGCGTTTGAATAAACCTAGTCGTTCACCTACACCCACTGCAAACTGCATACGCTTCTTTCGGGGGTCGGTCTCGTTTGCATAGTCGTAGTTGCTTACAGACCTGTCTGCGGGAGTTCCAGTTACTTCCTGCATTTCCTTGATAGGGTTGCCTTCTGCGTCAACCTTATCGCCGTACACTTCGACCATACGCTTGCGACCACTGTTATGAATAAGGCGCATGGCCTCACCTATAGCAGAGGATGTTTTATCGTACCCGTACTTAGCACCGTATACAGGGAATACTGTAAGGGGTATCTGCGAAAGGTTAACCAAAGCACCCGACACGTTAAATCCTAGCGTCATGTTAAAGCCAATATTGGTCAAAAACTTAGAAAGGTTACTCCTGTTGACGCCAGTTCCGCTATTAGCAAAAGATACCAAAGTGTCGTACATATCTCTCATGGCGGGAGTTGTGTTACCTTCCCCACCCGCTTTATCGTAAGCCGCTTGTAGTTCTACTTTTATTGCGTCGAACTTGTTACCGTATCTCATTTGTACGGCTTGCCTACCTAGCAAGGTCGCACGTTTTGTAGTAGCGCGTATAGCGTCCTCTATATTACCCAATGTGCCCTTACGAGTACGAAACGACTGCATGTAGGAGGTCTCTGGGATAGTGTTAAGAACCAACTCACCAATCTCATTTATTAGTCTGTTGGTAGTTTCTCGCTGTTCTTTAGTGTCGCTAGGGCTGTTATCACGTATCCCTTTGACCAGTTGCGCGATAAAGGATGAAGGGGGCGCATTGTCAAAGTTAACATCTGCTATGGATGCCGCTTCGGAAACACCTATCTGCGCGTCTATAGCCTCTTCTATATTGGCGTGTTTTTTCTGCCGAACCAACTCAGCCATACTAGCCATAAGTTTTTGATTGCCTCGTATACCTTCGCGTACTCTACCCTGATATTCAGACCATGCTCTAGCCCTAGCAGCAGGAGTAGTGAATGCTTCAGAATACCGTTCAAGTGTTCCCCTAAATGGATCAATAGCATTATAGTACAGCCATAAATCTCCTTCACGCTCCAAGGGTGTGTAGGGTTCTATAGTGCCTTTGGAAGTCAGCTTGTCATAGAAACTCTTCATAACTTTAGCGCGTATGGCACCATCAGGTATAGCTATAGACAGTCGCTCATCTACGGCTTTTTTAATGTCGTTCCGTAATCCCCGAAATAGGTTACGCATGGTGGCGTAAATACGCACAACTAAGGGACTAGAGTTTACTAGGGCTTCGTAATCGCGCCTCACCTGCTCCCAATCAGCCATTTTCTCAGGGTCTTTGCCGTACTTTTTGACTGCGGCGGGACGGTCAAGCACAGGGTCAACTTCACGGCGCGTAGCCTCGTTCACCATCCTGTTGAACTGATCCTGCAGTCCTTTGTTAGCTTTGCCCCATTGTACTATAGGTAGCAGGGTGTTCTTCAACTCGTCAATCTGCTTACCATAGGCTCCGTTAGCTTCATTAACGGTAGTGTTTAACTTGGCACCTAAGTTACCGAAATACTTTTCCGATATATCAGCTAGGTAGTGCAGAGGCGTAGCTTGCATTAAGAATTTGTTTGCCCCGCCGAACAGCCCAAGGCTCACGTTCTTTGTAGCGTCCTCAATATGTGCGATATATTTTGTCTTACCTGCGTTGTTGAAGATAGGCCCGTTTGTAATGGCACTGTTTAGGAAGCCGTTAGCGGCGGCGGGTGTCATCAACGCGAGAGAATCCGCGTCACGGAACTGCGGGGCAGGGGCCAACATACCTTCGATCAGATAATCTACTTCTGATAAGGCCGAGGTCAAAGGTTTGGACTGCAAGCCGATTACACGCCGCACAAAGTTAGTGATAGCATTATATAGACGTTGCAGGGCGGTCTTACCTTTATACAAGTCACCCTTATACAGTAGCTGTCCTAGCTTCTCTTGGAACGCTGGGTTGGTCAACGCCTCAGAGATAAACTCGTCTAGGTTTGTAGACCCATACTCAGTATCTAGTACGTCTTTCACATCGTTGAACACATTACGCAGCGCCAATGTGCTAGCAGAGTTCTTAGCCAAGGACGCAGAAACAGCGGCATGTACCATTTCATGCAAAACGGTGTGCGTATTCATACCTGATTTAGGGTTTATAGAAATAGTGTTTGTTCTAGGATCAAACTGTCCTGCCGATGGCGCACCGTCCATATCCACAAGGTCTGGTACGAATACTATTTTGGTAGTACCCGCCATGTCCGCCAGCTTGTTAGCGATCTTAGCCAACTTAGGATACAGCGAACCCGCCGCAATAGCATGTAGCGTTTCTTTTAACTTACCTGCACTAAGGAAGCCCATTGCGCTAGGTGACATAGGATCATCTAGGTATACTACACTATCGGCGGGTAGCGGCTTGGTAAACGTGTACTTGTTAAAGAAGTCAGCTTCCGCTTTAGCTTTTTTATTAGATATAAACCCTGCTTTAGATGGACCTTGACGAGAGGTAAAACTATTTTTTGGTTGCCCTAAACTAACACCAGAAGAACCGTACAACCCTTCCGCTCTTTCTTTTTCCTCGCCTTTTAGAATTATATCTTTGTCTAAATCTTTCTTAGATCGTTCTGCCGAATCAAACACACCTAGCACCGTATCTATGTCTTTCATCTGCGCTATTTCTTCTTCTTTTTGCAGATTAGATAGATTAGGTTCTTTACCTTTTATAATTTCTTTTTCTACATCAGCTTTTTGTGACGCAGTTGATCTACGCCGCGCTTCATCTTTTGCGCTACTTTTTAAATTTCTAAAGTTTGCTTTCATAGCAGTGTAGTACGCGTATGTGTACGGGTCTAAAAATTCTTCTAGCCATACCTCGGCCTTCTCCGCAGCGCCTTTGTTCTTACCCTCATAAAAATACTGTTGTTCTGGTGTCATACCCTCTTGAGTTTGCACTCTGCTAGTGCCGTACACCATATCATATGCGATTGTATCTATAGCCAAGCCAGCATTAAGGGCCGTTTTAAAGTAAAACTTAGCAGCCTTAGCTCCTGCTAATAATTCTGGCTCAAGAACCTTAAAGTTTTCTTTATCCTTTGCCCTATTAGAAAACACTTTTTTAAGTTTGTCAGGGCTAATCTCTAATAGGTTTATTATCTCGCGTTTATCCGCAACATTCGTAGGGTCCATACGTCTTAGATTACCAACATTCGTAGCAGGGTTTATGGTATATGCAGCATCCACAAGTATATCTAAATATTTTTTGCTATCTATACGGCCTATGTCTATGCCTAGGTATTTCTCTCCGATAACGTCCATGATGCGTTGACCAAGAGCAGCATTTTCTTGCGCTTCAGTCTGAGCTGCGGCTTCGGCTT
>Ga0308017_1000502_pt1 | contig 11991 bp, 14 predicted proteins | sample Neamet280_FD_203145 | JGI IMG/M metagenome (GOLD analysis project Ga0308017, IMG submission 203145) | Marine microbial communities from water near the shore, Antarctic Ocean - #280 | ecosystem: Environmental > Aquatic > Marine > Unclassified | place: Southern Ocean | collected 2014-10-01
TTGTGGATTAGTCTGCTTATGTAGGTTACTAGATGTAGGTTTACTACACATCTTTTTACAAATACTTGGACAGTTAGGAGATTTATCTTCTAGCTGTTTTTTTAAGGTTAACCATAATTTGCTGTTAATCACAGCATCCATTCCACCAAACAATAGTTGTAGATCTTTTATCTTTAGATCGTTATCGCTAGCCCACATTAAGAACTCATCCCAATCCAATGTATTATTAACAAAGCAACAAGGTCTAACGTAACCGTCAGGGCCTATGAATACACTGTGACTTTCGTGTTGCAAACATCTAGGGTTTAGTTCTATTTGTTCCATAACTCTAATTCTTTGGGGAATAGGTATTGACTAATGTCGTGCTGTTCCATGCTTCTTGGATATGCTCTCCACCTACTACTTTTCATTACTTCAAACCTATCAAAGCCAATCTCCAATGCTAACTCTTTGGCAGTTTTTGTTTGATGTGCATTGTATGGGAACTCTATCCATTTCCATATTGTTTTAGGTCTACGATCCTTGGGCATACTAAGTATCTTACTCATAGCATATTCTATATTACTCCACTTGGAATGTTTACGATAGATGTGATTGGTATCTTCTAATCCATCTACACTAAATGTCCAAGTCATCTTATGTATGTCTAGGTCAGTGTTGATTACATCCCATAACTCTTTCTTACCAAAACTACCATTAGTTTCTAGATGTACACGCTTACCTAACCAAGCATAGAAATCTAATATCTGTAGTATATCTGGGTGGTAAAGCGGATCTCCGTAACAGCCAACGAACAGATAAGTCTTAAAGTCTGTGTTCTTTGCTATCCACTTTACATGATCCAACAACATATGTCCTGTGTTCCATTGTCCTTTAAGGTGCTTTTGATAATTTCGTGGACAACCTGGGCATCCCAGACTACAGACAGTTGTCAACTCAATTTCAATGTTATTATGGTTCATTCATCTCCGCCCAAATTACTTTAAACGCTTTACATCCCAATTCAATTGTTGGGTGTGCAAAGATTTTTTTATCTCTAATAGGTTCTTGCCAATCTGATTCTTGTGTTGCTATTTTTGCACTTTCAGTTATATAATCCATATCAGTAAACGTTACTCCATGTTGTTTAAATAACTTGCCGGCTTCTTCCCATATTTCTGGGCCACAACATCCAATCCAACCTCTGAACGCATATACATCAGCACCTAGCTTGGCCAGCATACACAATACACTTACTAGGTTACGGAAGTAATGGTCACCGCTAAAAGCCTCTTCGGTAAAACCTTTAAGTGATAAGCCTGCATCTTGCATATAGAACTCGTCGCGGCCAGTTAGATTGTTATGTATAAACTGTCCTAGAGGAAACTTATTCTTATTGTATGTACCAGTTATTTTACTCAAGTTAAGTTTAACTCTATCTTCCCACATTATTTCTTTGTGAGTTACTAGTGTTTGTCTATGGATTCCAGTAAACTGAACAATAACTGTTGATTTACTAATATCATGCAATAGGAAATGATTAAGTATTCCACTTAATGGAAACCCATTACCACCTCCACTCATTTGAAGTCTTAGAGTATCTGCTGAATAGTTGAAATAAGGCATCCAGGATTCTCCGAGGCTACACCCACCTAATATTGTTGTTTCATAGTTCATGTTAGTATTTATGCTTGCAAAATAGTTAAAACGTGTTATAATAAATAGTATTATACAATAATAAATAGTATTATACAAAAGGAGTTTATATGAGCAAAGCAATAGCATATGCCTTTGTAGGAATATTTACAATCACAACAGGTCTGTATTTCTACATGGACATGATATTAAGAAGTTATTTTATAACATGAAACCTATTAAGATTTGGGGAATAACGACAGGGTCACATGATGCAAGCATTTGTGTTGTGGATCAAAGTCGTACAGGAAGTCTAGAGATAGAGTTCGCGGCTCATGCTGAACGTAGCAGTCGCATTAAGAACGACAAGAACCTTAATAGAACACTAATCGAACAGGCACTAGAGTTTGGCAACCCTAGCGAGATAATACACTACGAACACGACTTACTAAAACGTACTAGACAGCTATGGGCTGGTCAGTACAGTACAGCGTGGAACAAGCCAAGTATTAAGAAGCAGTTGAAAGCAGTCTATCCAGAACTAGATTGCAAAATTAAGTATGCAAAGCATCATGCAAGTCATGCCGCTGGTGGATACTATACCAGTCAGTTTACAGATGCAACAGTATTGGTAATTGACAGTATTGGTGAATGGGAAACATTAAGTGTATGGAACGGAGAAGGAAGTAAACTTGAACGTGTGTACAGTCAGAAGTTCCCTAACAGTCTAGGCATATGGTATAGTGCAATGACACAACGTATAGGTCTCAAACCTAACGAAGATGAATACATATTAATGGGCTGGGCCGCATTAGGTGATCCCGAAAAGTATAAGATGAAGATATGGAACGACTTCTTCCATCCTATATCAGACAATGGCTTACCAATTGTAAAGCTAAAGAAGAACCTACATCGTGGATGCAAGGACTGGGCACCAGAGCTAAACAGCATACAAGACTATGCAGACTTAGCCGCAGGTACGCAGGCAGTATATGAATATGTATTCCGTAAACTAGTTAACTGGTGCAAGAATAATACACCAAGCAAGAACTTAGTTATAATGGGAGGTTGTGCATTAAATTGTGTAGCCAACACTATAGCAAGACAACATTACAATGATGTATGGATAATGCCTAACCCAGGTGATGCAGGTAGTAGCTTAGGTGCTATCCTTGCAATCAAGAAGAGGCACATACATTTTAATAGTCCTTACTTAGGTTATAGAATCTCAGGAAGTTATCCTGTTAACAAAGCATTAGAAGAACTTAAAATAAATAGAATGGTAGGAGTTGCTAATGGTCGTGCAGAGTTTGGACCCAGAGCATTAGGTAATAGAAGTTTGTTTGCTGACCCACGTGGAAATGATGTTAAGGACTTAGTCAATACAGTTAAACGTAGACAAGAGTTTAGACCATTTGCTCCAGTGATACTAGAAGAACATGCAAGTAGTTACTTTGATGGACCAACAGGACCTTATATGCAATACACAAGTGTATGCAGAGACCCAGAAGCATTTCCAGCAATTGCACACTTAGATAACACAAGTAGAGTACAGACTGTTAATCAGTTCCAACACCCTAAGTTACATGAATTGCTAACACGTTGGTACAAGGATACCGGTTGTCCAATGTTATTGAATACAAGTTTAAATATTAAAGGTGAGCCAATGGTAGACACTGAGTCAGATGCTCAGAGATGGCAACAAACATATGGAGTTAAGGTAATAACGCATGACTAAGAAGAGAAGGTTGCTAAGTGGCAACGAGGTTTCAGAACTAGAAACCCATACAACGTTAGAAATTAGGACTAGATGTCCTGAGAAGTATAAGCTAGTAGATATGGAAACAGGTGAAGAATATACAGGTAACCTACCAGAAGATACTAAGTGGCATTGGAGAAAGATAATATGAGTGAAATAGCAGAACGTATGCAGGAACTATGTGAACCAATTGATAGACAAATATTGATGTGTGATAACAGAGAAGATACTCTTATGTTAGCATGTGCAATGTTAGAGAAGGTTAAGATAATACTTGACTCTCAGATTGGAGAACGAGGTAGGATGGAAATTATAGCACAAGCCAATAATATTAAGTTGGACTCGTGAAGATAACAAACCCAATCAAGTGGGCTAAAGAAGCTATAGCACGTTGGAAATACAAACGTGCAATTAAGGCCAAACTAAAGAAGTTGAAAGAGAAAGATCCTTTCATTTACGACTAAACGATTACGCAGAGGAAAACATGAAAATCTTAATATGCGGCTTACCCGGTAGCGGTAAGAGCACTCTAGCAGAGCCCCTTGCTAAACTCACAGGTGGCGTATGGATTAATGCAGATGCAGTTAGATCCAAGTACGAAGGGCCAGACATAACACTATGGGACTTTAGTCTCGCAGGTCGTGTTAAACAAGCACAACGTATGAAACATTTAGCAGACGGAGTAGAACTAGCAGGTAAGATTGCTATCACTGACTTTGTATGCCCTACAGAAATTACACGTAAAGCATTTGGTGCAGACTTTGTTGTTTGGATGGATACGATTCAAAAAGGAAAATACGACGATACTAATCAAATGTTTGAACCACCAAAGCATTATGACTATCATGTATCACAGTGGTTTGATAATACACACACGCAATTAATGCATGTTGTTAACAGGTTTGTAGAAGTACAAGCAAAGCAGGATACTGATGATAGAAACGATAGGCATTTAACTGAAGGTGAATCTGGATGGGATCGAAAATGAAAACGCAAGGTAAGTTAGAATAAGACTTGACAAACACTAAAGATTTGTGTATAATAATAACTTAAACAAGGAGAACTAATGGGATATTTTTTATTAGGAGTACTTATTGGCTGGTTAGTGCCAAGACCAAAGTTCATAGGCAAAGCGGAAGCAGCCATATGGAACCCAATCAAATCAAAACTACCAAAGAGTGTTACTAAACACTTTGGATAATAAAAAGGACTGAACATGGATAATGTACACAATCAAATAGTAGAAGCATACAATGCTTATATTACCGAGCATGAAGCTTGGGAAGATAAAACAGTAAAAGCTGCTGCCGCTAGAGCACGTAAAGCACTAGGCGACCTTGGTAAATTAACTAAGTCACGTAGAGCAGAGATTCAAGAAAAGAAAAACGCACTTTAATAGGAATTAGTAAGTGAATAAGAAGATACTACAACAACTAGCTATTATGTTTCAAGCAAGCCCTCAGCTTATGCGAGACAATGACTTACTATCTAAAGCAATCAATGGAACGTTTGGAGTAGAGATACGACCAGAGTTCGTTAACATTGTTGAACTATCAGAGCAGATTGACTATGCTGTACTGGAGAAATACTTCAGTACAGTATGGCAACCACAAACAAAGAAATACAAGTACAGTGGACTAAGCATCATTGATGAAGTCAATGCATTGCACCCACTTAAAGTATTAGACTTGGGTTGTGGTTATAACGAGTTCAAAGGAAAGATTAATAACCTACTAGGAATTGATCCATACAACGACAAAGCAGATGTAAAAATAAAGATAATGGATTATGCGAGTGCAGAACCAGCTGATGTTTTAATTTGCTTGGGAAGTATTAACTTTGGAAGCGTAGACAAGATTTATAATGAACTAGAACATGCAGTAAAACTCACAAAGAAAGATGGGTTGCTTTATTTTAGAGCTAACCCAGGCACACAACACACAGCTCCAGAAGCAACGTGGATTGAGTTCTTTGGATGGACTAGTGAATTTATAATTAACAGTGCAGAGAAACTAGGCTGCTCTATCCTAGAGTTGAGACAAGAAATGGGTGAACGTGGTTCACGCTATTACTTTGTGTTTAAAAAGGATAAATAAACATAACAGCAATACAGAGTTGTATTGATTCGTTTTAAGGCCATTGCACCACACACATAGACGAGCGTCATAGTGTCCACAAGTGCAACTCATCATACAAACAATAGATGTTTTATAGAGTGCGGAAGCTTCGTAACTTAGTTACGGCATCCTCTTGGCAAATTTTCATACAATTAGGAGAACAACATGAAAAAAGTAATATTAGGCGCATTAGCAGCTCTAACGTTAACAGCAAGTACAGCATTTGCTGACTATACCCTAATCGTGCCACAGGCACCTGGTAAGGGCACTTCAGTTTGGAGTGAAATTATTGCTAAGAACTTAGAAAAGTTCCTAGGTGAACCAGTAGTGGTTCGTCATATTCCAGGCGCACGTGATATTCCTGGTTTCAACAAGTTCCATGACAGTCTACGTTTTGATGATAAAACAATCATGGTTGCACACGGTGGCAACGGTGTATCGTTTCTATTAGATAAAGTTAGATACAATTATTTCGATTATGAACTAATTGGTTCAATGAACAACGATATCGTTCTTGGTAAACAAGAAGGTAAAGATGAAAAATCAGGAACTTGGACAATCGCAGGTGGCTCAGGTTTTGAACCAGATGCAGCCGCGGCAGCAATGTTAATCTGTGGCCCACAAACAAACGGTTCAATCGATGCCTACTTGGCATGTTGGAGAGAACGTGTTGTATGGGTTAACGGTGTATCAGGCGGTGAAAAGCGTCTAGGTTTCCAAAATGGTGAATTTGATATTGCACGTGAATCACCAGCGGCATGGAAGCGTTTCTATACAGATATCGAAGGTAATGAACTTTGGTTCACACATGGTATCTTAGACTTAGAAAACAATGTACAAATGGATGACGCTAACTTCCCGAATACACAATTTGAAGATGTGTATGAAAGATTATATGGCGAACGTCCAGCAGGAGATTTATATCAAGCATATAAACTTACTCGTAACTGGCGTGACGCAATCCAAAAATCACTTTGGATGAACAAAGGTAACCCGAATGCGGCAAAAGTAAAAGCGGCTGTAACTGCGATGATTAATGACCCAGTTGCAAGTGCAGAAATTTATGCCAAGACAGGTGTTTATCCTTGGATTCAAGACGGTGATAGTCTATTAGCGGCTCTTAAATCTTTGATTACAGAGAAAGCCCTAAAAGATGCGGTTCGTTGGAATCAAGAAGCATATGGCTTCCCATCAATCTATAAACCAGAACTACTAGAAGATTAAGGAGTAGCATAACATGTGGTATGATTATGTAATGTGGGCGATGATAGGTACTTGTTACGGTATGTTAGTTGGTATTATTCCAATTGCTGGCGTAACAACAGCTCTAATTACTGTCTTTAGCATGGGTGCTTACTTTATGGCCGACCCCTATTTGGGGTTGGTCTTTCTTACAGCAATTGTTGCAAGTTGTGCAAGTGCTGATAGTTACACAAGTATCCTAACAGGTATACCAGGGGCAAGTACTACAGCCGCCTGTGTTATTGACGGTTATCCAATGGCAAAGAAAGGACAAGCCGCCAGAGCAATGGGAATTGCTATTACTGATTCCACATTTAATGGAGTTGTATTCGCGGCATTAACTTTCTTTTTACTTCCTTATTATGGGAAGATTATCGTATTATTTGGACGTCCAGAGTTTCTGGGCTTTATGACAATGGCTCTAGCCTGTGTAGGCTTTGTAGCAAGTAAAAATGTATTTTTAAGTATCTGTGCAATCATATTTGGATTAGCATTAGGTATGGTTGGAGAAGATGTTGTAAGTAATCCTAGACTGACATTCGGTTGGGAATATTTACAAAGTGGAATTGGCATGGTTGTTCTACTATCAGGCTTATTCGGAGTTCCTGAATTATTGGACGGATTTAGAAAGAAATTAAAATCAGCTGCACCACCGCTTGAGGGAGACTATTGGGTTGGACTAAAGCAAGGTTTTGGTGATTGTAGACGACATTGGAAAGATATGGTTCGTGGCGGTTCAATTGGGTTCGTTACTGGCTTATTGCCGGGCGTAGGAGGAGCAGTAGGCGACTTCTTGGCATACGGTGCCACAAAAGCCGCACACAAAGGTAAAGACCAAGAAGTTCCATTTGGTGAAGGTAATCCTGTAGGACTACTAGGTTGTGAAGGAGCCAACAATGCACAAAAAGTATCTAGTATGATACCAGCAGTGTTGTTTGGAATTCCAGCGGCACCATTTGCGGCTATGGTTATGGCAATCTGTATGTACTTCGGTATGGAAATTGGCACACCAAGTTTACTACAAGATTTGCAATTCACAAATGCTCTAGCATTTGGTTATATATTTGGTACAGTCGGCGTAGCATTGTTGAGTATAGTCTTATACAAATACATTCTTAAAATACTAGAAGTACCTTTCTGGATTTATGCTACATTCATATTAGCAGTAATTGTTTATGCTAATATGCAATATACAGGCGGCTGGGAAGATTTAGCCTTACTTGCAATTTTAAGTGCTGTCGGTGTTGTATGTAAAACATACAATATTAGTAGACCAGCAATTCTTGTTTCATATGTCGTGGCATTTAAAATAGATGAATACTTTTGGGGAACATTACAGTTATATGGATATAAACAATGGAAACCAGGACTAAGTTCTATGTCAGATTTTAGATGGTTTGATTTATTCAACATTTACAATCATCCTATCTTTATTGTATGTATAATAATCAGTCTTGCTATCTTTATTAACAGTGTTGTTAGAAAAGACAGAGGAATAGATTACGTATAATACATAATACTAATTGGAATAAAAAACTATCTGATCCCGACAGCTTTAATAGCAGTTGGGATTGGCCTATTTAAATAGGTTGTACTTTTTAATCTTATGTATCAGCAGTGTTCTACCAATTCCCAATTCTAAAGCAGTATGAGTACGATTGAAACTATGCTTGATAAGAGCTTCTTCAATGCGAGTATGCTCTAATTCAGCTACTTCTGTAGCTAATGATTGTTCACGAACTGTTCCACCTAGAAAGTTCATTTGGTCCATAATCCAATTTTGTTCGTCATTATTATTCATTTTGATCTCCACTTCATTAAAACTAGTGTAAATATATTTACACTTTAGAATAAATAACAGTATAGTTAACTTATATAAGGAGAAGCATACTATGCATATATTTATAAGAACAATCATCCTTGTTTGTTTGACCCTATCAATAGGAAATTTTGCTAATGCAGCCCCTATCGTAACTGACTCAACAAGCAATTCAACAGTAACAACAAAAGGCACAACTACGACAACCGTTAAATCGGCACCACCTAGTGCTATCAGTCCGAGTATTAATTCAAACAACAGCGACCTATGTACAATTGGAGTAAGCGGAGCAGTGCAAACACAGATACTAGGTATCAGTGGAGGCGCAACAGTTAGAGACATGAACTGTGAGAGACTCAAGTTAGCTAAAACAATCTATGACATGGGTATGAAGGTCGCGGCCGTTAGTGTTATGTGTCAAGACACAAGAGTATTCAAAGCCATGGAAATGGCAGGCACTCCTTGTCCGTTTATGGGTAAAATTGGTGAAGAGGCTCAAACATCTTGGGACGCTAAACCAGAATTGAAGCCAGAAGTAAAACATGAGGAGATGAGACAAAATGATAAACTCAAAGGTGCTGCAATGGGCGTTGGTTCTGTTTTGTTGCTTTTGCTTCTCTTATAAAAGCCTAGCTGACACTACAACTAATCCAGTAGAATTAAACTTATCAGATGGAACCATTGCGAATCCACAATTTGGATGTCCTAGTGGAACAACAGCCGCACAGGTCAACAGTTCAAATTGGGGAACAAAAACAGTTCGCTTTGGTGAATGTATAAACACATTTGCTATCTCATATGCAATCAATCAAGCACTTCAAGGCGTTGGAATAAGTATTGACAAGGTACATTATAACTGGCGTTATGTTCACTGTTTTAATACGCCAGGACAGAGTTGTAATTCTAACATAGAGAACAGAGTTAATACATCTACAGGTGAGATTACTGATACTACTTATTGGGACGAATTAACAGTTGTAATTGAGGTTACAGACAGTAGTGGAAATGTAGTTGAAACTAAAACATGGAACATGGATAAGTGGTACAAATACAATGCAGACAACAGTCATAGTTCTAATGAAGTCAAGGTAGGTACTACACGTTGGCAGATACACGAAGACAATATAGAAGTATACAATCATTTACAAAACTCAGGAACAATACGAACACCTAACTCTTTGGGAGATGTTAGATTTAGAGTAACAGGATACGACAAAGGTAATTGGGATGGATTTTATGGACCTGTAATTAGCAAATTTCAAACTTGGTTTACATATAGAACTAATCCATGTACTCAGACAGCATTGTATGACGCAAGTTGTCCAGGCTATTCAGAAGCATATGCAATATATACATATAACACTGCCTGTGCATCAAGTGCATTATATGACAGTGGTTGTCCAGGTTACGCAGCCGCATACTATACTCAACAATGTAACGCCAGTGCTTTATATGATAGTGGATGCTCAGGTTATGCAGCCGCTTATTACACACAGCAATGTAACGCTAGTGCTTTATATGATAGTGGGTGTAATGGATACGCAGAAGCATACTACAGTCAACAATGTGGCATAAGTGCATTGTACGATAGTGGATGTACAGGTTATGAAGCAGCATACTTTACATATCAATGTACAGCAAATCCATTATATAATAGTGCTTGCTCAGGATACACCGCCGCTTATCTAGCTCAACAATGTGGAATTAATTCATTGTATGATAGTGCTTGTCCAAATTATGCAACAGAATACTACAAAGCACAATGTAAACTTAGTCCATTATACGATAGTGGATGTGATGGACATAAATTAGCACAATGTGATGCTAACCCATTATATGACTTTACATGTACAGGATATAGTAAAGCATACCTTAGCCAACAGTGTTTATATAATCCACAATACGATAAAACTTGTACAGGATACATAGCACCAATTGTTGCACCACCTACTAGTACTAATCCAATTGTTATACCAGGAGCAGGTACGGGTGATACTATAGTTGATAGCATAATTGCATTACCACCTAAATTACCAGAATTAATTATAATGCCTCAACCAGAGATAAAACCAACACCTGAAGTAACTTTACCAACAGTAATTGATACAAAAGTTCCAGTAATAGAAGCACCAGTAATTGTTGTAGAACTAACAATTGTGGACAACATTGAAGCACAAGTAGACAAAGAAATAGAAGCACAACTAATGGAAGAGGTTATTGTAGACGAACCAATAGTAGAGGAGATAGTTACAAATGACACGCAAGAAGAAAAAGAAGAAGATACCGATACTGTCAACGAAACAGTGGAAGACACTGGTGAAGATACTGGCTCTACAGAATCTGATGAAACAGATGAAGCAGAGGAAGTTACAGAAGAAGCTGAAGTAGTTGAAGAAAAAGCAGTTGACGAGAAGGTAGTCGAAGAGAAGGCTGTCGAAGAAAAGAAAGTAGTTGAAGAAGTAGTTGTTGCTAAGAAACCTACTAAAAAGATTGTAATGACTAAGAAACAAAAGCGTGATGCTAAGATAAAGAAAATGAGAGAGATTATAAAGAACAAGTTAAAAGCGTTAGCTATTACAATGGGCAAAGCAGTTACATTAGAACAGCAACAAGCATTACAAGCACAGATAAACGCATTGATTAACTTCGTACCGGGCTTTAATGCATACGGTAAGCAGATGATACCTGGAGTAGATTTTTATACTACTAAGGATATTTACAGAGATAGGATAGTCCCAGAAAACAATCGAGGACTACTTAATGGACTTGCAAGTCAAATACTTCATGAGAAGATGGTAGACATGCAATACGAGGGAATGAAATAATGCCCGGATTAATATGTGGAATAGCACTATCAGCACACTTGTTGATGAATGGAAACTATAACGCTATCCATCCATATTGTAATTACGAAACACCTAAGAGTTATATAGCTGGTGCGTACTACAACAGTGTGGATAGAATGAGTTTGTTTGCTGGATATAAGTGGAGGCTTAATAGCGATATATCAATGGATATAGTTGCAGTCACAGGTTATTACGAGTATGACATTGTTCCATCAGTCAGGCTAAATTACAAGAATGTTTTTGTCATGCCTGCAGTAGAAGAAGACACAGTCGGGATCGTAGTTGGCCTAGACTTTAAATTTTAAGGAGTAACTTATGAGTATAATGAAATATGCAGCAGGTGTGCCAGTAGTGGCAGCAGTAGTTGCGTCACTGTATGGAGGTCTTAGTTATGTAAACGGACTTCAAAATACAATAGAAGCTAACGAGAAAACAATAATAACATTAACAATGAACCAAAAGAGCAACCACGATAAAGTTAACAGTGAAATTGCCAATATGCATACAAACCTCGATGACAGGATATCAGCAGAGATGGATAAACTGAACATTCGTGTAAACAACAATGATGAAAGATTAAAAACAGGAAGAGAA
>Ga0308017_1000505_pt1 | contig 11971 bp, 15 predicted proteins | sample Neamet280_FD_203145 | JGI IMG/M metagenome (GOLD analysis project Ga0308017, IMG submission 203145) | Marine microbial communities from water near the shore, Antarctic Ocean - #280 | ecosystem: Environmental > Aquatic > Marine > Unclassified | place: Southern Ocean | collected 2014-10-01
CTCGGAAAATCGCCCGGCGCCAGCACGCCGGCCAGCGCGCCCCAGGGGGACGCCGCTGCGTCGCGGTCGGCACGCCGACCCCAGCGTTGCCACCAACGCGGGGGCGCAGGCTGCCAGCGCTGCCAGGCCGCCGCAGCCCCCTCACCGGCCAGCCACACCGGGGCCTGCGGGTAGTGCTGCACCACCGCTTGGTGCGCTTGCTCGCCACCCAGCAGGGGCGACCAGTGGATCCACGCACGCGGCTGCGCCTTGATCCACGACAACCGCTGCACCATGCGCGCGCCCACCGTCTCGTGCAGCCACGGACTGTTCGTGGGCGTGCGCGCGTGCCAGCGCGCCAGCGCCACCGGATCGAGTCCCGGCACGCGCTCGGCGTCGTCAGAGGGGGATGGAACAGCGGCCATGGGCGCCGCAGTATAGTGGCGGGCGCACGACGACGCGAAGTCCGCACGGGGAGGCCGGTCATGCCGCACTCGATCCACCACCGCTGGAGGCGCGCCTGGGACGCGCTGTGCCCGGCCGTGTGTGAAGTCTGTGGCCGCTGGCCCGACGGGCCGTTGTGCCCCGACTGCCAGCACGATCTGGCCCCCGTGCTGCCCCGCTGCCCGGGCTGCGCGTTGCCACTGGCGCCAGGGCTGACGCGCTGCGCGGACTGCGAGCGCTCGCCCCCGCCGTGGACGCGGGTGCTCGCGCGCGTGGACTACGGCTACCCGTGGGATGCGTGGATCCTGACACTCAAGTCCGGCACGCGCCCGGGTTTGGCGCGCCCTTTGGCCCAGTTGTGGCTCGACGACCCGGCGCTGCCCGCGCTGCTGGCCGACGCCGACCTCTGGCTGCCCGTGGCACTGACGCCGCAGCGGCTGGCCGAGCGGGGCTACAACCAGGCTTGGGCCCTGATGCGGGCGCTGGCCCGGCTGACCACCACCCCGCGCGCGCTGCCGACGGCGCTGGAGCGCGCGGCCGATGCCCCGATCCTGCACCACCTGGGCCGACAGGAGCGGCTCGCCCAGGTCTGCCGGCTGTTCACGGTCGCGCCGCACGCGCGCGCCGCCCTCGCCGGGCGGCGTGTGTTGGTGGTCGATGACGTCATGACCACCGGCGCCACGCTGCGCGCGGCCACGCTCGCGCTGCTCGACGCGGGCGCCACCCGCGTCAGCGCCCTCGTCGTCGCCCGCACCCCACCCCGCGTGGAATAATGCGCGCCCCATGTTTCGCATCGTTCTGGTCGCGCCCGAGATCCCGCCCAACACCGGCAACGTGATCCGCCTGTGCGCAAATACCGGCTGCGCGCTGCACCTCATCGAGCCACTCGGCTTTTCGATGGACGACCGGCTGCTGCGGCGCGCGGGGCTGGACTATCACGAGTATGCCGACGTGCGCCGTCACGCCTCGTGGGACGCGTTCGTCGCCGCCGAACGTCCCGACCCGCAGCGCTGCTTCGCCCTCACCACACGCGGCACGCGCACGCCCCACGAGGTGGCATTCGCGGCGGGTGACTGGCTGGTGTTCGGGGCCGAGTCGAGCGGATTGCCACCGGCGGTGCTGGAGACTTTTGCGCCCGAACGGCGCCTGCGCCTGCCCATGCGGCCGGGGCAGCGCAGCCTGAATCTGTCCAACGCGGTGGCCGTGGTCGCGTACGAGGCCTGGCGGCAGCTGGGGTTTGCCGGCGCGGCCCCGCCTGCACCCACGGGCGGTGCCGCCAGCGCTCAAACGACGTAGCGCAACAGCAGCTCGGCCACGCAGGCGGGCTTGGGCTGCCCCTCGATCTCGACCGTGGCCAACCAGCACAGGTGCGCCCCGCCAGACGTCAACGGCTCGAACGACTGCAACTGCAGGCGCGCGCGCACACGCGCCCCCACCCGCACCGGGGCCGGAAAGCGCACGCGGTTGACGCCGTAGTTGATCACCAGGCGCACCCCACGCACGTCCACCGCCTCCGCCATCCATCGGGGCAGCAACGACAGCGTCAAAAAGCCGTGCGCGATGGTGCCGCCGAATGGCCCGTTTGCGGCGCGATCGGTATCGACGTGGATCCACTGGTGATCGTCCGTTGCGTCGGCAAATCGGTTGACGCGTTCCTGGGTCATGGGCAGCCAGTCGGTGACCGCCACTTCGGTGCCGACGGCCGCTTGCAGCGCGTCGAGGGATTCGAAGACTTTCATGCCCGCCACTGTAGCCGCTTCGCGCGACGCCCCCGTGACGTACGCGCGACACGCGCGTGCACCGACACCACCTAACGCGCGTCCACCCAGTCCAGCAGCGGCTGCCACTGCGCCAGCTCGCGCTCGACCTGCGGCGGGCGCACGTCGAACAGCGTCAGGCCCTGCGCCGACAAGTGGCGATACACCTGCGCCTCGCGCACGAAACCCGCCACCGGCACCCCCAACCCGTCCAGATAGGCCCGCAGCTGCTGCGCCGAGCGCGTGCGCTCGTCCACGCGCATGCCCACCACCGCCACCCGCAAACCATCGCGGGCACGCTCGCGCACCACTTGCAAAAAATCGTGCGTGGCAAACATGTCGAACACCCCGGGCTGCAGCGGCACCAACAGGGTGTCGGCGCGGCGCAGCACCTCGCGCAGGCGTTGACCGTGCAGGCCCGCAGGCGTGTCGAGCACCACGTGCGTCGTGCCGCGCGGGGGCTTGAGCGTCCCCCCCGCACTCGCATCCCACCCGGCAATGTGGCGCGCCGCCGCCGGCCGCAGCGCGAGCCAGCGCGCACAGCTCTGCTGGCGGTCCACGTCGCCCAGCATCACCCGGCGGCCACAACGGGCCCAATACCCGGCAATGTGGGTGGCCAGCGTCGTCTTTCCGACGCCGCCTTTGGGGTTGGCAATGGCAAGCACGGGCATGCGGGTCCTCTCCATGCCGTCCATGGAATGACGCCACATGGTAGCCGATGACGAGCGACAATCGCGGGATGTTCACGCCATCGCAAGCCGACGTGCGCCGTTTTTTTTGCGGTGCCTTTGCCAAAGGCCGCGCAGGCCAGCCGCTCGAGCCGATCGAGACGCTCGCCTACGAGTGGATGCTGCGCCACCCCGAGTACCACGCCGAGTTGGATGACCTGGAAGGCGCCCTGCGCTCGATGGCCGAGGCCGACCCCGCGCGCGACAACCCGTTTTTGCACCTGTCGATGCACCTGAGTATCAGCGAGCAATGCTCGATCGACCAGCCCCCGGGCATTCGGCAGGCGGTCGAGCTGCTGGCCGCGCGTCGCGGCTCGCTGCATGCCGCCCACCACGAGGTGATGGAGTGCCTGGGCCGCATGCTGTGGGAGAGCCAACAGAAAGGGCGAGCGCCCGACGGACACGCGTATCTGGCAGAGGTGCGCCGCCGCGCCACGGCCGACTGACGACACGCCGCCACCCTCGAGCGCGAGCACCCCAACGAAAAGGCCCCGTCGGGCTGCACCCGTCGGGGCCTTGGCACGACCCAGTCGTGCCGGGCGAGGCAGCGCGGAGGGTCATGTCGCACCCTGCCGGAAGCAAGGGATTGCTCCCATCATGCTGGCCAGGCCTGGGCGTGACCACCCGGGCGGGCCCGTCGCTCCGGACGGGGCGGGATGCCCTGAGTAACCGGAGACGACGTCTGTACTGTACGGCAGTCGCGAGGCCCGCGCACGCCAATTTTTTTCATGGCTCACCGGCTGTTCATTGCCCCAGGAAAACCCCGATTCCCATCGCCGCCCTCCGCTTACTGCGCCGCAGAAAAACAATATTGGTTATAAAAAGCTGCTCTCTAAGTATTGACTTGGTATGTCGAGGGCCCTACCATCGCGCCCAACGACTAGGGTCAACCCTAGGTTGGGTGCGGCCATCGACCCCGCACCGCTGCCCCGACCGCCATGGCGAGTGGGGCCAATCGACCGCCGATGCCACGCATCGGCGCCATGGACGGCGTGTCCGCCCGCCACCCAACCGGGAGCGGCTGGCGCGGACCGCCGCGGACAACGAACAAGGAGTGTGTGCATGACGACGTGCATCGACACCCCGGGCGCTTTCGCCGCCGGCCCGCGGGCCGGGGCCAACCGCCCGACCCCCCCACATCGCGTGGGGCACCGATGGATGCGGCTCTGGCGCGCGGCGAGTCACGGCTTGGCGGCGCTGGGCGTGGGCGTCCTGGCCATCGTAGCGCTGCTGCTGGCGCAGCCCCAGCTGCGCGCCCAACTCGAACGCGGTATGGCCGACTGGCTGCTGGAACGGCACGCCGCGCTGACCCTCGGCGCCGAAATACCCGCCTCGGCGGCAGCCGACCACCCCGCGGCGATGGACCCCCAGGCACTGCCCCCCGAGCAGCAGCGTGTGGCCCAGTGGTTGGCGCGCAAATACCGTGTCGCCAGCGAACCGCTGGCTGCGCTGGTAGCCGAGGCGCACCAGGTGGGCCGTCAGTTGCGGCTCGATCCGGCGCTGATCCTGGCCGTCATGGCCATCGAGTCGCGTTTCAATCCCTTTGCCGCCAGTCCTTTCGGCGCCCATGGGCTGATGCAGGTCCACACCCGCGTACACGCCGACAAGTTCGATGACTTGGGCGGCACGCTGGCCGCCTTCGACCCGCTCAGCAACCTGCGGGTGGGTGCGCAAATCCTGCACGATGCCATCCGAACGGCAGGCTCCGTACCCGGCGGCCTGCGGCTGTACGTGGGCGCGGTCAGCGTCGATGCGCGCGACTACATCGTCAAGGTGATGGCGGAGCAGGAGCGGCTCAAACGCGTCGCCGCCGGCCAACAGGTGGGCTTCACCGCCTCGATGCCGCTGCCCCCGGGTCTGGTGGTGGACGCTGCGGCACAGGAAGAGACCAATGGCGCCCTGCCGTTGCGAATCGGAGGTGAGCCCACCCCAGACGACGCGCCACCGGCGAGGGGGACGCGACCGTCCTGATAGAATTTGCCGCGCGCGCGACTGGCGATAGGTCCGGCAGCGGCCTTTCCGGGAAGGCCGCCACGCCGCCAACCGACGTGGGGCTCACCACGGGGAAGCGCGCAGCCGCACGAACGCGTCTTCACGACGTGGCCAGCGCGGCGGTCTGCCGTTCGCCTGGGCAACCCGTGTGACAAACCGCCGCACCCGGGTGCAACGCCGCCGACAGGACTGCCCATGTTTGACCGCAATATCCTCATCGAACAGACCGACCCCGAGCTCTGGGCTGCCATCCAGGCCGAAAACGCCCGCCAAGAGCAGCACATCGAGCTGATTGCCAGCGAAAACTACGCCTCGCCCGCCGTCATGGCAGCGCAGGGCACCCAGCTCACCAACAAATATGCCGAAGGCTATCCCGGCCGGCGTTACTACGGTGGTTGTGAGCACGTGGACGTGGCCGAGCAGCTCGCCATCGACCGCGTCAAGCAACTCTTCGGCGCCGAGGCCGCCAACGTGCAGCCCCATTGCGGCGCCAGCGCCAACGAGGCGGTGTTCCTCGCCTTCCTCAAGCCCGGCGACACCATCATGGGCATGAGCCTGGCCGAGGGCGGCCACCTCACGCACGGCATGGCGCTCAACATGAGCGGCAAGTGGTTCAACGTCGTGAGTTACGGCCTCAACGAGCGTGAGGAAATCGACTACGACGCGATGGAGCGAAAGGCGCACGAAACCCGGCCCAAGCTCATCATCGCCGGGGCCAGCGCCTACAGCCTGCGCATCGACTTCGAACGCTTCGCCCGTGTGGCCAAAGAAATCGGCGCCATCTTCATGGTGGACATGGCGCACTACGCCGGCCTGATCGCGGCCGGCGTCTACCCCAATCCCGTGCCGCACGCCGACGTGGTCACCTCCACCACGCACAAGAGCCTGCGTGGCCCGCGCGGCGGCATCATCCTGATGAAGGCCGAGCACGAAAAGGCCATCAACAGCGCCGTCTTCCCCGGCCTGCAAGGGGGGCCGCTGATGCACGTGATCGCTGCCAAGGCGGTGGCCTTCAAAGAAGCGCTGAGCCCCGCGTTCCGCGATTATCAACAGCAGGTGGTGCGCAACGCCCAAGCCATGGCCGAGGCACTGCAGGCGCGCGGCCTGCGCATCGTCAGCGGCCGCACCGAAAGCCACGTGATGCTGGTCGATTTGCGCGCCAAGGGCATCACCGGCAAAGAGGCCGAGGCCGTGCTGGGACAAGCGCACATCACGGTCAACAAAAACGCCATCCCCAACGACCCGCAAAAGCCCATGGTCACGAGCGGCATCCGTCTGGGCACACCCGCCATGACGACGCGCGGCTTCCGAGAGGCCGAGGCGCGGCTGACCGCCAACCTGATCGCCGACGTGCTCGACGATCCGCACAATCCGGCCACCGTCGAGCGCGTGCGCGCGCAGGTCGCCGAGCTGACGGCGCGCTTCCCCGTCTACGGCTGACGCGCCATGAAGTGCCCCTTCTGCGGACACGCCGACACCCAGGTGGTGGAGACGCGCGAGTCCGACGATGGGGTATTCGTGCGCCGCCGCCGCCGCTGCGCCGGCTGCGAGCGGCGCTTTACCACCTACGAACGCGCCGAGGTCACCTTTCCGCAAGTGGTCAAGAAAGACGGGCGGCGCGTCGACTACGACCCCGCCAAACTGCGCGCCAGCATGGCGCTGGCGCTGCGCAAGCGACCGGTGAGCACCGAACGGCTCGATGCCGCCGTCGCCCGCATCGAAGAAAAACTGCTGGCCGAGCCCACGCGCGAGGTGCCCGCGCAGCGCATTGGCGAATGGGTGATGGAGGAGCTGCGCCAGCTGGACCAAGTGGCGTACGTGCGCTTTGCCAGCGTCTACCGCAGCTTCGAGGACGTGGACGCCTTCAGGACACTGATCGACGAGGTGCGCGGCTGACAGGGTCGCGGGCGCGGATCGGCAGTCGCACCTGGGCCACGAACTCACCCTCGGACTCGTACACGCGCAGCCGCGCTTCGGCGTCGTACAGCAAGTCCAGCCGCTCGCGCAGATTGGCCAGCGCCAGCCCATTCCCCCGCGCGCCTGGTGGTGCCTGCGGCGGCGGGAGCGGGTTGCGCACGAACAGCACCAAATGGTCGTCGTCGCGAAACGCCTCGACAGTGACGCAGCCCCCCTCCTCGCGGGGTTCAATACCGTGGCGCACGGCATTCTCGACCAGCGGCTGCAGTGTCAGCGGCGGCAACAAGGCATCGTCGGGGGCGGTGTCGACCTGCCACGCCAGCCGCAGCCGATCACCCAGGCGCACCTGCTCCACCGCCAGGTAGGCACGCGCCAATGCCAGCTCCTCACGCAAGGGCACGAGAGCCCGGGGCTCGGTGAGAAGGGCACGGTAGAGGTCGGCCAGGTCCTCCAGCATCGCCTCGGCGCGCCCGGGATCGCGGCGGATCAGCGTCAACACGCCATTGAGGCTGTTGAACAGAAAGTGTGGCCGCATGCGCGACTGCAGCGCCAGCAACCGGGCCTCAGCCAGCGCGGGCGACAGGCGCTGGTGCCGCCAGTCGAAATAGCCCACCACGGCCAGCCACACGGCCAGCGTCGCCGCTACCACCGTGGCCAGTGGCGGCACCGTCAGGCCCAGGCGCTGCAGCCCGAAACGCCACAGCAACGCCACCACCACCGCCAGCAACGCGGTCATCCAAAGAGCCCGCAGGGGCGGCAGACGGCGCAGCCACGGCGCCAACCATGCCAGTACACCCGTGACCGTCAGCAGCACGGGTTCGTACAGCGCGCCCTCCCTCCACCAGCCCGTCCACGCGTGCCCACGCATCGGGGCCTCGATCGCCCACCACAGCAGCCGCAACCCCTCGGCCAGCAGCAGCAGCCGCAGCAACACCCCCAGATTGCGAAAATCCGGTACCGTCAAACGCGCGGTGGGTCGCTGGCGCATGGTGTGGGGTCGACGCGATGTTGGCAGCGCATGAACCGGCGGCGTGCCACCGGGCACGCCGATCGTTGCCGTGCCGATGGTAACGCCGTCGCCCCGTTGCAGGTGCGTGTACGCCAACGCGGCCGTGCCGTGCGCGCGGAAGCTGCGACAATCGGGGCCATGTTTACCGGCATCATCACACACGTCGGGCGCATCGAGGCATTGCACCCGTTGGGCTGCGGCCCGGATCATGGCCTGCGGCTGCAGGTGGCGGCCACCCCGGACTACCTCGACGACGTCGGACTGGGCGACAGCATCGCGATCAACGGCGCGTGCATGACTGTCACCACGCTCGATCGGGCGGGGGGTGCCTTCACCGTGGACGTCTCGGCCGAGTCGCTGGCCCGCACCACGGGGCTGGACCAACCCGGGCCCGTCAACCTGGAAAAAGCGCTGCGCGCCACCGACCGGCTGGGTAGCCACATCGTCAGCGGCCACGTGGACGGGGTGGGTACCGTCACGCGGCTGGAGCCGGTGGGCGAGTCGTGGACACTGGGCGTGCTCGCACCGCCCGTGCTGGCCAAGTACTTGGCCTATAAGGGCTCGATCACGGTCAACGGCGTCAGCCTAACCATCAACCAGGTCACCGACCGCCCCGACGGGTGCGAAGTCACCATCAACCTCATCCCGCACACCGTGCAGCACACCACGCTGGGTACATTGGCGGCTGGATCGCGGGTCAATCTCGAGATCGATATGATGGCGCGTTACGTCGAACGCATGCTCTCGCTCGGCGCCACGCCGGCGTCGGCGTGACGGCGACGGCGCGATCTACCCTATGCACACCCCTGCTTGCGCCCCCTCTGCTGGCCCGGCCGAGGCCGTGGCCCCCATTTCACCGGTCGACGACATCGTCGCCGAGTTGCGCGCCGGGCGCATGGTCATCCTGGTCGATGAGGAAGACCGCGAAAACGAAGGCGACTTGGTGCTCGCCGCCGATCATGTCACGCCCGAAGCGATCAATTTCATGGCCAAGTACGGCCGCGGGCTGATCTGCCTGACGCTGACGCGCCAGCGCTGCGAGCAGCTGCAGCTGCCGCCCATGGTGCCGCGTAACGGCACCAAGATGGGCACGGCGTTCACCGTCTCCATCGAAGCCGCCGAAGGGGTAACCACCGGTATCTCGGCCGCCGACCGGGCGCACACCATTCGCGTCGCCGTCGCCCCCGACGCACGCCCCAACGATCTGGTGCAACCCGGGCACGTGTTCCCGCTGCAGGCGGTCGATGGCGGCGTGCTGATGCGCGCTGGCCACACCGAAGCCGGCTGCGACCTCGCCGCCATGGCGGGCTGCACGCCGGCCGCGGTGATCTGCGAGATCATGAACGACGACGGCACCATGGCGCGCCTGCCCGACCTGCAGCGCTTTGCAGCGCGGCATGGGCTCAAAATCGGCACCATCGCCGACCTGATCGAATACCGCAGCCGCACCGAGAGCCTGGTACGGCGCGTGGGCAGCCGGCCGCTGCAGACGGCCTATGGCCCCTTCACCGCACACGCGTACCGCGACCAGACCGGCGGCGGTGTGCACCTGGCGCTGGTGGTGGGTCAGTGGGGGCCCGACGACGTGGTGCCGGTGCGCGTGCACGAGCCCCTGTCGCTGCTGGACGCGCTGGAAGTCGGCCGCCGCATGCACTCTTGGAGCCTGGAGGCCAGCTTGCGCCACTTGCAGCAGGCCGGCCGTGGCGTGGCGGTACTGCTCAACGCCGGCGAGAGCGCCGAGCAACTGCTGGCGCAGTTCGACGGCACCGCGCGCTCGTCACAAGCCCCCGAACGCGGCCGCATGGACTTGCGCACCTATGGCATCGGCGCGCAGATATTGCGCGACTGCGGCATCCACCGCATGGCGCTGCTCGGCCCCCCCCGGCGCATGCCCAGCATGACCGGCTACGGGCTTGAAGTGGTCGGCTTCGTTCACCCCCAACCCCCAGAAGGAAACCCGACATGATGGGAGCGCACAAAGGGCAAGCCGCGGCGCTGGATGGCCGTGGCCTGCGCATCGGCATCGTGCAGGCGCGCTTCAACCAGGGCATCACCGACGCCTTGGCCAAAGCCTGCCGCGACGAGCTGCGCGCGCTGGGCGTGGCCGATGCCGACGTGGTGCTGGAGCAAGTACCCGGCGCGCTCGAGGTGCCGCTCGCCCTGCAGGCGATGGCGCAAAGCGGCCGCTTCGACGCCCTGATCGCGCTCGGCTGCGTGATTCGCGGCGAGACCTACCACTTCGAGCTGGTGTGCAACGAGTCGGCAGCGGGCATCACGCGCGTGGGGCTGGATCACCACATCCCGATCGCCAACGCCATCCTCACCACCGAAAATCTGTCGCAGGCCGTCGCTCGGCAGGACGAAAAACCCCGTGACGCGGCCCGCGTGGCGGTGGAGATGGCCGCGCTGCTGCGGCGCTACCCGCTCGACTGACCCCCGTGGTCTGGGACAATAGCGCCCATGACCAAAGCACCCGAAAAATCTGCCCGCACCCGTGCGCGCGAATTCGCCCTGCAAGGGCTCTACCAGCACCTGGTCGGCCGCAACGAGGCAGCCGACATCGATGTCTTTACGCGCGACCTCAGCGGCTTTCACAAAGCGGATAGCGCGCACTACGACGCGCTGCTGCACGGCTGCATTGCGCAGGCCAGCGAATTGGACGCGCACCTGAGCCCGCTGCTCGACCGCCCGCTGGCGGAGCTGTCGCCCATCGAGCATGCCGTGCTGTGGATCGGCGCCTACGAGCTGCAGCACTGTCCCGACGTGCCCTGGCGCGTCGTTCTCAACGAATGCATCGAACTGGCCAAGACCTTTGGCGGCACCGACGGACACAAATTCGTCAACGGCGTGCTCAACCGCCTGGCCCCCCAGCTACGACCCGAGGAGGTGGCGCGTGATCCCGCCCGCCGCAGCTGAACCGTCGGCCGCCAGCGCCGCGCCGGGGCACACCTGGCCCGTGCGCATCTACTGGGAAGACACCGACGCGGGTGGCATCGTCTACTATGCCAACTACCTGAAGTTTTTCGAGCGTGCGCGCACCGAGTGGTTGCGCAGCCTGGGGCTGGGGCAGCAAGCGCTGCGCGAGCGCACCGGTGGCATGTTCGTCGTCGGTGCGATCGAGGTACGCTATCTGCGCCCGGCGCGGCTGGACGACGAACTGACGATCCACACACGTGTACGGGAACTCGGGCGCGCCACCGTGACACTGCAACAGCAGGCGTGGCGGACCGGCGACGGCAGCGGGCCGCTGTGCGAGGGCACGGTGCGCATCGGTTGGGTGCAAGCCGATGCGTTGCGCCCCGCCCGGCTGCCTGCCGAAGTGGCCGCTGCGCTGGCCGGCACCCTGCCCACCGACAGCCAAGGAACACGATCCGCATGACACATGAGTTTTCCGTCGTCGAGCTAATGCTCAACGCCTCCTGGGTGGTGCAGGCGGTGGTGTTGTTGCTCGTGGGGGTCTCCATCACCAGCTGGGCGGCCATCTTGCGCAAGGTCTTTGCGCTCAAGCGCGTGCGGCGCCTGACAGACGAGTTCGAGCGCGACTTCTGGTCCGGCGGCAACCTGCAGACGCTGTACGAGTCGTCGCTGCGCCGCGCGCCGGAAGGCAGCCCCATGGAGCGCATCTTCGCCAGCGGTATGCGCGAATTTCTCAAGCTGCGCGAGCGGCGCATCACCCAGCCCGACGCGCTGCTCGACGGCGCCCGGCGCGCCATGCGTGCGGCCTACCAGCGCGAGCTCGACGCGCTGGAGGTCAACCTGTCGTTCCTGGGCTCGGTCGGCTCGGTGTCGCCCTACGTGGGCTTGTTCGGCACCGTCTGGGGCATCATGCACGCCTTCACTGGCTTGGCTGCGCTGACGCAAGTGACGCTGGCCACCGTGGCGCCGGCCATCGCCGAAGCGCTGGTGGCCACCGCCATCGGGCTGTTCGCCGCCATTCCGGCCGTGGTGGCCTACAACCGCTTTGCGCACGACATCGACCGCCTGGCCAACCGGCTGGAGACCTTCATCGAAGAGTTTTCCAACATCCTGCACCGCCACGCGGGTGCCGCAGGACACTGAGCCACGGAGGCGCTCGCCATGCCCGCCATCGCCCCTCGTCGAAGCGGCCGCCGCGCGATCACCGAGATCAATATGGTGCCTTTCAT
>Ga0308017_1000506_pt1 | contig 11945 bp, 10 predicted proteins | sample Neamet280_FD_203145 | JGI IMG/M metagenome (GOLD analysis project Ga0308017, IMG submission 203145) | Marine microbial communities from water near the shore, Antarctic Ocean - #280 | ecosystem: Environmental > Aquatic > Marine > Unclassified | place: Southern Ocean | collected 2014-10-01
TGTTGGCGCATGCGCCGATGACCCCCAAGGTAAGCGTTGATGCCGCGGTGCGGACCGATACCGAATTGACGTGGAAGGCCGTGCCGGGTGCGGGGATCTATACCATCTTCGCCCGGCGGACCGATCAGCCCTATTGGGGCGAAATGCTTGGCGTAAAGTATATCGACGGTCCGCAAGCGGCCAGCGACAAGGCGGCGGCGGAAGGCCGGGAGTTTTCCTTTGTCGTCAAGCAACGCGGGGATGACTGGATTTATGGCATCCAGACCTGCGCCAGTGCGCGGGACGAAAATGCCTGTTCGCCCATCGCCAGCGCCGTTCCCGGCGGGGCGTTCGAGCCGGTGGGGAGATGAATTCGGTTCGCCTCGGACTTGGTCGACCCGCATCGACAGGGGGTATCTCGACTTTGCTCGACACGAACGGGCTGGGGCAATAGGGCTGGATCATGCCCAAGCTTCCCAAACGCCCCCAAGGTATGCCGACGCCGCAACAGGTGATCGAATTCATCCAGTCTTCCGATGTGCCTGCGGGCAAGCGTGAAATCGCCAAGGCATTCGGGCTGAAAGGCCAGGAGAAAATCAAGCTCAAGGCGCTGCTCAAGGATATGGCCGAAGAAGGCCTGATCGATGGCAAGAAAACCGCCTATCACCGGATGGGTGGCGTGCCCAAGGTGACCGTGCTGCGGATCGTCGATGTTGATGATGGCGACCTTATCGCCATCCCCGATAGCTGGGCCGAGGATGCGCCCGGCACCCCGCCGCGCCTCACCATCCGGGAAACGCGCGGCAAGGGGCCGAAGCCTGCTGGCCCTGCGCTGCGGCGCGGGGACAGGGTGCTTGCCCGCACCGAGGAGACGGAAAGCGGTTGGCGGGCCTATCCGATGAAGAAGCTCCCCGCGCGCACCGAAGGGCTGATGGGGATTGTCGAGCGCGACGGCACCGGCAAGGCATGGCTTGCCCCGATCGATAAACGCGTGCGCCAGTCGGCGCGCATTGCCGAGGTGGGCGAGGCCGAAGAAGGCCAGCTTGTGATTGCCGAAAGGCTGGGCCGCTCGGAACGGGCCGGGGTACGGGTGGTCGAAGTGATCGGCGATCCGCTGGCGCCGCGTTCGTTCAGCCTGATCGCGATTGCCAAGCACGGCATTCCGCATGTCTTCCCCGATGCAGCCATCGCGGAAGCGAAGCTGGCGGCGCGCCTGCCATTGTCTGCCGACAAGCGCGAGGATCTGCGCCATCTTCCGATTGTCGCGATTGATCCGGCCGATGCGCGCGATCACGATGATGCGATCTGGGCCGAGCCTGATGGCGAGGGGGGCTTTCGCGCGGTGGTCGCGATTGCTGACGTGAGCTTCTACGTGCGGCCCGGCAGTGCGCTTGATCGTGAGGCGCGCAACCGCGGCAATTCGGTCTATTTCCCCGACCGGGTGGTGCCGATGCTGCCCGAGGTGCTTTCGGCCGATGTCTGCTCCCTGAAAGAGGGCGAAGACCGCGCCGCGATGGCCTGCCATCTGCGGATCGATGCCGAGGGCAAGGTTACCAAGTTCCGCTTCACCCGCGCGCTGGTGCGGATCGCGCATAACATCGCTTACGAGGATGCGCAGGCGATCGTGGATGGAGAAACCCGTTCGCCTCGAGCGAAGTCGAGAGGCCATGACGAAGGAGTCTCGACTGCGCTCGACACGAACGGCGAGGTGGAAAAGATCCTCACCAACTTGTGGGATGCCTGGCGGGCTCTGGCGGCGGCGCGCGCCGCGCGCGATCCGCTTGAGCTTGAATTGCCCGAACGGCGCGTGGTGCTCGATGAACAAGGGTGGATCGCCAGCATCGCCGTGCGCGAGCGGCTTGATGCCCACCGCGTGGTCGAGGATTTCATGATTGCGGCCAATGTCGCGGCGGCCAAGGCGCTCGAAGCGAAAACCGCGCCGGTGGTCTACCGCGTCCACGAACCGCCGCAGCGCGAGAAGCTGATTGCGCTGCGCGATTACCTTGCAACGATGGGCAAGAAGCTGAGCCTCGGGCAAGTCATCACGCCCAGCCTGTTCAACCGCATGCTCAAGGATGTGACCGACGAGGCCGAGAAAGCCCAGGTGATGGAAGCGGTGCTGCGCAGCCAGATGCAGGCCTATTACGGGCCGAGCAACGCCGGGCATTTCGGCCTCGCGCTGGGTTCCTACGCGCATTTCACCTCGCCGATCCGCCGCTATGCCGACTTGCTGGTGCACCGCGCGCTGGTGGATGCCTACAAGCTCGAACAGCCCGCGCCTGAGGCAAACTTGCCCGCCACCAGTGGCCTTTCGGAACGCGACCGGGCAAGCCTGCAACAGGTGTCCGATGCAATCAGCCAGACCGAACGCCGCGCCATGGAGGCCGAGCGTGACACGATTGATCGCTATGTCGCGGCGTGGCTATCCGCTCGGATCGGCGAGGTGTTCGACACACGCATCACCGGGGTGCAGAGCTTCGGCTTTTTCGCCACGATCGTGGGCCTTGGCGGGGATGGGCTGGTGCCGGTCTCAACCCTCGGTGCAGAGCGATTCCGCCATGACGAGGCCGCGCAGGCGTTGATCGGGACTGATAGCGGCACAACCTATGCGGCGGGCGATAGGCTCAAGCTCAAGCTTGCCGAGGCCAACCCGCTGACAGGTGCGCTCAAATTCGTGCCGGTTGACAGCAACGGGCAGGCGATCGAACCGCGCGGTGTCCGCCCCGATGATCGGCGCAAGGGTCCGCGCAAGGTGGGCGGCTATATCGCGGGCAAGCGCGGGCGTCCGGGCAACATCCGGCATCAGGGGCGGCGCAAATAGCGCGCCGATCAATCGGCGGAATAATCAGCGGGGATGATGAAAAGCGGGCAGGGCAGATTGCCCGCCGCGCTGGAAAAATGGGTCACCAGCGGGCCCGGATTGTTCCCCTTGGCCGCCCCCAGCACCAGCGCTGCGATCCCGGGGTGCTTGGCAAGGTAATCGCTGATCACCTTCTGGCTGCTGCCGATCATCACCGAAATCGTCGGCATGATCCCGCTTTCCGCAAGCAGATTGCCTGCCACCGCATGGGCGAGCATTTCGGCGCGATCGCGCGCTTCGGCCTCGATCGTGGCCTGCACGCCGCCAAAGGCACTAAAACTCTGCTGTGCCACCAGCGCAAGCAGGTGCACGGCACCGCCGCAGCCCGCTGCTTGCGCCGCAGCATAGCGCAGCGCTGCCGAGGCTTCCTCGCTTTCGTCGATGATCACCAGAAAAGTGCGCATGGCATGCCCCGTTCGCCCGACCTATCCCTGCATTCGTATGGTTTGGCAAGACCGTGCGCGGCAAGCCTTGCGAGGGGGCCGCAAATTGGCCAGAGAGCCAGGGCAAGATGATCGTGTGTTCGGGAGTGGAAGTTCATCATGGCCTTGGAAATCAGGATGCCGGCCTTGTCGCCGACAATGGAGGAAGGCACGCTGGCGCGCTGGCTCGTCAAGGTGGGCGATACCATCCAGTCGGGCGACATCATGGCCGAGATCGAAACCGACAAGGCAACGATGGAATTCGAAGCGGTTGATGAAGGCGTGATCGCCGAAATCCTGATCGAGGCCGGCACGGATAATGTGAAGGTCGGCACCGTGATTGCCCGGCTCGCGGTCGAAGGCGAGGACACCGCACCGGCAGGCGCACCAGCACCCACGGCGGCGCCTGCGCCTGTGGTTTCAGATGCCGCCGCGGCGGCCTCGGCCGGAGACGGTCCGGCGGCGACACCGACAGCGCGCCGTCTGGCGGCGCTTCACGGCGTTGATCTGGCGAGCCTCACGGGCACTGGCCCCAAGGGCAAGATCACTAAGGAAGATGTCGAGGGAGCGATGGGTTCGGGTCAAAGCGGATCACCAGCGCCTGCTCCTGCTGCGGCCTCCGTGGCAGCCTCGGGCGAACGTGTGATCGCCTCGCCGCTCGCCAAGCAGATGGCCGCATCGCGCGGGGTTGATCTGGCGCTGGTGAGCGGCACTGGCCCCAATGGCCGGATCATCAAGGCCGATGTCGAAAGCTTCGATCCTGCCAGCGTGGCGGCTTCCGCCCCTGCGGCCGCAGCCAGCGCGCCCGCGCCCACGCCCACGCCCACGCCGGTTTCTGATGTCGCAGGCGGCGCGCCTTACACCGAAGACAAGCTGTCCAATGTCCGCAAGGTGATCGCCCGCCGCCTCACCGAAAGCAAGCAGACCGTGCCGCACTTCTACCTCACGGTGGATATCCGGCTTGATCCGCTGCTCAAGCTGCGTTCGGAACTCAATGCCGTGCTTGAGCCCGATAGCGTGAAGCTTTCGGTCAATGATTTCCTGATCAAGGCGCTTGCCCGGGCGCTGGTGCGGGTGCCGCAATGCAATGTCAGCTTCCACGGCGACACGCTGCGCCGCTATGCCCGCGCCGATATCTCGGTGGCGGTGGCTGCGCCATCAGGCCTTATCACCCCGGTCATCACCGAGGCGGACAGCAAGAGCCTGCGCGTGATTTCGACCGAGATGAAGGCGCTTGCGGCCAAAGCGCGCGATGGCAAGCTGATGCCGCATGAGTATCAGGGTGGCACCGCGAGCCTTTCCAACCTCGGCATGTTCGGGATCAAGCAGTTCGACGCGGTGATCAACCCGCCGCAGGGCATGATCCTCGCGGTCGGGGCGGGCCAGCAGCAGCCTTATGTGGTCGATGGCGCGCTGGCGGTTGCCACCGTGATGCATGCATCGGGCAGCTTCGATCACCGCGCGATCGATGGCGCGGACGGCGCGCAGTTGATGGAGGCGCTGAAGAGCCTCGTCGAGAACCCGATGGGGCTGGTGGTGTAACGCGATGCCCACGGGCGAGCTGACGATCAGGGCAACCGCCATGCCCGCCGACACCAACCCCTATGGCGGGGTGTTCGGCGGATGGCTGATGGCGCAGATGGCGCTGGGCGCGGGCTCGCTCGCAAGCCGCGTGGGGCAGGGCAAGGCCGTGGTCGTCTCCGCAACCGATTTCGCCTTTCCCGGTGCGATGGCGGTGGGTGATGAGCTTTCGGTCTATTGCGACCTGCTTGCCACCGGCACCACTTCGCTCACCATCGCCGCCGAGGCCATCGCCCGTGAACGCAATGGCGAGGCGACCCAAACCGTTGCGCGCGGCACCTTCAAATTCGTGCTGATCGGCGAGGACGGCCGCCCGCGCACCCTTACGAACAAACCCTCTCTTATCCTCCCCAAGGAAAGTTGAAATGGCTACTGATTATGATGTGATCGTGCTCGGCTCCGGCCCCGGCGGCTATGTCGCGGCGATCCGCTGCGCGCAGCTCGGGCTCAAGACCGCGATCGTCGAACGTGAGAACCTCGGCGGCATCTGCCTCAACTGGGGCTGCATCCCGACCAAGGCGATGCTGCGCTCGGCCGAGATCTTCCACTATATGCAGCACGCAGGGGATTACGGCCTCGTCGCGCAGGGAATCGAGGCGGATCTGGCCGCTATCGTCAAGCGCAGCCGCGGGGTGGCCAAGCAGCTCAACCAGGGCATCGGCCACCTGATGAAGAAGAACAAGGTCACCGTCCACATGGGTACCGGCACGCTCACCGGTGCGAACAGCCTGACGGTGAAAGGCGAAAAGGGCGAGGAAGCCCTCACCGCCAAGCACATCATCGTCGCCACCGGCGCACGCGCGCGCGATCTGCCCTTCGCCCCGGCGGACGGCAAGCGCGTGTGGACCTATCGCCACGCCATGACCCCGACCGAACTTCCGGCCAAGCTGCTGGTGATCGGATCGGGCGCGATCGGGATCGAGTTTGCCAGCTTCTACAACGACTTGGGAAGTGACGTGACTGTGGTGGAAATGCTCGACCGGATCGTACCCGTGGAAGACGCGGATGTTTCAAGCTTCCTCGAAAAGAGCCTCAAGAAGCAAGGCATCACCATCATGACCGGCGCCGGGGTGGAGGCGATCACGGTGTCCGACAAGGGCATCACCGCCACCATCAAGGACAAGACCGGCAACGCCACCACCAGCGACTTCACCCATGTCATCGTCGCCATCGGCATCGTGCCCAACACCGAGAATATCGGCCTCGAAGGGCTGGCCGAGATGGAGCGCGGCTTCATCCAGATCGACCCGTATGGCCGCACCAAGACGCCGGGCCTCTGGGCCATCGGCGACTGCACGCCCGGGCCGTGGCTGGCGCACAAGGCGAGCCATGAAGGTGTGACCTGCGCCGAAGCCATCGCGCAGGAACTCGGCAACACCGAAGTGCACCCGCATCCGCTCAATCGCAACGCCATCCCCGGCTGCACCTATTGCCACCCGCAGATCGCCAGCGTCGGCCTTACCGAAGCCAAGGCGAAGGAAGCGGGCTACGACATCAAGGTCGGCAGCTTCCCGTTCATCGGCAATGGGAAGGCCATCGCGCTCGGCGAGGCCGACGGCTTTATTAAGACGGTGTTCGACGCGAAGACCGGCGAGCTGCTCGGCGCGCACATGGTGGGCGCGGAAGTGACCGAGCTGATCCACGGCTACACCATCGGCAAGACGCTCGAAACGACCGAGGCGGAGCTGATGCAGACGGTGTTCCCGCACCCGACGCTGTCGGAAATGATGCATGAAAGCGTGCTCGACGCTTACGGGCGGGCGCTGCACTTCTGAAGGCGTGTCTGGCGGCCTGTTCGGCTGTGCTTCGGAAAGCGGGTGGCGCGCGCAGATCGTGATGCGCGGGTCGTGACAAGGTCAAAGGCTCAAGTTGGTTCGCTGCGGCGTTATCAAGCCGCGCGTTCCTCCATAGCGAGTTGGCCATAGGCCACCCCTGTCAGCGCAAGCAAGACGGCGTAGCCACCGTGAACAAGCAGCGGCCCGCCGCTTGCGCCGATCATGAGGTAGTAAAGGTCGGCTCCGGGTATGACCACGGCCGCCACAAGCCAGACGAGCGCCGCCTCGCGATAGGATTTCCACAGGGCAAGCGGCAGGGCAATCGCGATGGGCCAGAGGTCCAGCAAGCCCTTGAACTGCCCGACCAGGAAGGCGAGCCCCGTTTCGGCCTCGCTCTGCGCAAGGAAACCAGTGCGTTCGGCGATGATGTCAGGGCCGCCGAACAACCAACCGAGGCCCGGCACGATCAACATGATGGCAGAAACAACGGCCAAGGCGTGAGCGACCCAATTCCAGCGCATCGATAGCGACTCTCTCAACATTCTGCATTCTCAGATGCAAGAGTATCACACGATAAGCAAGGATTTCAATGGGATAGCAAGAAATGGCGGACAGGGTGGGATTCGAACCCACGGTAGGCTTGCACCTACGGCGGTTTTCAAGACCGCTGCCTTAAACCACTCGGCCACCTGTCCGCACAGGGCACGCCCTCTAGCTCGTGTTCGTGCGGCTGTCACGACACTTCGCGCATTGGCGCTGGCGGCAATCTGTGACACAGTCAGCGGATGAACTTGCGCTTTGCTTTTCCTGCCCTTGCCCTGCTGACCATCGGCCCGGGTGCTACCCTGCTGGTCCACCCCGCACCGGCGGTTGCCCAGATGGGATCAGCCCAATCCTTCGATACCTACCTAGAGACGCTCAAGGCGCGGGCGCGTGCCGAAGGGGTCAGCGCGGCCACAATTGAACGCATGACAGCGGGGCTGACCCCCAATGAACGCGTGATCCAGCTCGATCGCAACCAGCCCGGCAGTGGCACGTCGAGCGGGTTTCCGCGTCTTGCGCCCTATATCGCGACCCATGTGAACAGCGAACGGATCAACAGCGGGCGCCGCGTCTATAGGGATTATCCCGGCGCGCTCGCCGCCATCGAGCAGCAATATGGCGTGCCCGGTGCGATCATCGTCGCGATCTTCGGGCACGAAACCAGCTATGGCCGCGTCAAAGGTGATTTCGATCTCGCGCGCAGCCTTGCCACGCTGGCATGGGAAGGGCGCCGCCGCGAACTCTTTGCCAATGAATTCATAGCCCTGCTCAAGATAGCTGACAGAGGTTTTGCGCGTTACGAACTGGTCGGCAGCTATGCCGGCGCCTTTGGCAATCCGCAATTCCTCCCGAGCGTCTATCTGCGCCTCGCCACCGACGGCGATGGGGACGGGCGCGCTGATATCTTCGCCAATCGGGTGGATACTTTTGCCTCGATTGCCAATTACTTCCGCGATGCCGGATGGCGGCGGGGCGAGCCGTGGGGCGTGCGCGCCAGCGTGCCCGAGGGCTTCAACCCCGATCTCTATCGCCATCGCATGGCCGCGCCGGTCTGCCCGCGGGTGCATGAGCGCCATAGCCAGTGGAAAACCGTGCGCGAGTGGCGCAGCCTTGGCGTCACGCCGTTCCGGACGATCGCGGATGATACGCTGGCGACCATCTTCCAGCCCGATGGCCCCGGCACCCCGGCATGGCTGCTCACCGGCAATTACCGGGTTATCCTCGAATATAACTGCTCGAACTACTACGCGATGAGCGTGGGCCTGCTGGCTGACGAAATCGTGAACTAGTCGCTGCGGGTGCCTCGCCTTTGCGGGCGGGCGCGCTTATGGAATCGGGCGTGACGAAGGCTGTTTTCTCCCTGATCGCGCGCTTGGCGCTGGTGCTGACGCTGGCCGCCGGTGCTGCTGTGCCTGTTGCCGCCCAGCGTAACCCGGCGCCAGTGACGCCAGAGCTCCCGCCTGCGGCGAGTGCGCCCGTTGCCATGCTGGTCGATGTCTCGAACGGACAGGTGCTGCATGCGCGCAATCCGCAGCGGCGGTTTGTGCCGGCCTCGGTCACCAAGGTGATGACGCTTTACCTCGCGTTCGAGCTTATCGCGGAAGGCCGGCTTGATCCTGATCGGATGATGGTGATGAGCCCTGCGGTGTTCCGCGACTGGCGGCGCAAGGGTTCGAACATGTTCCTCAACCTCGGCGATCAGGTGCTGGTGCGCGATTTGCTGATGGGGATCGCCAATGTCTCGGCCAATGATGGAGCAGCCGTGCTGGCTGAAGGCTTTTCCGGCTCGGTTCCGGCGTGGACAGACGCCATGAACGCCAAGGCCAGCGCCATCGGCATGACGGGCAGCTATTTTGCGAGCCCCAATGGTTGGCCCGATGAAGGCCGCACGTTCACCACCGCCGCAGATCTCGTGCTGCTGGCACGCACCATGATCCGGCAGCACCCGACGCTCTTCCGGCAATATATCGGGCACCCCGGGTTCATCTATAACGGGATTGCGCAGGTCAATCACGATCCCCTGACCGGGCGCTTCCCCGGCGCTGACGGGATCAAGACCGGCTTCACCAACGAAGCGGGATTCAATTATCTCGGAACCGCCCGGCGCGGGGATCAGCGGCTTGTGATGGTGCTTGCAGGCGTCCCCGATGGTCGCACCCGCGCCCAGTTGGCGCGCCGCTACATGGAATGGGGCTTCACCGCTTTTGAGCGCCGCTCGCTATATCCGCGCGGGGCGGTGATCGGCGAGGCGCGTGTCCAGAACGGGGCCGCGCGCAAGGTTGCGCTGGTGCCGGAAAGCGCGGTGGCGATCAATTTGCCGCAAGGTCACCGCGCGCCGCTCACAGCAACCATCGACTATGATGGGCCGCTGAAAGCCCCGGTGATGGCGGGGCAGGAGGTCGCGATGCTGAGCATTACCTCACCCGGCATGGCACCTGCCCGCATTCCGCTGGTGGCGCGCGAGGATGTGGCGGTGGCCGGCCCGCTGGATCGGCTGGTGAATGGGCTGGCCGGGTGGCTGCCGTGGTGATGCCGGGGCGCTTCATTGCCTTTGAAGGCGGCGAGGGCGCGGGCAAATCGACGCAGGCCCGCCTGCTGGCCGAGGCCTTGCGGGCGCTAGGGCGCGGCGTGGCTGTCACCCGCGAACCGGGTGGAACCCCCGGAGCCGAGGCGATCCGCTCGCTTTTGCTCGCACCGCCCGGAGCCAAGGATGGCGGCGCGGGGTGGACGCCCGAAGCCGAAGCGCTGCTGTTCGCGGCGGCGCGGGCCGATCACGTAGCGCATCTGATCCGGCCAACCTTGGCGCGGGGCGAATGGGTGATCTGTGATCGCTTTGTCGATTCAAGCCGCGCCTATCAGGGCGGAGCAGGGGGCCTTGGCGACGAAGCGATCCTTGCGCTGCACCAATTCGGGAGCGGCGGATTGCGGCCCGATCTGGTGATCCTGCTCGAAGCGGACGAAGCGCTTGCGGCCGAACGGCTGCGCGCGCGCGATGGCGATACCAGCGATGCCATTGGCGGGCGGGGCCTTGCCTATCACCGCGCGGTTGCGGCGCGGTTCCGGCGGCTTGCCGAAGATGATCCGCAAGGCTTTGCGATCATCGATGGCACCGGTTCTCCCGCCGATGTCCATGCCCGGGTGATGGCCGCGCTTGCGCCGCTGCTGGAGGCCCGCGCGCCATGATCGCCTGGCCCAACCACACCGCCGCCTGGGCCGCATGGCGCGATGCGCTGGCGGGCGAGCGGATGCATCATGGTTGGCTGCTCGCGGGCAAGGCGGGCCTTGGCAAGATGGATTTCGCGCTCGCCGCGGCGCGTGAACTGGTCGCCGAACCCGGCGTGCCGCAGCCTGCGGGCGATCACCCCGATATCATCGTGCTCACCTATGGCCCCAAGGACGACAAGGCCGAGAAAGCTGCCGCCGATGGCAAGCCCTATGATCTCGCCCGCAGCATCCGCATCAAGCAGATCCGGGCGATGCAGAAGCGGCTGACGACGCGACCAACGCTCGGCCAGCGGCGCGCCATCATCATCCATCCGGCGGATGATCTCGAAGTGGCAGCGGCCAATGCGCTGCTCAAGAGCCTCGAAGAGCCGCCGCAAGGCACCTTCTTCCTGCTGGTGGTCAATCGCGCGGCGCGGCTCTTGCCGACCATCCGCTCGCGCTGTCGGATGCTGCGCTTTCCGGTGCTGACGGATGCCGAGTTGGGAGCCATGCTTGCAGCGCAGGGCATTCCCGCCGATCCGGCCATGCTGGCTGCGGCCGAAGGCTCGTTCGGCGCGGCGCTGCGCTATGCGGCACAGGATCTCGCGCCGGTCGCCGAAGCGATCGAGACACTGATCACCCGCGGCGATCCGGGCTTTACGACCCGCGGCAGGCTGGCTGCGCTGATCGGCCCGCGCGCGGATCGCGAGCGGGTGCAGGCGGTGCTGGAGCTGGCGCAATCGCTCACCGCGCGCTGCGCCCGCACCACTGCGCACAAAGGCCACCGGCTGAAACTGGTCGATACCCACGCCGCGCTGGTACAACTGGCCGTGGAAGCACCGACCTACAATTTCGATCCCGCCATGCTGCCCTTCGAGATCGGCAGCTTGCTTGTCGCCGCGGCCCCCGCTAGCGAAGCGGCCCATGGCTGACCGAGATCTCACCCCCTTCTACATCACCACCGCCATCAGTTACCCCAATGGCCGGCCGCATATCGGCCACGCCTATGAGGCGATTGCCGCCGATGTCATCGCGCGCTTCCAGCGCCTGATGGGGCGGCCCGTGCGGTTCCAGACCGGCACGGACGAACACGGCCTCAAGATGGCGCGCAAGGCCGAGGAGCAGGGCCGCACCCCGCGCGCGCTCGCGGATGAAATGTCCGGCTATTTCCGTGTGATGTGCGATGCTCTGAATATCTCCTATGATCGCTTTATTCGCACCTCGGAGCCCGATCACCACCGCGCCAGTCAGGCGATCTGGGAGCGGATGGCCGCCAGCGGCGATCTCTACCTCGATCGCTACGAAGGCTGGTATTCGGTGCGCGACGAGGCGTTCTACGATGAAAGCGAGCTGGTTGCAGGCGAGGGCGGGGAACGCCTGTCGCCGCAAGGCACGCCGGTCGAGTGGACGGTCGAGGAAAGCTGGTTCTTCCGCCTTTCCAAGTATCAGGAACCGCTGCTCGAATTGCTGAACACGCCGGGCTTTCTCGAACCCGTCAGCCGCCGCAACGAAATGATCGCCTTTGTCGAGCAAGGCCTGCGCGATCTCTCGGTCAGCCGCACCAGTTTTGACTGGGGGGTG
>Ga0308017_1000509_pt1 | contig 11907 bp, 10 predicted proteins | sample Neamet280_FD_203145 | JGI IMG/M metagenome (GOLD analysis project Ga0308017, IMG submission 203145) | Marine microbial communities from water near the shore, Antarctic Ocean - #280 | ecosystem: Environmental > Aquatic > Marine > Unclassified | place: Southern Ocean | collected 2014-10-01
GCTGTATCAGTACGACTGGCGCGGGCCCGCTGCGGTGGTAATGGGGGCCGAGGGCAAGGGCATGCGCGCACTGGTGCGCCGCACGTGCGACGAGCTCGTGGCCATCCCCATGCGCGGGGCGGTGGAGAGCCTCAACGTCTCGGTGGCCAGCGCCGTCTGTCTGTACGAGGCCGTGCGCCAGCGCCTGGGCTTGGATGCGTCGCACGGTCGTTGAGCGGGTGGGGCCATCGGCCGCCCGTGCCGAGGCCGGGAAATCCCCGCTGGGCGTGTCGGCTCGAGCGCTCTACAATGCCCCGTGGGGTGTCGTGCAGTCGCGCGGCAGCAGGTGCAGCTATCGTCTCAGGAGTCCGTGACGTGCAGTCCACGAAGGCCAACCAGGCCGAACCATCCGATGCCGAGTCGCCGTCGGCCGGCACGCCGACGGTGCGTGTCATCAAGAAGTATCCCAATCGCCGCTTGTATGACACCGATTCGTCGTCCTACATCACGCTCAGTGACGTGAAGGCGCTGGTGATGCAGGGCGAGCCGTTCGTCGTGCGCGATGCCAAGACCGGTGAGGACCTCACGCGCGCCATCCTGCTGCAGATCATTCTGGAGGAGGAGACGGCCGGTGTGCCCCTATTCTCGGAGAAGATGCTCGCCAACATCATCCGTTTCTACGGCCATGCGATGCAGGACTTCATGGGCTCGTACCTGGAGCGCAACTTGCAGATCTTCATGGAGCTGCAGCAGAAGATGGCCGAGCAGGCCAAGGAGCTGACGCCCGAGCTGTGGCAGCAGTTCATGGCCGCGCAACCGCCGTTGGCCATGAGCCATTTTTTTGCCCAGCAACAAAAGGCCTTTGTCCAAATGCAGGAGCAGATGCTCAGCGCGTTCGGCATCAAGCGTCCGCATTGACCATCCGGGCGCAGTCATCGGGGGCGGTGCAAACCCGTATCGACCTGAGACAATACGGGGATGTCCACCCCGACCTCCGAACCCACGATTGGCGAGCGGCCCGCCGCGGCTGCACCCACCATCGGTTTTGTCAGCCTGGGTTGTCCCAAGGCATTGACGGACTCCGAGCTCATCCTCACGCGTCTGAGCGCCGAGGGCTACCGCACCAGCAAGACCTATCAGGACGCCGATCTCGTCATCGTCAACACTTGCGGCTTCATCGACGACGCCGTCAAGGAGAGCCTGGACGCCATCGGCGAGGCGCTGCGCGACAACGGCAAGGTCATCGTCACCGGCTGCCTGGGCGCACGTGCCAACGAGCATGGTGACAACCTGGTGCGGTCGCTGCACCCGGCCGTGCTGGCGGTCACCGGCCCGCACGCCACCGACGAGGTGTTGGCGGCGGTGCACGCGCACGTGCCCAAGCCGCACGATCCCTTCGTGGACTTGGTGCCCCCGCCGCGCAACGCCATCGATGGTGTCGGAGTCAAGCTCACCCCGCGCCACTACGCCTACCTCAAGATCAGCGAGGGTTGCAACCACCGCTGCACGTTTTGCATCATCCCGTCCATGCGGGGTGATCTGGTCAGCCGGCCCATCGGCGACGTGCTGACCGAGGCGCGGCGCTTGTTCGAAGGCGGCGTCAAAGAGCTGCTCGTCATCAGCCAGGATACGTCCGCCTACGGGGTGGACGTACAGTACCGCACGGGTTTTTGGGAGGGCCGCCCGATTCGCACCCGCATGCTCGAGCTGGTCCGTGAGCTGGGGAGCCTGGCGCGTGCGCATGGCGCCTGGGTGCGGCTGCACTACGTCTACCCCTACCCGCACGTGGACGACGTGGTGCCGCTGATGGCTGAGGGGTTGGTGCTGCCGTATTTGGACGTACCGTTCCAACACAGCCACCCGGACGTGTTGCGGCGCATGAAGCGCCCGGCCAGCGGCGAGCGCAACCTGGAGCGCATCCGCCGTTGGCGCGAGATCTGTCCCGAGCTGGTCGTGCGCAGCACCTTCATCGCCGGTTTTCCGGGCGAGACGGAGGAGGAGTTTGCCCATCTGCTCGACTTCGTGCGCGAGGCACAGATCGACCGGGCGGGCTGTTTTGCCTACTCGCCGGTGCAGGGGGCGGCGGCCAATGCGCTTCCGGGGGCTTTGCCCGATGCGGTGCGTGAGGAGCGCCGGGCCCGATTCATGGCGGTGGCGGAGGCCGTGGCGATCGAGCGCCTGCAGCGCCGCGTGGGCGTGACCATGCAGGTGTTGGTGGACCAGGCGGTCGGGTTGGGCAAGAAGGGCGGGGTGGGCCGCAGCTACGCCGATGCGCCGGAGATCGACGGCACGGTGCAATTGCTGCCGCCGGAGAAGCTGAGCAAAACGTATCGCGCGGGGGAGTTCATCCGGGCCCGGATCGTGGCTGCCCAAGGGCACGACTTGGTGGGTATCCCGGTCTGATGGGGCGGCCTACCGTTGGTGGCGGGCCGCGGGCACAAAAAAACCGGCTGTCGCACGAGCCGGTTTTTCGTTCGTCTGTCGCTGGTGCCCAGGAGAGGACTCGAACCTCCACGCCTCTCGGCGCTAGTACCTGAAACTAGTGCGTCTACCAATTCCGCCACCTGGGCGCAACGGACAAAATGAAATTATAACAATGTTTTTCCCTTTGGCTGCCCATCACGGCGAGCCTGGCTCGCGGTATGATCAGGGCCTTGTCAGGCGCGACTGATGCACTTCACCACGTGTGATGTGTCAGCACTGACAAGCCGACGGTTTGCCTTTGGTGCCCAGGAGAGGACTCGAACCTCCACGCCTCTCGGCGCTAGTACCTGAAACTAGTGCGTCTACCAATTCCGCCACCTGGGCTCAAGGAAAGAGCCAAAATTATACACATGACGCGGGCCGCGCCCGCAGGAAACCCATTTGTCCGTGAAAGAAAAGAACCCAGTTGTCCTGACCGAAATCGAAGGGGTGGTCGTTGGCCACCGCGATGGCCACGGCTTCGTCGTGCGCGACGACGGTCAGCCTGACATTTATCTGCCGCCCAACGAGATGCGCGCAGTGCTGCACAAAGACCGTGTGCGCGTGCGCATCGTGCGCCAGGACCGCCGCGGCCGCCCCGAGGGTCGGGTGACGGAGATTCTGGCGCGCGCCGACACCCCCATCATCGGGCGGCTGTTGCACGAAGGCGGTGTCTGGCTGGTGGCGCCGGAAGACAAGCGCTATGGCCAAGATGTGCTCATCCCGAAAGGCGCGACCGGTTCGGCCCAGCCCGGGCAGGTGGTCGTGGTCGAGCTCACCGAGCCACCCGCCCTGTATGGACAGCCTGTGGGACGGGTCAAGGAAGTGCTTGGCGACATCGACGATCCGGGCATGGAAATCGAAATCGCGGTGCGCAAGTACGGCGTGCCGCACGTGTTTTCCGAGGCCACGGTGGCCGAGGCGCGCGCCTTGCCCGATCGGGTGCGCGCCACCGACCGGCGCGGCCGTGTCGATCTGACCGACGTGCCGCTGGTCACGATCGATGGCGAGGATGCGCGCGATTTCGACGATGCGGTGTATTGCGAACCGGCGCGCGTCGGTCGCGGCAAGGGCTGGCGGCTGCTGGTGGCGATCGCCGACGTCAGCCACTATGTGCGCAACGGCTCGGCGCTGGATATCGATGCCTATGACCGAGCCACCAGCGTGTATTTCCCGCGCCGCGTCATTCCGATGCTGCCGGAGAAGCTCTCCAACGGGTTGTGCTCGCTCAACCCAGGCGTGGACCGCTTGTGCATGGTGTGTGACATGCTCATCGATGCCAAGGGGCAGGTCCAGGCCTACCAGTTCTACCCCGCGGTGATGCACAGCCACCAGCGCTTCACGTACACCGAGGTGGCGGCCATTCTGCAAAACACGCGGGGACCAGAGGCACAGCGGCATGCAGCCTTGGTGCCTCACCTGCTGAATCTGCACGACGTCTATCGCGCGTTGCTCGCGGCGCGGCAGGCACGGGGCGCGGTGGATTTGGAAACGGTGGAGACGCAGATCGTCTGTGACGAGGCGGGACGCATCGAGCGCATCGAGCCGCGCACGCGCAACGACGCGCATCGGCTGATCGAGGAGGCGATGCTGGCTGCCAACGTGTGCGCTGCCGAGTTCATCGCCACCCACCAGCACCCCTGCCTGTACCGCGTGCACGAGCGTCCGTCGCCGGACAAGGTGGAGATCCTGCGCGAATAACTCAAGGCGTTGGGGGTGCCCTATACCGTGCCGGATTTGCCGACCCCACGCGATTTTCAGGCCATCTCGCAGGCCACGGCGGACCGGCCCGATGCGCCGCAGATCCACCAGATGTTGCTGCGCTCGATGCAGCAGGCCATGTACTCCCCGCACAACGTCGGGCACTTCGGGCTCGCGTTCGAGGCGTACACGCACTTCACCAGCCCCATCCGGCGCTACCCGGACCTGTTGGTGCACCGCGTCATCAAAGCCATCTTGAAAGGCGAGCGCTACCATTTGCCCGAGTTGCCGCTACCGGGCGAGGCGCAGGCCAAGCTGGCCAAGCGGCTGGAGGAGCGCGGCGCGTCCGAGGCGATGAAACGCTCGCGCGGCCGACCGTCGAACGAGGTGCTGGGTTGGGAAGCCGCGGGGCTGCACTGTAGCGCCAACGAGCGCCGGGCCGACGAGGCCAGCCGCGACGTCGAGGCCTGGCTCAAGTGCAAGTACATGCGCGAGCGCCTGGGCGAAGAGTTCACCGGCACCGTCACCGCTGTCACCAGCTTCGGCCTGTTCGTCACGCTCGATACCCTCTATGTCGAGGGGCTGGTGCATATCACGGAACTGGGCGGTGAGTATTTCCGCTACGACGAGCGTCGCCAAGAACTGCGCGGTGAACGCACCGGTGTGCGCTACACGCTCGGCTCCAAGGTCGCGGTACAGGTCAGCCGGGTCGATCTGGATGGCCGTCGCATCGACTTTCGCCTGGTTCGAGACGACGAGATGGCGCCAGAGGCACGCACGGCGCGTGCGGCCATGGGCGGACCAGAGCGCGAGGGGGGCGAGGGCAGCGCCGAGCCGACCCACGGGCGCCGCACGCGCGCCAAGGGGCAGCAGAGCAAATCGGCGCGCGGCGGCGCCAAGCCTGCGGCACAATCGCCAGCGCCACGCCGTGCGCGACACCCGCGCAGCGGGCGTGGTTGAGACTGTCCCGAGTCCCTGCATTCGAGTGTCATGGCCATGCGCATCGTCGTTTTCCTGCTCGATACCGTGTTTTTCTTCCTGGTGGGCGCGGCGCTGCTGCGGGGTTGGATGAATACGCGCCGACTGCGCATGACGGCCCAGCCCGGGCCATTCATCATGGCGCTGACCGACTGGATCGTGCAACCCCTGCGGCGCACGCTGCCACGCGCTTGGCCGCAGTCCACCGTGGACTGGGGCAGTTTTCTGGCGGCGGTGGTGTTGGCGCTGGCGCATGCGGGTCTGCTGCACCTGCTTTGGGGGGGAGCTCTGCCCGGGGTGCAAACCTTGGGCTTTGCGGTCACCGTCCCCGTGCTGGCACTGCAGCTGCTGCTGCGCACGGCTCTGCAGGGTTTGATGGTGTTGCTGCTGGTGTACGCGGTGTTGACGTGGGTGCAGCCGTTTTCGCCGCTCATCGGCACCCTGGGGCGGCTGCTCGATCCGTTGCTCGCCCCGGTGCGCCGGCTGCTGCCCACGATCGGCGGGGTCGATCTGTCGGTGCTGGTGCTGCTGATCCTGCTGCAGATCGGCCTGATGTTGCTGGGCTGATCGGGTTGCGGCGGCAAACGTCCACTCGGGCGAGTTGCACCGCAGGCGTCAGAGGATCCCCTCGAACAACAACACGTCCACCTCGTCACCGACGGCGACCGTGCCCTGGTCGTGGCCCAGCACGATCAGCGCATTGGCTTCGACCATCGAGCGCAGCACGCCCGATCCCTGATTGCCCGTGGTGCGCACGTGCACGCTGCCATCGGCCGCGCGCCAGACGATGCCCCGTTGGTATTCGGTGCGGCCGGGTTTTTTACGCATGACCTCGGCGGCGCGGGCCCGCATCGGCATCGGCAGCGTTGCGCGTGCACCCATCAGGCGCAGCAGCGCCGGCCGTACGAAAGCCAAAAACGTCACCATCACCGCGACGGGGTTGCCGGGCAGGCCGAACAACAGCGTGGGCGGGCGATCATCGCTCTGGCGCAGCCGCCCGACCGCCATCGGTCGCCCCGGGCGCATCGCGATGCGCCAAAACACCACCTCGCCCAAGCGGCGCATCATCGCCTTGGTGTAGTCGGCCTCGCCCATGCTGACGCCGCCGCTGGTGATGACGGCGTCGGCCTGCGCGGCTGCGTGCCGAAATGCCGCTTCCAGCGCGTCGGGCGCGTCGCGCACCACGCCCAAGTCGATCACCTCGACCCCGAGGCGGCGCAACATCGTCCCTACCGTGTAGCGGTTGCTGTCGTAGATGCTCCCCTCGCGCAGCGGCTCACCCAGCGACAGGATTTCGTCACCGGTCGAAAAATATGCCACCCGCACCCGCCGCCACACCGGCACCTGCGCGATACCCAGGCTGGCGATGAGCCCCACCGCAGCGGGCCCGAGCCGCTCACCCGCACGCAACGCCGGCCTACCCGCCGCCAAGTCCTCACCGCGCAGGCGCCGGTGCTCTCCGGGCCGAACCGCACCGGCGGGCACCACGACGCTCCCGTCGGGTCGCACGCGGGCGAACTCGACCGGCACGACGGTATCCAGCCCCTCGGGCATCACCGCCCCGGTCATGATGCGCACGCAGGCATCGTCGGGCACGGGTTGCGTCCAGCGCGGACCGCCCGCGACCACCGTCCCCAAAACGCGCAGCGCGGTGTCGCGGTCGGATGACAGCGCCGCACCGCGGACCGCAAAGCCGTCCATGGCCGCGTTGTCGTGCGGCGGCACGTCGATGGGCGAGAGGATATCTCGCGCCAGCACGCGATCCAGCGCGTCGACCACGGCGACGGTTTCGAGCTCCGCCACCGGCTCGACCATGCGGTGTAGAAAATCGACGACGAGGGGGGCGGGCAGGGCGGCCGGGTCGTAGCCCTGCAGCTCGGCAGCAATCTGTTCCAGGCTTTTCATGAGAAGCAGTGGGATCGTGGCGACGCGCCCGGCGGCGCGTCACGGGTGTTGTGCAGGGGTGGCCGTGGTCTCCAGCGCGTGCAAATCGGCCAGCGTGTTGACATTGGCAAAGGCGAGGGGGTCGTCATTCGGTCGGTCGAACGCCACCGGCACGCAGCGGTGGCGTGCCGTCCAGGCGTCGATCTTGCGTCCCCCTTCGCTCAGAAAGCGGTCCAAATCTTCCAGCAAGTGGGTGCCCAGCAACAAAAAGACGGGTTGCGTGCGTACCCGCCCGTCAGCCTCTGGGCCAGCGGCCATGGCCAAGTCGGCCTGGTGTTCGATCAGGGTCTGGCACATCCGGTCGGCCAGGTCGAGCGGAAAGCGCGGCGCGTCGCACGGCACGGTCAGCACGAATGGCGTTTGCGCATGGGTGAGCGCGGTCAGCATTCCCGCCAGCGGCCCGGCAAAGCCGCCAACGGTGTCGGGCCAGACGGGAACGCCGAACCCCTCGTACGCCCCCAGATGGCGGTTGGCGTTGATCATGACGTCGCCGATCCAGTCGCCGCGCTGCTGGCGCAGGCGCAGCAGTGCGTTCAGGGCCAGCGGCACGCCGCGGTAGGTTTGCAGCCCCTTGTCGATGCCGCCCATGCGGCTGCCCTGACCGCCTGCCAGCACAACGCCGGTGACGCTGCCCGGTACCGGTGATTCCCCCGCGGTCATGCGCTTCATCCCCCGATGTAGCTCATTTCGATGCGGCGTGCAGCGCTGCGCTGTTCCGCCGGCAGCAGGGCGCGCAGTTCGGAGTAACGGTCGTTGCGTCCCTGCCAGATGGCGGCCAGCGACGACGCGATGTCTTCGTCGCTGGCCCCACCGCGCAGCAGGCTGCGCAAGTCATAGCCGCGGTCGGCAAACAGGCACAGATAGACCTTGCCCTCGGTCGACAGACGGATGCGGTTGCAGTCGCGGCAAAAAGCCTGTGTGACGCTGCTGATGAGGCCGATTTCGCCCAATTGGGGATCGTGCCGCCCATCGGGTCCGGCATAGCCCCAGCGTTGGGCGGTCTCGCCCGGCGCGCTCGGCTCCAGCGGCACCAGGGCAAACTCGCGCTGCAGCCGTGCCAGCACGTCGGCACTAGGCAGCACTTCATCCATGCGCCAGCCATTGGTGGCGCCCACGTCCATGTACTCGATGAAGCGCAGCACAATACCACTGCCGCGAAAATGCCGCGCCATGGGGGTGATCTGGTCGTCGTTCGTGCCGCGCTTGACGACCATGTTGACCTTGATCGGCCCCAGCCCAACCGCCTGCGCGGCGGCGATGCCATCGAGTACCTCGCCCACGGGAAAATCGACGTCGTTCATGCGGCGAAAGACGGCGTCGTCCAGTCCGTCGAGGCTGACCGTGACGCGCTGCAGCCCGGCGTCGCGCAGCGCCCGCGCCTTGCGGCGCAGCAGGCTGCCATTGGTGGTCAGTGTCAGGTCCAGCGGCTCGCCCTCGGGCGTGCGCAGGGCAGCCAACTGCTCGATCAGGATCTCCAAGTTTTTGCGCAACAGCGGCTCGCCCCCGGTCAGGCGTAGCTTGCGCACGCCGTGCGCCACGAACAGCCGTGCCAGCCGCGTGATTTCCTCGAACGTCAGCAGCGCCGCGTGTGGCAGATAAGGGTAGTCCTTGGTGAAGACATCCTTGGGCATGCAGTAGCTGCAGCGAAAGTTGCAGCGATCCGTCACGCTGATGCGCAGATCCCGCAGCGGGCGACCCAGTCGGTCCGCGACATGGCCACGTGGCACGATGGGTACGATGGGGCGCGGTGCGCTCAGCGCCGCGATGCGCTGATCGACCAAGGGAATGACACGCTCGGACATGTGCGCTAGATTAGCAGCATTGCGGTGAATGTCCACCGAGACTTACCCGGATCCCGCGTACTCGGCGCGGATGCTGTCACAGGAAATGGGGTTGTGTGATGTGGCGACGCAGACACTGGTTGGTACACATGGCAGGGAGCGTACTGGCAGGCTGGAGTGGCCAGCGGGCCTGGGCCCAACCGGCCGATGTGGCGGCGGCCGAGGCGCGCGCGCCTGCCCTGCCAGCACTGGGCGCGCCATGGCGCGTGCCGTCGATGGAGCGCCTAGACGGCACGCGGTTCGAGCCCGCCGATGCCGAGGGGCGCGTGCTGGTGCTGTACTGGTGGGCCAGCACCTGTCCGTTTTGTGCGGTGACGTCGCCGCACATCGAGCGCTTCTGGCGCACTCACGCCACACAGCCCGGCTGGCTGTTGCTGGGCTTGTCCATCGACCGCACGGCCGACGCCGCGCGGCGCTACCTGCAACAGCGCGGCTACACCTTTCCGAGCGCCTGGGTGACGCCGGAGGTACAGCGTGCCATGCCCAAGCCCAAGGGGCTGCCCATCACGCTGGTGCGTGGGCGTGACGGCCGCATCGTCATGGCCGAGCGTGGACAGCTCTTCCCCGAGGATGTGGAGGGCATCGCGCGCTTTTTGACGTGACGCGATGCCCGCCGCTCACACCAGCAGGGGCACGATCAACAGCGCCACGATGTTGATGATCTTGATCAACGGGTTGACCGCAGGACCGGCGGTGTCCTTATAGGGGTCACCCACCGTGTCGCCAGTGACGGCGGCCTTGTGCGCGTCGGATCCTTTGCCGCCGTGGTGGCCGTCTTCGATGTACTTCTTGGCATTGTCCCAGGCACCGCCGCCGGTGCACATGCTGATGGCGACGAATAGGCCGGTGACGATGGTGCCCATGAGCAGACCACCGAGTGCGACTGGCCCCAGCGCGAGGCCGACCACGATGGGCACAACCACCGGCAGCAGGCTCGGCAGCACCATTTCTTTGATCGCCGCCCCGGTCAGCATATCGACCGCACGACCATACTCGGGTTTGGCTGTGCCATCCATGATGCCGGGAATCTCGCGGAACTGACGGCGCACTTCTTCGACCACGCTGCCAGCCGCACGTCCGACGGCCTCCATCGCCAGTGCACCAAACAGATAGGGGATGAGTCCGCCGATGAACAGGCCGACGATCACCATCGGGTCCGACAGGTCGAAACGCAGGGTCTGACCGGCCCCCTCCAGCTTATGAGTGTAGTCGGCGAACAGCACCAGTGCCGCCAGGCCTGCGGATCCGATCGCATAGCCCTTGGTGACCGCCTTGGTGGTGTTGCCGACCGCGTCCAGTGGATCGGTTACGTCACGCACGCTCGAGGGCAGTTCTGCCATCTCGGCGATGCCACCAGCGTTGTCGGTGATGGGGCCGTAAGCGTCGAGCGCGACCACGATACCGGCCATGCTGAGCATCGCCGTCGCTGCCACTGCCACGCCGTACAGCCCAGCCAGCGCGTAGGACGCGACGATGGCCGCGCACACCGCCAAGACCGGCCAGGCGGTGGACTTCATGCTCACGCCGATGCCCGCAATGATGTTCGTGGCGTGTCCCGTGGTCGAGGCTTGCGCCACGTGCCGCACCGGAGCGTAGTCGGTGCCCGTGTAGTACTCGGTGATCCAGACCATGGCCGCCGTCAGCGCCAGGCCCACTAGCGCAGCCGCCCACAGCCGCCACTGCGTGCCACTGGCGGCGATCGCGCTGTCGGGTATGAGCCACACCGTCACGCCGTAGAACGCGACGGCCGAAAGCGCACCGGCCACGATCAACCCTTTGTACAGCGCGGGCATCACGTTTTTCATCCCCGGCGTCGCCCTGACGAAGAAGCATCCGACGATGGACGCCAGGATCGACACGCCCCCGAGTGCGAGCGGGTATAGGCTTGCCTGCACCGGTGCCGCGGTCACCAGCAACGCTCCCAGCACGATGGTGGCGATCAGCGTGACGGCGTAGGTCTCGAACAGGTCGGCAGCCATGCCGGCGCAGTCGCCCACGTTGTCGCCCACGTTGTCTGCGATCACCGCCGGGTTGCGCGGGTCGTCCTCGGGAATGCCGGCCTCCACCTTGCCCACCAGGTCCGCGCCCACGTCTGCGCCCTTGGTAAAGATGCCCCCACCCAGCCGCGCGAAGATCGAGATGAGCGAGGCCCCAAAGGCCAGGCCGATCAGCGGCTGCAGCAAGTCGCTCAAGCGTCGGGCGGGATTGAGCTGCCCGTTACCGACCAGAAACCAGTAAAACGCCGCCACCCCCAGCAGGCCCAACCCCACGACCAGCATGCCGGTGATCGCGCCGCCGCGAAAGGCGACCTCCAGCGCCGGTGCGATGCCGCGCGAAGCTGCTTGCGCAGTGCGCACGTTGGCCTGCACCGAAACGTTCATGCCGATGAAGCCGCAGGCGCCGGACAGCACCGCGCCCACCAAGAATGCCACCGCCGTCACGCCGTCGATGAAGGCGCCGATCAGCACCGCCAGCACCACGCCCACCAGGGCGATGGTGCGATATTGACGCGCCAGATAGGCGGCGGCTCCGGTTTGGATGGCCACCGCGATCTCCTGCATGCGGGCGCTGCCTGGATCTTGCGACAGGATCCACGAACGTGCCCATAACCCGTAGGCGACTGCAACCACCGCGCAGGCGACGGCAAAAATCAAGGCCGATTGACCAACCATGGAATGTCTCCTCAAATGGATTCGACGTGGAGGAAGCCAACGCAGAGTGGGCCGTCGGCTTCCGCTGCGTTGCTTCCTCACCGCGGTGCGGGGCGCCGCGGTGATTGGCCAACGGCATCAATGTAGCGCAAGCCGAGCAAAAACGCACCTCCCGTACGCGGCGCCGTGGCGCGGGCGCGTCAGCCTCGCGCCAGTAAAATCAGCGACACTTCAAGCTTCTCCTTCACTACTCCATTGCTGATCCATGTCTCTCGATCAAGTCACTCCTGGCGATAAAGTCCCCGATGCCTTCAATGTCATCATCGAAATCTCGATGCATGGCGAGCCCA
>Ga0308017_1000510_pt1 | contig 11900 bp, 9 predicted proteins | sample Neamet280_FD_203145 | JGI IMG/M metagenome (GOLD analysis project Ga0308017, IMG submission 203145) | Marine microbial communities from water near the shore, Antarctic Ocean - #280 | ecosystem: Environmental > Aquatic > Marine > Unclassified | place: Southern Ocean | collected 2014-10-01
TTTACAAAAAAACGCAATATTTTTTGAATAGCATAGTCTAATGATTTATTATCTTATTTGTTCAGCTTAAAGTTTCCTATATAGTAATTGTATTATTTGCTTTGAAAGTTTATATTTGCCGACCTTAAAAAACAAGATTAAAAATAAAGATTATGCAAAACAGAAATGTTATAAAAATTTTCGCAATCATATTCACAATAGTTTGTTTGTACCAACTATCGTTTACTTGGGTTGCTAATGGAGTTGAAGATGATGCAGTAGCTTATGCTGCTGACTTTAATGAAGATGAAAGAGAAGTAAAGAAAAAATTCTACTTGGATTCGATAAGTAGTGAACAGGTTTACGATATTTTATTGACTTCCTACACTTATGCTGAATGTCAGCAAAGAGAGATTAATTTAGGGCTTGACCTCAAAGGTGGAATGAATGTTACCTTAGAGGTTATGGTTGTTGATGTGGTAAAAGCACTTTCTAATCAGAATAAGGATGAAACTTTTAATGCAGCAATTGCAAACACTTTAAAAGCACAAGAAGATAGTCAAGATGATTTTGTTACTATATTCGGAAGGGAGTATGAAAAATTAGCGCCAGCTGCAAATACGGGTTTATCTGCTCTTTTTTCTACACCTGATTTAAGAGATAAGGTACAGTTTTCTTCAACTAACCTAGAGGTTATTGAAGTATTGAAATTAGAAGTTGAAGATGCAATTGCTCGTTCATTCAATATCTTAAGAAGTAGAATTGACCGTTTTGGAGTAACTCAGCCAAACATCCAAAGATTGGAAACTGCAGGTAGAATTTTAGTTGAATTACCTGGTATTAAAGATCCTGAAAGAGCCCGTAAATTATTGCAATCAACTGCACAATTGGAATTCTGGGAAACTTACGAATACAGTGAACTATTTCAAGGATTGGAATCCGCTAATGCTTTTTTAAGAGAAACTGCTGAAGCGGTTAATGTTGAAGAAGATTCAGTAAAAGTTGAAACTAATGAAGTTGCAGTGTTAGTTGAACAAGAAGATACTACTGAAGATATAACTAATAATTTATTAGCTGAAATTGAAGCAGATACTTTAGCTGCTGATAGTGCAGCTAACAGTTTAAGTTTTGAAGAATTTGCTTCTGAGAATCCTTTATATGCCCTACTATATCCTAATGTTGATCAGCAAAATCAATTAAACCCAGGTCCAGTTGTTGGTTTTTGTGCTGTAAAAGATACTGCCGCTTTAAATGTGTATTTGAAAGATGATGCAATCAGAAAATTTTTCCCTGTTGATGTAAAGTTTGCTTATACTGTTAAACCTTATGATCCTGATGGAAAATTTGTGCAATTAGTTGCATTGAAGTCAGACAGAAACGGAAAGTCAGCTATGGAAGGTGATGTGGTAACGGATGCTGTTCAAGTGTTTGGGCAATTTGCTTCATCAGCTGAGGTGTCAATGGAAATGAATGCTGAAGGTGCAAAACAATGGAAAAGGTTAACGGCTGAAAACATAAAGAAATCAGTAGCAATTGTTTTAGATGGTTATGTGTATTCTTACCCAACTGTACAAGCTGAAATTGCTGGTGGTCGCTCTTCAATTACTGGTAACTTTACAGTAAATGAAGCAAAGGATTTAGCAAATATTTTAAAGTCAGGTAAATTACCTGCTCCTGCTCGTATTATTGAAGAAGCTATAGTTGGTCCTTCATTAGGAGAAGAGGCAATTAGTTCTGGTTTAACATCATTTATTTTTGCATTACTTTTAGTATTAGCATATATGATATTCTATTATAAAGGTGCTGGTGTTGTCTCAAACATTGCATTATTAGCGAATATCTTCTTTATATTTGGAGTGCTTTCCTCATTAGGAGCGGTACTTACTTTACCTGGGATTGCAGGTATTATCCTTACAATTGGTATGTCTGTTGATGCGAATGTACTTATTTATGAACGTATCCGTGAGGAGCTTAGTAATGGTAAAGGTTTGCGTTTAGCAATTGAAGATGGGTATAACAATGCTTACAGTTCAATTATTGATGCCAATGTAACTACATTGTTAACGGGTATTATTCTTTATACTTTCGGTACAGGACCAATTAAAGGTTTTGCTACTACTTTAATTATTGGTATTTTAACTTCACTTTTTGCTGCAATATTTATTACTCGTCTAGTAATTTCTTATCGTTTAAATAAAGGGAAAACAATTTCGTTTGCAACTAAATTAACTGAAGGAGCTTTCAAGAATATTAATATTGATTTTATTGGTAAGCGTAAAAGATTTTACATTCTTTCTTCTGTAATCGTATTATTAGGTATTGGTTCTTTAGTTACTAAAGGATTGAATTATGGTGTTGATTTTGTTGGAGGAAGAACTTATGTTGTTCGCTTTGATGATACAGTAAATAATGAAGAGTTAAGATCAGCATTAACTGATGTATTTGTTGATGCAGATGGTTTAAATTATACTCCTCAAGTAAAAACTTTTGGGGATGATAATCAGGTAAAAGTTACGACTTCATTTATGATTGAGAGTAATGAAATTACTACTGATCTAATTGTTGAATCAAAATTATCTGAAGGGTTGTCAACTACTGGTTTGGAATATGAGATAATGAGTTCACAAAAAGTAGGTCCTACTATTGCTGATGATATTAAGGATGCGGCTGTATGGTCAGTATTCTTCTCCTTATTAGTAATCTTTTTGTATATATTAGTTAGGTTTAGAAAATGGCAATTTAGTTTGGGTGCTGTTGTTGCAGTATTCCATGATGTACTAATTGTACTTTCAATCTTCTCTATCTTTTATGGAATTTTACCTTTCTCATTAGAAATTGACCAAGCATTTATTGCTGCGATTCTTACTATTATTGGGTATTCATTAAATGATACTGTAGTTGTGTTTGACCGTGTAAGAGAGTATATGAATGATAATAAAAAGAAAGGTGTTCACGAATTGATTAATGGTGCTTTAAATAGCACATTAAGTAGAACAATCAATACTTCTTTAACTACTTTCTGTGTTCTGTTAATTATCTTTATTTTTGGTGGTGAGGTAATTAGAGGATTTATGTTTGCGTTAATGGTGGGTGTTGTCGTAGGTACTTACTCTTCATTATTTGTAGCTTCTCCTATTATGTTGGATACAATTAAAAAGAAAGAAGAAAAAATTAAAAGAAAATAATTATTTATAATTTTAATTAAAAAGCCCTTTCTTTGAGAGGGCTTTTTTTATTTTTGCGTTATGTTATTATTCATAGGAGGGCCCGAAATTATTATTATTCTATTATTTATAGTTATGTTTTTTGGTTCAAAGAAAATACCAGAATTAGCTAAAGGTTTAGGTAAGGCAATGCGTGAGGTGAAAGATGCTTCTAATGATATTAAAAAAGAGATACGTGATAGCTCAAAAAGTATTAAGGACGACTTTGATATGACAAAATAATGAGTCCTACTATTGCTTTATTGTTAGGTTTACTCTTGCTTTTTTTTGGTGGAGAGTTATTGGTTAGAGGGTCAGTTACTTTGGCTTTAAAAATGCGTATTTCTACCTTAGTTGTCGGGATGACCGTAGTTTCTTTTGCTACTTCAGCACCTGAATTATTTGTGAGTTTGCGAGCTGTTTTGAACGGTAGTACTGATATTGCTTTTGGTAATATTATTGGTTCCAATATTGCAAACATAACCTTAGTGCTTGGGGTTACTGCTCTTATTTTTAGAGTAAAAATATCTGAACAAACAGCGACTTTAAACTACCCTTTTTTATTGCTTGCTTCTTTGGTTTTTGGTGGTGTGATGTACTATTTTAAAGGTATTCCGCAAGAAGTAGGATTTTTATTCATCTTTTTATTATTAGTGTTTACTTGGCTCTTAATTAGTAAGTCTAGAAAAGAAAACTTGAAATTAGCTACTGAAGAGGGTGAATTGCTGGAAGTAGCTTCATTTGATTCTTTATTTAAGAGTTTAGGTTTCTTGGTTGCTGGTATTGTTTTATTAAAATTTGGTGCTGATTATTTGGTGGAGGGGACTATTGCTATTGCAAAGAAATTTGAAATTTCTGAACGAGTTATTGCTGTTACAGTGGTAGCTATTGGTACGAGTATTCCTGAGTTAGTAACGTCAATTGTTGCGGCAATTAAAAAAGAAGATAGTTTGGCTGTTGGGAATTTAGTTGGTTCAAATATCTTTAATATTTTGGCGGTATTAGGCGTGGTGTCTAGTATAGAAGGTATTGCTATTACTGAGACTGCTATTCTATCATTTGATTATGCTTGGATGATTATTATCACCTTTATTTTAGGTTTATTTATTTATGCGTTTTCAAAACGTGAAATATCTAGATCAGAAGGTGTTATCCTTTTGTTAATTTATTTTACTTACTTGTATTTCTCTCTTTCTCCTGAAATTTACAATAATATTATAGATTATATTAGCGGGTATTTTTCCTTTTAATATTGTGTTGATAAATTTACTTTTCATCTTAATGCCTGAATTGTTTTTTTTTCTTTTTTAAATTATATTTGCCACATTAATAATCCTGTATACATAAACTAAAATTATGAAATCTAAATTAGAATATATTTGGTTAGACGGCTATTCTCCAACTCAAAATATGAGAAGCAAAACAAAAGTCGTTGATGACTTTAATGGTTCTTTAGTAGAATGTCCTGTTTGGGCTTTTGATGGAAGTTCTACCAAACAAGCTATTGGTAATTCTTCTGACTGTTTACTTAAGCCAGTTGCTATCTTTCCTGATCCTACAAGAATAAATGGTTGGCTAGTTATGACTGAGGTTTTAAATGCTGATGGAACTGCACATGAGTCAAATGGAAGAGCAAAAATTAATGATAATGATGATGATTTCTGGTTTGGATTTGAACAAGAATATTTTATTATGGATGTTGATACACAATTGCCTTTAGGTTTTCCTTTAGGTGGTTACCCAGGTCCACAAGGAATGTATTATTGTTCAGTAGGCGGTAAAAATACACACGGAAGAGATTTAGTTGAAGAGCATGCTGATTTGTGTATTGATGCAGGAATAAACTTTGAAGGAATTAATCAGGAAGTTGCGTGTGGACAATGGGAATTCCAATTGTTTGCAAAAGGAGCTAAAAAGGCAGGTGATGAGCTTTGGATTGCTCGTTATTTATTAGATAGATTAACAGAAGATTATAATTATTATATTGATTACCATCCTAAACCAATTAAAGGGGATTGGAATGGTTCTGGTATGCACGCTAATTTTTCTAACACTACTTTAAGGGAGTGTGGTTCTCGAGAGATTTATGAGCAAATTTGTGAGGCTTTCCGTCCAGTAACTAAAGAGCATATTGAAGTTTATGGCGAGCATAATGAGCAAAGATTAACAGGTTTGCATGAAACAGCTTCTATTAACGATTTCACTTATGGTATTTCTGATAGAGGAGCATCAATCAGAATTCCTATTATTGTAGTAGAAAATGGATGGAAAGGATGGTTAGAAGACAGAAGGCCAGCGTCCAATGCTGATCCGTATAAAATTGCAGGAAGAATTGTAAAAACAGTTAAATCTGCTAAGCTATAATCCTATTAACAATCTATTGCTAATAATTCTGATTATCTATTTTGTGAATTTATAGATTATTTCTTATTTTTAGCAATATTTTAAAAATCAAACTAATGAAACATTTTATTAAATCAATTCTTTTTCTTTTTCTATTTAGTATTATCTTTTTCTCGGGTGCAAATGCTCAGGATCGCAAGAGTAAAAAACTATTAAAAGCTGCTGTTGCTTTTGAAGCAGAGCAATATTTTTCTGCTGCTGAATTGTATAAAAAAGCGTATGTTAAAACTAAAGATAAAGCATTAAAAGCTGAGATTATTTTTAAACAAGCTGAATGCTACCGTCTTTCTGGAAATACAAAGCGTGCTGAAAGTTATTATAAGCGTGCAATTAAAGCAAAATATCCTGATGTTCTAATTTACCTAACCTATGCTGATATGCTGCGATTAGATGGTGATTATTCTGCAGCTAATGAACAATATAAAGAATATTTGAAACTTAATCCTAATGATGTTAATGGAGAATTAGGTTTGAAGTCGTGTGAATATTCTGTTAAATGGCTTGATAAACCGACACGGTATCAAGTTGAATTAATGCCAGTCCTTAATTCAAGAAGTAGTGATTATAGTGTTGCTTTTGGAAAAGGTGATTATTCAGAGTTGTTTTTTACTTCATCAAGGAGTGGAGGTGTTTCTGATAAGATTGATGCTCGAACTGGTGAGAATTTTTCAGACATCTATTTTTCTAAGCTTAACAAAAAACGTGAGTGGAGTGCTCCAGAATTATTACTAGAACCTGTAAATACTGAAGGGAATGAAGGTTCTGTTTTTATTAATAAAAGAGGAACTATGATGTTCTTTACACAATGCAAGGTTGAAAAAAAGAAATCAGAAGGTTGCGCTATTTATGTTGCAAAGCGTAAAGGTAAAATTTGGGGACAGCCAATGTTGTTGCAGGTTAAATTAGATAGTAATGTTACTTTCGGTCATCCTGCAGTTAGTGAGGATGAATCAATTGTTATATTTTCATCAGATATGTCAGGAGGGTATGGAGGAAAGGATTTATGGATGGTGACAAAAGAACAAAGAGGAAAATGGAGTCTTCCTGTGAATCTTGGACCAGCAATTAATACTCCTAAAGATGAAATGTTTCCTTTTATTCGTGATGATAAAACAATTTACTTTTCATCTAATGGACACGTAGGTATGGGAGGTTTAGATATTTTCAAATCAACTAAAGATGAATTAGGTGTTTTTTCATCTATTGTAAATATGAAATCTCCAGTGAATTCATCAGCTGATGATTTTAGTATGATTATTGAGAATGATGAAGAGAAAGGGTATTTAACTTCTAACAGAGATGGAGGTAAAGGAGGAGATGATATTTACCAATTTGAATTACCACCATTACAATTAGCTTTAAAAGGAATAGTTACGGATTCCAAGACAGGAGGAATAATGACTGGAGTTAAAGTTCAGCTAATTGGTAATGATGGTTTAACTAATGAGACAAAAACTGATAATACAGGTGTTTATGAGTTTACTTTAAACCCATTAACATCTTATGAAGTTGTAGTTAATACTGAAGGGTACTTAAATAAATCAGTAAATGAAACTACTTTTGGAATTGAAAATAATAAAGTATTTGTTATTGATTTTTCACTTGACCCTGTTAAGAAAGAAGTTATCTTACCTAGAATTGAATATGACTTTAATAAATTTGACTTAAGACCACAATCAATTGCTGATTTAGATCTTTTAGCTGAAACATTAAAAGATAATCTTAATGTTGTTATTCAGTTGAAATCACATACAGATTATATAGGTTCTGATGCTCAAAATGATAAACTCTCGCAACAGAGAGCTGATGTTTGTGTGGCTTACTTAATTAGTCAAGGAATTGATGCAGGACAATTAGTTGCAAAAGGAATTGGAGAAAATGAACCATTTGTAATTGAGAAAAAGGATGGAAGACTTAAAGAAGGTGATGTGTTAACCGAAAAATACATTAAGAAAATTAAGTTTAAGAAGAATAAAGAAAAAGCAAATCAGTATAACAGAAGAACATCTTTTAAAGTTTTAAGAGAAGATTATATTCCGGCTACTGATAAAAAAAAGTAACTAAAATATAAATACTAGAAAAGCATCCTAATTAATTAGGATGCTTTTTTTTACAATTATGGCAACAGATAGATACAATCAAAGAGGTGTTTCTGCAGACAAGGAAGATGTCCATAATGCAATTAAGAGTGTAGATAAGGGATTATTTCCTTCTGCATTTTGCAAAATTGTTCCTGATTATTTAACTGGGGATGATGACTACTGCTTAATAATGCATGCTGATGGTGCAGGAACAAAATCATCATTAGCTTATATGTATTGGAGGGAAACGGGTGATGCTTCAGTTTGGAAGGGAATAGCGCAGGATGCACTTATAATGAATATTGATGATTTATTATGTGTTGGGTCTGTAGATAATATTATGCTATCTTCTACTATTGGTAGAAACAAATCTGTAATAAACGGAGATGTGCTTTCTGAACTCATTAATGGTACTGAGGAGCTTTTAGCTGAATACAAAAAGTTTGGGGTAAATATTATCTCTACTGGAGGTGAAACAGCAGATGTTGGTGATTTGGTGCGTACTATTATTGTTGATTCTACTGTTGTGGCTCGTATGAAAAGATCTGATGTTATTGATAACGCTAATATAAAAGAAGGAAATGTTATTGTTGGTTTATCTTCTTCTGGAATGGCAAATTATGAAACACAGTACAATGGAGGTATGGGAAGTAACGGACTTACTTCTGCTCGTCATGATGTTTTTTCAAAAATATTAGCTGAAAAATATCCTGAAAGTTTTGATCCTTCAGTACCTATGGATTTGGTATATTCAGGAACTAAGAAATTAACTGATGCTGTTGAAGGGTCTACTTTAGATGCTGGAAAATTAGTGCTTTCGCCAACCAGAACTTATGCGCCAATTATAAAAAAAATATTAGATAAATACCGTAAGCAAATAAATGGAATGGTTCATTGCTCTGGTGGCGCTCAAACCAAGGTATTACACTTTGTGGATAATGTGCATATCATTAAAGATAATATGTTCGAATTGCCAGCTCTTTTTAAATTGATTCAAGATGAATCAGGTACTGATTGGAAAGAAATGTACAAGGTATTTAACATGGGACATAGAATGGAGTTATATGTTCCTCAGGAAATTGCTGAAGATATTATTGCTATTTCAGAATCTTTTAATGTAGAAGCTAAGATTATTGGTAGAGTAGAAGCTTTTGAAGGTAAAAAATTAACTATTAATTCCGAATTCGGAACTTATATATATTAAGATGTTAGATAAATTATCAGCTATTAATGATAGATATAATGAGGTAGAGAGATTAATTTCTACACCAGATGCTATGAATGATATGAAAGTATTTATTCAGTTAAGCAAGGAATATAAGGACCTTGACCCTATTATTAAGGCATATAAAGAATACAGAGATTTAGTTGGGAATATTGCTGAGGCAAAAGAAATTGTTTCAGCTACTGATGATCCTGAGATGAAGGAAATGGCAAAAATGGATTTGGATGAAAATTTGCCTAGGAAAGAGCAGATGGATGAGGAAATTAAAGTACTCTTAATTCCTCAAGATCCTGCTGATGCTAAAAATGCTGTAATGGAAATTAGAGCAGGAGCTGGTGGGGATGAAGCTAGTATATTTGCTGGAGATTTATATAGAATGTACACCGCATTTGCACAATCAAGAGGTTGGAAAACTGAATTAGTGGATGTTGCTGACGGAACATCAGGAGGTTATAAAGAGATTATTGTTAATATTTCAGGTGATGATGTTTATGGACAAATGAAGTTTGAGAGTGGAGTGCATAGGGTGCAGAGAGTTCCGCAAACAGAAACACAAGGTAGGGTTCATACTTCAGCAGCTACTGTTATAGTACTTCCTGAAGCTGAGGAATTTGATATAGAATTATTACCTTCTGATATCCGTAAGGATACTTATTGCTCTTCTGGTCCTGGAGGTCAGTCGGTAAATACAACTTACTCGGCTGTTCGTTTAACACATATTCCAACTGGGGTTGTTGCCCAATGTCAAGATCAGAAATCACAACTTAAAAATTATGATAAAGCATTGAAGGTATTGCGTTCTCGTATTTATGAAATTGAACTGCAGAAAAAATTGGAGGAAGATGCTAAGCATAGAAAAACTATGGTTTCTTCAGGAGATAGATCAGCAAAAATTAGAACCTATAACTACCCACAAGGGAGAGTTACTGAACATAGAATTGGTCTTACGAAATATAATTTACAGAATGTAATGGGTGGTGATATCCAAGAATTTATTGATGAGTTGCAGTTGGCTGAAAATGCAGAAAAACTAAAAGTGGGTTCCTCAGCAAATGACTAAACAAGAACTCATAACTCAGATAAAGAAAAAAAAATCATTCTTGTGTATTGGTTTAGATACAGATATTAGAAAAATACCAACTCATTTGTTGGATTTGGAAGATCCTATTTTCGAGTTCAATAAACAAATAATTGATGCTACTAAGGAGTTTTGTGTGGCATATAAACCTAATATTGCTTTTTATGAAAGTATGGGTGTAAGTGGATGGAACTCTCTACAAAAAACTTTGGATTATATTCCAAATGATATTTTTACTATTGCTGATGCTAAAAGAGGGGATATTGGTAATACATCTAATATGTATGCTCGTGCTTTTCTAGAAAATATGAATTTTGATTCTGTAACTGTTGCTCCTTACATGGGTTCGGATTCTGTCACACCATTTTTGGAATTTAAAGATAAGTGGGCTATTGTTTTAGCACTTACATCTAATAAAGGAGGATTGGATTTTCAAAAAATAGAAGATGAAAATGGAAAGCAATTATTTGAGCAAGTTCTAGAGACTTCAAAAGAATGGGGTACTGATGAAAACATGATGTATGTAGTTGGCGCTACAAGGACTGAAGAGCTTTTACAAATAAGAGCGATAGTTCCAAATCATTTTTTATTAGTTCCTGGTGTTGGCGCCCAAGGCGGTAGCCTTAAGTATGTTGCGAAATATGGACTTAATACAGATTGTGGTCTATTAGTTAATTCTTCTAGAGGAATTATCTATGCAGGAAATAATGTTGATTTTGCAGAAAAAGCAAACGCAGAAGCTAAAAAATTACAGCAAGAAATGGCTGTTATTTTATCAGAAGCAGGACTTTAAAATTTTATTCTATACACGATATAGCCTATCCATTCATGGATAAGGATTTCCCATTTTTCTAGCGCATCAATGTTTGGGATAAATAAATAATCAACGGTTAAAGTAATATCAGAATTTGTAATGTCAGTTGGGTAGCAATCAATATTAAAATTGTTTTTATTGAAACAAAACTTTGCTCTTTTCATATGGACTGCAGAAGTAATTAGGAGTGATTTTTGATTTATATCTATTCCCATAAGGACTGCGGTACTTTTTGCATTCTCCATGCTATTTCTGGAACTATTTTCTAGAAGAATGTCTTTGCTTTCTATCCCCATGTTTATCATAAAACTTTTTGACCATTCTGATTCCTTCATGCCATTATTTATGAGCTCTCCATTTCCGCCACTTATTATAATTTTTTTAATTTTCCCTAACTTATACAATTCAATAGCTGATATAAGTCGATCACCACTATCATTAAAATCAATATGTTGTATTTCTTTATTATAAGAAGAATACCCACCTAAAACTATGCCGTATTTATAATTATGTGTTATAGATGAAATTGATTTTGGTGATGTTTCCCAAGCTTTAGCAGCTTTATCAGCTAGAAAGCCATTACTGAAAATCCAAAAAATACTTATTGTATAAATTAGAAGTGTTCTCCTTTTTGTTTTAAACATGAGTGAACCAATCAAAAGAATAAAAATCCATATTATTGGTTGTGTTAAAAAGGCAAGAAGCTTGGAAGCTATGTAAAACATAAAATTGATTTATAATTCAAAAGTAATTTATTATTGGCTAATATAATAATCAATCTTTAAAAAATGTTTAATTTGCAACATCATCAAAGCGTAATTATAAATGATTAATTTTTTTAGAAATATTTTTGAAAAAAAGATATTTGGAGTAAGTTCTTGGTGGGGAAATCGACTAGGTATAAAAGCATCATTTATTCGATTGTTTTTTATTTATGCGGCTTTCACTAATACTCTTACTATTTTGATATATTTGTCTATGATTTTCTTGTTAAAGGTAAGAAATCATTTTAAGTATAGAAAAAGAAAAAGTGTTTTTGATTTATAATAATTATGGAAAATTTACAAATAAAACTTACAGTATTACTTTTACTTATTGAGGTTATCGCTTTTGCTTG
>Ga0308017_1000514_pt1 | contig 11857 bp, 8 predicted proteins | sample Neamet280_FD_203145 | JGI IMG/M metagenome (GOLD analysis project Ga0308017, IMG submission 203145) | Marine microbial communities from water near the shore, Antarctic Ocean - #280 | ecosystem: Environmental > Aquatic > Marine > Unclassified | place: Southern Ocean | collected 2014-10-01
ACGCCCTGCAGCGCCGCGCGGGCCTGCTCGGCGGCTGCTTCCTGGGCCCGCACCTGCGCCTGGGCCATGCCACCGTCGAACAGCGACGCCGCCAGCCGCGCCACCAGACTGCGGGTCATGGCGGCGGTATCGAACAAATCCGTCACCCGTGGCGCAGACAAGCTGAGCGAACCACCCAAAGTCAACGTCGGCCAGCGCGCCGCTTCGGACTGGCGAACGCGCGCAAATGCCGCTTGCAAACGCGCCTCGGCCGCGGCCACGTCGGGGCGCCGGCGCAGCACGTCGGCTGGCACGGGCAATGACCAGGCAGCGGGAGGCTCGGGCACGGGGCCAGCGGGTTGCGGCAGCGCGCTACCCGGAAGCTGCCCGGTCAGTACGGCCAGCGCGTGCTGCGCCTGTCGAGCGGTGGCCTGCAAGGCCGGCACGTTGGCGCGCACCTGCTGCAGCGCGGCGCGGGCGGTTTGCACGTCCAGCTCAGACGCCAAGCCCACCTGCGCGCGCCACTCGGTGAGTTGCACGGTTTCCTCCTGCGCGCGCAGGCTCTGAAGCGTCACGCGCAGGCGCTCGCGCGCGCCCCACGCCTCCAGATACGTGATGGCCACTTCGGCAGCCAAGGTCGCACGCACCTGTGCGAGCAAGGCCAGGCTGGCCAGCACATCCGCGTCGCCCGCCTGCAGCGCCTGCGCTCGGCGGCCCCAAAGGTCGAGCTCCCAGCTCGCATCGAGGTTGACCCCCAGACCAGTGCGGGCCGCCCCTTCCCCCACCTGGGCGCGCTGCGCCGACGCGCCCGCCCCCACCGTCGGCCCGGTGGCGGCCTGCGCCACGTCACGCAGTGCCCGCGCTTGTTGGACGGCGGCCAAGGCGGCCGTAACGTCTGCGTTGGACTGCAAGGCCCGCTCGATCAGTTGCGACAAATCGGGGTCGCCCCAGGCTTGCCACCAACGCTCCTCGAGGCCACGCGTGGCAGACCCAGCGGTCGTCATGTCCTGCGACCATTGTGTCGGGGGCTGCACCCCAACCGGCGTGGGTAGCCCGCGCCCCGGCGCCGCCGCGCAACCCACCAACAGCACAGCCACGCAGCCGACCACGGCAGCCAGCGCCCGGTACGAGGAAATGGATACTCGCTGCATCACTCAGGGCAAGGATAGCGCCCCGCCGTGAAGCGGGCTTGAAGGGACGGTAAACGTTTGTTGCGCTGCCGCAGCACCGGCGACGACCACCTGACGCACGGCCCGCTCGTCGGCCAGCATGACCCAGGCGAACAACCATTCCGCCAACGAGGTGGCCTGAGCCGTGCGTCGCGCCAGCAAGGGGATGGCCTGCGCATCGAGCACGACGAAGTCCGCCTCGCTGCCCGGCGCCAGCGATCCGATCACCCCGTCCAGCCCCAGGGCGCGCGCCGCACCGGCCGTGTGCTGCCACCACAAGTCGACGGCCGACAGGCTCAGACCCACTTTCGGCTGGCCATCGCCACGCACGGTGGCGCGGGCGACGGTATAGGCCGCGCGCATGGTGACGAAGGGGTCGAAGCTCATGCCCCCGCCCACATCGCTGGCCAGGCCGTGGCGCACGCTGCCCGCGCGCGCTGCCGCATAGTCGAAGAAGCCGCTGCCCAAGAACAGGTTGCTGGTGGGCGACACCGCAATCGCCGCGCCGGTTCGGGCTAGAGCCGCACGGTCGGCGTCGTCCAAATAGATGCCGTGGGCATAGACCGCGCGCGCGCGCAGCAGCCCGAAGCGCTCGTAGACCGCCAGATAGCTTCGATCGAGCGGGTATAGCTCACGCACCCAGCGCACCTCGTCGACGTTTTCCGCCACGTGCGACTGCACCCACACATCGGGGTAGCGCGCCGCCAACTCGCCCGCGCCGCGCAGCTGCGCATCGCTGCAACTGGGCGCAAAGCGCGGCGTGATGGCATAACCCAGCCGCCCACGCCCGTGCCAACGCGCGATCAGCGCCTCGGTATCGGCCAGCGAGCGCTCGGTCTCGTCGCGCACGCCGTCGGGGCTGTGGCGGTCCTGCAGCACCTTGCCCGCGATGCAGCGCAAGCCCCGCGCGCACGCTTCGATCAGCAGCGCATCCACCGACACCGGGTGCGAGGTGGCAAAGGCCAGCGCCGTGGTGACGCCATGGCGCAGCAGCTCGTCGACGAAAAAGCGCGCGACCTCGGCCGCATGATCCGCGTCGGCGAACCGCGCCTCGTGCGGGAAGGTATAGCGCTCCAGCCACGGCAGCAGGCCGTCGGCGGGCGAGCCGATGACGTCCGTTTGCGGGTAGTGGATGTGCAGGTCGATGAAGCCGGGCGCGATCAAGCAGCCGCGACAGTCGGTCACGGCAGCGTCCGGATACGCCGCGCGCAGGGCATCGGCCGGTCCGACCGCCACCACGCGCTGCACCCCGTCGGCGTCGGCTGCGGTGACCAGCCAACCGTCGGGCTCGAAGTGAACATGCGGCTCGTCCGTGTGCGGATCGAACCAAAGGATTGCACCATGCCATGCTTGCATGGCGCCTAGCTTAGCCGCTTCGCGCGGCATGGGCGTGACATCGCATCGATTCACCCCTTAAGATGGCGCTGCGGCACATGCTGCTGGCGCCACCAGCCGTATGGCCCCACTAGCATCGACACGCCGTACCATGCCCCCAGCAACAGCACGATGGTGGGACTGGTGGGCCAGTCGGTGCGGTACGACAGCCACAGCCCCAGCAGCGACAAGACGGCCGCCATCAGCACCGCTGCCACCAGTAGCGGCTGCAAGCGCCGAAACCAAAACCGCGCCGCCGCGGCAGGCAACACCATCATGGCCACCGCCATCAACGTGCCCAAGGCATGGAAGGCCGCGACCAGATTGATCACCACCAGCGCCAGAAACCCGTGGTGCGCCGCCGCCCCCCAACGGCTGACGCCGCGCAAAAACGCCGGATCGACACACTCCATGACCAGCGGCCGCCACAGCCCGGCCAACCCCACCAGCGTCAACGCCGCCACTGCCGCCAGCAGCCCCAGCACCGACGCCTCCAGCGCCAGCACCGAACCGAACAACACGTGCAGCAGGTCGATTTGCGTGCCGCGTACCGACAGGATCAACACCCCCAGCGCCAGCGAGGTGAGATAAAACGTGGCCAGCGCAGCGTCTTCGCGTATCACCGTGTGGCGCGCCACCACGCCGGCGGCAGCCGCGACCACCAGCCCGCCCACGATGCCGCCAGCGGTCATCGCGGGCAGCGACAGCCCGGCCAACCAATAACCGATGGCCGCACCGGGCAAGATGGCGTGCGACATCGCATCGCCCATCAGGCTCATGCGGCGCAGCATCAAAAAAACCCCCACGGGCGCCGCGCCCAGCGCCAGCAGCACGCACCCCAGCGCGGCGCGCTGCATGAAGCCGAACTCCAACCCCGTGGCCGCGCCCAGCCAACCCATCAGCCCCTCAATGCCGGTGAGCATGCGAGGACTCCTCGGCAGCGTTGGGCTCGGACACGTCGCACAGCTCCGCCTGCTCGTCGAACGCCTCCTGCAAGCGGCGCGCGCGCAGCAGGTTGGCTTCGGTCAGCACGGCCTGGGTGGGCCCGTGCGCCACCAGCTCGCGCGCCAGCAGCGTCGTGGTCGGAAAAACCGCACGCACCAGCGCCACATCGTGCAGCACCGCGATCACGGTACGCCCGGCCTCGTGCCAGCGCTGCAGCACACACACCAAATCTTCCAGCGTGCGCGCGTCCACCCCAGTAAAGGGCTCGTCGAGCAATACCACGGGCGCATCTTGCAGCATCAGGCGCGCAAACAGCGTGCGCTGAAACTGCCCACCGGAGAGTGTGTCGAGCGTGCGCCGCTCGAAGCCTTGCAGACCCACGGCCTCGATCGCCTGCTGCACCCGCTGGCGCTGCACCAGCGTGGGGCGCCGCCAGACGCCCAGCTCATGCCACAGGCCCATCAATACCAGCTCGGCAACGGTCACAGGGAACGACCGGTCCACCTCACTGATCTGCGGCAAATACGCGACCTGATGGGGCGAAACCCCGGTCACACGCCCGCGCATCGGGCGCAGCCGCCCCGCCACGCATTTGAGCAAGGTGGACTTGCCCGCACCGTTCGGGCCCACCACGGCGGCCAAGTCGCCGCGTCGCCAGCGCAGGCTGACGTGGTGCACCGCCGGGTGACGCTCATACCCAGCGGTCAGGTCACGCAGTTCGATGTCGGCCGGATCGGGCATGGACGTCCTGGGCACCCGCAGTGGGACACCCCAACCGGGCGCACCACGGAAAAAAGGCCAGTCCATTGGACTGGCCTTGCATGTTTGGCGCGGCTGGCAGGATTCGAACCCACGACCCCTTGGTTCGTAGCCAAGTACTCTATCCAACTGAGCTACAGCCGCTTACTGAAGCCTGCAGTATACACCAGTTTTGGGACGTTCCTGACATTGTCGACGCCGCTACTGACCGACTGGCCATGCGGTGTCTGGCTGAATGACACTCTGAGCCGACAACCGGTCCGGTGCGGACACTGAAAGTGCTTCCTACACCGTGTCTACACATCCCAAAGCAACCCACGTGCGCCGCGGGTACAACTTTGGGGAAAGCCGCGTCACCCATTGATTTTCCTGGTAGGCCGTGCAGGGCTCGAACCTGCGACCAAGGGATTATGAGTCCCCTGCTCTGACCAACTGAGCTAACGGCCCCAGCGGAGGCCTGCATTGTACGGGGCGGCGACGGCCAGTGGGCACGCTTTACGCGCTATGCTTGCGGATCGACCCTTGGGGAGGATGCCGACATGACCAACGAATCCTTGCTGCTGGCCGCCGTCGGGCTGGGCCTGCTGGGTGTGGCTTTGCTGCTCGTGCTGCTGCTGCGTCGGCCGCGCTTCGAGACACCGGCCGACTTGGCGGCCCGCCTGGGGCTGCTGGAGCAGCAAATGCAGGCGCTGCTGCAGACGGGCGCCCGGCTCGACGCCGGGGTGGAGCGGCTGCACACCCGGCTCGATGAGTTCACGGCGGCCACGGCCGAGCGGCTGGAGGCATCGCGCCAGACGCTCGACGCCAAACTCGACCGCACCGTGGAAGAAGCGCGCCAAGGTCGACAGGAACTGGGGCAGGCCACACAGACCACGCTCGAAGCGCTCAAGCGCGACGTCTCCGCCCAGTTGGGCGCGATGTCGCAGGCCCTGAAGGACCAGCTCGAAGCAACGGGCGGCCTGATGCACCGACAGTTTGCCGCGCTGCAGGATTCGGTGGCACAGCAGTTGCAGGCGATGGTGCAGGGGGCACAGCACAACTCGGAGCAGCTGCGTGCCGCGCTCAACGAGCGGCTGGCGGCCATCCAAGCCGACAACACCACCAAGCTGGAGGAGATGCGCCGCACCGTCGACGAAAAACTACACGCCACGCTGGAGCAGCGCCTGGGCGATTCCTTCCGCTTGGTGAGCGAACGGCTGGAGCAGGTGCACGCCGGCCTGGGCGAGATGAAGCAACTGGCCGGTAGCGTGGGCGACCTCAAGCGCGTCATGACCAACGTACGCGCACGCGGCACGTGGGGCGAGGTGCAACTGGGCGCGCTCATCGACAGCCTCTTGACCGTCGAACAATACGAGCGCAACGTGCGCACCGTCGAGGGCAGCAACGAGCTGGTCGAGTTCGCAATCAAGATGCCGGGGCGCCACGACCAGGAGACGGTGTGGCTGCCGATCGACTCCAAGTACCCGGTGGAGGACTATCAGCGGCTGCTGGACGCGCACGACAGCGGTGACAAAGACACGATCGCCCGGGCGACGCAGGCGTTTGCCAGTGCGCTCAAGGCCGAGGCGCGCAAAATCCGCGAAAAATACCTCAACCCCCCCAAGACCACTGACTTCGCGATCCTGTTCCTGCCCACCGAGGGGCTGTTCGCCGAGGCTTGCCGCATCCCCGGCATGGTCGAGACGCTACAAAACGAATGCCGCGTCGTGCTGGCAGGGCCCACGACGTTGGCCGCCATGCTCAACAGCCTGCGGCTGGGCTTTCGCACGCTGGCGATCGAGAAGCGCTCGTCCGAGGTGTGGGCCATCCTGGCCAGCGTCAAGACCGAGTTTGGCAAATTCGGCCAGATCATCGACGCCACGCGCAAATCGATCGACCAGGCGGCGCGCAAGTTCGACGACATCGGCGTGCGCACACGCGCCATCGAGCGCCGCCTGCGGGGCGTGGAGGCGCTGCCAGCCGACGCACCCTCCGGACTGGACGCGACCGACTGGCTGGCAGTGGACGACGATACCGCCTGAGCAGACTGCTAATGGCTTCGCGCGATCACTCCCCCCGACCCTGACTGAGCGCTTGCCCGACCAGCTTGGCGGTAATGTCGACGATTTGGATCATGCGGTCGTAGGGCATGCGCTGCGGGCCGATGACGCCCAAGGTACCCACGACTTGGCCGTCGACTTCATACGGCGCGCTGACCACCGAGAGCTCTTCGTATGGCACCACCTGGCTGTCGCCACCGATGAAAATGCTCACCCCGTCGGCCTGGGCCGAGATGTCCAGCAGCCGCATGACCTGGGTTTTTTGCTCGAACAAATCGAACAGCTTACGCAGATTGCTCATGTCGCGCGCAAAGTCGTCGACCTCCAGCAGGTTGCGCTCGCCCGCGATCACCACCTCGTCCGTCTGGGCCGCCTCGCTGCCGGCCTCCACCGCCTTGACCATCAGCCCCGCAATCTCGCCGCGCAGGGTATCCACCTCGTCGCGCAGGCGCGCACGCACCTCGTCGAGCGCCAGCCCGGCGTAGTGCGCATTCAGGTAGTTGGCCGCCGACTGCAGCTGATCTTGGGTAAATTCCGTCTGGGGGTGCAGGATGCGGTTTTGCACCTCCCCGTCGGGCGAGACCAGAATGACGAGCACGCGGCGCTCCGACAGACGCAGAAATTCGATGTGCCGAAACACGGCCGACCGCCGCGGCACCCGCACCACGCCCACGAAGTGCGACAGCTGCGACAGTAGCTGCGCCGCCTGGCTGAGCACTTGGCGCGGCTGGTCGGCCGCCAACGCCGGCGCGGGCAGGGCGTCGATGGTGGGCAGCTCGGCGCGCCGCACGGTCAGCATCGTGTCCACGAAATAGCGGTAGCCGCGCGGTGTCGGCACGCGCCCGGCCGAGGTGTGGGGACTGGCCACCAGCCCCAAGTCCTCGAGGTCGCTCATCACGTTGCGGATCGTTGCGGGCGACAGATCGAGCCCGGCCGCCTTGGACAGCGTGCGCGAGCCCACCGGCTGGCCGTCCGCAATGTAGCGCTCGACCAACGCCTTGAGCAGCAATTTGGAACGCTCGTCTAACATCATGGCACCGTCGCTTTCTCGTGTTGTAATTTGAGCATGAAACCGCCCACCGTGCAGCCCGCATCGCCCGTCGCGTCCGTGGACGGCAGTGTTGCGTTGCGCTTTGAGCGCGTGGCCCTGGTGGGCAAATACCACGCCAGTGGCAGCCGCGAGGCCCTGGAGCAGGTCGTGCACTTTTTGCACGACCAAGGGTGCGAGGTGACGCTGGAGCGAGAGACGGCGCACCACATCGGCCCGCTGGGGGATGGCACGCGCGACGTTGCGGGCATCGGCGCGCATTGTGACCTGGCACTGGTCGTCGGGGGTGATGGCACCATGCTGGGCATCGGCCGCCAGTTGGGGCCTTATGGTGTACCCCTCATCGGAATCAACCAGGGGCGGCTTGGCTTCATCACCGACATTCCGTTCGATCGGTTCGCCGACATCCTGCATCCCATGCTGCGCGGGGCTTACGAGGAAGAGCGCCGCACCCTCATGCACGCCGGCGTCTGGCGCGATGGGCATGGCGTGTTCGAGACCATCGCCATGAACGACGTGGTGGTCAACCGCGGGGGTGCCCCCAGCATGGTCGAGCTGCGCGTCGAGGTCGATGGCCACTTTGTGGCCAACCAGCGCGCCGATGGGCTCATCATCGCCTCGCCCACGGGTTCCACCGCCTACGCCCTGTCGGCCGGTGGCCCCCTGTTGCACCCCGCGATCGCCGGCTGGGTGATGGTGCCGATCGCGCCGCACACGCTGTCCAACCGCCCCATCGTGCTGCCCAGCGACGGCGAGATCGTGATCGAAGTGGTCGCCGGACGCGAACCCAGCGCGCACTTCGACATGCAAACGTTTACCAGCCTGCTGCCGGGCGACCGCATCGTGGTACGGCGCTCGGTGCACACGCTGCGGCTGCTGCACCCGGTGGGCTGGAGCTACTTCGATACCCTGCGGCGCAAGCTGCACTGGAACGAAGGGGTTGCCACATGACCCCCGTCAAGGAGACCGAGGCATGAGCTGGCTGCGGCTGGCGGTACGCGACTTCGTCATCGTGCGCTCGTTGGATCTGGAATTGGGCCCCGGATTCACGGCCCTGACCGGGGAAACCGGAGCGGGCAAGTCGATCCTGATCGATGCGCTCCAACTGCTGTTGGGCGGACGCGCGGAAGCGCACGTGGTGCGTGAGGGCGCGGCGCGCGCCGAGGTGGCAGGTGAGTTCGACGTGCCGCGCGCTGCCCTCGATTGGCTGCGCGAACAGGGGTTCGAGGTGGCCGCGGGCGAACCCGTGTTGCTGCGCCGCACCGTCGATGCGCAAGGCCGCAGCCGCGCCTGGATCCACGGCAGCCCGGCCACCGCCGCCCAGCTGCGGGCGCTGGGGGAATACCTGGTGGACATCCACGGCCAGCACGCGTGGCAGAGCCTGACGCGGGCGGACCGCGTGCGCGACTTGCTAGACCGCTACGCCCGGCTGGACACCTCGGCCCTGCAAGCGGCGTGGTTGGACTGGCGCAGCGCCGAGGCGGCGCTGGAGGCCGCCATCGCGGGCCAAGCCACGCGCGACGCCGAACGCGAGCGGCTGCAGTGGCAAATCGACGAGGTGGCGCGGCTCGCGCCCGGGGCGGACGAGTGGGACGAACTCAACCGCCAGCACGCCCGGCTGGCGCACGCGCAAACGCTGATCGACGCCGCGCAGAGCGCGCTGGCCGCGCTGGACGGCGACGAGATCAACGCCAGCGGGCTGATGGGTCGCGCCATCCACGCGCTGCGCGAGCAGGCGCACATCGAACCCCGCTATGCCGAGCTGGCCGACGTGCTGCAGCAAGCGCTCGACCAGGTGAGCGACGCCTGCCGCGACTTGCAGCACCACGCCGCGCACACCGAACTGGACCCGGCCGCGCTGGCGGCCCTGGACGAGCGCCTGTCGCGCTGGCTGGCGCTGGCACGCCGCTACCGCTGCCCACCGCAAGAGCTGCACCAGCGCTGGCAGGACTGGCAGGCCCGCCTGCGCGAGCTGCAACGCGCAGCCGATCTGGATGCGCTGCGCGCCAGCGCTGAGCGGGCGCGTGCCGCTTTCCTGGCGCAGGCGCAGGCCGTCTCCCAAGCGCGGCAGCCCGCTGCCGCGAGGCTAGGCGCAGCCATCACCGAGGCGATGCAAGGCTTGGGCATGGCCGGTGGCCGCTTCGAGGTGCGGCTGGAGCCGCTGCCCGAGCCGCAGGCCAGCGGGCTGCAGCGCGTGGAGTTTTTGGTCGCAGGGCACGCGGGCACCACGCCGCGCCCGGTGGGCAAAGTGGCCTCGGGCGGTGAGTTGTCGCGCATCGCACTCGCGATCGCGGTCGTCACCAGCCAGTTGGGTGAGGCTCCCACACTGATCTTCGACGAGATCGACAGCGGTATTGGCGGTGCCGTGGCGCACACGGTGGGCCAGTTGATGGCGCGGTTAGGCGGCGACCGCCAGGTATTGGCTGTCACCCACCTCCCCCAGGTGGCCGCGTGCGCCCATCACCACCTGCACGTGAGCAAGACACGCGAGGGCGGCGCCACGGTCAGCCTGGTCACGCCGCTGGAGGGTGACGCGCGCGTCCAGGAGCTGGCGCGCATGTTGGGCGGCAGCGGCTCGGAGACCTCGCTGGCCCACGCACGGGAGCTGCTGCAGCCATGAACCCACCGACCCAGCCCACGCCCAACGCCGACGCCGCCCCGCAGACGACGCCTGCCGCGGGTGGGCCGCTGCAGATCGTGCTCATCACCGGCATGTCGGGGTCGGGCAAATCCGTGGCCCTGCATGCGTTGGAGGACTCGGGCTTTTACTGCGTGGATAACCTGCCGCCGGAGCTGCTGGAGGCGTTCATCGACGTCGAGCGCAGCCACCACGCCGAGCGGGTGGCCGTGGCGATCGACGTGCGCAGCGCCGCGTCGCTGCCGGGCTTGCCGCAGCGGCTGGCCGCGCTGCGCGAGCGCGACATGGCGCTCACCATCCTGTTTCTGGATGCCAGCGACGACGTGCTGATCCGCCGCTACTCCGAGACGCGGCGCATGCACCCGCTGTCGGTGCGCCACAGCGCCGACCAGCGACGCGCGCTGGTCGATGCACTGGCGCTGGAGCGCGAGTTGCTGGCACCGCTGCGCGAAGGGGCCCTGGTCATCGACACCAGCCAGCTCAAGGCTGCCCAGTTGCGCACCGAAGTCAAGTCGCTGCTGGTGCGCACCCCCGCGCCGCTGGCGCTGGTGTTCGAATCGTTCGCCTTCAAACGTGGCGTGCCGATGGACGCCGACTTCGTGTTCGACGTGCGCATGCTGCCCAACCCCCACTACGATCCCGCACTGCGGCCCCTGACGGGGCTGGACCCGGCGGTGGCCGCCTATCTGGAGGCCGAACCCGAGGTCGCCGAGATGCGGACGCACATCACCCGCTTTCTGGAGCATTGGCTGCCGCGCCTGGTGCGCGATCACCGCAGCTACGTCACGGTGGCCATCGGCTGCACCGGCGGGCAGCACCGCTCGGTCTATCTGGTCGAGCGGCTGGCCGCGCACTTCGCACCCCAGTGGTCGGTGCAGCGCCGTCACCGCGAGCTGGACGTGCGCTCACCCGCCCCCAGCGCCTGAAGCCACGCACGCACCGGAGCTGGCAAGCCGAGCGCAAACGCGTCAGCCGGGACCCACCATGCCCCCTGGTCGGGCAGCACGCCCGGCGCATTGGGTGCCACCGCCGCATCGGCCAGCGGCACACGGCAGCACACGGGCTGCAAACGCAGGTCGCGGTGCGTCAGCGCGTGGTCGATGACCGGTGCCCACTGCGCACGCACGTCGGGATGCGACGCCAACCAGGCGCGCAGCCCCGCCTCCTCGCGCAGCACGGGCGGCGACCACAACCCGGCCCAAATACCACGCGCCGGGCGACGTTGCAGCCACCAGGCGCCATCCGCGCGCACATACAGGGGCAGCCACCAGGTCTCGGTGCGGCGCGCCGGACGGGGCGTGCGCGCCGGCCAGCGGGTCGGCTCGCCGCTGGCGTGGCCTGCGCATAGCGTGGCCACAGGGCAATCGGCACAGCGCGGCCGTGTTCGGGTACACACCGTCGCGCCCAGATCCATCAAGCCCTGCGTGTACGCCGCCATGTCATCGGCCGACGCATCGGCGGGCACCAGCGCCTGCGCGGTGTTCCACCACCACCGATGCGCGGCCGCGTCCGGGCCTGCATCGGCCCACACGCGTGCCAGCACCCGCCGCACGTTGCCGTCCAGGATCGAGCGGCGCTCACCCCAGCAAAACGCGGCGATGGCAGCTGCCGTGGATGGCCCGATGCCTGGCAGCGTCGCCAGCGCATCGGCCGTCGCAGGAAACACCCCGCCATGGTGTTGCACCACAGCCTTTGCACACGCATGCAAGTGGCGCGCGCGGCTGTAGTAGCCCAGGCCGCTCCAGAGCGCCAACACCTCGTCCAGCGACGCGGCGGCGAGCGTGTACACGTCTGGAAAACGCTGCAAGAAACGCTCGTAATAGCGCAGCACGGTGGCGACTTGCGTCTGCTGTAGCATCACTTCGGACAGCCAGACTCGATAAGGGTCGCGGCTGCCTTGCCACGG
>Ga0308017_1000515_pt1 | contig 11845 bp, 9 predicted proteins | sample Neamet280_FD_203145 | JGI IMG/M metagenome (GOLD analysis project Ga0308017, IMG submission 203145) | Marine microbial communities from water near the shore, Antarctic Ocean - #280 | ecosystem: Environmental > Aquatic > Marine > Unclassified | place: Southern Ocean | collected 2014-10-01
AAAGTAAAATCTACGAATAAAAAACACCAGGGAAAAGCAGCCGTTAAGAAGACGGTTTCTAAAAGCCCTAAGGTCATGCCAACAGTAAATTCGGCATCTAAAAAAGGCTAGTTAATTTTAGGCAAATACCTCAGAATGAACGCAATCACAGTTATTGGAGCAGGAACTATGGGCAATGGTATTGCTCACGTATTTGCGCAGAAAGGCCACTCGGTAATTTTAGTTGACAGATCGCCAGACGCACTCGAACGTGCCCTTGCGACTATAGATAAAAACCTTAGCCGCCTCGTTAGCAAGGAACGAATTTCAGAATCTGACAAGTCCGAAACCCTCAGCCGCCTCACGACATCTACCGACATGACTAGCGCGGTATCTGCTGCTGACCTCGTAGTTGAAGCTGCCACTGAGAACGTTGAGCTAAAACTCCAAATCTTCAAAGATCTCGACGCTGCTGCTCCTGCTAATTGCATCCTCGCCACGAACACTTCTTCCATTTCGATTACTAAAATCGCAGCGGCGACTTCTCGCCCTGACAAGGTCATCGGAATGCACTTCATGAACCCCGTTCCCATAATGAAGTTGGTCGAGATTATCCGTGGTTATGCTACTAGTGATGATACGTGCCAAACAACAATGGCCATCTCTTCCGCACTCGGCAAAGCCCCCGTTGAAGTAAATGACTACCCGGGATTTGTAGCAAACCGCATCCTCATGCCGATGATTAACGAAGCTATCATCACTCTAAATGAAGGTGTAGCCGGTGTTACCGAAATAGACACCGTTATGAAGCTCGGAATGGCACATCCTATGGGACCTCTCCAATTAGCTGACTTCATAGGTCTTGATGTTTGCCTGAAAATCATGGAAGTCCTTCAGGACGGACTAGGCTCATCGAAATACGCCCCATGTCCACTTCTAGTAAACATGGTTATGGCTGGAAAACTTGGTTCCAAATCTGGTGAGGGATTCTATCTTCATACTCGAGGCTCCAAAGAAATTACAGTTTCTCCTTTTTTCATATAACGTACACACAACATTGTTTTTGGTTATGCTATTGAACGTTCACTACATTCGCATATGAATCGAAAGGAAATACACGAAATTATTTTCGAGGCTGACACACCGAAGGGTAAGATGTTTGACGTTGTCCTTATGTGGGCAATACTATTGAGTGTACTCGTGGTAATGCTAGAAAGCGTTCCAGAAATAAGGAACGAGTACGGACTCGAACTGCGATATATTGAGTACTTTTTTACCGCCATATTTACTCTGGAGTATATTCTCCGAATTATTGCTGTAAGACGCAAAGCATCGTATATACTTTCGTTTTACGGAGTTATCGATTTATTGACCATATTACCTACGTTTCTTGAGTTGTTAATACCTGGTGGACACTGGTTCAGTGTTATAAGAATCCTTCGATTAATGAGAGTTATCAGGGTACTTAAATTAGTGGGATTTATACAAGAGGCCTCCGTTTTGAAGAATGCGTTATGGGGTGCTCGAAATAAGATCCTTTTGTTTCTGGGAATGGTCCTCGTATTGGTAACACTTTTAGGTACTATGGTATACGTAGTGGAGCATGGTGATAATGGTTTCACAAGTATTCCTCAGAGCATATACTGGGCCATAGTAACAGTAACTACTGTCGGATATGGAGATATCGTTCCTGTCACCGTTCTAGGCCAAACAATTGCCTCTGTTATCATGCTTATCGGTTATGCGATCATTGCTGTTCCAACAGGAATAATAGGGTCAGAACTTGTCGTTGCTCATAATCTAAAGACTAATACAAACACGCAGGTTTGTCAGAATTGTAATGCTTCTGAACATCTAGATGAGGCTAAGCACTGCAATCAATGTGGCGAACGGTTGTAGGGAGGTTATGTTGTAATTTGGTCGAAACAATTTGACAGATGAAGAATCCGACTAGACTTTTTGATTTCCCAAGATATCAGCTTGAGCACAAGCCTCTGGATGTTATGATGACTATGCCTAACGGTGGCAATAGGAAGAGCTATTCAACTGCTGAATTTGTTGGTGAAATGGATAGAGTTTCGCGAGGGCTTATTGCTTTGGGGATGGAGGCTGGAGATAAAGTGGCTTTGATTTCACATAACAATAGGTGTGAATGGAACATTCTGGATCACGGGATTATGCAAGCCGGGGGAATAGACGTGCCTATTTATCCTACTATGACTGAGGCTGATTACAAATACATTTTGAATCATAGTGAGTCTAAGTTTTGTTTCGTTTCAAATGAAGAGCTTTATAAAAAGGTTTGTGCAGTAAAGAATGAATGTCCTAACCTTCAAGCGGTTTATACTTTTGAAGATGTTGCGGGTGCAGATTCATGGAATGCGGTGCTGGAAGCAGGGGGAGACAGTCAACAAGGGGAACTGGAGGCAAGGATGCACTCCATAAAAACTGAAGAGATGGCTACAATCATCTACACGTCAGGTACAACTGGACTACCTAAAGGAGTAATGCTATCACACGCCAATGTGTGCTCAAATGCTATCGCTGCTGTAGGGAGAGTCCCACTTCAAGGACATGATGGTGAATTAAGGGTGTTGAGCTTCCTACCTGTATGCCACATTTTTGAGCGCATGCTACACTACCTATATATGTACATGGGAGCTAGCATACATTTCGGGGAGAGTTTGGAAACTATCAAGGAAGATTTAAATGCAGCACAACCGATAATGTTTACCGCAGTACCTAGACTGCTAGAGAAGTTCTTCGACGGCATAGTAGCTAAAGGACGTGCAGCAGGTGGTGTGAAAGCTATGATATTCAACTGGGCTTTAGGTGTGGTGCTAGAATGGGCGCCTGAAAAGGAAGGGCGAGGTCTGTACGGCATGAAGCTTAACCTAGCTAGGAAGCTAGTATTTAGCAAAGTAAAGGCAGCCCTAGGAATGACCGGTATTAAAGCTGTCGCTTCGGGTTCAGCAGCACTCCAAGACAGACTAGCAAGGTTCTTTAACGGAGCTGGAATTCCAGTACTTGAGGGGTATGGATTGACAGAAACCTCACCCGTTGTTACTGTGAACACAGTTAACGAACCTAACATGATCAGAATCGGAACGGTCGGTAAAGTCGTCGAAGATGTCGAGGTGAAATTCACTTCTGATCGTGAGGTTCTAGTAAGAGGCCCTAACGTCATGATGGGATACTACAAAGACGAAGAGAAGACGAACGAGGTGATGAAAGATGGTTGGTTTTACACCGGAGATAAAGGCGAGTTTGACGAGGACGGATTCTTGAAAATTACTGGTAGGACTAAGGAGATATTTAAAACCTCTGGTGGTAAGTACGTTGCGCCTGCTCTTCTAGAGAACGCCCTCAAAGCTTCTTTGTTTATCGAGCAAGTTATGGTTGTAGGTGAGAACCAAAAGCACCCATCAGCACTCATCTCCCCATCTACTCCAGCTGTACAAGAGTGGTGCAAGAGACATAATCACGATTATCCAGGGGATGAGAGGATAGGGGATGATGAGATAATATCTTCTAGGATAATGAAAGAAGTGGAGAAGCTAATGGAGCCATTCTCTCAATGGGAGAAGGTGAAAGTAATTCGTATTTTACCTGAGCCGTTTACGATTGAGGGTGGGGAATTAACTCCGACTCTGAAGCTTAAGCGCCAGCCTATAAAGGATAAATACCAAACCACAATAGACAGTATTTACTCATAAATTTTCCACCTCCGAAGATGTTAAAGTGGTTACTTGAAATTGACAAGGACTTATTCAGAGCGATAAACGGATCGTGTTCGTTTCTTGACACATTAATGTGGGGGGTGAGCATTCTATGGATATGGATACCATTGTATGTCTTTTTCATGTTCTGTTTATGGCAGAAATATGGTAGCAAAAACGAAAGAGGAAGAAGAAAAGGCAATAGAAGAGCTATAGTGATGATATCCGTGGTTGTGTGTGTGGCTCTATGTGATATTGTTTCTGCTAGAGTTTTAAAACCTTCGGTTGCTAGGCTACGACCTTCTCATAGCTGTGAGTTCGAGGGTAATATACATTTGCACGAATACGAGGACGGCACCTTCTACAAAGGTGGGCAGTATAGCTTTGTGTCGGGACATGCCGCTAATCATATGGGTGTAGCCGTGTTAGTTGGGCTGTTAATGGAGGGCGGGCTTTGGATGACCCTTTTAATGGTGTGGGCGTTACTGATCGGATATAGCAGGGTGCATTTAGGAGTTCACTTTCCGGTGGATGTTATTTGCGGGTGGATGCTGGGTGGAGGAGTAGCGTGGATTATTTACAGGATAATCTTGAGGAAATTATGAACTGGGGAAATATGGGCGTTTGGGGAACCATGGGAGCGATATTCATCGGTGGTGGAGCGGGTAGTGTGGCTAGATGGGCTATGGGATTAGGTGTGTCGAAGCTGACCACGTTCACTCCGGCTGGAGTTTTAGCTGCCAATGTTCTAGCTACCGGGATTCTGGCGGGATTGATAGTTTGGGGTGGTTTGAAGTACAGTAGAGAAAGTGAATCGCTTTGGATGCCACTTTTGGTAATAGGGTTTTGTGGAGGGTTCTCTACATTTTCTACATTCAGCCTCGATACATTTAAATTATTCCAAGAGGGAAACTTCACGTGGGCATTGCTGAATATTATTGTAAGTTTGGTCGCATGCATAGGAGTCGCATGGGCCATGTATGCCGTTGTCGATAAATCATAAAACCCTAATTTCTAAGATGATTAATATGAAGACTTTTCAAATCTTTTCTGGTGTCTTAACTGCAACTGTACTTGCGGGTTCGCTAATGTCCTGCTCCATTGATGCAAAGGTTGTGGTGGAAAACAGCTCAGACGTTGCGCCTAAACTGATTGTGGGTATTACTATAGACCAAATGAGAGCCGACTACCTATACCGGTTCAGTGATCACTTCTGCGATGGAGGTTTCGCTAGAGTTATTGATAGTGGGTACTCGTGCAATGACCATCACTTCGGATACGCGCCTACATTCACCGGACCAGGACATGCGTCCATATTCACTGGTACTACACCTTCCATCCACGGCATCATCGCTAATGACTGGTACGTTAGGGATTTATTAGCTACGGTTTATTGTGCTTCTGATGCTGCATCAACGGGGGTGGGCGTGGACGGGATAGATTTAGAATCAGCTCTCTACGGTAAAGCGGGGAGGATGTCGCCTGTGAGAATGATATCAAATACTATAGGAGATGAACTTAAGTTAGCCACTGGACTTAAGGCTAAAGTTTTCGGGGTGAGTCTTAAAGACAGGGGAGCGATTTTACCGGCAGGACATTCTGCTGATGGTGCATTTTGGTTTTATGGAAAAGAAAAAGGACATTTCATTTCAAGCACCTATTACGTAGAAAAACTACCTCAATGGGCGATAGACTTTAATGTTAGTGGTGAAGCAGACAGGCTAGTAGATTTGGGTTGGGATATGCTATTACCAGTTGACGCATACTCTACATGCACTCCAGACAACAACCCCTTCGAGGGCGCATTTAAAGGAGAGATAAGACCTGTGTTTCCATATGATTTGAAAAAACTAAAGGAAGCTAACGGGGGCTTCGATATACTAAAGGGAACTCCTGGAGGAAATACTATAATCATAGATTTCGCACTCGCGACGATAGACGGGGAGGATTTAGGAGGTGACGAATATTGCGACCTCTTAGCATTGAGCTTTTCCGCAACAGACTACGTAGGGCACAGATGTGGACCTCACGCAATTGAAACTATGGACATGTATCTGCGTCTAGATTTGGAACTTGAAAGATTCTTCAATGCTCTTGACGAAAAGGTCGGAAAGGGGAACTGGACTGTATTTATCACCTCCGATCACGGCGCAGCGACAGTCCCGTCATATGGAGCATCGACTGGTTTACCTACTGAGTACTGGACATCAGGCAATATGAAAGATAGAATAGATAATAGTTTGGATGATATGTTTGGAGCCCAAACCTGGATATCTAACATCTCCAACAATCAGATTTTCATAAATGAAGTTGCGTGTCTTGATTCTGATGTAAGTATTAGTGAGGTAGCAAAAACAGTAAGCAGACTCGCCTTAGAAGAAGATGCCATTATAATGAGTATCACTGAAGGGGACCTGGCTAGTCGTGCAGCAGTCGATCCTATTGCATCAAAACTCTTCGACGGCCATCAACCCGGCAGCAGTGGAGACGTAGCATTCGTGTTAAAACCAGGATGGCTCACATACGGAAGAACCGGAAGTACCCACGGTAGTCCTTTCGTGTACGACACTCATGTGCCTTGTTTATTTTACGGAGCAGGGGTAAATCACGGGAGTACATTTGAAACCACTCTTATTCGGGATATAGCACCAACGATTTCCGCAATCCTACGAATCCCCTACCCTAATGGAACTACAGGCTCACCCATAAGTGACGTCATCAAGTAATGTCGGATTCTGTATCAGTCAGCATCAGCACCGTTCCAGGACGAGCGGCACTACGGTTCGAGGCCGACTTTCCTTTAAATAGCGGGATGGAAGGTGGGAAAGACTGGGAAATACAGCTACCCACATGGAGACCAGGAAGGTATGAGCTTGGGGATTTCGCCCAATATATTCTAAAAATGGTGGGGGTTGATCAAGGCGGTAACGAGGTGGTTCTGCCTAAGGTAAATCTCCATCGTTGGAGAGTCCCATCAGGCATCTCGAAAATAGTTTGGCACTTCCAAGCAGACATACTCAACGCAGGTTCCACATACATCTCCCCAGATTTACAGTACGTAAACCCAGTCAACTGCTTCATCTACGATCCGGCACGGGAACACCTCCCCTACACCATCCACCTCACGGACATCCCATCTAATTGGGATGTCGGCACAGCCCTTCCTAAAGACGGAAGCACCCTTTTTGCGGCTAATATGCAACATCTCATGGACTCACCTTGGATGGCTTCTCCGAAGCTTTGGCATTCTGAATACCAGGTCGAGGATGAGGAGAAGGTGGTAGATTTCCATGTATGGTCCTACGGATTAGAACCACCCCAAAAAGAAAGATTTATCCAGGATCATATTGATTTTTCTACAAGCCAAATCAAATACTTCGGCACCTTCCCCGCGCCATTCTATCACTTCCTTTACTTGTTGCCCGCAGATATCGCAGTGCGACATGGAGTGGAACACGAGGACAGCACGGTGATAGCAATAGGGCCCGCGGAGAAAATCAATTCCGAATCTGGATATGATGAATTAGTAGGCATTGCATCGCATGAATTGTATCACGCATGGAATGTTAAGAGGATAAGGCCGGTGGAGTGGATGCCTTATGATTTTACGGGTGCTTGTCCGAGTCGTTTGGGATATATCGCAGAGGGCGTGACGACATATATGGGGGATTTATTTTTATTAGAAGCTGGGTGTATCGACTTGAAAGGATGGTGCGAAAAAATGGAGGAGCTTCTTTTAAGGCACTTAAATAATACCGGAAGACATAATATGAGTGTTGCCGATTCTAGCTACGACACTTGGCTAGATGGATATATAGCTGGCGTGAAAGGCCGCAAGGTATCCATTTATGTTGAAGGGGCAGTCTTAGCACTTTTATGCGATGTGAGAATTATGACTGAAACCGATCACAAATCATCACTCTCAACGGCTATGAGGATTTTTTGGGAAAGGTTCGGGAAGTCACGAAAAGGATTGACTGCAGATGAGTACTGGAGTGTGCTATCTGAAGTGGCTGGAAGCAGCATGGACGACCTTAGAGAACGTTACGCAGAGAGTACATGTGATACTTGGGATGATTTAGTTTCGGCAATGAAAGTGAACGGACTTAAACTAACCCGTACAATAAATGAAAAGGGCGTTACAACCCCTAAACTTACTCCCCTCCCATAGAGAACTGTATGAGGTTAGCACCCATTTGAAGTGCTAGCAAACGTATCGCGTCTGGATCTCTGTGAACCTGGTAATCCTCCCATCCGTCACCCAGGTCACACTCGAAGTCGTAAAAACAAACTAACCTACCCTCATGGAAAATCCCGTAACCTCTAGGCGGTAAATCATCGTGTTCGTGAACTTTAGGAAGTCCATCTTCAAAATTGAATTTCTGATGGTAAACAGGATGGTCGAAGGGAATTTCCACCCAATTCAAATCCGGAAATAATTTACTGAATTCTGGCCTAACGTATGGATCCATTCCATAATTATCACTTATATGTAAGAAACCACCTGATAATAAATACAGGCGTAGATTTTTTGCCTCTGAATTAGAAAAAACCACATTACCGTGGCCTGTCATATGAATGAATGGGTAGAGATGAAGGTCACTAGAGCCTACTTCCACATAAGGCACCTCCTCTGAGATATTCATGCCTAATTCAGAGTTACAAAAGCTCACTAAATTCGGAAGGCTCGTGGGGTTCGAATACCAATCCCCTCCACCGTTGTACTGCAACACGGCAACTCCAAATGTGTGGTCGCCAGAAGAGGTTTGGGCTGAAGCACCAATAGTTACAAGCAACACAGCTAAACAAATAGTTAAAAATATCTTAATAAACGACTGCATTTATCTAATTTATGGGTCATAAGGTACATCCAATAAATCCTCGCTAAACCAATGATTTTTTTAGCTATCTTTACTGCCCTGTAAAAGAACCCTATTTAACTATGGAAAATAAGTTATCAGTCCAGATTTTCACTATAGCACTTGCACTCGCATCGCTATACACACTATCATTTAACTGGGCATCAAAGAATTTTGAGGAGACAGCTCGAACGCACGGTGAATATATAGCCGACGGACTTGAACAAGACTCACTTTTAGATGGTCTTACTTGGGATGAAGCTGCTAAGGTTGCAACTCGCAAGTACTTACGAGACAGTGTAGAAGTAATTGCTTATGAGATCCCGTTCTTTGTTGAGAAATCATACAGAGAGGTAAAAGAGGAAGAACTAAATCTAGGTCTTGACCTCAGGGGTGGAATGAGTGTGACTCTTGAAGTCAGCTTACCAGACCTCATGATAGCTCTTTCTGACTACTCAAGTAATGAAGGCTTCAGAAATGCTATCTCTACTGCTAAGCAAAACCAAAAGAACTCAACTAGTGGGTTTATGGAGTTATTCGAAGAAGCATGGAGCGACCATGTTGACAATAGCGCAATTTCAGATTCTACCCTTTGGAGAATTTTCCACAACATGGAGCAGAAAGACCTGTTTCCAGCTAAGAGTTCTGATGAAGAAATATTTGTGATTCTAGATCGCGAATCTGAAACAGCTATCGATAACACCGAGAGCATTATCAGAAAGCGTATCGATCAACTTGGCGTCGCTCAACCTAATGTACAGAAACTTCAGAATGGACGTATTTTAGTTGAACTTCCAGGAGTGGACGACAGAGAGAGAGCTAGGAAGCAACTTAAGTCGACTGCTAATCTTGAGTTTTGGGTTACTTATTTCAATGACGAAGTAATTAATAGAATTCTTACTGCTAGTGCTGAATTAGGAAAAGAAAGGAATCCTGAGCTTTACGGCGAGGATTCACCAGCTGATACAGCTCTCACACAAGAGCAGTTCAATTTGAAAAATCCGATTTTCGCACTACTCAGACCTACAAGAACCAGAAGTGCTATTGTGGGTGTTGCTTTTGTGAACGATACAACTGCGATTAACAAACTTCTTAAATCTCCTATCGCTATAGAAGCTTTAAAGAACGCTAAGGGAGAAAAAGACCTCAGATTACTTTGGGACGCAAAATCAAATAACAACGAAGTTCTTCTATACGCGATCAAAGATGAGAGTGGAAAAGGAAAAGCTAAGCTTACAGGCAAGAGCATCATAGACGCTCGTGTTTCATATGACGAGATTGGAGACGTAGTAGTAAGCATGACTATGAACGGTGAAGGAACAGGGGTTTGGGGGCAGATGACAAAAGAATGTGCAAGTCAGAATAATCGCGCCGTAGCTGTTGTATTAGACAACATGGTGTTTAGCGCACCTAACGTACAGTCTGCTATTACTAGTGGACGTTCTCAAATTAGTTTTGGCTCAAACCAGACAGCATCAGAAAAGCTTGTTGAAGCTGAAGATCTTTCAAGCCTATTGAAGGCTGGATCACTTCCGGCTCCAGCTCGTATTGTAGATGAGGTGAGTATCGGACCGCAGCTTGGTAAAGCTAATATTGACGCCGGTCTTTCATCATTCATCATTGCGTTATTAATCGTGTTATTGTACATGATCTTTTACTACAATGGTGCTGGTGTAGTTTCAAACATCGCGCTAATAGCTAACCTATTCTTCTTAATTGGAGCGCTTTCAGCATTGGGAGCAGCTCTAACTCTACCTGGTATTGCTGGTATTGTTTTAACAATAGGTATGGCGGTAGATGCTAATGTACTTATTTACGAACGTATTCGAGAGGAGATGCGAAATGGCAAGGGATTATCTGTTGCTGTTAAAGAAGGATATTCGAAAGCTTATTCAGCTATTTTCGATGCAAACATCACCACCCTTCTTACTGCTATAGTTCTTTACACATTCGGAAGTGGAGCTATTAAAGGATTCGCTACAACTCTAATAATCGGTATTTTCACTTCTCTATTTAGTGCTATCGTAATTACCAGACTTGTGATTTTATCTCGTCTTGAGAAAGGAAAGAGTATCTCGTTCTCAACTAAGATCACTGAGAATTGGTTCACTAATTCTAAGATTGACTTCCTGGGCAAGCGTAAGTATATGTACGTATTCAGTTCTATCATAATCCTGATTGGAGTTTGGTCTCTATCAACAAGAGGATTAAATGAAGGAGTTGAATTCACCGGAGGTACTACTTTCGACATCACTTTCGCTGAAGAAATAGATGTAGATGAGGTGAGAGAATCTCTAGCTCTTGCATTTAGCGAGGATGGTACTAAGGGTAATCCTATAGTCCAAACCAAAGACTCAGACCAGAGAGTAAGAGTCATGACTAACTTCATGCTGGACTCAGATTCTGAAGATGTTGACGCAATTATTAACGCTCAATTGGCTGCCGGATTAGCTAACATCGGTTCAAGCTATGAAATTGACATGTACAACAAGGTTGACTCGACAATTTCTGATGACTTTAAGACAGGTGCGAAGAAGGCAACGATATTTTCTTTGATCATTATCTTCCTATACATCGTATTTAGATTTAGAAAATGGCAGTACGGATTAGGTGCGCTTATAGCGACATCTCACGATGTACTCATCGTACTTTCTGTATTTAGTATCTTCTGGGGTATCCTCCCATTCACTATGGAAATAGACCAAGCATTTATCGCGGCTATTTTGACAGTAATTGGATACTCTATTAACGATACAGTTGTTGTCTTTGACCGTATTCGTGAGTACGTTGGAAAACTCAGCGGGAAAACTGACGATACTACCATCATTAACGATGCTCTTAATAGTACATTAAGCAGAACGATAAACACATCTCTTTCAACATTCGTTGTACTGTTAACTATCTTTTGCTTCGGCGGAGACAACATAAAGGGATTTATTTTCGCTTTAATGGTGGGAGTAGTTGTAGGAACTTACAGTTCTATTTTCATTGCCACTCCATGTGTGCATGATTTAAGCAAGTCGAGTAAGAAATAAGGCTGAGACTATATCTTTTTAGATAATATTTGAACAACCTGTTCCTTTTTAGAGCGGGTTGTTTTTTATCCTTTAGAGTTAACTAGCCAAAAGGCAATATATGTACCTCATTGTGATGGATATAAAGATCACAAGCCTCCATCTAGCGAGGTCAGTGAACTAATGCTTCTAATTAGAATGTATGGACAACATGAAATGTATGTTGAGTAAATGCCAGGTATGGCTGATGATAATCATCATACAATGCAGGTTG
>Ga0308017_1000519_pt1 | contig 11818 bp, 13 predicted proteins | sample Neamet280_FD_203145 | JGI IMG/M metagenome (GOLD analysis project Ga0308017, IMG submission 203145) | Marine microbial communities from water near the shore, Antarctic Ocean - #280 | ecosystem: Environmental > Aquatic > Marine > Unclassified | place: Southern Ocean | collected 2014-10-01
GCAAACGGAGTGCCGTAATTATATAAATAACTGTATATAGATAAGGAAAGATTATGGCGGCACCAACAACTAGAGCTACATTACAAGAATATTGCTTAAGATCATTAGGATCTCCAGTGATAGAGATCAATGTGGACGATGATCAGATAGAAGATCGCACAGATGATGCGATACAGTTTTACCAGACATGGCACGACGATGCTATTCTACGTACATATTTAAAGCATGAGCTTACAGCTACTGATATAACGAATAATTATATCACGGTAAGTGATCATATTACATCTGTAGTAAGAATGCTTAAGATTAATTCTACTGCTGGTAACGCTTTGTTTGATGTTGGATATCATATGCGTTTGAATGACGTATTCATGGTAGGTGGAATGACAAGTCAAATCCAAAACTATGAGCAGAAGTTACAGCATTTATCTTTAATTGAAAGTCAATTAAATACAGAAGAACACATAAGATATAGTAGACATATGGATAGACTTCATATGGACGAAGGCTTTGGTGATCTTACTGCTGGTTCATTTATTGTTATCGAGTGTTATCAGATTGTAGATCCATCTGCTTATGCTCAAATATATAATGATTTATTTTTAAAGAAGTATCTTACTGCATTAATTAAACGTCAATGGGGAGCGAACATGATGAAGTTCGAAGGCTTCCAATTGCCAGGTGGTATAACAATGAATGGTCGTCAAATGTTTGATGATGCCATTGAGGAATTACAACGATTAGAAGAAGAAGTTGCGCTGACTTGGATGACTCCAGACAACTTTATAATGGGATAATAAATGGCGACTAGTGTATATTTTAATGGTGCTGTTCGGTCTGAGCAGAACCTATACGAAGACTTAGTACTTGAAAGCATTAAAATGTTTGGTCAAGACATTATATACATGCCGCGAGAGCAGATATACGAAGATGCTATTCTAAATGAAACACTCAATCAATATCGTCATGCCTATCCAATAGAATGCTTTATAGAGAACGTCGAAGGATTCGAAGGCGATGGTAATCTATTAGGTAAATTCGGTTTAGAGATTCGTGATCAAGGTACATTTATAATACCTAAGAAACGTTGGGATCATGTTGTAGGTATGAACCTTGCTGAAGGATTAGGTAATCAAGTATTGACTCAGCCTGGTGAAGGTGATCTTATATACATGCCGATGACAGATAGAATATTTGAGATTAAATATGTAGAGCCTAAATCACCATTCTATCAATTACAAGATTTACCAAGCTATCAATTGACTGCTGAATTGTTTGAATACAATGATCAGAACTTTGATACTGGTGTGCCTGAAATAGATAACATAGAATTACTATACGCTAATGCTTATTCATATACAACCAATGCATCAGCCAATACAAACGCCTTCGTGATCGGTGAGTACGTACATCAATGGACTGGAAGTACTGATGATAATGGTGCTAACATTAATATTATATCTAAAGTTGCTGGATTTGAAGTTGTTGATACAGAAAATTATACAGTAACACTTGTATCACCACATCAAAGTATAAATGGTGATGGTACATTTATGCAGAATGCTGTACATGCAACACGACTTCTTGTTGGTCAAGCATCAGGTGCATCAAGGAAGATTACTCTTGACTTAACAGGTACAACGAAGACTGAATACAACAGAGATGAATATGCTGATAATGATGATTTCGAATTTGAAGGTGATTCATTCATAGACTTCAGTGAAGCTAACCCGTTTGGAGATCCATAATGTTTGATAATCATTGGTATAATCAATCAACTCGTAGGATGGTATCCATATTTGGATCCATGTTCAATGACTTAGAAGTACACAAAACAAATAGTGCTGGTAAAGTATTAGCAAAGATTAAAGTTCCTTTAGCTTATGCACCAAGATCTAAAGTACTTGCACGTTTAAACGAACAAACAAGTGATCCTAAGATGGCAATTAAGTTGCCACGTATGTCATTTGAAATATCATCTATGGAATACGATGCGAATGCACGTGTATCTAAACATAAGAGTTACACAAAGGTTATAGTAGGTGATACACTTCAATTAAATAAATTAGGTGCACCAGCTGTATACAAAGCTGGATTTGAATTAAATATACTTGCAGCAACACAAGATGAAGGCTTGCAAATACTAGAACAGATACTGCCAATGTTTCAACCGGAATATACAGTAACCGTGAAAGATATCCCAACTATGGATATCACAACCGACACTCCTATAGTTTTAGAGAGTGTTACTTTAAATGATGATTATGAGGGTGATTTAGTAACGAGAAGAGCAATAGTATATACATTACAGTTCTCTACTCGTATTCGTTATTATAGAGGAACCGGTAAGAGCAAACAAATTCTCCAAACAGAAGTTGATTATTCAGAGAATGTTGATCCGACAACTCATAAATTTGAGCAACAAAAAGTGGTTGGTACTACTACGCCAGATGGGGCGGGTGGATTTACACTACCATACACTGAGACGATTAACTTTTTTGACACTGACGTATAACTGAGGAGAATACAATGGCGCATGAATTTAAAGCACAATTAGTAAGAGTAGTTGATGGTGATACTATCGACGCAGATATCCATTTAGGATTTAACATGATCATGAGAGATCGCATCCGTTTAATGGGTATAGATACACCTGAGAGTAGAACAAGAAACCTACAAGAGAAATCTTGGGGTATGGCTTCTAAGCATAGACTGATAGAGCTTATGGCAGAAACTGATGGCGAATTTACTTTGCACACAGAAGAAATGAAGAAAGGTAAGTTCGGAAGAGTATTAGGTACGATTATGGTTAACGGTAAAGATGCTAACCAAGTACTAATAGACGAACAACTTGCTATACCTTACCTTGGCGGTAACAAAGACGAAAGTCGAGCTAACGCTGGAGTAGGTGAATTATGGAATACATATTATGAAAACCCACAAGAGCACGACGATGACCATGAACACGGAGACGAAAATCCAGAAGCACACATCGACTGGCACGAGCACTAAAGTTGAGTCTGACTACCAGAGAGTCAGGAAACAATTTTATGATTTAGCTGACCAGGGAGATGAAGCAATTGAGCTTATGCTTGAACTTGCTAGAGAGTCAGAACATCCAAGAGCCTTTGAGGTGCTTGGTCAGTTAATCAAAAACAATGCTGAGATAGGTGAGAAGATCCTTAAACTCCACAAGAGTAAGAAAGAACAGGATGACGATGGCACTCCAACACTTGGATCACCAACTAACAACAACGTTTTTATAGGTAGCACAGCTGAGCTACAAAAGATGCTACGTGATGAGGAAGTAATTGAACAGGAGCCAGATTTATTTAAAGCATGAGAGAGACAAACTATCTAGGCAATCCGAATGTTCGTGGTGCCGATGTAGAACATCCATGGACCAAAGCGGAATTGCTGGAATACAAGAAGTGTTTAGTTGATCCTAAATACTTTGCTAAAAAGTATTGCAAAGTAATCCACCTCGATAAAGGTTTAATACCCTTTAACCTATACCCGTATCAAGAGAAAATGTTTGATTCATTTACTGACAATCGATTTAATATCGTTCTGGCATGTCGTCAGAGTGGTAAATCCATTGCTGTTGTAGCCTATCTATTGTGGTATGCTATCTTCAAGGGTGAACAGGTTGTAGGTGTGTTAGCAAATAAGAATGCAATTGCAAGAGAGATGTTAGCACGTATTACATTGATGCTAGAGAACCTACCATTCTTTTTACAACCAGGGTGTACAATATTAAACAAAGGATCTATTGGATTCTCAAACAATAGTAGAATCATTGCTGCTGCCACATCTTCAAGCTCAATTCGTGGTATGTCACTTAACTTAGTATACCTTGATGAGTTTGCATTCGTAGAGAATGCCACTGAATTTTATACATCAACCTATCCGGTTATATCATCTGGTAAAACATCTAAGATCATTATTACATCTACCGCAAATGGTATCGGTAATATGTTTCATAAACTATATGAAGGTGCATTACAAGGAACAAATGAATTCAAATCCATTCGTGTAGACTGGTGGGATGTACCTGAAAGAGATGAGAAATGGAAACAAATGACCGTTGAGAATACATCTGAACTTCAGTTTGATCAGGAATTTGGCAACTCATTCCATGGTACAGGTAATACATTAATCACTGCTGATATATTATTAGCTTTAAGAGCTACAAATCCCACAGAGTATATGAATAATGTAAAGATCTTTGACCAACCAATTGAAGGTCATACCTATCAGATGTTTGTGGATGTATCTAGAGGAAGAGGTCAAGACTATTCTACATTTACTGTTATAGATGTTAGTACAAATCCATTCGTACAGGTATGCACATACCGAGATAACATGATTAGTCCACTATTATTTCCTGATCTACTATATAAATATGCTACACATTATAATGAAGCCTATGTTGTGGTTGAATCTAATGATGCAGGACAAGTAGTATGTAATGGTTTATACTATGATTTAGAATATGAGAACGTATTTGTAGAGTCTATGATTAAAGCGGATGCAATTGGTGTCACAATGACAGCTAAAACTAAACGTATTGGCTGTTCTAACATAAGAGACATCATGCAACAGCACAAATTGCATATAAAAGACGAAGAAACAATTCGAGAAATGTCTACATTTGTGGCAAAAGGATCATCATATCAGGCAGATCATAACTCGCATGATGATCTTATGATGAATTTAGTACTGTTTGGATGGTTTACATCTACAGTATTCTTTGCAGAATCAACAGATGTTGACATGAAAACTATGTTATACAAAGAGAAAGTTAAACAATTGGAAGACGAAGTAATACCTGTAGGATCGTTTCCACAAGAAGAAAGTAACCATCATCCGTTTGGAGAAGGGTGGGAAACCTATAGATTTAAATAAGTATAAATAAGTATATTGAGAAAACATCTTATTATGATAAATCTTATAATTAACATGAAGGAGTTTAGATGGCTAATCTAGTTTCGCCTGGAGTACAGGTAAAAGAAATCGATTTGACCAATGTCGTTCCGGCAGTATCATCAACAATAGGAGCTATGGCCGGTGCGTTCGCCTGGGGTCCTGCTAATGAGGTTTGTACTGTAACATCGGAAACAGAATTGGTTGAGAAATTTGGCAAGCCAGATGCGGGCACGTTTGAAAGTGTTCTATCTGCAGCACAATTTCTGAGCTATGGCAACAATCTAAAAGTTGTCAGAGCTACGGGTACATCAGCACGAAACGCGGCAGCGTCGGGTACTGGTATATTAACACAAAATGCTACTGTTTTCAGTAGCCAATCACCTGCAGCAGGAGACTGGGCACAAGCCCGTTATCCTGGTACTACAGGTAATGCGGTTGGAGTTTCGGTCATTACGGCCACACAAACTATGACAGCATGGCAGGCAGCGCTTGTAGAAAGTGCACCTGGTACATCAGCGGGAGCGGCTGCAGTTGGCGGTTCTAATGATGAAATTCACTTGTTTGTTTATGACGTAAATGGAACAATTACTGGAACTGTTGGTTCTGTAATGGAAATTTGGTCATATCTATCACAAGGAAGTGATGTTAAAGGATCTGATGGTTCTTCTTTATACTATAAAGATGTAATCAACGCAGGTTCAAATTGGATCTTCATCGGTAATGCACCAGCAGCTTTAACAGATTCTGGTGATGCAGCACAAGGTGTTGCATATACAACAACAGCTTCATTCTTTGTTGCCTTAACAGGTGGTATTGATGATAACGCTCTTACAGTTGGTGAAACAACTTTAGGATACGGTTATTTTGCTGATGCAGAAACAATGGACGTTAACCTAATATTCCAAGCAAACTCAGGATTGAGTGCAGCGGATACAAGAACATTAGGTAATTATATAACTGCCCAAGCGGCAGCAAGAAAAGATGCGGTAGCATTTGTCTCTCCTGAAAGAGCGGCAACAGTAAACGCAGCGGCACCAGCTACTTCGGTAGCAGCATGGAGAACAGCTTTAACTTCAACGTCTTATGCGTTTGCAGATTCAAGTTCTCTATATGTGTATGACAAATACAATGATGTATATCGTTGGATTGCAGCGGCAGGAAGTACAGCGGGATTAACATGTAATGCAGATTTAGTTGCAGATGCATGGTTCTCACCAGCCGGATTTACACGTGGTAACGTTCGCAATGTTACTAAACTAGCATGGAACCCTAATCAGGCTCAAAGAGATGCACTATATAAAACGGGTGTAAACCCTATAGTGACTTTCCCTGGTCAAGGTACAGTGTTGTTTGGTGATAAAACTTTACAAAGCAAGCCAAGTGCATTCGATAGAGTTAATGTTAGGAGACTATTCATTGTTCTTGAGAAGGCAGTTAGCACAGCATCGAAAGCGTCATTATTCGAATTTAATGATGAGTTTACAAGGGCACAATTTAGAAATATGGTTGAGCCTTTCTTAAGAGACGTTAAAGGTCGTAGAGGTATTACAGACTTTAAAGTTGTATGTGACGGCACTAATAATACTGGTGCAATCATTGATACTAATAAGTTTGTTGCTGACATCTATGTCAAGCCTGCAAGATCTGTTAACTATATCACCTTAAACTTTATCGCTACAAGAACTGGCGTTGAGTTTAATGAAATAGCAGGAGGTAATTAAAGATGGCAATTTTAGGCGTAGATGATATGAAAGCCAAACTAGTTGGCGGCGGTGCTAGACCTAATCTATTCAAAGTAACAATGGCTTTTCCAAGTTATGTTACAGCGAATGTTGAGTTGGCATCTTACATGTGTAAAGCTTCAAGTATGCCAGCAAGCATAATTGCACCGATCGAAGTTCCATTTCGCGGTCGTCAATTAAAGATTGCGGGTGACAGAACGTTTGATCCATGGTCGGTTACTATTATTAACGATACGGACTTCAATGTACGTAACTCTTTTGAACAGTGGATGAACGGTATTAACCAACATGAAGAGAACACAGGTTTAACACAGCCTAGTTCTTACATGGCGGATATGATCGTTGAGCAACTGGACAAGAATGGAACTACTAAGAAGACTTATAACATTCGTGGTACTTTCCCTACTAACTTAGGTGCGATTGAACTAAGTTATGAAACGGGTGATACTATTGAAGAGTTCGAAGTTGAACTACAAGTTCAGTATTGGGAGTCTGATAAGACAACGTAAATCATCGATATAAACATTAAGGAGTACCTTCGGGTACTCTTTTCTAAGTGTTATAAATAATATTTAGAAAAGAGTATAAAAGGAATAACAAATTTTATGGCAGAAGAGATTAAAGAAGTGAACAACACCCCTAAAGATAATAGCAAGTCGCTATTCGGTTGGCAGTTCAAACGTAAAGCAATAGATGACCCTACTAAGGGTAAAGCAGTATCGTTCGCAGTAGATAACGAGGATGGTGCATACGAGATTTCTCCGACAGGTGGATACTTTGGTCAGTACATGGATGTACATGGTGATAAGTACAAGAATGATAAAGATCTAATTATGAAATACCGTGCAGTGGCTTCATATCCAGAAGTAGATATGGCTATTGAAGATATATGTAATGAGGCAATCACTGATGAGAATGGTGTTATCGCTAAGTTAAATCTTGATATGCTAGAACAATCTGATCAAGTTAAACAACTTATTCAAGATGAATTCGATAGAATTCTAAGTCTAACTAACTTCTCTAATACAGCATACGATACATTTAGACGTTGGTATGTAGATGGACGTTTATTTTATCATGTTATTATTAATGATTCTAAAGCAGATGCAGGAATATTAGAGCTAAGACAAGTAGATCCTACAAAGATTCGCAAGGTTAAAGAGACTGAGAAGGTTAAAGATCCTAAGACTGGAGCAGAGCTTACTAAAGAAATAGGAGAGTACTACCTATATCAAGATGATCAAATGACACAATCTGGTGAGGGATTACGTATTAATCCTGATGCTATCATTCAAGTTAACTCAGGTCTATTAAATGAAGAACGCAATAAGGTTATTGGCTACTTAAATAAAGCCCTTAAACCTATTAACCAATTAAGTATGATGGAAGATTCATTAGTCATCTATCGTATAGCAAGAGCTCCTGAACGTCGTATATTTTATATCGATGTTGGTAACTTACCTAAGCAGAAAGCTGAAGAATATTTAAATAATACAATGAACAAGTATCGTAATAAGGTCGTATACGATCCTACTACTGGTAATCTTAAAGATGAGAAGATTCATCGTAATATTATGGAAGACTTTTGGTTACCTCGAAGAGAGGGTGGCCGTGGTACTGAAATCGATACTCTACCGGGTGGACAAAACCTTGGTGAGATTGAAGATATTCAATACTTCCAACAAAAATTATATAGGGCATTAAATGTTCCTATGAGCAGACTAACAGAAGCTGATGCATTCTCTGTTGGACGCTCGTCAGAAATTACACGTGATGAACTTAAATTCCAAAAGTTTATAGATCGTTGCCGTAATAAGTTCTCAACACTATTCTATGAAGCACTTAAAAGACAATTGATCCTTAAAAAGATTATTGTACCAAGTGACTGGGTAAACATCCGAGAAGAGATTGCTGTTGAGTATTCACGGGATAACTATTATTCAGAATTAAAAGATGCAGAGATCCTAAAAGAAAGAATCGAAACAGTTCAGATGATGGACGAATATATTGGTACGTTCTGGTCTAAGGAATGGGTACGTCGAAATATTCTTAAGTTAACTGATGATGAGATTAAAGATATTGCTAAGCAGAACGTTGATGATCCTGTTACTCCGGATGACTTTAACCCTGATTTGGCACGTGGTACGATCTAATTACAGGTCGTATTACAAAAAGTTTACTGGAAATAAACATTTTTATAAATACTATACAGAGAGATTATGACAACATATGAACTAATTGACAACATAAAGACGGGCGATGCGCAAACTAGCAACAATACTTTTAATAGTATTATGCATGATAAAATAATTGACGCATTGGATAATCATAAACAAGAAGTTGCTTCTAAAATGTATGGAGCATCTGATGACGCTCCTGCGGATGAAGAACCTGCTGCGGAGACGGAAGTCGAAGTAACAGGAGAACAAGAAGCAGATGCTGACGTTTAAGGAATCATTTAATGAAGTAATAGAAGCAAAATTGAAGCTCGGTGGTGGTGAGAAGGTAGTCAACCAAATGAAGAAGCTTGGTAAGAAGAAAAATATTGAGGCAGTTATAACACAACAGAAAGCTGGAGCTAAGAAGTTTAATCTGTATATAGATGGTCTCAAGGTTGATAATTATGATAGTCTGGCTGATGCTGAAAAGTCAGTCAAAGAATTCATCAAATTAATGGGAGCTTAAATGAAGCTAATCACAGAATATACTCAGAACCAACTTAGCTATTCCATATCGGAAGCTAAGAATGGTACAAAGCAAACCTTTTTAGAAGGTGTGTTTATGCAAGCTGAGAACAAGAATAAGAATGGACGTATATATACACGTGAAGTTCTTACAAAAGCCGTTGACAAATTTGTCAATGAGCAAGTTATTACAGGTCGAGCAGTAGGTGAATTGAATCACCCTGATGGCCCTTCCATTAATTTGGATAAAGTTTCTCACAGAATTACCGAACTTAAATGGGATGGTAATAATGTGATGGGAAAAGCACTAATTTTGGATACGCCTATGGGACAGATTGTAAAAGGTCTTGTCGAAGGTGGCGTCCAACTGGGAGTGTCTAGTCGTGGTATGGGAAGCCTATCAATGAAGAATGGAGTTAACTATGTAGCAGATGATTTTATGCTGAACACAGTTGATATCGTTCAAGATCCCTCTGCCCCTAATGCATATGTAAATGGCATTATGGAAGGAGTATCCTATGAAATGGATAGACCGGGTCACTTTGTTAAGGTAATTGATGAAGGTGAGACAGAAGTGAAAGAATCTAAAGCTGGTTTCTCGGAAGAGCAACAATCAGCAGGTTTTGAGCATTTCCTCTCTAAACTATAATCTCTATAGGAGAACACAATGTCTGAAGAAATTAAAGACGAGATTGTTGATGATGTAGCAGAGGTTATCGTGGAGGATACGCAAGTAGAAGCAGATACGCAAGTTGAAGCACCTCTTACGGAAGCTCGTACAGTATCAGCAATACAAGCATCTATGGCAGGAATGTCTAAAGATGGCCTTGACGCGATCTTCGAAGCAGCGAAAAAAGCAGAAGCGAAAGCTAAAGTGGAAGACGATGAAGAAGAAGAGGACGATGAAGGTGATGAAGACGAAGGTGAAATGGAAGGAAGTAAAGCTAAGAAAGAGTCTAAGAAGTCAGGTAAAGCTGAGCAAATAGACGGCGAAAAAGATCTAGATGGTAAGTCAAAAGCTAAGAAGAAAAAAGTCAAAGCTGATGACGGTACTACTGGTGACGTAGTTGAAAAGAAATTTAAAGAAGATGTTGAAGCGTTAGTTAAAGACGAAGATACATTATCTGAAGGTTTCAAAGCGAAAGCTGAAACTATTTTCGAAGCTGCCTTAAGTTCTAAAATCATCGCTGAGACAGCAAAATTAGAAGAGCGTTATGCTTCTGATCTAGCTGGTGAAGTTGAAGCTATTAAAGAAGATTTGGTTGATAAGGTTGACGGTTACTTAACATATGTAGTCGAAAACTGGATGAAGGATAACGAAGTTGCGATTGAGCATTCTTTGAAATCTGAAATCACAGAATCATTTATTGATTCTCTAGGTCAGTTATTTGCTGAACATCACATCAATGTGCCTTCGGATAAAGGAGACATCTTAGATGCTCTATCTGAAGAAGCAAAAGATGCGAAGACTCAGTTAAATGACGCAACAGCTAATGCAATGGATCTTGCTGAGAAAGTTAAATCTTTCGAACGTAAAGATATCGTTACTGAAGCAGTTAAAGGCTTAGCAGCAACTGAAGAAGCAAAAGTAAAAGAGTTAATTGAAGGTATTGAAGCCGACGATAACGAATCTTATGCAGCTAAAGTAGCAACAATTAAGGAATCTTACCTTAATAAAGATACCGCGGTAGAAGCAACTCCAGAAGTGGACGCTATTACTGAGGATAAGTTACACACTCAAGAAACAGATATAACTGATAACATGCAGAGATATCTAAGCGCAATCGAGCGTACTAAATAATCCATAGGAGAAATATAAATGGAAGCTATTAATCAAGTTCAATTACAGGAAAAATGGGCTCCTGTTCTAGAATCTAAAGACTCTACAAAGATAATGGACGCACATAGACGTTCGGTTACTGCTGTAGTTCTTGAGAATCAAGAAAAAGCCTTTATGGAGGAGCGCAACTTAAATGAAGCGGCCGCCAATAACGCTACCGGTTCAGGCGTAGATAACTGGGATCCAGTACTTATCTCTTTAGTGAGACGTGCTACTCCAGCTATGTTAGCATTTGATCTAGTTGGCGTACAGCCAATGACTGGACCAACTGGTCTAATCTTTGCAATGAAATCACGTTATACAACTCAAGGTGGAACTGAAGCATTATTCGGCGAAGCTGATACTGGTTTCTCTGGTGCTGCTTCTGGCGACACTGGTACTGCTGATGCAGACAACAACGACCCTTTTGCTGGTGACGATGGTGCTGGTTCTGGTGCAGACCAAGACGACGATACTGTTCATGAGTATCAGCCTGGTTCTGGTAACGCTACGGCAACTGCTGAAGCTCAAGGAACTAGTGGTTCACCTGCTATCCCTCAAATGGCGTTTTCAATCGATAAGACTACTGTGACTGCAAAGTCTCGTGCTCTTAAAGCTGAATACACTACTGAATTAGCGCAAGA
>Ga0308017_1000521_pt1 | contig 11783 bp, 17 predicted proteins | sample Neamet280_FD_203145 | JGI IMG/M metagenome (GOLD analysis project Ga0308017, IMG submission 203145) | Marine microbial communities from water near the shore, Antarctic Ocean - #280 | ecosystem: Environmental > Aquatic > Marine > Unclassified | place: Southern Ocean | collected 2014-10-01
GTATTGAGGTGCGCTGAAGTGAGCAGCGTTGCGCCAGTTTGGTAGTCGCTGTTCGAGCACAGTTGAAGACACAGGTTCGAGGTCATCACCCTTAAAAATAGCACTTACAATCTTATGTACAACTGTTCCCGTTGGAGGTTCTAGATCGTATTCGTAGATTCCCGATACTGTTGTCAGCGGATCTATTTCAACTTGATACGCACCTGTCCTCTCACAGAACTCAATGGCCGCTGCCCTAATTGTTCCTTCTACAAGAGTATCAGTGCAACCTGCTACTACGGGTAAAATCTCTGGCAGAAGACTTTCGTAAGCAACTGTCATTTTACACCGCCATTTTCACGCCGCTTGCGGCGTTAGGATTAAGTATCGTGTCAATTTGAGCTTTGCCTGTAATAGCCGTCAAAAACAATTGAAAATGGCTGGAAGCTCTCGCTTGATTGCCAGCAAATTCAGCGTCTTTCATGTAGGCCATATACAAAACATAGTTCATAACTGAGTTAGCAAAAATATCGGGTACACCAAGATACCCATTTTGAGCAACCGTTACGGGATTAGCAGAGTAGACAATCTCTAGGTATGCATTACCTGCAATGCCAGGGTAGACATAGAAGTTTCTAGGGTTCATTTCATCGTAGACGTAATGCTTTACTACGGCAGCATGAGTGGCCCCGCCTGTTCCAGCAGGGTCATGCCAATCAGGCGTTTGCGCGTCTAAAACAGACCGATCTACTAATCTGACTGAGCGCTTGCCCGTGCCGTTACTTGCAGCTGACATATTGCGAACAACGTTTAACAAGCGATTACCCGTCGCTGGTATTGACTGCTTAGTGCCTGCAACTAAAGTGATTGTCGTGTTTGTAGCCGTAGCGTCTGGCTTGACTAACGCTATCTCGCGCTGTGCATCGTTAACCCATAGTACTAACTCAGCTACTACCGGCCATCGAACGCCTGTTGTATCTTGAAGTACGGTTTGTACTCGATCTATTACACTCTGAACAGTAACTGTCATGCTCTACCTACGAGTTAAGAACTGATTCCCACGCTGCATCACGCGCGTCTGAGTCAACTGTTTTACCCATTGCTTTGTTTACAGCTGCGGCTTTTGGAGTTCCGTCAGCTTTAAAATTATCTGGATCACCCTCGTCCATCATCTTTTCTAAGACTTGGACTAAGTCATCACTAGGTTCATCAGTAGTTTCTACAACTACTTCAGGCTCACTTTCCGTTTTGCCTTCTTTAACTTCTTTGGCACCCATCTGAAGGGCAACTAAACCCACTTCTGATGAGATTTCTGTTTCAACACCTGCTTCAAAAACAATCGCTGCTCCACTAAGGGTGGTCACTCGTAATGACTCGCTACTAACAATCTTCATGATTAATTCCTGTGGGAAAAAAACCCCCCTCCGAAGAGGGGGAGGGAGTACTACTTACTACTATTGCGCTGTATCGAGACAGATCACGCCGAAGTCCTGTACAGACCCTGAGATATCAGAGTTGTACTTAGGCTTTCGCATACCGAAGATCTTGCCTACGCTGATACCAGACTGGTTGCCGTAGTCGAAAGTGTCTTCGACCATTTCAGGCAGTCCAATGTCAGCCAGAGCCAGAGCCTGTGCGCCACAGAACAGAGCACGCGCTCCGTCAATGTTGGCACCAGCGCCCCATTTGTAGCCAGCTGCACCAGCGTTACCAGAAGCGCCAGATGTAGCACCAGATGTGTTGAACACATGTCGGAACTCATGGATCATGACGCCATCAACCATCAAGCTAGCTGAACCAGAGAACAAGCTGTTACCTGTGCCTCGAACTCCAGCATTACGCACGTTAGCCAAGAAGCTTGTATCAAGCTTGAGGTCAGCCATCTGCTGCGGAGTAACAAACATGTGGAATGTTTCTTGGTTACCAGCACCACGAATACCACGAATGTAGTTATCTTTAGCGTAAGCTTTCAGGTTAACAATTGTCTCGTAGCTGATCTTATCGACGGCTGCTACTGCGTTAGTAGCGCCAGCCACAAGTCCATCAGTTGCATCCCAACGACGGTGACGATCACCTGTAGGAGCTGACACATCAGAAGCGTATGCGAGGTCAACAAGCTCTTGCCCGTTAACAGCTCCACCAACTACAGTACGCAATGCACCGTTGTTTTTGTTGGTGTAAGCAACGCCTGACAGAGTCAAGAACGCAAGCTGGTCACAACGGTCAGCCATTGCGTAAGCAAGTGCGTCACGAGACTGCTCTCTGAAATTAACAACTGTCTTCTGATCAGCCATTCGGCCTGCGATTCTATTTGCGAATCTCAACTGGTCAAGCTCAATGGTGATGTCATACGCGCGGAGGGCTTCTTCATTTCCTTCCAACGTGAAATCACCAGTGATGCCGTCGCCGGTCATATCAGCAAGCAACGTGATGTTAGCTTTGGTGCCTTTCTGGTTTTTGGTAAGTTCTGTGACTCGCTGAACCATAGCGTTTGAGCCAGTTCCAGCAAATTGATTAATAAAAGATTGATTGCGAGCTACTTTCCAGAAGTCGCGACTCCACATTTGGAGTTGGTCGCCCGAAAGCGTACCGAAGTTGGTTAAAGCCATGATGGCCTCCAATAATAAGCAAATTTTATGCAGCACACGCTGCGTCATCAGCCGACTTTTGGAGCGGCTAATCCGTTGTTCCCGTATCGTGGGACGACGAACTAGCGCTGATTAGCGAGGGGCGACCTCGACAGGTTTTACGCCTAGTGCAGGCGAGGTACGTTTTTTACGCCTACGGGGCGATCTCATATCGTAGAGACGGACGTATGTAGAATATTAGCGTGGGTATTATCTTAAAGCAACAACTTTCGTTACCGAACATTGAGTGTGGGATTAATGTGCTACCACTTAGCCTTGTCTGCCCAGTAGGCCGCTGACATTTTCCCTTTTGCAATGTTCTTTCCGTGACGGGCTTTAAAGCTTTTACGTTTGGCTACCATTTTGGCAGACTCTCCAGCCTTGGGCTTACCAGCGGTAGAGGCTCCTTGTTCACCAAATCGTATGGTCTTGATCTTGTCACCTTCCTTCGCCACGACAATGTGCGACTTTTTTGGATGGCTAGGCGTTCGCTTAGGTTTGTTAAACCCACTTACCCCCGCCCGTGCCAGACGAGGGTCTTTGTTAGTCGTCATTATATGATGTCACCTCTAAGACGCTTTAATGTAGCTTCTGGCAGAGCTGCAAACTCTTCTTCTGTAAGCGTTGCTAAATCAATACCTTTCTCGCCATGTTGAGAAGAGCTTTCCCCTGGCAACTCAGGGGGCTGTGCTTCTGCAGCTCGTAGCTTCTTCTTAACCTGTGCCCGTTTCTTTGCGACTTCGTCTACAGACTTTGCTTTGCCCGCCAGACTTGGTGGTTCTACTGACTGGGAATCTAAATCGTGGTCTTTCACAACGAAGTTAACTGCTTTAGACAGCGCATCTACAGCCTCAAAACCTTGAACAATAAAAGCATCTCTTAATTCAACAACTTCATTAGTGTAATCTTCGTTGAACTCCTCCGCGTTTTGGTCAAACACGGGATATGATTCTTCCATTGCACTAGCCGCTTGCTGGAGGGCATTAACCTGTCGATCTTGAGAAACGGTTTTTGTCATTTCTTGCCGCATTTCGAATTCGAGCTGGGTTCGCTCTGCTTTCCTGATCTCGCGACGTAATGCGACTGCCTTGTCAGTCTCCCCATCCAATACCATGTTCTGGTATTCAACTTCTTTTGTATCAAAATCGTACTCTTCTGGTGCTTCTTCAGATTTTGCATTCGCAGCATTTACCTCGTCTAACTGCTTTTGTAAGGCTTTCTGTTTAGCTAGTACTTCATCCAGACGAGCTTTTGGAACCATTGTCTTCTTAGCAGGCTTCTCTTCAACAACGGGTTCTTCTAACTCAGCGGCCTCTTCAAGAGGTTCTTCCTCGTCAACTCCCCCCTCTTCTGGCTCATCATCTGGACCTTCATCATCTGGGTCTTCCTCAACCGAGTCTTCCTTATCTGAAGCTTCCTCAATAGTCTCGTCCTCACTTTCGTCATCAAGAATCTCAGCAACTACTTCCTCGAAACTCAAATCGAGTTGAGGTGAATCATAATCTTCGGGGGCATCCGCTCCTGGCATAACCACGAACTCAATCGGATTGTCTTCAACTGATGTGTCTTCTTGGTTACTCATTAAGAACTCCTGTTAGTGTTTTGAAATGCTGTGGTGGCTAATTTGGTTGCTGCAGAAGTCTGAGACTGACTTTCTCTAACCTCATTAGTTGCTGCGGCTAGCTCTCGTCGAAGGTCTAGCTGATCTTGGTTTATCTGAATCTTCGCTTCTAACTCTGCAACCCGTATTTGCGGATCTGTATCTGCTACGCCTTGCGTCTTAGCCATGTTCAGAGCAGTTTCAGATTGAGTCTTCTTCACTTCTGCTTCCAGTTGAGCTATTTCTAGTTGGATCTGCATCATCTGAATTTCCTGCTGCTGCGCCATCGCTTGAGCTTGCTCTGGAGTTGGGGGTTCTATACCCATTACGGTGCGTATGCGTTTAGCAAGTTCGCCTTTACGGGCCAAGTGGCTGTACTCGATGATGGCATCATCAGGAATAGCTACACCTACTTGCCGCAAGTTAATAGCTTCCGCAAACTGAGCCTCGTCGAAGCTGTCTCTAGCGGGTGCAGTGGCTACGATGACATCGTATTCACCTAGCGTGAGGTTATTGATGATCTCCCCTTCAGGTGTTTCTTCGTTAATCACCATCTGTTCACGAGGTTTTAATGGGTCAGCTTCATTAGTCACTTGAATAACTCGCTGTTCCGTATAGAAAGACTGTATAAGGTTAAGGATTGTTTCTGCTAAGTAGTGCCTCGCTTTGCGTAGATTATCCAAAGGCACTTGGATCATTATTGCGCCACGATTCTGTTTTGCTTGAATAGCAATACCAGATACTTCAGCACTATCTGTGCCCAGCATAGAGTCATTGATGCCGGATATAGACTGAATGTTTGCCGCCGCTTTTGCAGCAATACGGTCAAGACCTGTAGGAATACTGTTTGGCGTAATTTTTTGAGGGGCGTTAGTACCTCTAGCATACTCAAGCACCAGACCTGTCTCAGCGCCGTGTTCCTCAAGATCATCGGCTGTCATACCAATCAGCGAACCGCTCTCGACCATCCAACCACTATTAGCGGTAGTATTAACAATATGCAGCTCTTGAGAAGCTATCTTGTTGAGCTGTTCTTGTGGTGACAGAAGGTTTCGGATAATCCCGAACGGTTGCCCCCGTCTGAAGTAACAAAAGAACGGAACAATAGTGAACTGGTCGTAAGGTGACCAATCATCGTGCAAAACAACTTTGTCACAAGTGACTGTCCATCGGATTTTTCGGATCACTTTACTAATCAGCGTTAAGTTGTACTCTTTCGCAAACTTCTTACACTTATTTTCTTTCCACGCTTCGGGGCATTTTCTTTGATCTCCTGTATCAGGATCGACAAAGAACATCGTGCGGGCTAGTTTTTTATGCTGGCGCTCGACAACACGAAGTGATTTTACGTTTCTATACTCGTCATCTCCTGGGACTCCCGCGCCAAAGTGATCGCCACCATTGCCTGTGTCACCAAAACGCGACTCTTGGTACTCGACAGAATCAGCGCCATAGCTCATCCCGTTCTCTGCAATAAATAGGAGCCGCTCTGCTTTCTTCTTGCCGTAAAGCTCCTCAATCTCATCAAGCGTCATCCACCTCGTCTCGAATACTTCATTCCAAGTCTTCGGGTCGGAATCTTTTGCGTCTGGATCGATAAGGATGTCTAGTGGATCTTTTGCCGTGATCCGTATTTCCCCTTCAACGTGATCGCTGAAGTCCATACGCACATCGAAGTAACCACGGCCATCCATGATCAAGCCGTCAGAAAACACCTGCTGCTCAACCCAGTCGAGCTTATTGTTATCAGCAATCTGCATATACAGCTTCGTAAGCGTATGAGCTACATCCTCTTCACCGCCACGCCGTGGTTTGAACTGGATATCAGCTCTTCGCGTAGACTGCTCACCAAGAATAGTATTAACAGTAGGCAAGATCGTATTAATAGTAAGCGCAGGGCGACCTTCTGCTTCTAAGGCAGACTGGTCGTCTGCGTCCCACTGCTGGCCTTGGTAGTACTCATCACACTTCTGGGCCATGTAAACATATTCCAGATGGCCGTTATCGCGAGCACGTTCATACCTTGCCCACTGGCTGCGTGTGATCTCTTCTTCCTTGTCGGGGGAAATCTTTTGTTCTTTCATATCATGCGCTCATAGCTGATTTGGACCGATCACTTTTCATCAGTGTTGGTAACCTGTCTCGCCAAGATGGAACGTGCTCAACCTTCTCTATAAAGGTACTGAATTCGGTCATCATCAAACCAATCCAAGCAATCGCATCCACTTGGTCATCGTGAGTCCCATTTGGGAAACGCAATAACTCTGCGACTAGGGGACCAGTAAAGTTTTCTTCTTTCGGTAGGAATACCATTCCCTGCTGCATCCGGCCTTGGATTGCTCTGGCTCGCGCTTCCTTATCTCTGCGACCAGTTTTCAAATCTTTGAAGTACGCTTCGTACAGTCCACGCTCTCGCACCCGCTTCTCTAGGAATGGGCCAAGCGCCATCTCAATGTGGCCTTTCTCAATGCCTATGATCGAGGGCTTCCACACTTCATATAGATCAAGTATCTGCTCGACTAGCTCGAAACCATCGAACCTCCCGCGAACCATATCGACGACAAACATACAGTCATGCTCGTCAACGCCGACGACAATACCCACGGTGTAATCGTTCCTATCGTTCTTACCAATCGCCAAGTCCCACGCGCAATAGAACTTCATGCGGTCGTGATCAACGTCTTCACGGTTGTAGTAATTAATCATGTCGCGCGTAAAGTAATCGCCGTCATCCGCAACAGGGTTTTGTTGGTACAAGGCTGACCAATCTCGTGGGCCAACTGCTTTCTCGATTCGTGCTAGGGCTTCTTCGTCGTAACGCTCTGCATGGAGAGCATCGCCAGTCTTTCGGAACTCTTCATCGACTTCTGCCCGTGCTGGGTAGTTAACAACTTCCCATTGCTCACCGTTATCGGCTGCTGCTTTGAGGAGTCTTCCCGCCAGATCATCGTCATGCCAACGAGTAAGAATAACCAGAACCCCGCCACCTGGAGCGAGTCGCGTATAGGCTGTGGACGTATACCAGTCCCATGTGCTTTCGCGGGCGTTTGAAGATTCTGCGTCATCTCTGTTTTTAACTGGGTCATCTATGACGAGAATATGCGCGCCTTTGCCCGTGATACCACCACCAACGCCCGCTGCCACGTAGCCTCCACCCGTTGTCGTAAGCCAAGCTTCTGCACTCTGGCTTTGAGGGTCGAGACGAGTTTTGAAGGCAGACTTGTAGCCGTCTTCACGCAAGAGGCCACGAACTTTTCGAGAGAACGCCATCGCAAGCGAACCCGAATAAGAACAAGAGATAAATTCATGCTCTGGGTTTCTACCCAGATGCCAAGCCGGAAACGCAACGCTTGCAAGCGTGCTTTTACCATGTCGGGGCGGCATGAAGAGCATAAGTCTAGGACTCTTTTTTTCAGTGACATCTCTACTAAATTCCTCCAGTCGTTTACAAATATCTTTGTGGACCCAACCCGCTTGGTATTCGTGGTTGAATCTTTCTACAAACGGTAATAATCGCTTCCGAGTTAAGAAACGCAGAGCGAGTTCCGCGCGCGCTTTCTCTTCTACTGATTCTTGCCTCGCTTCTTCTGGTTCAGCAGCCGTAGGTAGTGGCTCCTGCTCTGCGATATCCGCTTTGCAATACACGCACAGTCGGTCGAGGCCCGCGTATAGCGTTTCGGGGTGCGAATTCTTGCACCTAACGCACTCGATCTTGACGACCTCTGTCATTTATTTTCCGTAGACATTTGCCATACCTAATTCGACTAGCGTCTCGTTGAGGTTGATGCCGTCAGCCAATAACTCACCCAATAATCTGCCATATTTCCCCGATTTGTCTTTATGGGTGCGGATTAAGATCTCATCTGCGCCATCTAGCTGGTCTTGCAGCCAATCACGCGCGGCAAGACCTTCCGCTTTAGTTTCTTCGTCTACTCCGCGCAGCTCTGGCGTATTAATTCCGTACAACCGCACCTTCTCTTTACGGATAATGATGTTTAGACCGAGGTCTATGTCTAATGTGCAGGTGTCACCGTCATAAACGGAGTGAACCCGCGATACCTTATAGGTGTAGAGCATTATCGGCCCCTCAGTGCATTGATATAATTCATGATGGAGTGGTCTGAAATCCAATCACCCTTGGTGTCACGTTTTCCAAGCGGTAAAAGTGTGCTGGGCCTACCCATTAAGGGCGGGATCATCGGAACAATGTCATTTTGAAATCGGTACATGGTTACCGGACGGTTTAACGCCTTCAGCTTCCCGACTCGCGGTGCGCCGAACGTGACAACCTGATCGATTTTCTTGTCGCCGTCTGTTTCTCGCTGAATAAGAGCCGCTGTTATGAGAGCGCAAGCACCCCCCAGGCTATGTCCGGTCAATGTCACTGAATCTAAGTCGTTATCGGCCATGTGATCGAGGACCACGTACCCCAACCGGCGGCTCGCTTTCAGGAATCCCGCTGGGCAGAACCCTAAAGATGGTGCCCACATCGGAAATATACGCAAATCCCTGAATACGTCTTTGGGCTGCTTGATATCGGTGCCCGCAAACGCAACTGTCTTCTTATCTTCAGAGAACAGCACCTCCATTCCAGCAGTAACGTGGTCCCACTCTTTATACACATGGGCTGATAACAGCGCGCAGTCGAGGTGATTAGTCATCCGTTTCGTCGCAGCTCACATGGTCGTTCTGACGCTTAATCTCGAATGGTTCATTCCCGAAAAACGGCACTGCTGAAGGCAGCTGAATCGAGATCGACTTCTGACCGCATTGCGGGATCGAGGAACAGCTAGCAAGTGCCAACATCATTACTAGTAAAATTAACTTCATGTGCGCCTCTTTGGTTTAGGCTTCGGCTTTGGTTTAGGCTTCGGCTTTGGTTTAGGCTTTGGTTTAGGCTTCGGCTTCGGCTTTGGTTTAGCTAGGGCTTTTACTTTTTTCCTAGCCTCCTCTCCACGAGTCCGTGAGGTTTTAGTGTGCTCCCCTCCAAGCTTTGTCATGCCGAACATTTCTTGCTCACGCGCTGCGACAACTGCTGTGGATTCAACGGCTCGCTCGCCCGCAGATTTCACTTCGTCGCTTACTTTCCTTTTACCGTATTGCGTAGCTTTACTTACGACAGTTTTGCCGTACTTTTGAATAGCTTTTTTAGCGCCATTCTTAGCTAAGTATCTTGCAGCTGCTGCAACGCCTAATGGTATTAGTGGTCCTGCCATTACTAAGACTTCCTCTTCATTAACCGCAAGCGCGCTTTCTTAGCCGCAGGCTTCTTTTTAGCAGCAGGCTTCTTTTTAGCAGTAGTCTTCGCCTTTGGTTTCGCCTTCGCTTTTGGTTTCGCCTTCGCTTTTGGTTTGGGTTTTGTTAAAGCGCCTTTTACTTTATTTACCCCAGCCGTTACCCCAGCCTTTATGCGATCAGGTAAGCTTGGCCCCCATGAGGCTGGATAGTCTTGGCCTGCTACAGCTTTTCTATTACTAAGAAAATCAGCTTTACTTGGTACTTTTTTGGGATGCCACGCTTTATTGGTGCCTTCGTCTTCAACGGGTATTCTTTTCTGTACCATTAGTAGACCCTTTTCTTCTGAGGCTTCTTCTTAGCAGCAGGCTTCTTTTTTAAGAGATTTTGCGCCAGTTCTAACTGCTTTTTAGTAGGCTTCTTTTTAGTGACCTGCTTCTTAGCAGCAGGCTTTTCCTTACGCGGAATGGCATATCCTCTCATTACTTACTCTCCTTTCGGCTCTAGGTAGTCGATGTCTTTGCCCGCGATCTTCAACAGGTCTTCGTCACTCATGCGTTCGAGCTGCCTGGTGCCGTTAACATTGATATTAATTTGTGCGGTTTGTTCTGGTGCGACCAGCCCGTGCAGCTTGACCAAAGAATCGGTGGTGTTCTTCATTTCGGTGGCGTTAGCGCTGGAGTTATAAGCGTCCATATACATCATGTGCGCGTGTGAGTTTGTGAACTTCACCTCTTCGCGCATCTCCTGACGGAAGTAGGCAATGGCTTGCTTTACGGCGGGGACTTTTGAAGCTTGGTAAGCGGTAGAGGGACTCGCGTACCCCGCACCACGGCCAGCAGCTGCTACTGTCATACCAGAGCTGATGAGCGAAACTAGCTTTTCTTGCTGCATAGTAAGTTCGCCGCGATTCAAACCCATATAAGGGAGATGCGACTCGAACTCAGTATGCTCACTAACTAAGTCAGTGGACGATGGTTGCTCCGATACTTGGAGATTCTCCATAATATTCTAAATTGTTATCAAAATTTACGAATATGGGTATGCCTTTGATGTTCGACATCGACAGCTCAAGCACATATTCTTCGGCGTATTCAATAGTGCTGCCAGCACCTATAATCACCTCGACGCATTTGTCGAAGTCGTAGATAAGTACTTCTTGCCCATCGACCATAGCCGACCCAACAATAGCTGCGTCGAGGCCATCAATCGCTAAAAGATCAATATCATCCATTAACGTGTATATTAGTCTGGGTATTATCTAATCGCAAGAGAAATTGTGGATGTTCTTTACCCACCAATAAAACATATCCTCAGATAGAGTGTGTTTCATAATGTTGATTCGGAAGCAGACAAGCTGAACGTTTTGCACGGTGTAACCACGCTCTCCAGAAATCCTGTCTAGTGAGACATTACACTCTTTTCTACCCATACCATCTTTATGGTGCGTGAGATAAACACCGCTGATCGCGCACCGGCCTTCCTGCTTTTCCCACTTTAAAATCAGGTCATCCAGCGTTATATCCCATTCGAGGTTTCGGGCGTTTTTAGTACGCTTGTTTGCAGACCTTGACTGACTAATGAGATTACTGAGGTAGCTAATGTACGTGTTCGAGATCCGCGCTTCGTTCATCTGTCTACGGCACCGCTGACAGCTGTTCGTTAACTTGTCGAACATACTGACATCGAGATCGTGCTGACAGGTTAAACAGCGTTTTAAAACAGTCATGCCTATATATTAGCAGATTATTTTTTTCATAAAAAAAATTTGAAAAGTACGTCTATATCCCTCATCGACTATCTCCCTATAACCGTAGTTCACTACCCCCTTCCCCCGATTTCTGATTCGGAACCTTGTCTGCGAATTACCCACAGGAACCTTGCCTCAAAATTCGCTTCACGAATTTAGGTCGGGGTCGCAGGTGAATCTGGTTCATAACGAGCTAGGACATAGGAGAACAACATGCACGACGAGGAATTCCGAGCAGAAGCAGAGAACGAAAGAACATCCAACGCAGATCATAAGGAGCACCGCATGTACAACTTCAAGATGCTTGCCAACGCAGCACTCACAAAGATCCAGCCAACTGATAACGCGAAGCACAATGCACGCTCCGTGCTTGGATTCGCCAAGGACAACTGGGCAGAGATCGGCGCGCTCGTGCTGATGGCTTACATCGCAGAGGACGTAGACCAGGCAGCAAGCATGGCCGCAGCTGCTGAAGGAGTGATCTAATGAAGACGACTACATTCAAGAACGTATGGTCACCGAGCCACGACAAGAGCATCCTGATCGGTACGAACAAGAAGAACCAGCGTTGGTTCTTCAAGGTTAAGGATCG
>Ga0308017_1000523_pt1 | contig 11771 bp, 12 predicted proteins | sample Neamet280_FD_203145 | JGI IMG/M metagenome (GOLD analysis project Ga0308017, IMG submission 203145) | Marine microbial communities from water near the shore, Antarctic Ocean - #280 | ecosystem: Environmental > Aquatic > Marine > Unclassified | place: Southern Ocean | collected 2014-10-01
TTCGGGAAACTCAAAAACGCCAGAGGCTTGGCCACCAGATACGACAAACGAAGCGATAACTTCCTCGCTGCCATCAAGCTCTTCTGCACACGCCTATGGATCGCCGCTAATGAGTCTACGCCCTAGAAAGGCCCTTGGATTCGAGCGCATTGAGATAGGTCTCGAAGTTGAGCCCGAGCACGCGAAAGCTTTCGCCGAAAATGCCGAAGCCGTTTGAAATAGCGCCAATGTTGGAAACCAGGTCACCAGTGTCTGGATCTTGATTCAAACTGGAGCCGGGGCCTGTGGCCGCCCTGAAAGAACCGCGGTTGATAAAGCCGCGAAAGCCAAGATCCTGACCAACGCTGCGGTTCACCTCTGCGAAGCGCACTTCGAGCATGACCTGCTGGCTTGCGCCAAGCGAGATCATGTTAACGACCTTTTCGCCCGCGAAAGTCCGCGCCAGCTGCACCGCACGGGCAATATCACCCGTATCATAGGCCATGCCGGTGAGGACCAACGAGTCCCCCGAAATCTGGGCTTCGATCTTGGCATTGGGGATCAGACTTGCCGCCTGCTTCCGGAAGGCATCGGCATCGGGGCCAACCGCCACATTCATCACCGCCAGCACCCGGCCCGCATTGTCATACAAGGTCAGGCTGGTGGTGCCCATGCCCTTGCCGAGCACATAGACCGAACGTTCCGTGAGCGGGACGATATCGGCAATCGCGGGGTTGCCCACCATCGCGCGGGCAATCGCCCGCTCGGTGCGGACCACCTGGCTTTTGTTGACCGGAACCTCCAGCGTGCCGACATGCAGCGGATCTTCCATCATCTGCGCCGAAACAGCCACCGGCCCGCAAGCCAGCGCGAGCGGCAGCGCCGCGGTGAAGGCGCATCGCAGCAGCTTAGTAACCATTGGGACGGACTTCCTCTGATTTGATCTCGGTACCGCGCACGACGACCATGCGCGGACCGCTCGGACGCCATGGTGCGGCTGCGGGCCTGCCTGCGGGCGCCGCGGCAACGGCGGAGGCTGCGGGTTGCGCCGCAGGTGCGTTACGCGTGGCGGGGATGAAAAGCCCGCCGCCCATCTGCCGCGACGTTACGATCTGCCTGCCGGACGACGACTGATCCTGCACATTGCGCAGCGCGAGGCTGAGCCGCCCGATCTGGGTCGAGAGGACAAGCTTCTGCGCATCAGGTGGCGTTACCATTAAGGTCGCCGTCTTGCTGACTTCAGCATTGGTATCCTTTTCGCCCGCGCGCAGATCCACCGCCAGCACCTGGATGCTTTCCATGATCACGGTGGTCATCTTGTCGTCAGCGGTGGCGCCATCGCCGGGGATCTGGCGGGTCAGCAGCACATCGACGACATCGCCGGGAGTCACAAAACCGGCAACGCCGGTCACGGCGTCAACCGGCACGGTCACGGCGCGCATGTTCGGCGGGAGATTGGCCGAAAGCACAGCCCGTTCGGAAATTCTGGAGACAAGGATCGGCTCACCGCGCGCAATCGGGCGGATCGCCACGTTGCCGGCTGCCAGAAGGCGCGGCGTATCATTTTCGTTAAAGGCACCCTGCGGCACCGAAGCGGCAGGCCAGGCCAGCAAGCGGACATTATCGGCGTTGAGCTGATCGCCGAAAGCCAGATCGGCATCAGCGACGGCAATGCGCACAAGTTCCTGTTTTTGCTCGACATCAACTTTCTGCGCCTCGATCCCGGAAAACCAGGCATTGGCCAGAAATGTCGCGATCAGCCCCAGAAACAGCGCCGCCCCGATGATAAGAATATTGCGTTGCTGCATGGTCCCCCGCCTGGTCAGCAATCAGATATATTTGCCCGACCGTATCAGAAACTGATCCGGCCGGGCAAATATCATTTCAATGTGCCAAATATATTTGGCTTACGCACCCGGCGCAGTGGGCGGCGTGGTGATGGTGTTGGCAGTGTTGGTCAGCGCGAGAGAAATCGAGTTGCCAAGAGTTACGGCAGCCAGCGCGATGCCGGTACCAACGATCGCCAGGATCAGCGCATATTCAGCAGCCGAGGCGCCCGATTCATCACGAATGAAATCATTGAAGAACTTTGTCATAACTATTTCCCTTCACCAATATTTCTAATCTTTGCCGCACCACAAAATGGCAACCGGCACACAGGTTTGCTTTGGCGAGACAACCCGTGTTGCCTGCCCGATCGAACTGAGAACTATGAATACCCCCGTCGCCACTTGGGCTGTTAGCCAAGGAAACTCACGATCGCCCCTTTCGACCGTCTCAACATTGCATGTGCTGTTTTTTCGTCAACGTGATCTGTCAGTTAACGATCTTGGCATCCCGTAATGAGACATTAACCACGACAGGCATGAATTCCAAGGCTTTTTCCGTAATAGCCCGTTAAGTGAAGTTAACGTTTTGTTAGTCAGGCCTTTTTAATGTGAAAGACGGACGCGGATCGCAGTGATCGCAGCGTTTTCTGACACATGACGGGGCGATCTGGTGGATCACACGGCCGGCGGTGAAAGCTTGCAAAATCGCATAGCTATGCGAATCACTACGGTGATGAGAGCATATCTGGCCGGTCTGAACATGCGCGCGATTCGGCTGATCCGCGCGCTGCCACGCAAGATGGGCCTGGTGATGATCGCATGGCTCGCGCTGATCACGCTGATCGGGGCGGTGAAGGTCGCCTTTTCCCCCGCACCGATCCTCTCGCCTGCCGATCTGCTCGAAACCGCGCTGCCCTACATCCTGATCGCGCTCGCACCCATTGCGGGATATCGCATCGCGCTGGCTGCTTTCGGCACGCAAATCCTGCCCGCCCAGCCCACCTTCCGGCTCGCTGTCTATGGCCAGTGGCAGAACCTTGATCCGCTGCGCGCGCGCAGCCACCCTGCCTTCGGCCCGGATGCCTTCATGGTCTCGTTGATGATCGGAATGCTGCTCAACATTCCGGTGCGCACGCTCGAATTCCTCGCTGCGGTACCCGCGATGAACCACAATGCGCCCGAATGGGGCTCGACGCTGTTTCAGGTCATGGCGTTTGATGTGATCGCGATGAACTTCGTCTATGCCGTGTGTTTCGTGATGGCGCTGCGTTCGATCCCGCTGTTTCCGCGCATGCTCGGCTTTGCGTGGGTGCTGGATGTCGTCATGCAATTCGCGATTGCGCAGCAGATCGGGCTGGCAGGCGATGTCCCCCCGGTGGTGGCGACCGCGCTGGAAGACCTGCTCACCGGCAATATCAAAAAAGTGCTGATCAGCGTGACAATCTGGCTGCCCTATCTGCTCCTGTCAGAACGGGTCAATGTGACCTTCCGCGCGCGCGCATCGGCAGCGGCCTGACACGCGGCTCTTTTGCGCAGGGTTGAAGGGGTAAAGAGTGTGGAGCGGGTAGCGGGAATCGAACCCGCATAGCCAGCTTGGAAGGCTGGAGCTTTACCACTAAGCTATACCCGCGTGGCTCCGGCAGCGCCAATGCCACCAATCGCGCCCTTGCGTCAATGCCCGAGCGCGGCGCCGCTGCCGCGCTCAATCCGTGCTGCCTGGCGGGCGGCCCCGCGGCGCGGCGGGGCTCGTGCGCACCTTCACCCCGCGCCGCGCCAGCGCCTCGCGCAGCAGCACTTCGACTTCAGCATTGACGCTGCGGAAGTCGGCATCTGCGGCCTGCCGGATCGCTTCATAGAGCGCCGGATCAAGCCGCAGCGGAAAGGCTTTCTTGGCTGTCATCCCATCGCCTCAGGCTCTCAATAGAGCGAGCCTGCATTGACGACGGGTGAGGCTTCCTGCTCGCCGCACAAGACCACCATGAGGTTCGAGACCATCGCCGCGCGGCGCTCGTCATCAAGGTGCACGACATTCTTGGCGCTGAGCTGGTTGAGCGCCATCTCGACCATCGAAACCGCGCCTTCCACCAGCTTGGCCCGCGCGGCGATCACCGCCTCGGCCTGCTGGCGGCGCAGCATCGCCCCGGCAATCTCGGGGGCATAGGCAAGGTGGGTGAGGCCGCATTCATCGACGGTGATCCCCGCGACCGACAGGCGCTCGATCAGGGCGAGGCGCAGTTCAGCGCCCACTTCCTCGTGGTTTTCACGCAAGGTGACTTCGGCATGCTCGATATCATCATAGGGATAGCGCGAGCCGATCTTGCGCACGGCCGCCTCGATCTGCGCGGTGACGAATTCGCGGTAATCATCGACATCGAACAGCGCCTGCGCGGTATCGGTCACGCGCCACACCACCTGCGCGGCCATCTCGATCGGATTGCCGCGCGCGTCGTTGACCTTGATCTTCTCGGAGATGACGTTGTTGGCGCGCACCGCGATCTTCTTGCGGCTGAGCCAGGGCAGCACCCAGCGCAGGCCTTCGTGACGATCCGTGCCCTTGTAGGCGCCAAACAACTGGATCGCCGCAGCCTCGTTGGGGTTGATCATATAAAAGCCGCACAGGATCAGCCCGCCCGCTGTGGCGGCCAAACCGGCCACCAGCAGCACGAGGCCATTGGGCTGATCCCCGCCGACCCCGCTGAAAAAGGCCCAAGCGGCGATGCCCAGCAGCCCGAGCGAGACAAACAGCATGGCAAAGCCATTCTGTGTGAGCGCGGGGGTTTCGCGGCTGCGATTGAGGGCAACGGTTTCATTCACGGACATGATGACCTCCGATTCGATATAATTATGATATCATATTTGTATCGAATTCGCGGCTGGTCAAGCGGTGATGGTGCGTGGTGTCACCCGGTCTCGCGGCGCTGCTGGACAAGCTGGGCCAACCGCACCGTGGCACCGATCACACTCGGCCGGGCATAGTCCGCGCCGACGCTGGCGGCGGTGGCTGCGGCCTCGGAAAACAGCCGCCCGCCAACCGAAATCACCGCGAGATTTTCGGGCGCTGCCTTGCGGCTCTGCGCAATCGTCTCGCGCAACCGGGCCAAGGCGTGGTGGCGCGGCAGGGCATCGGACAAGGTGAGATCCACCGCATCGGGCGCCTGCGCGCGCAATTGGTTGATGAGTTCGGTATCGTTGCGCGGAAAGGCCATCTCGACCCGCCAGCCGGCATCGGTGAGCTGGTCCGCCAGCATCGCAGTGCCAAGCATATGCGCCTCCCCCGGCGCGGTGGCCAGCAGGATGCTGAACCGGCTGGTGCGCAGCATCCCCGCATGCGAGCTCGATCGCACCGCATGCGCCGCCAGTTGCAGCATCGACAGGCCGATCGTCAGATCGATCTCGCCGCATTCATCGGCAAGCCAGGCATCCCCCATCGCCCGCGCCGTCGGCTCGATCAGCCGCGCGAGCAAAGCCTCGCCGCTCCAGCCTTCCTCGCTCAGCGCGGCAAGCTGGCTGGCAAGGCGCGTGTCATCACCCTCAAGCGCGAGCCGGGTCATACGCGGGACATAGTCCGACAGGTCGCGCCCCTCGCTGCGCGCATCCTGACGGGGCGTCGGGCGATCTTCGGCGCGGCTGTAAAGCAGCAGATCCCAATCGGAAAACAGCCGCGAGGAGACGACATGTTCGCTCAGGATCTCGATATGGGAATGGCGCTTGTCCTCGCGGATCGCCGACCAGATCAGCTTGAGCCCTTCGGGCGGGCCTTCGAGCGTTTGGAGGAACTTGCCGTTTTCATAGAGCAACATCCCCGTCACCCCGACGCTGCGATTGCGTATCCGGGCGTGATGCACCAATTCTTCAAGGTCGGAATGGCTGGGCGTGAAGGCGGCCTTGCTCTTGTAGGTGAGGCAGGCAATCCAGCCATCCTGCCCCTGCGTGCTTCCGCTGTGTTGCAGCACTCTGTCCCCTCCAACCTTCCGGCCCGGTCCGCTGCGCGTGCACAGCTGCCGACCTCGTGCCGACGGGAAGCGCCTGCCCGGCTGATTCGCCCGGGTTCCCAGCGGCTTGACATGCCATCATCCTCAACCTCAAAAGTCTCAGGGATCACTGCCAGATCGTCAAGAAAAAATGACACTTTTGGTGTCAAGCAAAGGCATACATGGCTAAGCTTCAGGCCGGGCTAGGAAATCTGCATTTGCAAAGCGGGCGGTGCATTCTAGCAGGGCGGCCATGCGCAGTCTGACCCATCTCGAACGGCTCGAGGCCGAGAGCATCCACATCTTCCGCGAAGTCGTGGCCGAGGCGGAAAACCCGGTCATGCTCTATTCGGTGGGCAAGGACAGCTCGGTCATGCTGCATCTGGCGCGCAAGGCCTTCTACCCCGCGCCGCCACCCTTCCCGATGCTGCATGTGGCGAGCGGGTGGGATTTCGCCGATCTGCTCGCCCACCGCGACAAGACCGTGCGCGACTATGGGCTGAAGCTGATCATCGCCCAGAACGAGGACGCCGAGGCGCAGGGCATCAACCCCTTCGACACCGGCAGCGCGCTCTATTCGCAGGCGCAGCTCACCGATCCTCTGAAGCGCGCCCTGACCGCGCATGGCTTCGACGCAGCCTTCGGCGGCGGGCGGCGCGACGAGGAAAAGGCTCGCGCCAAGGAGCGCATCTTCAGCTTTCGCAGCGCCGCACATCGCTGGGACCCGAAGAACCAGCGCCCCGAGCTGTGGAACCTCTACAACGCCAAGAAGACCAAGGGCGAAAGCATCCGCGTCTTCCCGATCTCGAACTGGACCGAGCTCGATATCTGGCAATATATCGCGCTGGAAAAGATCGACATCGTGCCGCTCTATTTCAGCAAGCCGCGCCCGACCGTGGAGCGGGACGGGATGATCCTCGTGGTGGATGACGACCGCTTCCGGCTCGAACCGGGCGAAGAGCCCGTCACCCGGTCGGTGCGCTTCCGCACGCTGGGCTGCTATCCGCTGACCGGTGCCACCATCAGCGAGGCGACCGAAATGAACGACATCATCCAGGAAATGCTGCTCGCGACGGGATCGGAACGCCAGGGCCGCGCGATCGACAAGGGGCAGTCGGCTTCGATGGAAGACAAGAAGCAGGAAGGTTACTTTTGACCGCAACCTCCCACCCCGTTCGCCCTGAGCTTGTCGAAGGGCTGTTCTTCTTGTCGGGACGCGGGATGAAGAAAGTGCAGGGCTTCGACAAGCTCAGCCCGAACGGATTTTGAGATTGATGAACGACCAGTCCTCCTTCCAGACCGACGCCCTCATCGCCGAGGATATCGACGCCTATCTCGAGGCGCACCAGCACAAGAGCCTGCTGCGCTTCATCACCTGCGGCTCTGTCGATGATGGCAAGTCGACCCTGATCGGGCGGCTGCTCTACGATTCCAAGATGATCTTCGAAGATCAGCTGGCGGCGCTGGAAAGCGACAGCATCAAGCACGGCACGCAAGGCGCGGAGATCGACTTCGCGCTGCTGGTCGATGGCCTCGCTGCCGAACGCGAGCAGGGCATCACGATCGATGTCGCCTATCGCTTTTTCGCGACCGAGAAGCGCAAGTTCATCGTCGCCGATACGCCGGGGCATGAACAATATACCCGCAACATGGTGACCGGCGCTTCGACCGCAGACCTTGCCGTGATCCTGATCGATGCGCGGAAAGGCGTGCTGCAACAGACGCGGCGGCATTCCTACCTCGTTCACCTGCTGGGCATCCGCCATGTGGTGCTGGCGGTGAACAAGATGGATCTGGTCGGCTATGACCAAGGCGTGTTTGATCGCATCGTGGCCGAATACCGCGCCTTCGCCTCCAGCATCGGCATCACCACCTTCACCGCGATCCCGATCTCGGGCTTCAAGGGCGACAATATTACTGCGCTGTCCGCCAATACGCCGTGGTATTCAGGCCCCGCACTGATCGAGCATCTCGAAAGCGTCGAGGTCGATGCGGCGGCGGCGCAGAGCCAGCCGTTCCGGATGCCGGTGCAGTGGGTCAACCGCCCCAATCTCGATTTCCGGGGGTTCGCAGGCCAAATTGCCAGCGGCACCATCCGTCCGGGCGACGCCGTACGGATCGTGCCTTCGGGCAAGACCTCGACCGTCAAGACCATCAGCACCTTCGACGGCGACCTTCCCGAAGCCGTCGCGGGCCAGTCGGTCACGCTCACCCTGGCCGACGAGGTCGATTGCAGCCGCGGCGATCTCATCGCCGCCGCGGGCGATCCGCCGCAGGCTTCCGACCAGTTCTGCGCCACCTTCGTCTGGATGGACGAGGAAGCGCTGAAGCCCGGGCGCGGCTATTGGCTCAAGCTCGGCACGCAGATGGTGACCGCCACCGTGCAGCCGCCCAAATACGAGATCGACGTCAACAGCCTCGAACATCTCGCCGCCAAGACGCTGACGCTCAACGCCATCGGGGTCGCCGAATTCGCGACCGACCGCCCGATCGCCTTCGAGCCCTATAGCGCCAACCGCCAGCTCGGCGGGTTCATCCTGATCGACAAGTTCACCAATGCGACCGTGGCGGCGGGGATGATCGAATTCAACCTGCGCCGCGCGGACAATGTCCACTGGCAGCCGGTCGCGATCACCCGCGACAATCACGCGGGGATGAAGAACCAGAAGCCCAAGGTGCTGTGGTTCACCGGCCTGTCGGGCAGCGGCAAATCGACCATCGCCAACGAGGTTGAGAAGCAGCTCTTCGTGATGAACCGCCACACCTTCCTGCTGGATGGCGACAATGTGCGCCACGGCCTGAACCGCGATCTCGGCTTTACCGAGGCGGACCGGATCGAGAATATCCGCCGCGTGGGCGAGGTCGCCAAGCTGATGGCGGATGCCGGGCTGATCGTGCTTACCGCCTTCATCTCACCCTTCCGGGCCGAGCGGCAGATGGTGCGCGAGATGCTGCCCGAAGGTGAGTTCATCGAGATTTTCGTCGATACCCCGCTCTCCGTCGCCGAAGCCCGCGATGTGAAGGGCCTCTACAAGAAAGCGCGCTCCGGCCAGCTCAAGAACTTCACCGGGATCGACAGCCCCTATGAACCGCCAGAGGCCCCCGAGATCCGCGTCAACACAGTCGACATGACGCCCGAGGAAGCCGCGCGCTACATCATCCAGCAGATCCTGCCGCTCAAATGACGCTGGCCGATCTTGATGATGCCGCGCTGGCGGCGCGGCTAGCTGCCGAGGCTGGCCGTATTCTGCTCGATGTCCGCGAGGAAAGCGGGCTTGTAGGCAAGGCGCTGGGCGATGAAGCCGATGCACGCGCCAACCGCTTCCTGTGCGAAGCGATCCGTGCCGCCCGCCCTGCCGATGCGCTGCTGTCGGAAGAAGAACGCGATGATCAGCTGCGCTGCGAACACAGCCGGGTGTGGATTATCGATCCGCTCGACGGCACCCGCGAGTACAGCGAAGGGCGCGCCGATTGGGCAGTGCATGTCGCGCTCGCGGTGGATGGCGTGGCCGAGATTGGCGCAGTCGCACTGCCGGGGGCCGAGGGCTCGCCGGTCTTGCGTTCGGACCAACGCTTTCCATCACTGGCAGCACGTGATCGGCCGCGCTTCGTGGTTAGCCGTTCGCGCCCGGCGCGGGAGGCCGCGGAGGTGGCCGAGGCGCTTGGCGGCGCGCTCATCCCGATGGGGAGCGCCGGGGCCAAGGCAATGGCGGTGGTGCGCGGCGAAGCCGAAGTCTATCTCCACTCCGGCGGGCAGCATGAATGGGATAGCTGTGCGCCGGTCGCCGTCGCCAAGGCGCACGGGCTGCATTGTTCGCGCATTGATGGCTCGCAGCTGATCTACAACCGGCCCGACACCTATCTGCCGGATCTGCTGATCTGTCGGCCCGAATGGGCAGAGCGTATCCTGGCCGAAGTGGCGCGGGGGGCTTAACCGCCTTCAAACGCCATCAGGGCGCTGACAGTAATCCCGGCGTCGCGCAGCCGATCGGCCCCGCCAAGGTCGGGCAGATCAATCACGAACACCGCGTGTTCGATCACCGCCCCTGCCCGCCGCAGCAATTCTGCCGAAGCCAGCGCGGTGCCGCCGGTTGCGATCAGATCATCAACGATCACCACCCGCTGACCGGGGATGATCGCTTGCGGATCCATTTCAAGCCGATCGCTGCCATATTCGAGCGCGTAGTCGATCCCGATCGTCGCAATCGGAAGCTTGCCGGGCTTGCGCACCGGGACAAAGCCGATCCCGAGCTGCACCGCAACCGAAGCGCCGAAGATAAAGCCGCGTGCTTCCATCCCGGCGATCTTTTCCGCCCTGCCCTGCTGCGCCAGTCCTGCGAGATGATGGACACTCGCTGCCATGCCCTGATTATGGCCGATCAGCGTGGTGATATCGCGGAACTGGATCCCGGCATGGGGAAAGTCAGGAACAGTGCGCACCAGCGCCTTGAGATCATCGGGTGAGAGAGCGGGTGTTGTCATGGGCCGCACAAAAGCAGAGCGCCCCGCCATCCGCAAGAGATGACGGGGCGCGCTGATTGATTGCCACTGGGGGCGGGAAGCTTACTTCTTCTTTGGCTTCAGCCCGGCCCAGATCTGCTTGTAGGACAGGAAGGCCAGCGAGGTCGCGAACACCAGGAAGGCCAGCACGAACCAACCGGTCTGCTTGCGGGCAACCAGCGAGGGCTCGGCCGTCCAGGTCAGGAAGGCGGCGACATCGGCCGACATCTGCGGGATAGTCGCTTCAGTGCCATCAGCATAGGTCACCTGGCCATCCAGCACGAGCGGCGACGGCATCGCGATATTGACGTTCGGGAAGTGCTTGTTGAAGTACAGCCCCGTCGGCGTTTCAAAGCCGAGCTTGGCAGCCTTTTCGGCATTCGGCTCGGTGTAGCCGATCATCAGCGAGTAGATGTAGTTGGTGCCGTCAGGACGGGCCTTCGCCATCAGCGAAAGATCCGGCGGAATGGCATTGTTGTTCGCCGCTGCCGCCGCAATCGCGTTGGGATAGGGGCTCGGGAAGCGATCGGTCGGCGTGCCCGGACGGGTCGTCGTCTCGCCGGTGTTGGGATCGATGCCCGGCACCGTCCAGCTGGCCGCTTCGGCCTGCACTTCGGCTTCGGTGTAGCCGAGTTCGCGCAGGTTGCGGAACGCCACATACTTGAGGCTGTGGCAGGCCGAGCAGACTTCCTTGTAGACCTGATAGCCGCGCTGCAGCTGGGCAACGTCCCACTTGCCGAAGGCGCCATCAAAGGCAAAGCCACCGGCCGGGGCCACCGGCTTTTCATAAAAGGCATAGGACGCCTGCTTTTCGGGCGCCGGGCCGGCGATGTAATTATACACACCGGGGATCAGCGACCACAGCACCAGCACCGCGGTGATGGCGAGGCCAAAAATCATGCCACCAAGACGAATAGTCATGACCTAACTCTTTCTCGTTATCGGGTCAGATGGGTTGAGCCGATGAAGGCTTACTCGGCCGGCTGGAGCGAGCCGTCAGGCAGGCCACCATCCGAACCCGTGCCAACCGCACCAGTGCGAACCGCCGGGTTGCTTTCATCCTTGCCCAGCACGGCCTCGGTGATCGAGAACGGCAGCGGCTTGGGCACTTCGATCTGGCTGACGATCGGGAGGATCACCAGGAAGTGCAGGAAGTAATAGGCCGTCGCGACCTGGCTCATGATCACGAAGGGCTCTTCCGCCGGAGCGCCGCCGCAATAGGTCAGCACGAGCATGTCGAGCACGAGCACCCAGAAGAACTTCTTGAACAGCGGACGGTAGCTGCCCGAACGCACCGGGCTCTTGTCGAGCCAGGGCAGGACGAACCACAGCAGGATCGAACCGAACATCGCGATCACGCCCAGCAGCTTGGCCGGCACCAGCACGATCCCGGTGAAGGGGATGGTCAGATCCATCGTGAAGGCGCGCAGGATCGCGTAGAACGGCAGGAAGTACCATTCGGGCACGATGTGTGCAGGCGTCGAGCGCGGGT
>Ga0308017_1000525_pt1 | contig 11762 bp, 10 predicted proteins | sample Neamet280_FD_203145 | JGI IMG/M metagenome (GOLD analysis project Ga0308017, IMG submission 203145) | Marine microbial communities from water near the shore, Antarctic Ocean - #280 | ecosystem: Environmental > Aquatic > Marine > Unclassified | place: Southern Ocean | collected 2014-10-01
TCCGTGCCGCCCTTTTTCTATGCTCGTCACGACTTGATGCAGCGAACCGACATCCCCATCGCCTTGTCATATTCGATGCGGAAAAGCTTGGCATCGTAATCGAACAGCATATGCGCCGTGGTCGTCGTGGCGGTGCGTTCGGTCAGCGACCAGAAATAGGCGACTTTTCCGCCGAGGAAGAATTCGCCGCGCTGAGTGCGAAACCCGGCAGGAAGCCCGCGGAAACCCACATCATCACTGCCGCTGCCGGGGCCGTTTTCGGCCATCGGCCAGCCGCTGGCTGACTTCAGCCGGAACGCTGCCCGATCAGTCCCGAGAAAACGCTCCAATGCGGTCCAATCCGCATCAGTCGGGATGCGGAAGCCTTGCGGGCACAGGCCGCGCGGATCGCTGATCGCGGCATAATTGTAGAGCAAGCCATCGTGGGCGATGCGCGCCTCTTCATTGAGGTAAGCGCTTTGTGCCGGCTTCCCGCTGCGGCCCGCGGCAGCCCAAGCGGCCGCATCCGTGATGCGCGCGATCGGATCGCCATTGCGGAAGATGGTGACAGCCAGATTGCGGGCGAGCCAGACCTGCTCGCCAATCGTTACCGTGGCAGGCGTGGGGGCAGGCGCAGCATGGGACGGCGCGCCCAGTGTGATCGCGGCGGCAAGCGCTCCGCCGCCAGCGGTCACAGCGCACAGGAGCATCGGGGGAAAACGCATCGCAGACCTTCCCTTTTTTACGACCCCCATGTGCTCTTACGTCGCGCGCGGTCCGCGGTATGCAAAAGGGGCCGGGAAACATCGCTTCTCGGCCCCTCGGCTGTTCTGTTGGGAACCTGCGTGGTTCAGGCTGCGGTTGCCATCCGCGCCAGTTCGCACTGCGACCAGATTTCGGACAGCGCCTTGATCAGCCGATCAATATCGCCATCGCTGTGGACCGGCGAGGGGGTGAGCCGCAGGCGTTCCGTCCCCACTGGCACGGTCGGGTAATTGATCGGCTGCACATAGATGCCGTGATTATCCATCAGCCAGTCGCTGATCATCTTGCACTTCTTGGCATCGCCCACCATCACCGGAATGATGTGGCTGGGATTGGGCAGATGGGGAATGCCCATCATGTCCAGCTTGCGGCGCACCTGCGCCACCCGATCCTGCTGCATTTCGCGCTCGACATTGCTGGTCTTGAGATGGCGGATGCTGGCAGCCGCGCCAGCGGCAATCGCCGGGGGCAGGGCGGTCGAGAAGATGAAGCCGCTGGCAAAGCTGCGTACGAAATCGACAAGGTTCTTGCTCGCCGCGATATAGCCGCCCATCACGCCGAAGGCCTTGCCGAGCGTGCCTTCGATCACGGTGATGCGGTCCATCAGCCCTTCGCGTTCCGCCACGCCGCCGCCGCGCGGGCCATAAAGGCCAACTGCGTGGACTTCGTCGATATAGCTCATCGCGCCGTGTTTTTCGCACACGTCGAGAATCTCGGCGATCGGCGCAATATCGCCGTCCATCGAATAGACGCTTTCGAACACCACTAGCTTGGGCACTTCGGGGCCGTAATCCGAGAGCAGGCGATCGAGATCCTCGGGATCATTGTGCTTCCAGATCTTGTAGGGCGCGCGGCAGCGGCCGAGCCGCTGGCATCGACGGCAAAGATCGTGACCCGCGCGGCGCGTTCCTCGAACCGGCGGATGCGCAGGTCTTCCTTGCGCATGATGATCGGCGCATCGGCATCCATGCCCTTTTCGCGGCGCCGCACATTCTGCCACGGCACGGCGGCGCGCAGCGAATCGATCAGTGCGAGCCGCGCTCCGCCGCGCGGCATCCCGGGGCGCGCGCCCAGCGGCTTGCCGCGCATCCCCGATTTGCGTTTCTGCCCGGTGCCGGTGCTGCTGCCCCGACGCGGTGCATTCCCCTGCGCAAGCTGTTCGAGCAGATCGCGCGGGATCGCAGCCTTGGCCGCTTCGACCAGCAATTCCTCAAGATCCTGCTGCTGCGATTGCTGCGTCTGATCATCGGGGGGATCGGAGGCATTGCTATCGGGCGGCGGCTGGTCTTCGGGAGGCTGATCGGGCGGACTGTCGTCGGGCTCGGGCTGCTCTTCCTGCTGGTCTTCGAATTCGGGGAACCGCGTGGCACGGGGTGCGAGCACGAGCCGCACGGCGGTCGCCAGATCGGCATCTTCGGCGACGGCGCGCCCCGCCAGCAAGGCCGCGCCGCGCGCGGCGGCTTCGGCAAAGATGAGCGCGCGCACATCATCAACGCCGAGCAGAACCGCGGTGGTGGCAAGGCCGCGCAATTGCTTGTCATCAAGCGGCGCGACATGGCCCCAGCCCGCAGCCGGAACCGGCGGCAATTCCACCCCTTGCCATTGCCGCGAGGCGGCAAGATCGCAGCGAAACGCCGCGCGCTCCATCAGGCTGGTGGGCGGGGAATCATCGGCCTCGACACTGTCATCCAGCATCACCAGCGCCGCTTTGGCATCATCCAGCGCTTGCACCAGCCGCCCGGCGACGCTGGTGTCCATGCGCTCGGCCATCGGGATGATAAGCGCACCGTTCTGCGCTTCTTCGATCAGGCCCTTTTGCACGATCGGGCGGCCCGCCGCGAGGCTCGCGGCAATATCAATCCCGCCGAGCAGGCGTTCATCATCGACATGGCCCGGCATGCGTCGCAGCGCGATCGCGCCCGCGAGCGCTTCGATCAGGGCATCGCGCGCCGGCGAAGAGCCGCGCAGCACCAGCCCGCCAAACACCTTGGGCGCAAGGGTAAACAGCCGCGCGGCGATCAGAGCATCCGCTAACGGATCAGCGGCCGCTTCTGTCTCGTTCATCCGAACAGCTCTTCGATGGCGCGCGTGATGCGCGTGGTCGAACCGGTTTCATCGAGCACATCGCGGCGCAGGCGGTGGCGTAGCGCCGAAGGTGCAATCGCGATGAGGTGCTGACGAGTGACCGACTTCGCGCCTTCGAGCGCGGCATAGGCGCGCGCGGCGCGCATCAGCGTCAATTCGCCGCGCAAGCCATCGGCACCCACCGCGAGACACAGATTGGCCGCATCGCGCAGCACATCATCGCCGGGCACCAGCTTAGGCAAGCGGGCCTTGCCGCGCGCGATCTTCTTGAGGATTTTCTCATCTTCGCCCGCCCAGCGTTCGGCAAAGGCCACCGGATCGGCTTCGTTGGCGGCGACAAGCCGCATGATCTCGATGCGCACTTCCAGATCCTTCGGCGTGCGCACTTCGACCGAAAGCCCGAAGCGGTCGAGCAGCTGCGGGCGCAATTCGCCCTCTTCGGGGTTGCCGCTGCCGATCAGCACGAATTTGGCCGGGTGGCGGACCGAAAGGCCTTCGCGCTCGACGACATTCTCGCCCGAGGCCGCCACATCAAGCAGCAGATCGACGAGGTGATCTTCGAGCAGGTTGATTTCGTCGATGTAAAGGAACCCGCGATGCGCCTTGGCGAGCAGGCCCGGTTCAAACGCCTTTTCACCCGAACGCAGCGCGCGTTCGAGATCGAGGCTGCCGATCACCCGGTCCTCGGTCGCGCCGAGCGGCAGATCGACAAAGGGCACTGCGCGCTTTTTGAGCGGGCCGTCGCCAACCACGCCCGGATAGCGCGCCTGCTCTTCCTTGGAGCAGCCATAGGGGCAATTCGCGATTGCCATGATCGGGGGAAGCAGGCTGGCAAGCGCGCGGGCCGCGGTCGATTTGCCCGTGCCGCGGTCGCCGAACACCATCACCCCGCCAACCGAAGGATCCACCGCTGCGATGAGCAGCGCTTGTTTCATCTCGTCCTGACCGACGATTGCTGAGAAGGGAAAACGTGCCATAGGGCTGCCCTAATGGACGTTCTGCGTGCTGGCGACAAGCCCAAGTGACAAGCTGGATTGACACTTTTTTGTGGGTTTCGCGCCAAAGCCGTCCAACGGCTATTTTTCGTCGATCCGGTTGAGCAGCAGCACTGGCAAAAGTCCAGCCGCAAGCAGGATCAGCGCGGGGATCGAGGCTTCGACGAGGCGTTCATCGCTGGCGAGGCGATAGGTGCGGGTCGCCAGCGTTTCGAGATTGAACGGGCGCAGGATCAGCGTGGCGGGCAATTCGCGCAAGGTGTCGATGAAGACGAGCGCGGCGGCGGCGGCAAGGCTCGGCGTGAGCAGCGGCGCATAGATGCGCGCCAGCACCCGCGCCGGGCCTGCGCCAAGGCTGCGCGCCGCGGCATCGAGATTGGGCGGAATGCGCGACAGCCCGCTATCCAGCGTGTTGTAGGCGACGGTCAGGAAGCGCACCGACAGCGCGTAGATCAGGATCACGCTGGTGCCGGTCAGCAGCAATCCGCCAGTGTAACCCACAGCTTCGCGCGCCATCCGCGTCAGGCTCTGATCGAAAGCGCCCAATGGTGCCAGCAGGCCGACCGCGAGGAGCGCGCCGGGCAAGGCGTAGCCGAGCGTGCCCAGCCGGATCGCCAGCGTCACGAGCGGACTGGTGCTGCGGGCCTTGGCGAAGGCGAGCAGCAGCGCGGCGATCACGCAGGTCAGCGCGGCGGCAAGACCAAGCCACAGGCTGCCGCTGATATATTCGCCGAGCGCGCGCGTGGCTGCCTGTGCCGCATCCTGCGTCGCAAGCCAGCCGAGCCATCCCGCCGGAATGAGAAAGCCGAGCAGCACCGGCAGCGCGCAGGCGATCAACGCCAGCGCCTTGCCAAGGGGGCCCAGCGTGACCAGCGCCTCGCCCCGGCGCGTGGCCAGACCATCGCGGCTCGCACTGCGCCCGGTGCGGGTGCGCGCTTCGAAGATCACCAGCACGGCGACGAAGACCAGCATCATCGCCGCCAGCTTGAGCGCAGCCTGCTTGTCGCCCATGGCCAGCCAGCTGCGGAAAATCCCGGTCGAGAAGGTGGGGATCGCGAAATATTCCGCGACTCCGAAATCGGCGAGCACTTCCATCAGCACCAGCGCCAGCCCGCCAGCAATCGCGGGGCGGGCTGCTGGCAGGGCGACCCGCCAGAACGCTGTGCGCGGGCTTGCGCCAAGGCTGCGCGCGGCGCGGAATTGCGACAGGCTTTGCGCGGCAAAGGCCCCGCGGGCGAGCAGATAGACGTAAGGGTAGAGCACCAGCGCGAGCACCAGCGCGCCGCCCGGCAAGGATCGGATCGCGGGGAAGGTGTAATCGGCAACGCCCCAGCCGGTCGCCGCGCGCAGCGCGCTTTGCACCGGGCCGGCGAAGCTCAGGATATCGGCGTAGATATAGGCCGCGATATAGGCGGGCACGGCCAGCGGCAGCACCAGCGCCACCGCGAGGACGCGCCGCCCCGGAAAGGCCGCCGCGCTGACCAGCCATGCCGTGCCGGTGCCGATCACCACCGCCAGACTGCCTGCCAGCGCCATCAGCAAAGCGGTGTTGGCGACATAGAGCGGCAGCACGGTGCGGGCGAGGTGGGCGATGGCGTCCATCCCGCCAGCCAGCGACGAGCCGAGAATGGCGGCAAGTGGCAGGCCTGCCAGTGCAGCGATCACCAGCGCGCCCAGCGTCCACCCGCTTGGCATCGCCGCACCTGCGCTGTCGCCCGGCGCACCACCGCTTGCGCTTGCCTGCGAGGCGGCAAATTGCCTAAGGCGGCTCACCCGCAATCGCCCGGATGCATCATGTGAGCCTCGAATTTCGTCATATTGCCCATGCTTACGGTGAGATCGAGGCGCTCCGCGAGATCAGCTTCACGGCGCCCGCCGGAGAAATCACCTGTCTGCTTGGCGCGTCGGGCTGCGGGAAGTCAACACTGCTTAATCTCGCAGCCGGTTTGCTGAAGGTGCAACAGGGCGCGGTTTATGCAGGCGGCGCGCTGCTCGCCGATGGCGGGCATCACCCGCCGCCCGAGCAGCGCCCGGTCGGCCTCGTCTTTCAGGAAGGGGCGCTGTTCCCGCACATGACCATCGCGGCGAATATCGGATTCGGCCTGCCGCGCGCCCGGCAGCGCGAGGTCGCAGGCTGGCTCGATGCCGTCGGCCTCGGCGGGATGGGCGATCGCTATCCCCATGCGCTGTCCGGCGGGCAGCAGCAGCGCGCCGCGCTGGCGCGGGCGATGGCGCCGGGGCCGCAGGTGCTTTTGATGGATGAGCCCTTCGCCAGCGTCGATATCGTGCTGCGCCGCAAGCTGCGCCGCGATTGCCGGATGCTGCTGCGCGCCCGCGGGACGACGACCTTGCTCGTCACCCATGACCCCGCCGAAGCGCTCGACATCGCGGATCGCATCGCGGTGATGGAAGGCGGACAGATCGTCCAGTTCGGCACACCCTTCGAACTCCACGATGCGCCCGCCACCGCTGCGGTCGGCGCGATTTTCAGCGGGGCGCAGATCGTGCCGGGCACCATGGGTGAGGGCGGCTTTGCCACCGCTTTCGGCGTCTGGCCGCTCGCGACCGCCAAGCCTGCGGCGACGGGTGGTCTGCTGCGGGTGGGGCAGGCGGTTGATCTGCTTGTCCATGCCGAACGGCTCGATCTTGTGGCCGATAAGGCCGGGGCGCGGGTGGTGGATATCCATCCGGTGGGCGAGATCACGCGCGTGCTGCTCGAAGGCGCAGGCGGCGCGCAGATCACCGTCGAAACCCGCGCAGCGGTGGCGGCAGGGGTGCGATACCGGATCGTTCCGCACCCCGAAAGCTTGCGCGCCTTCCCGCGCGATTAGCGCTTGCCTTTTGTCAGATACTATTGCAAGTCATTCGCAATTATCAGCGAAAGCCCTTTATCATGACAAAATCCCTGCTTGGCCTCTTTGCCGCCGCCAGCCTCGCGGTGCTCGCCGCCTGTTCCGAAACGCCTGAGGGTGAGGGTGCTCCGCCCGCCGATGCGGGGGAGATCAATCTCTATTCCTCGCGCCACTATGATACCGACCTCGCGCTCTATGACGATTTCACCAAGGCGACCGGCATCAAGGTCAACCGGATCGAAGCCGATGCCGATGCGCTGATCGAGCGCATCCAGTCGGAAGGGGAGTTCAGCCCCGCCGACTTGCTCATCACGGTTGATGCCGGACGCCTGTGGCGCGCCGAGGAAGCGGGCATCTTCGCCAGCGTTGATTCGCCGGTGCTCAAAGAGCGCCTGCCCGCGCATCTGCGCCACCCTGACGGGCTGTGGTTCGGTCTGTCGACCCGCGCGCGGATCATCATCTACAACAAGGCCAAGGGCGTTCCCGAAGGGCTCTCCAGCTATGCCGATCTCGCCAAGCCCGCATTCAAGGGCCAGATCTGCGTGCGGTCTTCGTCCAACATCTACAACATCTCGCTGCTTTCGAGCGTGATCGCGCACAAGGGCGCGGCCGAGGCGGAGAAATGGGCCAAGGGTGTCGTCGCCAATTTCGCGCGCCCGCCTGAAGGCAATGACACCTCGAACATTGATGCCGTTGCTTCGGGAGAATGTCGGATTTCGGTGGTGAACACCTATTACCTTGCGCGCTATGCGGGCGATCCGGAAAAGAAGGCGGTGTTCGATGCGATCGGCGTGATCTTCCCCGATCAGGATGGCACCGGCACCCATGTTAACATCAGCGGAGCAGGCCTCGTCAAGACGGCGCCCAACCGCGCCAATGCGATCAAGTTCCTTGAATATCTCACCGAGGAAAAGGCCCAGCGCTATTTCGCCGATGGCAATAATGAATATCCGGCGGTGATCGGGCTCAAGGCCAATTCGGCGGTCGAAAAGCTCGGCACCTTCAAACCCGATACGCTCAATGCCGCCGACATCGGCAAGGGCCAAGCCGAAGCGGTCAAGATCTTCGACCGGGCAGGCTGGAAGTAAGGCGGGTGGGCGAGCGGGCCGGCTGGCTTTGGTCAAGGCCCGCTTTCACCTGCTATTGCTAAACTGTCTTGATGTGCGCGGCGCAAACGTCCATTTGCGCCGCATTCCTGCCGCCCCCTGTGCGGTGCCAGCCGAAAGCCGAGACCTGCCTTGAACCAGCCCGTTATCGACCGCGCCCAGTTCACCGAAAGCGGCGCGCTTTCCGTTGAGACCATCACCTATGTCCACCACTGGACCGAGGGGCTGTTCACCTTCAAGATGACCCGGCCGGCAAGCTTCCGCTTCCGCTCGGGCGAATTCGTGATGATTGGCCTGCCGGGCGACAATGGCAAGCCGCTGCTGCGGGCCTATTCGGTCGCCTCGCCTTCGTACGAGGAGGAATTGGAATTCCTCTCGATCAAGGTGCAGGATGGCCCGCTCACCTCGCGGCTCCAGCATATTCAGGTCGGCGATCCGATCTATCTCGGCAAGAAGCCGACCGGCACGCTCGTCACCGATGCGCTGCTGCCGGGCAAGCGCCTTTTCATGCTTTCGACCGGCACCGGGCTTGCGCCCTTCATGAGCCTCGTGCGCGATCCCGAAGTTTATGGGATGTTCGAGGAAGTGATCGTGGTGCACGGCGTGCGCCATGTCGCCGAACTCGCCTATCGCGCATTGCTTGAAAGCAAGCTCGAAGGCGATCCGCTGCTGGAAGATGAAGACCGCGCGCGCATGATCTATGTGCCGACCGTCACCCGCGAGGATTTCCACACCACCGGTCGCATCCAGACGCTGATCGATGATGGCCGCCTGTTCGCGCAGAGCAAAGGCCCGCAGCATTTCGTGCCGGAAGAAGACCGCGTGATGCTGTGCGGCTCGATGGCCATGATCAAGGATCACGCGGCTGATCTCGAAGCGCGCGGCTTTACCGAGGGCAGCAATTCGATGCCCGGCCAGTTCGTGATCGAACGCGCGTTTGTGGGGTAACATTCGTCTGTCGCCCCGTGCTTGCCTGCCCCGGCGCAGGCCGGGGACACGGGGCTTGGCTACCTTTTGGTCAAACGCCGAACAGAAGAAGCCTAGCCCCTTATCAAGTCCGGGGTGACGAAAGGGGAGAGGTCGCGCAATCCATCTCCTACACCCCCACTTTCGCACTTGACCCCCGCCTGCGCGGGCTGTTCAATCGTGGCAAATCGAAACCCTTTGCCCCGGAGAGAGAACCACCATGCTCGCGACGTCCTATCGCACCGCCTATAACGAAGATCACGAAGCCTTCCGCGACACTGTCCGCAAGGTCTTCGCTGAGCACCTCACCCCCCACATGGACGAGCACGAAGCCAACGGCATCGTGCCGCGCGAGGTGTGGAAAAAGATGGGCGACGCGGGCATGCTGTGCATGACGGTGAAGGAGGAAAACGGCGGCCTCGGCCTCGATTTCGGGTTCAACTGCGTGCTGACCGAGGAGCTGTCCTACCTCGGCTCCTCGGCGGGCTTCACGCTCCAGAACGACATCACGGCGAACTATTTCGAGCGCCTTGGCAATCCCGAACAGCGCGCCAAGTACCTGCCCGGCATGGTCAGCGGCGACATCATCACCGCCATCGCCATGACCGAGCCCGGCGCGGGCTCCGACCTTCAGGGCATCCGCACCACCGCCAAGAAGGACGGCAATCACCTCGTGATCAACGGCTCGAAGACCTACATCACCAACGGCCAGAACGCCGACTGCGTGATCGTCGTCGCCAAGACCGATCCCGAGCGCGGCGCCAAGGGGATCAGCCTTGTGCTGGTCGACGCCGACACCCCCGGCTTCGAGCGCGGGCGCAATCTCGACAAGATCGGGCAGCACGCTGCCGACACCTCCGAGCTGTTCTTCAACGATTGCCGCGTGCCGATGACCAACATCCTCGGCGCCGAGGGCATGGGCTTCGTGCACCTGATGGAAGAGCTGCCGCAGGAGCGCCTCGGCATCGCGGTCGGCGCGCAGGCGGCGGCGCAGCGGGCGTTTGATGAAGCCGTGAAATTCACCAAGGACCGCAAGGCTTTTGGGAAGACCGTGTTCGAATTCCAGAATACCAAGTTCACGCTCGCCGACCTGAAGGCCAAGCTGCAAGTGGGCTGGGCGCATCTCGACTGGGCAATCAAGAAGCACCTCGCGGGCGAACTCACCACCGACGAGGCGAGCGCGGCCAAGCTGTGGCACACCGACCTCCAGTGGGAATGCTGCGACACCGCGCTGCAACTCCACGGCGGAGCGGGCTACATGAACGAATACGCCATCGCCCGCCTGTGGCGCGACGCCCGCGTCACCCGCATCTTCGGCGGCACCAACGAGATCATGAAGGAAGTGATCTCGCGGTCGATCTGACCTTCGTCTCCCCTCCCCAGCGGGAAGGGGTTGGGGGTGGGGGCTCTACCCCATCGACCGTAGAACCCCCATCCCCGGCCCTTCCCCAAGGGGAAGGGAGAAATTGGCGCAATCAGGATTGGTGGCACGCAATGACCGAACCCCTCGACTTCACCGGCAAGCGCGTGCTCGTGATCGGCGGGTCGTCGGGGATCGGCAACGGCATCGCCCACGGGTTCCGCGCGCGCGGGGCGGCGGTGACCGTCACCGGCACGCGGCCCGATTTCGGCGATTACCTTGAGGCGGAGGACAGCGACTTTACCGGCCTCGATTACCGTCAGCTTGATCTGACTGATCGCGATGCGGCGGAACAGTTGGCAGCCACCTTCGGCCCGCTTGATGTGCTCGTCCTCTCGCAAGGCACCGTCCGCTACGGACGGCAGGAATTCACCCGCGAGGGTTGGGACGCGGTGGTCGATATCAACCTCAATTCGGTCATGGACGCCGCCCGCGCCTTCCACCCGGCGCTGGCCGCAAGCAAGGGCGCGATTATCATCATCTCCAGCGTTGCCGCGTTCAAATCGACCATCGGCACGCCCGCCTACGCCGCCTCCAAGGCCGGAGCGGCCAGCCTCACCAAGACGCTGGGCGAGGCTTGGGCAAGGGATGGCATCCGGGTCAACGGCATCGCGCCGGGGCTGGTGCCGACCAAGCTCACCAGCGTCACCACCGATCACCCCGAACGCCTCGAAGCGACCCTCAAGGCGATCCCGCTGCGACGCATGGGCACGCCCGAGGACATGGCCGGCGCCGCGCTCTTCCTTGCCTCGCCCTTGAGCGCTTACATCACCGGGCAAACGCTGGTGGTCGACGGCGGGCTGACGCTGTCCTGAAGCGAAAAATGCGCCAATGTGACAGCAAGGCTTAAGCTGTCGCAAACCCGTCGTGAAAAGGTCACATGTCTGCGTCACTCCGGCGATCTAACCGGGGCTGGCAACGCATGGATGTCGTTCATATTTTCCTCACGAGCGACCTTGCCGAGACGCTCGAGGATTTCCTCCATGATGGGCGGCGCTTCACCTTTGATCAGCTTGGGCCGGAAGGTCCGCGGCGGCTGGTCGAAGGGCCGATGTGGGCCTTTGTCGATTGGGTGATGGACGATCTCGCCGGGCTGGAAATGTGCCGCCGGTTGCGCGCCGATGCGCGCACGGCTGATGCCCATGTCACCATGGTGCTTGAAGCCGATGATCTCGAAGATCGCCGCCGCGCGCTCAAGGCCGGGGCGGATGATTACATGGTCGGCCCGCTGACGCGCACCGTGGTGCTCGATCGGGTGCTGGCCTTGCAGGCGCGCCGCAGTGATCCGGCGGGCATGCGCCGGATCGAGCAGGGGCCGCTGGTGATCAATCTCGGCGCCTTGCAGGCGCGCTGGCAGGATCGCCCGATTGTGCTGCGCCCCAACGAGTTTCGTCTGCTGCGCTTCTTTGCCGAAAATCCCAATCGCGTGCTCAGCCGCACCGAGCTGATCGCGGGGCTGGGCAAGGGCGAAGCGCCGATTGACGAGCGCACCGTTGATGTGTGGATCGGGCGCTTGCGCCGCGCGCTCAAGCAGGCGGGCGCAGGCAATCCGCTGCGCACCGTGCGCCAGATGGGCTACGTCTTTGATCTGGCA
>Ga0308017_1000531_pt1 | contig 11684 bp, 13 predicted proteins | sample Neamet280_FD_203145 | JGI IMG/M metagenome (GOLD analysis project Ga0308017, IMG submission 203145) | Marine microbial communities from water near the shore, Antarctic Ocean - #280 | ecosystem: Environmental > Aquatic > Marine > Unclassified | place: Southern Ocean | collected 2014-10-01
AGATTGTTTTTTCCATATCAATATCGGCATGTTGCTGATCCACATAAGCAATCTTTACTGTTTCCCCAACCTTAAAAGTACCTGAATCAGCAGCTTCTTGCTCCATTATCATACGAAACAAAGTTGTTTTACCAGCCCCATTAGGACCAACAATACCAACAATACCTGCTGGAGGTAATTTGAAGTCTAAGTTTTCATACAACAACTTATCACCAAAGGCCTTACTAACTTTTTCAGCATCAATTACATTTGTACCTAATCTTGGTCCTGGTGGAATATATAATTCGATTTTATCTTCTTTCTGCCTACCCTCATCACCTAATAGTTTTTCATAATTATCTAAACGTGATTTTGATTTCGTGCGCCTTCCTTTTGGTGACATACGCACCCATTCCAACTCACGCTCTAATGTTTTTCTTCTTTTACTTTCTGTCTTTTCCTCTCTAGCTAATCGTTTTGTTTTTTGTTCCAACCATTCAGAATAATTACCTTCCCAAGGAATACCTTCACCTCTATCCAATTCTAAAATCCAACCAGCTACATTATCCAAGAAATACCTATCGTGAGTAATCGCAATTACAGTTCCTTTATATTCCGAAAGATGTTGCTCTAACCATAATACTGATTCAGCATCCAAATGATTGGTAGGCTCATCCAATAATAAGATTTCAGGTTCTTGCAATAACAAACGACAAAGAGCAACTCTTCGTCTTTCACCTCCTGAAAGTACTGAAACCTGTGCATCTGGTTCAGGACACCTTAAGGCATCCATAGCAATGTTAAGTTTCGTATCAATATTCCAAGCATCAAGGGCTTCAATCTTATCTTGCAACATTCCTTGCTCTTTCATCAACTTTTCCATCTTGTCAGCATCCTCATAGTTTTCAGGCAAACCAAAAGCATCATTTATGGCATTATAATCCGCCAAGGCATCCACTGCTTCTTGCATTCCTTCTTTTACGATCTCAATGACTGTTTTACTTTCATCTAGCTTTGGTTCTTGTTCCAAATAACCAACATTATAGCCATCCGAGAAAGTTACATCTCCTTGAAAGGATTTTTCAACCCCTGCAATAATCTTTAACAGTGTAGACTTACCAGAACCATTTAAACCTATAATACCAATTTTAGCACCATAGAAAAAAGAAAGGTGAATATTCTTTAAAACTTGTTTATTGTTATTGTTGTAGGACTTAGAAAGCCCTGACATTGAAAAAATTATTTTCTTATCGTCTGACATATTTTATTATTTTTAGCGTTACAAAAGTAATTATTAAATCCCTTAAAATTTAAAAGATGAAAAAAAGTATCGGAATCGCAATACTCTTAATTGTTATAGGAGTTGTTTTCTTATTAGACAACCTTAATTATGTACATATCTCAGTAGCTGAACTTATAAGAACCTACTGGCCTGTTATCCTTATTTGGATGGGGATTGAAAAATTAATGCGTGACTTGAAATAATCTCCCCTGCATAGCCTCTCTTTCTTCCAGTCTTTTTTCTACTAAGTGCTTTACTTCAAAATTCTTCAATCCGTATTTTGGATGGATTAACATACTAGCCGGTGATTCACTAAAAAAGCGCTCAATAATAATTTCAGGTTTTAGATTTTCCACAAAATCAACTACAAAATCAATGTATTCGTCCAATTCCATAAAAGTAAACATCTCTGGTGTTTTTTTGAACTGAACCGCCATCATAGTATGTTTTACAATTTGTAAATGATGAATCTTAAGCGTATTTATAGGTAATTGTGAAACCATCTTTGCATGATTCATCATATCTTCTTTTGTCTCTCCTGGCAATCCTAAAATAAGATGCCCTCCTAAATGCAAACCTCTACCATCAGCTCTTTTAAAAGCATCAATTGCTTCCTCATGAGTTTGACATCTATTAATAGCCTCTAAAGTTTCGTTTTTTGTAGATTCCAAGCCAAACTCAAGTTTTATGAAATTCCCAGCTGCAGCTAATTCCTCTAAGTAATCCAACACCTCATCTTTTATACAATCAGGACGAGTTGCCACTACTAAACCAATTACATCCTCATGATCTAAGGCCTCTTCATACATTTTCCTTAGATCGGCAAGAGGCGCATAAGTATTTGTAAAAGCCTGAAAATAAGCTAAGTATTTTTGTGTTTTATATTTTTTAGAAAAGAATTCTATCCCCTCATTAATCTGTTGTTTTATGGGTTTTATAGGCTTACAATAATCAGGATTGAAAGTATTATTATTGCAATAGGTACAACCACCTACACCTTTTGTTCCATCTTTATTTGGACAAGTAAAGCCAGCATCAATGGACACCTTTTGTACTCTTGAATTAAATTTTCTTCTGATAAAAGAAGAAAAATCATTATAGCGTTTTTCTGTTTGCATATTATCGCAAAAATAGAACTTTATCAACAACAAACACTCGCAATTTCCGTATTAAGAAAAGAATCCCTAAGTTTGTCTGGTTAATAAAATAAATGTCAGAAAAAAAACAATCTTCTTTTGAAAAAGTTGGCTACATAAAACAGTTACCAACTAATGCTGAAATAAGCGATTATGAAAGTATTTTAGTAAAAAATAATGACGGAAAGCTCACTACACTCTATCGTAAAATAGTTAAAAGAGAAAAATTTGATGACACCATTAATTTTAGTGAGAGCTGGGATGTGTTTAACTCTTTACTTTAAGATTTGTCTTTTCGCTTTTGCAAGACATCATTCATCCCCTCTATCTTGTCACTTACTGTTGTTACGAATAGGAAAGGCAAGAAAGCATGTAACAAAGCTTGACAACTCATCCATAATAGTTTAAAAGAAAAAGTTAGTGCCTTTTTCATATGTTGCAAATAAGTTTCACTTACCTGCGTGGGGTGTTCTGTAAATATATTCATTTTAGAGTATTTCGGATAAAGTGAAAGTTTCTTTTAAGCGAACACCTCTATCAGTTTGTTCTACAGTGCAACATTCACTGTAGTTATCGTGCTGTAAATATAGAATATATTCTTGCTCTGCAGCTTGTTTTAAGAACTTTTCCTTTTCTGTTAAAGTAAGAAGTGGCCTGGTATCATAACCCATAACATAAGGCAATGGAATATGACCTGTACTAGGCAACAAATCAGCAGCAAAAACAATTGTTTTATCCTTATAAGTTATGTGTGGTATCATCTGAGCCTCAGTATGCCCATTCACAAAAAGGGTTTTAAAATTACTGAACAATTCCCCTTCTTTTTCCACAAAGTTAAGATGTCCGGCTTCTTGTATTGGAATGATGTTATCTCTTAAGAAAGAAGCTTTTTCTCTATTATTTGGTTCTGTTGCCCATTGCCAATGCTGTTTATTACTCCAATATTTAGCATTTTTAAACGTCATTTCAAAATTTGTTCTGTCTTTATTCCACTTTACACTACCACCACAATGGTCAAAATGCAAGTGAGTTAAAAATACATCCGTTACATCATCAGCTGAAAAACCATGCTTAGCTAATGAAGAATGTAAGTTTACATCCCCATGCAAATAATAATGTTTCAGAAATTTATCATCTTGCTTATCTCCTATACCATTGTCAATTAAAATCAAACGATTTCCGTCTTCAATCAATAAGGAACGCATAGCCCAAGGGCATAAATTATTTTCATCAGTTGGATTGGTTCGACTCCAAAGCACTTTAGGAACAACACCAAACATTGCTCCTCCATCTAATTTGAAATATCCTGTATCTATTGTGTACAATTGCATGTTAGTAAATTTTTAGTGCTCCAAAATTAAGAATTTGATTTATTTTTACTTTTATATTCAAGATTAATTTACAAAAAAGATGAAGATACATTTAATTGCAATTGGAGGAAGCGCTATGCACAACATGGCTTTAGCCTTGCACCAAAAAGGATTTGAAGTAACAGGAAGTGATGATGCAATTTTTAGCCCAAGCAAAGAAAGGTTAGCAAAATACAACCTACTGCCTAATGAAATGGGCTGGTTTGCTAATAAAATTACTACTGATTTGGATGCAATAATTTTAGGCATGCATGCCCGAGAGGACAATCCTGAACTTGCTAAAGCAAAAGAGTTAAACATTCCAATTTATTCTTACCCTGAATATATTTACCAGCAAAGTAAACATAAAAAACGGGTAGTAATTGGTGGTAGTCATGGAAAAACCTCCATAACTGCCATGATATTGCATGTACTACAAAACTTAAATATTGATTGCGACTATATGGTTGGCGCACAGCTAGAAGGTTTTGATACCATGGTGAAATTAACACATGAAGCTCCAATAATTATCCTTGAAGGTGATGAGTATTTAAGTTCCCCAATTGATAGGCGACCAAAATTTCATTTATACCAACCGCATATTGCAGTGCTTAGTGGTATTGCTTGGGATCATATTAATGTATTTCCTAATTTTGATATGTATGTTGACCAATTCAGAATATTTAAGAATATGGTTACGGACACGCTTATCTATTGTTCAGAAGATGAAGAATTAAATAAACTAGCTAAAGAGGGAGCTAACTCTCAGCTTATACCTTACACTACACCAATACATAATATACTTAATGGAGTAACTACAGTTAATGATACAGAACTTATCATCTTTGGAAACCATAATTTACAAAATCTAAATGCAGCCAAATTAGTCTGTAATGAATTAGGAGTTACTGATACTGATTTCTTTTTACAAATAGCTAATTTTAAGGGAGCATCAATGCGTTTGGAACTCGTTAAGAAAACAGCTAGTTCTGCTGTATACAAGGATTTTGCACATTCTCCATCCAAGCTAAAAGCAACTTCATCAGCTATGAAAAAGCAATTTTCAAACAGGAAATTAGTCGCTTGTATGGAACTACATACTTTTAGTAGTTTGAATGAAGAATTCCTCAAAGAATATACCGAAAGTATGGATAAGCCAGATATAGCTATTGTTTATTTTAGCCCTGGCGCTATTGCACACAAAAAATTAGAACCTATTACCCACCAGCAAGTACTTACTGCTTTTGGTCGTAAAGACTTATTGGTTTTTACGGATTCAGAAAAATTAGAGACCTACTTGAATAACTTAAACTGGGAAAACACGAACTTACTCATGATGAGTTCAGGAACTTTTGAGGGAATGAATTTGGAAAATTTAATTGATTAAAATAGCTCTGAATATTTAAGATTTAAATTTTTGATTTAGAGAAAAGCAAAGAATTTTATGTAATATTGAATAATCGTTTATAAATAAGACATATGAAAAATAAAGACAGCAGAAGGCAATTTTTGAGAAACACATCATTGGCAGCATTATCTTTAGGTATCCTTCCTTCTATTGCAAAAACTACAGAACCACTAAAACCTAATTCCCTTATTTTATGTGATGAATCTACTGAAGATGCTTATGGACAAGGGCCATTTTACACTGCCAACGCTCCTTCTATCCAAAATGACATATTGGCTAATAGTAATGAAGCTGGCACACGACTTATATTAAGTGGTCAAGTGCTTAATCTTGCATGTTCACAGGTAATTCCAAATACCGAAATTGATATATGGCATGCAAACGATGCTGGTGAATATGATAACTCTGGATATAATTTGAGAGGAAAGGCTGTTTCAAACTCTCAAGGTTTTTATGTATTTGAAACTATTAAACCTGGACTATACCTAAATGGTTCAACTTATAGGCCATCACATTTTCATTTTAAAATTACACCTCCTAATTTCCCTACATTAATTACTCAACTCTATTTTGCTGGAGACCCTCATATAGCTACAGATGCTGCGGCTTCAATAGCAAGTGGCACAAATGATGCTAGTAATCGAATTATACCACTTACCACTAATGCTAATGGAGTGCTGGAAGGAACTTGGGATATTGTAATTAATGGAGATGGTATTCCACTTGGCGCCAATAATATCTATTTGGATAAGGGAATTATTTATAGTGTAAGCCCAAATCCTTTTAACGAAATAGTAAAAATAAAATATGGTGTGTTTCAAAAGGCTAGAGTAAGTATACTTGTTTATAATATTGAAGGAAAAATAGTTGCAGAACTTAATAAACAACAGTTAAATCCTCAAAAATATGAAGTTATATGGGAACCCGAGAGTAACTTAGCAAATGGGCATTATTTTATTGCTTTAAAAATTAATGATTTACAAGTACATTACATTAAAGTAATTAGACAATAGTAAATATTTTTCTAAAAATCATCCGGGAAATAACTATATAAGACAAACAATACGGTTAAATAAAGAATGAAAGCCCCTACTACTGTTAAAAAACCTTTCCATGCAGATTTAAGCATTGTTTTATTGTTGTAAGCATAAGCAATAATTACCCCAAAAATAAGTAGAAACACACCCATTAGATATCCAATTGTTTTATACAACCCTTCATTCGGATCAGGCATTATTTCAGCAACAGGAAATGCTGCAAATATTAAGTTAGAAATACAAAGTAAAACAATAAGAGAAAAAATTCTTTTCATGTTGTAAAGATAATAAAAAAGCCACCCAGAAATGGATGGCTTCAAAGTAATATTTAATTGGGATTATCTTGACATTTTACCTGATAAAATACTAATCAAATCAATCAGTGTCCAAATACCACATCCACCTAAAGTTAACAACATTAATATACCATTTGTTGTATCTCCAATCATAAATCTATGAATCCCTAGACCTCCAACTAACCAACAAACAGCTGCTAAACCCCAATCAATATCAGAAGCTGGGGCTTCTGGCTGATTCATTGAGTTTTCAACCACAGTACCATTTTCAGTAACTGGAAAAGATGCGTAAATTGTTGTACTTAGCGTAACTAACGCTATCATTATAAATAAAATTTTTTTCATTTTCAATTTTTTTTTGATTAATAATTCATCAATAATACAAAAATTTAAAAGATATAGATTAAAAATTATTTAATTAATATAATTAATAACTTATTTAAACAAAGAATAAGCTCTTTTACATTCTTTAAAATATGAAAAAACAATTAACGGTAAAACAATCATAGATAATTTATTAAACTGATACGCAATAAAAAAATCAAAGTGAATAAGATGTTGAATTGCCCTTGTCATACCACAAGCATAACATTCACTATCAAAAAAAACAACTGACAAGCAAACTGAATTACCACTATCGAAAAAAGTTGAAGGCAATAGTAATAGAACTAATGGTATAATTAGTAGAACAGCTAAATATATTTTCGGATATTTATTTTTCATTCAGTAAAGGTAATAAATTTAAAATATGTTTTATAATTTTGTGATATGAGATACATCTTACTAATAATAATTGCTTTTATCAGCACTAGCATTTATAGCCAAAACACTTTTAGCTATTTAGGAACGCTTATTTTAACTAATAATAAACCTATTAGTTTTAGTTTGGAATTACAAGAAGATAATGGAATTATTAATGGCTATTCCCTAACAAATATGAATACTCCTGACGAAACCAAGAGTGAAATAAGTGGTTTATATTTTAAAAAAGATAAATCCTTTCAACTGCAAGAAACTCAGATTCTACAAACAAAATCGGAAGCTGCACTTAATACTTTCTGCTACATAAGCATGAACGTAAGCTTTAAAGGGAAATTTGGAACAAAACGCCTGGAAGGTACTTTTACTGGTAACTTTTTAGATAGTATAGAATGTGCTAAAGGAAAAATTATACTGATAGAAAGAACGAAACTAGAAAAAAAAATTGAGAAAATAAAAAAGAAAGTAGAGAAAAAGCACAATGAAAAATACCAAGAAACTTCATTGGTTAAAAGAACACAAATATTAAAAGATGGAGATGATTTTACTATCAAATGGGAGAACGAAAAACTGAAACTGTTTATCTGGGATGCAAATATAGAAGATGGAGATAAAATTCAACTTACTATAAATGGAAATATCATCCTTGATAATTTTAAAACGACTAATAAACGCAAAAAGATTAAATACAAATTATTAGATGGAGAAAACACAATTGAAATTAAGGCAACTAACTTAGGAACTTCACCACCCAATACTAGCCGTATAGAACTGGTCGATAACAAAACTAAATACCCAATAATTACTCAGTTAGAATTAGGAAAAACAGCTGTCATTAAAATTATAAAATAAAATAATCCCAGAACTTACGTTCTAGGATTATTATTTATTGTGAACTCGGAGGGACTCGAACCCCCAACCTCCAGAGCCGTAATCTAGTGCACTATCCAATTATGCTACGAGTCCTAATAAGACTGCAAATATAATTTATTAGCCCTTCGGACAAATATTTTTACTGTAAAATATTAAAGAATCTCAACATTTAAACCATACAGAGCCAAATCCTCTCTTAATGGCTCCAAATCAACATTCTCTCCTATTACAATTTCGCAACTTCCTTTGTAATGCGTAAGTAATGCACATTGCTCCGCTTGTATTATTTCATGGTCGCAAATAGCTGTTAAGCAATCTACAACATAATCAAAGGAATTAAAATCATCATTTATTAAAAATAACGATTTAACCTTAATCTTACTTGAGGCCGCTTTTGAAGTAGAATCTTGTGATTTTTTCATAGTTAGTTATTTTTTACCAAATTTAACTTTTGTTTCCTCACCTCTTAACAGCCTTTCAATATTTTTTTGATGAGTTATTAACGATAAGATAGGTACAAAGATCGCAAATAAATTTAATGATACATTAGTTGAACCTAAAATTAAAATAACAAGTATAGGGAAAGCTACAGAAGCTATAATTGAACCCAAAGAAACATATTTTGAAATAAGAAAGACAATCACAAATACCAAAATAGAATATATTGCTGCAACAGCATGTAAACCAATTAGTAATCCCAATAAAGTAGCAATTCCTTTTCCTCCTCTAAAACCTGTATAAATAGGAAATAAATGACCAATAACTGCCGCAATACCAAAAGCCAATTGAATTTCAAAAATTGCTTCAGCTGAATGAGGAATATCTGTTAAGAATAAAATATAATTTACACAAATCCACCCTTTAAATATATCCATTATTAAAACAGGAATACCTGCCTTTTTACCCAATACCCTAAAAGTATTGGTAGCCCCAGCATTACCCGAACCAAACTCGCGTACATCAATTTTGTAAAATGTTTTTCCTACCCAAACTGCTGAGGGAAAAGCGCCCGTTAAGTAAGCAAGAAGTACAAATAAAAGAGTTTCAGTTGTTAGCATAAAATGTTGCGCAAGTTAATGATTAATACTTTTTCTCAATCAATCTTATCATTTTCCTAGCATTATCATCATTTACAGCCTGATATCGGTAAGCACCTGTTCCATTTTTCGATCCAACAGAACGCTTATCATTAGCGATTTCCCTTATTTTATTCGTAAAATCATCTTCAGGTGAATATGAAAGCATCACCCCATTTTGATACTGAAAGAAATATTCCTCATCCATAGCAGTCACCAAGTAAATTGTTAAAACATCAGAATTTGATCCCTTTTCAATAATAATATAGCCATCTAAAATTGCATTTATCTCAATATCATTAATATTAGCAAGCCACAATTTACCCTTAGCAACATAAGCTTTATTTACATCATCCCATTTAAATTTAACTTTTGTAAAAGACAAAGCATGATTCATTTCCTTTGGAAAATCACTATATCGATTATTCAACTCCAAATCCAACATATATAATTCCCCTTTTTCATTACCGACAATTCTACTTAGGTTATCTTTATAAGCATTATCATAATCACTAAAACCATCATTATCGTATTTATAAATATCCTTTGCCATAACAACCAAGGCTTGTTGTGAGAAAAAGAAATCCAACATAAAGAAACCTTCAAACTCCTTCTTATTATTTCGAATGTCATGAGTAAATTTACCAACACTTGTTACATTAACTTGACCTAAATTTAGATTTAAATCAACTATACCCTCCCCAGAGGTTTTACAGGTTTTATCATAAAGAGTAAAATGATTTGATAAAGTATCAGGGCCACCAATAACATAAGAAAATCGTTTTTTATCATAAGACAAAGAATAAGATGATTTAAATAAATTAGCATCAATTGTTTTACCCCTTTTACTTAAAAATGTAGAATAAATATCTGTAGAATCAAAACTCATCACTAAACCTGTTGAAATTAAATCCTGCTCATCATTATAGAGTGTTTCATCCAAAGTAAATACGATGTTTTTAGGGTCAATTTCCGAACGGAATTTAACCCACTCCTTATCTATTAATTCACAAGAATGATTTACCATAAAATAACCGTCAAAAATTAAGTTTTTTCTATCAGCAAATAACTCAATACTTCCTTTAAAATCAAATTTACTATCAATATGAAAAGGCTTCTCTGTTTCTGAATCACCATTAGCCTCAGTAATCGTATCTTGTCCAACTCTAATTTCTTTAAAGAAAATTTGTTGTTTTTGATTCATTGCATCAATATAGGTATAATTACCACTTGCAGTATACTTATTTGCAGATTTAATATCAACAGATGCATTCGTAAAAGTATGGTATTCTGTCAAATCATTAGCCAGAATTTTAGCACCATATAGAGTTTGAATAACTGCTTTTTTTTCAACTGTTACTATTCCTGAATCAGGGTAAATAATAACATCCGCTACCGAAATATCTTCTACACCATTAGCATGAATTATATAATCCTTCAAACTATAATTAACAGTAGCGGCTATAAATTTTAGGGAATCCTGATGAGGATGAACAGAAATAAATTCAGTAGCTGCAATAGAGGACTTAATCTCATTACCTAAAACTAACAGTTCTTCATCCATAATCCATTTTAACATATCAACATAACAAATGTATTGATTAGCTGGTAATTCAACAAAAGAACCAACACCATTGGAATAAAAAACACCTTCTTGCATTTTCATGTCAATATGCGAACGGAGATTGTTTGCTTTAAAAGCAATTGCTCCACCACTTTCAAACACTTTCAAACTGGCGGTATCCGATCCAAACCAATTAGCATTATAAATAAATAAATTAGAGTTTACTTCTGCTTTATCTAGTGTCATAATACCACCACCAGTAACCCCTGTAGGTTGCATTAATAAATTTCCATTAAAACTTGCTAGTCCTTTATAAAAATCAAATTCATCTTTTCTTTTATCAATCTCTAACCTATCCTGATAAGGCATGAATTGAGCATAGGTTTCAGTATTACTAACCTGGGGGAATTCAATACCTAAAATCACCTCATCTATTGAAAAATTTTGTGTATAAAGATTAGTAGAATCAGGGAAGAAGAGAATTTCTTCAGCTGAAGCTTTTGCTGTTAAATATTCAAAATCACCACTTCCTTTCAATCCTTTATGACTCAAATGAATATCATTATAGTATTTCCCTTTACCACCATAAATTGCAAATCCATCATTAGGCGTTTTTCTTGTAAATCCGAGTGAATAATCCTCTTGCAAACGCAAAGTATCATCAAAAGAAGGGAAGATTCCAGCTGATTCAAAAGTACCTGAAAAAGCTAAGCCTTTAGCTGTATAGTTATCTAAACTATCAATTTCAAAAGGTTGTAAATTAAAGGAAAAACGATCTCTATCATATATCCCATCATAAATAGTTTCTCGATCATAATACGCATAAGAATCTTCAAACGATCTAAAGATAGGAAAGCCTGGAAAGCTATCTTTTCTTAACCCTGATTTATTAGTTGGATCGTCTATTCTTAACTCACCATTAACA
>Ga0308017_1000533_pt1 | contig 11673 bp, 6 predicted proteins | sample Neamet280_FD_203145 | JGI IMG/M metagenome (GOLD analysis project Ga0308017, IMG submission 203145) | Marine microbial communities from water near the shore, Antarctic Ocean - #280 | ecosystem: Environmental > Aquatic > Marine > Unclassified | place: Southern Ocean | collected 2014-10-01
TATACCATCCCAAAGTGCTTGGCCTTTTAACTCTAATGAATGGTACTTAATGATTAATTTAGCAATTACTCAGTCTGGACCAAATGTTAATACAGTTCTCCCAAATCAAATCGAAATTGATTATGTCAGAGTATATCAAGAAAATTTAACAAGTACAAATGTTGTAAGTAAAGATAATGCCATAGTTTTTCCTAATCCGGCAAGTAATTACTTTTCAGTTAATAGTGCTGATTATACTAATCTTAAATTATATAATTTAGTAGGTAAATTGCTTTTAGAAATAGATGATGTGTCAGATAAAAGAATAGATATAAGTGATTTATATGATGGTATTTATTTACTGGAGTTAGAAAATAAGATAGGATTAAAAAGATATGAAAAGATCATTATAAATAATTAATAATTAATAGAATTATGACTGAGAATAAGAATCACAAACAAGCATTATTTACTCTAGTAACAGTATTTTTCTTTTGGGGATTTATTGCAGCAAGTAATGGTGTTTTTATACCATTTTGTAAAACGTATTTTAGCTTAGATCAATTTCAAAGCCAACTGATTGATTTTGCATTTTACGGAGCGTATTATATTGGGGCATTACTGTTATTTATATTTTCAAGTGTAAAAAAGAAGGATATTATGAACTCTTGGGGAATGAAGAGTAGTATTGTGAAAGGTCTTTTGTTATCTGCGCTGGGTGCGGGTGCAATGGTGCTAGCTGTAAATGGTGCAGAGCAAGGGGATTCTTCTACATTCACATATATCTTAGGGGCACTTTTTATTGTTGCTCTTGGTTTCTCATTACAACAAACGGCTGCAAACCCATTTGCTATATCACTAGGAGATCCTGAAAAAGGATCACATAGATTAAATTTAGCTGGTGGTGTAAACTCATTTGGTACCGCTATAGGCCCAATTGTTGTTTCGCTAGCTTTATTTGGAACTGCTGCTAGTGCAAATATTAATATTGGAGATGAAATTAAAAGTGGAAGTATAACGCTTGATGCAGTACAATACTTATATACTGCAGTAGGGATTCTGTTTTTAGCAGCAGCAACATTGTTTTTCTTCTCAAAAAAACTACCTGAAGGAAAAACAGATTCTGAATTTCTAGGAGCGAAAAAAGCCATGACGTCATTAATTTCAATCACACTCCTATTAGTTGTTATCTTTTACTTTATTTTCAAGCAATATCTTGATTTACCTAATGGAGAATCTTTAAGTGCTGCATCAAACTCATTAATACTTAATTTATCAATTTTTGGCCTTATTGTGGTTGTAGTAGGATTGATTATTTCAAATGTTTTAGCAAAAAAAGAATCTGAAGGGTGGGGCGCTATGCAGTATCCGCAATTAGTATTAGGTATGCTAGCAATTTTCACTTATGTTGGGGTTGAGGTTTCTATTCAGAGTAATCTAGGTGAGTTATTAAAAATGCCTGATTTTGGATCTTTAAATGATAGTGAAATTGCACCATATATTTCAATGTATTGGGGTGGCCTTATGATTGGCAGATGGACGGGAGCTATTGCGGTATTTAGTCCTTCAGAAGGGCTAAAGAAATGGTTGTATATTATTGTTCCATATATTGCCTTTGGAGTAGTCTTATTTGTGAATTCAATATCTGGATTTGAAGTGCAACATCTTCTTGCATTTGGAGTATGTGTAGCAATTCAGATTGCAGGTTTCTTCTTAGGTAAAGATCATCCATCATTAACATTAAAGATTTTTGGTTTATTAGGAGCTGCTGCTATGACCTTAGGATTATTTACTACAGGAAGTATTGCTATATTTTCTTTTTTAAGTGGAGGTCTATTTTGTTCAATAATGTGGCCTTCAATATTTTCATTAAGCATAAAGGGTTTAGGCAAATACACATCTCAAGGCTCTTCATTTCTAGTTATGATGATTTTAGGTGGAGCAATAATACCTCCAATTCAGGGTAAGTTAGCAGATGTTATTGGAATACATGAATCGTATTTTATCTGTATTCTTTGTTTCTTATATCTAGTTTTCTTTGCGGAAAAGACAAAAAGAATATTTAATAAAGCTTAGAAATAGTACATTATGAAAAATAGGATATTTAAATTAACGGCCATAGGAATTGTACTTCTTGGTGTATTTTTTTTATTTCAAAATAAAGAATCTAATATTGATATTGCAAATTATTCATTTTCTTTAGATAATATTATTGAATCAAGAATTGATAGCTTAATAGAGACTCTTACCATTGAAGAAAAAGTTGGTCAAACCTGTCAGATAACGTTAGATGCTGTTTTAATAAAAGACGATAAAGGAATACTTCTTGAACCGCATCAAATTGATCAACAAAAACTAGAAGAAGCATTGCTTAAATACAATGTAGGCTCTATCTTAAATGTCTCAGATCATACTTTTACTTTAGAAAAATGGAGGAAAATTCTTACTAAAATTCAGAATACTGCTAAAACTAGTAATCATAGAATTCCTGTTATTTATGGTATTGACGCTATACATGGAGCAACTTATATTCAAAATAGCACTTTATTTCCTCAAGAAATTGGATTAGCAGCAACTTGGGACACTACTCATGCTCGAATAATGGGAGAGATAACGGCTTATGAAACGCGAGCATCTGGTGTTGCATGGAATTTCTCGCCTGTTTTGGATTTAGGAAGAACTCCAATTTGGTCAAGGTTTTTTGAAACATTAGGAGAAGATGTATATTTAGTAAAGACAATGGGTAAATCCATAATTAATGGATATCAAGGAAACGGAATGATTGATAAATATCATGTAGCTGCTTGTTTAAAACACTACGTAGGTTATAGCTACCCATCAAGCGGTAGAGACAGAACTCCTGCTCTTATCCCAGAAAGAACTATGAAAGAATATTATCTCCCTCCTTTTAAAGCAGCTGTTGACGCTGGAGCTTTAACTGTTATGATAAATAGCGGTGAGGTAAATGGAATTCCTGGTCATGCAAATAAATATTTACTTACAGATGTTCTAAAAGATAAATGGGGATTTTCTGGATTTACAGTCTCAGATTGGGAAGATTTTATCAATTTACATAAAGTAGCACAAACAGATTCCACATTAAAAGATGCTATTGCAACAGCTATTAATGCTGGTGTCGATATGAGTATGGTTCCTAATAATCCAGAATATAAGAACTATTGTAAATTATTAATTGAATTAGTAAAAGAGGGAAGAGTTAGTGAGGTCCGTTTGGATGATGCTGTAAGAAGGATTCTTAGAGTAAAGCACCATTTAGGATTATTTAATGACGTCAAAATTCCAATAGGTAATGACTATTCAAAATTTGGGTCAGAAGAACATAGAATTGCATCATATAATGCCGCATCAGAATCTATAACATTATTAAAAAACGAAAAAGACATACTACCATTAGCTACTAACAATTCAATTCTACTTATTGGTCCTACATCAAATAGTTTAAACTGTTTAAATGGAGCATGGACACATACATGGCAAGGTTTGAATGAAACTTATAACAACAAATACCCAACAATTAAAGATGTTATTGAAGAAAGATTCAGTAGAGTAAATTACTTTGAAGGATCAAAAATAATAATGAAAGATGGAGATGAGGATGATATTCAATCTTCAGATCTTCAAAATGCTGTACAGACAGCAAAGTCTTCAGATGTTGCAATTATCTGTTTAGGAGAACTTCCTTCCACTGAAAGACCAGGTGATATTTATACATTAGACTTGCCAAAAGAGCAGCAATTAATTGTTGAAGCATTAAGTAAAACAGGAATACCTATTATATTAGTTCTTATTGAAGGAAGGCCTAAGATTATCAGAGAGATTGAACCATTATCAGACGCTATAGTGCAGGCATATCTTCCGGGAGATCAAGGAGCTTCTGCTATTGTTGATATATTGTGTGGAGACATAAATCCATCTGGTAAATTGCCTTATACATATCCTAGATATAATGGGGTTATAATGCATTATGATCATAAACAATCAGAATTGATAAATGCAAATACTTGGCAGAACGATTTCTACAATCCTCAATGGGATTTTGGTTTTGGGTTGAGTTATACCACATTTGAATATTCTAATATGCAAATAAGTAATAAGACATTATCCTCAGAAAACAAATTATTAGTTTCAGTAGACGTAAAAAATACTGGAAAGATGAAAGGAAAAGAAGTAGTACAGTTATATGTTAGAGATCATTTTGCTAGCATTTCTCCTTCACTAAAAAAGTTAAAAAGATTTACAAAGATTGAATTAGAACCATCAGAAAAAAGAACTATTGAATTTACTATTGGTATTGATGATTTAAAATTTTATGGTAAGGAAAATAAATGGATAGTAGAGGAAGGAAAATTTAGTTTAATGATTAATAGTCTTTCCAAAGATTTTAATTTTAAAAGATAATGGACTCAGGAGGAATATATAAAGTAATTTTCTTAATGATATTTTTCATTATAGCTGTTCCTTTTCTATCTTTTTCTCAAAATGATTCTAGTATTACTAATTTTCAGAGTACACCAATTACCGTTAAAGATCCAATTTCTAATATTAGAATGGGAGGATATTTTAGATTTTTAGGATATGTTCGTAATTTTCAAGAGATGTATGATTTTGATGTTCCTAATTATTATTCTGGAATACATCCACAAGCTACAACAATTGGTATAGGTACTGGATATCGTGAGCCAATGCTGATGATCTCAATTTCTGGAAAAGCGAATAAGAATGTTAGCTTGGGAACGGATTTAATGTTAAATAGTCCTTTTAATGGTACGTTCGATAATAATAGCGTTGCAATGTACCTTGGAACAAATTTGTATTCGACAATAAATTCTGATGTTGGTAAATTTGGTGTTCATGCTGGTGGAATTAAGTGGTACAGACAAAGTAAATTAACGGTATGGGCAGAAGAGGGATATCTAAGGTATAGTCTATTTGAAAGAGCTCCTTATGATCCACTAAGCAAGGAAGTATCTGAAAGATATAGTAAATATTACGATAAAGGATCTATATCACAAGATGTTAGATTTGGGAATGTTGCTTTTCAAGGAGTTACACTTACGGGTTCCGAAATAGATGGGCCTAACTCATCAACATTTTCATTTCAATCAATTATAGGGAAAACACAAAATAATATAGGAGAAGTAGTTTCTTATGGTAAAGATGATTATTGTGCAGGATTAAGAATAAATAATGATTTAAGTAATGGTTCAAATTTTGCTCTCAACTATTTTACTTCTATTACATCAACAGATTCCGTTAAAAATAATTTCAGGCAATTTAGTGTTCAATCACTGGAATTTAATTTTAAAGTTAAAAAATTAAGATTCACAGGAGAAGGAGGAGTAGGAAGTTATGAAAGTCATATTACAGAGAAAGAATATGGAGAAGTATTGGTATTAAATTTAGATATACCAAAAGAATATTCAATAATTCCTTTCAAATTACAATATTCAATAATAGCACCAGAAGCAGTTAATGTAAATTCATCATTTAAGAATACTTCAGTAGTTGAGCTAGTTGAATCTACTGTAATTGAAGAAGGAGCTGAGGCTACTATTATGACGTCTTTTGGAGGACCTATTACTAATCTAGGGTATCTTGCAAATAACAGAAAGGGAGTGAGTCTTAATACAGAATTTAATATTGGAGATTTAGTTGTTTCAACTGGGTTTGGTTTTTATTCTGAATTGGAGAGAATAAATTCTAATTTTTCATATAGTCATATTACTAATGGCTTGATGTTATCAAGAATTTCATATTTTAATTCAGGATATGGTCCGTACAAACAGTTTAACTCATACTATAGAGGTGTTTTTGAGAATGTCACTATTTCTGATAGTATTTATGTAAATGACAGTACACTCATTTCATCTGGATATATAGACATAAATGGATTACCTCTTTTTGATAAATTCTATTGTTCATCAGATTTACATTTAAAATATAAAACAAGAGTTTTTGGAAAGAATTTATATTTATTTTCTCTTACCAATTACAATACAGCTCAGGATTTCTTCAGCATTCTACCAGTTACAAATTCATCAGCATTTATTAGGCAATTTAATCAGCAATTTGATTTATGTTATGAGTTAAATAAGACAACAACATTTGTTTTTAAATATGGATTGGAAAGAGTTTTAGGAAATGAATTTACAGATATTGATGATACTGATCCGTATCCTACCGACAATACATGGGGAGTTACTGAAGAATATATTCCCTCTTTCAATCCAAGAGATCAATTTGGTAATGTTGTGGGTTTTGGATTTGATATAAAATTAAATGATGGGGCTTATTTGTTTTTAAGGCATTCAGCTTTCCATTATTATGATAATAATTTTTCGGCAACCAATATTAAGGGTAGTGAATCTACCCTAGAACTTAAAATTAATTTCTGATGAAAAAAAAATATTTATACTATTTATTATTATTTGTGTTATTTCCAATACTTGCACAATCACAAGTTAAATCAAAACTATGGTATGATGGTAATGCTAGGGTTATGTATAATAGAGATGCACTAGAAGGTACTCTAAAAGAAACAGATACTGTATCAACAAGAAGTAATGGAGGAGGCTCTACCATGCTAGATTTGGGATTTCATTTTACTCCAATTGATGATATTGAAATATTTTCTGAGATAAGATTAAAAAATGATTTTGGTGGAATGTGGGGGAATAAGAATTTTGTAGAATTAAGAAGATTGTCTGCAAAAGGAGTTGTCAATAATAAAATTGCATTTAGTGTCGGAGATATATATTTGAAACAGACTAAGTTTACTTTGTATAATTATGATCAGGAATTATCAAAATACGAACCTTCAGTTTTTAAATTTTATAGAGATTTTGTAAATTACGAGAATTATTATCAGTCAAATTATTGGAGATTGCAAGGACTCCAAACTAATTTTTCCTATAATATGTATAATCTTATTGAGCAGCTAGATTTTGATGGTTTTGCTACACGAGTTAGGGGTCAAGAGTGGTTAGGAAAACCAGAATTATTAATGCTTGGTGGATCTGCAGTTGTTAGCTTAAGTAATAAGGTTAATTTAGGATCTCATTATATAAATGCGTTTGAAGTTTTATCTTCTAGTAACGGAACAGTTGCCTACTATAATCCGGTTCTTAATACTCAACTTTCCTATTCTGGTTCATTAAAGGATGTTCCATATAAAGTTTTATTAGAAGGAGGATTTTCCAAAAGAGGTTGGACTGGAGATTCATTAGCCCCTCAGATAAAAGGTAACTTTATGGAAGCGTCAATACATTCAAAAGGAAAAAAAGGAGAGATTAATCTTGGATTCAGATATGTTGATACTGATTTTAGAAGCATAGGATCACAAACTAGAAGAATTAATTATAATAACACTACAACTACTTACCCTTATTATTCAAATGATTATACTCAAAGGAAAGTTAGTTTAATAGATATTATGTCTGATCCAAATATTTATAATCAGAATTTATCAACTTCATTAATGAATTATAATCCCATGTATAGTTCAGTTTCTCCTTATGGTAATGCTACTCCAAACAGAATAGGTTTGACAGCTGAGATTGATAATTTGGATTTAACAGACTTTTTAAGTGCTAAAGTTCAAACACAATATTTTTCAGAAATTATTGGTCAAGGAACAACACATAAAAGAAGTTTTAATAGATATGCTTTACATTCTTCACTTTCTTTAGATAAATTGTTATCTCTTAATAAGAGTCTTGCACTTGAGGGTAGTATAAATCTTGAAACGGTAACTAGAGGTGGTGAAGATTTTGAAAAGATTGATTTTAACAGCATATTATATAGCGGATCAATTTCGTATGAGTTGATTAAGAATTTTAAAATAATCGCTGGAGCTAAAGTATTTTATGCTGAGGGGAATGAGTTTATAGCCGAAAGAGATAAGTATGATCAGATTAATGATTATTCAAATAATATTTATGATAGTAAAGAGACTATATTAATAGCTGGATTGCAACATCATTTTACGGATGATATTTATTTTACAATGCAATACAATCAATTTAATGTTTTGGACAAAACAAATACCTATGATGAATTTTCACTGGGTAGATTAATCTTTATGTTTAATATGAATTTATAATATTATGAAAAATTTAAAATTTCTTTTACTGATTTTACCTTTCTTTTTTGCATCTTGTGAGAAAGAAAAAATAGAAGGTCCTAGCTTAAATGATTTGTATGGAGAATTAAATATACTTGAATCTTTAAGTATAGTAGGAGACAGTGCTGACTTTAGTATTGGGGAAAGTATTTATTTTACCGCATCTTTTTCAAAGCAAGTAGATTGGACAATCAGAATAAAAGGAATAAATTCAGGTTCTGTTAAAATTATTTCAGGAAAATCAAATGAAATTAATCAATCTAATTCTACATGGAATGGTAGCTCTACACTTCTTCCATTTTTTATAGCTGAGGATTGTGATTTAGAACTCACATTTGAGATGCATGATGATACTATTTATAATCAAGTCAATGTTCAATCAGCTAAGATTTATAACAATGAAAATACAGTATTAATTACTGACTTTGAGAATGGTTTTAATCCTAACTTTACTGGTTTTTTCCAGGCAGGCTGCACGAAATCTTTAGTTACTAACGGGGCAGGAGAAGGTAATAAGTACTTAGCGCAATACGGGACATGTGATTGGGATTGGTTAATAGGTTATGTTGATTACTTCTCTGATTATTGGTATGATCAAGAGGATCTTGTAAATGATCCAACTAAGCTTTATTTTAATATTATGATTAATGGAGCTAGTACTATTTCAGATGTCTCCGATTTACCTAATTCATTATTTAAGTTAGAGTTTTATGAAGATGAGAATGGAGATGATTATCATGATGCAAGTTCTGAAGATAGATATGATTATGAATTTGATGTAGATTGGACTGGCTGGAGAATGGTATCAATTTGTTATAATGACTTAATTCCACCATCAAGTAATGCGGGTGATGGAATAAAGCACCCAGATAAGATATTTAAAGTAAGAACACTTCTTTTAGCAAACCCTGAATCTGGTTTTGCAAAAGCAGATGTAGATTTTTTAATTTGGAGTTTTAACGCACCTATTCTAGATTAATAAATGTATAAGTATTTAATAATAGTATTGTTTTTATTTTCATGTAGTAATATGAAAGAGATATCGTTATATGAATATGAGAAAGAATCAACAGAAGGAATAAAAGGATTTACATCTATTGAAATATTTAGTAAAGGAGGAACAGATGAGGTATGGGGACACAAAAATGAACTCTGCAATCCATTTAGCTTTTCATCTTTAGATGCTTCAATGAATTATAATGGAAATACAATAGATGAATTACAAGTAGATACGAAAGATGAGAATGAAGATGCAACTTTTTCTTTAAAAATTAAAGAAGTGTTGATTTCAGATAAGAAGATCACTAAAAAGAATTCACTTCATATTAAAACAGATATGGATCCACATTGTGAATGGATTGGTATGGGAATTGGATGGGATGGATGGCAAGGAAAAGATATAAGTACTATTGTAGATAATGCTGCAATTGAATTTATGGCTAGAGTTGATGGAGATCCAATTTACAATATTCCAATTGTATTTATTTTAGAAGATTATTCTGCTAATCAGTGCTTTGCTACAGCAGGTTATTTAGGGATTGAAGGGGGTGAGGTTACAAAAAAATGGACAAAAGTAATTGTTCCTCTATCTACTTTCTCTTATGAAACTAACAATATTGATTTAACAAATATTAAGCAATTACTATTACAGTGTTACGATAAGGTTGATATTTATATTGATAACATGAAGATTATTCCTCATGAGCATAATTATAAAAAGATATCATCTTCTCTTTCAGTAAAAGAAACGGCACTTCCAATAAATATATTCTCAGAAGAATTAAATTCAGCATGGGGAATAAGCAATGATTATTGTGGAAATATAAAGCTTAGTTCGGATGTAAATTATTCTGCAGGAAAATTTATTGATATCGATATTGACAAGAATAAATGTAATTGGAAAGAATTTGGCATTAGCTGGAATGACTGGTTGTATACAGATTTAAGTAGTAGTATATATGGAGTATATCTTGAGTTTGATGTTAAGTTAGATGTATACCAAGATACTAAAATCTCAATTACTGATTATGATGGTAAGAAAATGGATATTGATTTAGCAAAATACATTAACAAAACAAATAATGATAAATGGCAGAAGATTCGTATTCCAATGAAGCATTTTCCTATTAGAGGGTCAGCCATTGATTTAAAAAGAATTAAAAATATAATTTTTGCTTTTGAAGATAAAGCAAAACTAAAAATAGACAATATTAAATTAACTAATTAAAACTATAACTTATGAAAACTAAAATTTTTACATTATTAATTTTAACACTTCCACTTTTATGTTCATCACAAATTCTTTGGGATGATTTCGAACAAACACGTATTGGTTATTATGAGTTTGTGCATGGTGGTATGACAACACGCTATTCAAATCCTGACCTAGCAAGTTCAGTAAATAGTTCTGAACTTTGTGCTCAATATGTGAGGAATCCAGGGGAATTATGGGATGTTTTGGTGATTGTAGCTAATGGATCAATGAATGATGTGAGCGATTATGTAAATGGAATCAAAAACATGAGTGTTGATGTTTTTAGTCCTGCGCCAGGAATCCCTGTACAAATCACTTTAGAAGATTCAAGTCTTGCTGGACCAACAAACTATCCTACTGGTAGGCATAGTATCTATTTAGGAGCAACAACTCTTACAAATGAGTGGGAAACAATAGACTTAACGTTTGATTCAAAACCTGATCCTAGCATGTCTGATGTGGGTTTAACTTCAGTTATTTTGTTGTTTAATGGTAATACAAATACAGATGACACTTATTATTTTGACAATCTATATGGTCCTGAATTTAACAATCAATGTGACGGCCTTGTACTTAATCCATCAGTTAACTTTGCTGATTGGGATTGTAATTGGAATTTAGGAATATGCCCTTCAGCTACTCCCTGCTCTTCTTATGATTATGTAAGTGGTTGGCTGAATCAAAGTTATAATCCTGATAATTCAACTATTAATAATAGTAAGTATAGCGGATCTTATACAAGAAATCCTGATGCAAACGGAGAAGACGTATTGATTTCGTATTTTAATAATGGAGTTTTGAATGTTAATTCTAATCTAGCTTATTTTAATTTTAAAATTTATGGACCTCCAAGACCAATATACATGTCTTTTCAGGATGCTAATAATAATGAAATTTATGCTTTTAATTCTGTATTATCATCTAATAACCAATGGCAACAATTTTCAGTTGACTTAAGTAGTGTTGCGTCACAGTCCATAACAAGATTTGTAATGTTTATAGATCAAGGAGTGGTTAATTGGGATACCTATTTTTTAGATGACTTTAATTTATCTTCAACGCCTTTGCTTATTAATGAAATAAATGAATCAAACTTAATAAGTGTATTTCCACAACCTGCAAAAAACAAGTTAAACATTAAAGTTAATTTGAATAACAATGAAGATTATACATTAGAACTTTATAATAGTCAAGGTAAAATATTATTATCAACTGTTTTAAATAAAAATACTGAAAAGATTAACTTAGATGTATCTCAATTTAAATCAGGTATTTATTTCATTAAGGTTCAGTCAAA
>Ga0308017_1000534_pt1 | contig 11667 bp, 15 predicted proteins | sample Neamet280_FD_203145 | JGI IMG/M metagenome (GOLD analysis project Ga0308017, IMG submission 203145) | Marine microbial communities from water near the shore, Antarctic Ocean - #280 | ecosystem: Environmental > Aquatic > Marine > Unclassified | place: Southern Ocean | collected 2014-10-01
ACACACAAAAAGCAACCTTGGTTTCACCCACCAAACATTTTCAAACCATATATGATCTGGAAATAAAATAAATAAAAAAATAAAATGCAATTATGCTCTCATTTTGCCCAAATTTTACTCTTTTTTTACTCTTTTTTTTAAACTTTGATAAAACTTTACTAAAGTTTAAAATTTGTGCTATTCAAATACTTATATTTTTCAAAAAATTGATTTAAATTAAAGCATTCTATTGATAGATAATAACACACTAAGAACTATGAATACTCAAAAAGAACAAGACCACATCACTAAGATCAATGAACTGGTGATGAAAATACAAAAAGCAAATGATGCCCATGCTTGGGATCTTAACTGCAAATTAAATGATAAAACAATGGAACTGGAAGGTTTAGAGGTGCAGTGGGATGAAAAAAATGTAGAATTACAAGATGAAAATGATACATTATTGGAACAACTATCCATAAAAGAAGATGAATATGAAGCATTAAAAAAAGAAAATGAAACATACGAAAAAAGAAGAGAAAAAAGATTAAACGAAACCGAAATATTAGTTGAAGACTTACAAGAAGAAAACAAAAAATTAAAAGAAGAAAATGAAGCATTTAGATTGCAAGATAAATATTTACAACAAAGAATAGAGTTGACTTGGTTAGAGGAATTGAAAAAACCATCTCCATTGGATAGTGAAAGAAATGGAAAAAATAAATTTGCCAAACCTATTAATACACCCCATGCTTTCTGCGAGTTAAATGTTCACTATCAAGCATTAAAAAAGGATAATGATACATTACGAGAAGTGTATAAAAAAGTCAAACATATTTACATGACTTGCGACGATCTTGATGCATTGGGAAAATATTTAATGAAGTGAATAAAAAATACTTGTATATAATATATGAATGAAAATATTGCTTGGACGAAAAACTTAGAATTATATTTAAAAGAGGTTGGTGAACATTCATTATGTCTTGGAATGTTACATAAAAAATGTGAAAGTAAATATAGCAGTAAAGCATTATGTATTGATCTACCTGTAATTGTTATATCCACATTATGTGGTAGTTTAACTTTATCCGCAAAGAGCATGTTTGGTGTTGCGAATGAAGATAGTGCTTTAAAAATAGTTGGTGCTTTTTCACTATTTAGTGGAATTTTAGGAACAATACAGGCATATTTCTCCTACTCCAGACGAGCAGAAAATCATAGAAATTCTTACTTAGAATATAGCAAGTTATATCGCTTTGTTAAAGTTGAGTTAGGATTACCAAGAGTAAGTAGAATAAGACCAAAAGATTTATTAAAATTAATTAACGACCAATTTGAAAGGTTAAATGAATTATCACCTCTTATTCCAGAAAGTGTTATTGGATTATTTCAAAAGAAATATAAAAAATCTACTATTGATAGACCACCAGAATTAAATGGTTTAGATGAGATTAATATATACCAACCAAGTGATAGTGATAGTGCAACATCTGCAGTTGAAAGTTTGCCCAGAGAAAATATTATTTTACAAGTTGCGGAAGATGTTAATTTTTAATAAAAAAAGTTTCTATAAACTTAATTGGTTTATCATATCTATCAATTATAAATTGTGAAAAATTTGTTGGATCTAATGTTGTATCCCATTCCTTTTCCCAAGAAGTAACTATACTTTGATCTAATAAATGAAATGGGTATTTTAATTTTCTCCAAAGTTCGTTGATTTTTTGCTTCGTTTCTTCTTCGTTCATAATATTATATATATAGAATATATAATGTTAATACCTTTGGAAATTTATTATAAAATTTTAAATTATGGAGCAATTGAACCTTCACATCTTGTTGCATATAAAACTGCAAAAATAAAACCTATATTTTCATGTGAACTTAATTGTAAAATATCTGGAACAATTAAGTTAAATGAAAATATAGAATTATTTGATATATTTGATACACATGATATAAATCAAATGACGGATCTTGATGCAGAATATTATATGTTTTTACTTAATTTACCAACTCCCACCACCAGCACCAATATCCATTGAACTATCCATTGTTGGTGTAATAGACATAGAACGAGGTATAGATGCTGTTGATGGTAGTTTTGTTTTTTTAAAATTAACTGCTGGGTGATTACCCAAAATATCCTGTGATGCCCAATCAACAACACCTTTACCTGCTTGGTATGCGGCACCAGCGTCTAATCCTAATCCAACAGCACCAAATAACCAACCCAACGGAGCAAATGGCGTAGCATCTAATATTGCCCCCGCAGTTTCTAAACCTGATCCTACACCGGTTTCTACTGCATCTTCACCACCTGCAGTCGCAACATCTTTAAGACCACTTTTTAAAAGATTATCACCATCTCCTGTTGCATTAACCAAACTTGGACGATTTAATCCTTGATAATATGGAGCCAAATCACTTCCATCATCAAGGTCTTGTGCATCCTGTTCTGCACTACCAGCCGCATTTCTTGTTCCAACACTATTGCCTCCGTTTCCTCCTCCTAAAGCATCAGGTTGTAATGCTGGATCTTTACCAAAATCCATAGGATCACTAATGGTTTTTGCTGGCGGGCCACCTTGTCCTTTGAATTCACCAAAATCCATTCCTTCAAATGGATCTTCTTCTTCTGTTGGTGGTTGTTTGACTTCTCCTCTATTTTCCATTTCAATATCTCTTGGTTGAGATTTAGGTTGAATTTTAGCAAATCTACCTTTTAAATCTTCCACACTTTCTACAGATGGTTTATCCTCTGGTGTTGATAGTGGGCGAACAGGATTTTTTACACTTCTTATCGCATCATCTAATTCTCCTGGCGATGTATTCACAGGTTCACCAGTGCTTCTAATACCTGGTTTTGGAATGGCGTCTTCCTCGTCAACATCTGGTAAAACGCTTTTTGCTTGATCGCGACCAAATGGATCTGCATCATCTCCCATGTCGTCGCCACTTACTCTTGGTTTTCTCATCTCTTCCGCATCATCATCTACTCCAAAACGAGATTTTCCTTTTAATGTGCTTACTTTATCCTTTACTAATCCTGATACACCAGACTTTGCATCTCCAAGTCCACTTCTTAAATTATTTAATCTTTGAGTTGCTTCCTCTGTCGTTCCACCAAATTTTCCTTTAATAAAATCACTAAATTTACCTCCCAGAGATCCTTCTGTTTTAGCACCCACTTCATCAGCACTTTGACCAATACCAAGTTTACTTTTAATAGCACTCCTGAATCTATCACCTAAATCTTTATCAACATCATTAAACGATCTCTTAGTTAATCCTCCAAATTTACTATTCAATATTCCCTTAGTAACATATTTTTCATATATTTTTTTACCACCTTGTAATCCAAATTCATCTGCAACACCTTTGATTGCATCCATATCTACTTTGTTATATGCTTGAGATGTAGCGGCCGCGAGACCAGTTTTATTTGCTTGTCTGGTCATATCAACATCACTTCTCCAATTAGCAAGATTTTGATTAATTTCACCAGCACCATCAGAGTATCCACTTAATGCTCGTTCATAATTTTGTCTAAATTCACCCATTTATAATATAGTAAAAGACAATATTATAAATCTAATTAAAACTATCATCAAATTCAACTCCGTCTGTTCCCATCATTTCGTTTATTCTTTCTCTTGTTTTCTTTGGTATGTATTTTTTCCATTTAATTTCACATGTAAAAGTTTGATATAATTTTGCTGGATTTTTTCTAATGTCTAAATGTAAAAATGAATATTTTTTATCCGCAAATCTATAATAACAAGGTTCTAAAGCATTTTTATATTGAGATCCCCATTCTTCATTTATATTATCCCATTCTTTATGATTGACGATACCATTAAATAATAAAATATTAGTCGCACAATTTCTTCCTACTGGAGAGATTGATTTCATGTGTTGAACAGACATTATAATTGAGCAGTTGTAGTGACGATGTCTTGAAATGAACTTATTTAATAAAGAATTTCTTGCAATCATACCTACAGCATCGTCTATAACAATTAATATTTTGGGCATTTCTTTTATTGGGAACATTCTTTGACTTTCCATTATATCTTTTAAATATTGATCTTTAAAGTCATCATAACATTCACAAAAGGATTGAAGATGTCTTATCGTATTATCTACTCTCACTGATGGTGAGAAAACAAAGATTTTGGAAAATGCTGATTGCTTTCCACCCCAAAAGTGTTTGGAAGCAATCATATTGACCAAACATGTCGTTTTCCCGGCAGAAGTGGATCCAAGAAGCAGTGTTACGCTCCCTGCATTGCGTTTAATAGATGGTAAATGTGGGTGATATACTGGTTCTTTTTTTGTATCTAAAGGTCTTATTGGTAGTATCTCTAAATTATTACCAGTTGTTTCTTCTTCATCACATTTGGAATTAGATCTTGTTCTTTTATTCATATATAATAATTATAAAGATTATATAAAAGTTTAAAAATGCGAAAAGTCTACTTTTCTATTCTTATTTTTACCATATAAATGAGATAATGGATAATTATCAGGAAATTCTTGAGGAGGAGGGATAGGTATTGGTTTTGATTTGACTTGAGTTTGAGCATATTCTCTTTTTAATCCTTCATATCTCATCATATACCCAGCAAATTTTTCAAAATTCATTCCTGTATTTTGTGGAGTTGGTGCAACTTGTCTTTTTGGGTTATATGCTTTTTGTTGATCTTCTTGTCTTTCTTTCTTTGCATGACTTTCTAATCTCATCCTTTCTTTTATATTTGATTGTTCATCTTTCTTTGATTTTTCTCGTCTATATCTTTCTCTTGCCTTTACTCTATTTCTTTCTGTTGTCGCTTCTCGTCTTACTCTTTTTTCCTCATCTTTTACTGCTTTCGCTTCTGCTTTTAATAATCTTTTTGCTTCTGCTTTCTTCTGTCTTGTTATTGCTCCTTTTTTTCTTGCTTCTACTAAATGAGAATACTTATCTTTCTTTGGTGCTACTTGTATTTTAATATTTTGGTTTTGTTTCTTATTAGTAAATATATCATTATGCCCCAATTCTGGTTCTTGATCTATGATAACTTCATCACCATCTATTGATTGTTCTCGTTCAATTATCTCTTCAATATTAGGATTAATTTCTGGGAATAACCTTAAATCACTCATCTTATAAAATAGTAAAAGATTAAAAAAAACATATAATTTTTTTAATTTTTTAAAGATTTATACAGATTTGCCTAAATTTTGATTGAATTTATGATACTCTTCCATATCTTTATATTTCTCTACTTTTGTTAGGAAACTACAGGGTATATATAAGTGATTTTTATATTCATTTACTCCTCTTTTATTTGTTCCACCCATATCAATTATACAATGTTTCTCTAATCCTTTCCAACAACGACGAGCATCATAGAAATAAAGTTCTCTTTCGTTTCCTGCTTTACCTCTAAATAGAAAGAAAAAGTAGACATCTGCACCTTGATCTAAATATTTTCTTGCTTTTTTTATTTTACTTTCACCTATCATGGTTGTTCTATAATTATGAATTGATATATTTCTTCCTTTCATTTCTATATATACTCTGTTCTTACCTTCTTCTTTTGCACTTACATAATCTATTACTTTCCAACCTGTTGTTGTTAATTCCCAATCGCGATCTATGTATCCATTTTCCAACCATTTTTCAAACCATTTTTCTGCACTATCACCATCTCGTCTTTGTTTTATGTAAATTTTATTTTTCCTATCAGGTTTGTTATTTAGTTTCATTATATACATTATGTTAGATAATAATATATATAAAAATTAACGCATACTTGATTTTCCAAAAAACCAAGAATTAACATTAGAGTTTTTATCTATAATGTTTTCCTCATCTACTATTTCCTTTATCCGTTTTAATCGTTTATTTTTTAATCTAATATTTCTTTGGAAATCATAAATATTATCATAAGGTTCTTTATCTTCATCAACTTCTCCTTTTATTCTTGCTAAATTATTAAATCTGTTTTGAGGTAAAGGCGACATGCTATTAGGATTAATTGTCGCCGTTTCCTCATTATCTCCTAAAGAACCACCATACCAACTCCATAACCATTTTAACATATACATAAACCTTTTATTAAAAGGTTTTTCCAAAATCTTTACATAACCTTTACATTTTAATTGTTGTCGCACCCATAGAAGGGGTTAAACCAAATTTATTAATTGGTTGAGTTGAAATACCTCTATCCGCCGCTGGTTTTTGTCTAAACATGACTACAACATCACTTTTCCCATTTAAAAATCTTGCTGGTGCATTTGCGTCATCAGAAATATATACTCTTAGTTCATTTAAGGTCATTTCTCCTGCATTATTAAGATCAATCCAATTCTTTTCTGGTTGATAAGTTTCAAATACTCTTGTTGTTCCAGTTGATAAATTCGCCTTTGCGTTATGAACTACAGCGATGGTTGCTGTTTTAGTGCTGGTCATACCATTTCTCCCATTAATAGGTAAATTCGTTAATTGAATGTGAACAGATTGAACTTGATCTGTTTCACCTACCTTTGATGTTGGGGGAAATATTAAATCTGTAAAATTATTTGGAACTAAAGAATTTGCGATAACCTCACCATCATCACCTGGTTTTATCAAACCAATTAAAACACCCGTATCTATTGATGGTTCAACATCTTTGGGTATCCAAGTTGCCTGCACATCTAAAACTTGTTCTGGTTGAGGATACCATTTTTGATAATGTCCTACAGATGCATTCTCTGTTAATGCTCCACAAATACAAGTTACAATAGCATCAACATAACCTTTTGTCGCAACAACGAATGGTGGTGTTGGAATACTAAATGTATCTAATTCTACCATTGCAGGAAAAATATTATCAAGGTTATATGTTTTTAAATGATAAGCGTTTGGATATGCTGTTGGGTTTTGGGCAAAATTAATTCCATCAATACCTTTTAACATAACATCGTAACTTGGATAAGGTGCTACAGGTGTATCAGAATAACATTTAATAACATCAAAATTACCTCTAAAATCCACCTCATTTCTTCTATCAATATATGCACACATGCCCAAATCACCAAAATATTCTGGAACATACATATCAAAATCTGCTCTTGCTACAAGACCATTACTAAAACACCCTCCTGTTTGACTATCGTAAAGAATAGTATATGTTGATGCATAAGCAGTTCCTCCAGCATAATTTGATCCTGCAACTGCTGTTCCTTCCCATCTTCCTGTTCTTTCTTCAAATCCAGTTCCCGCCCATATTTGGAATGTATATGGTGTAGTCCATTGAATTCCAAATGTTATTTTACCTAATTCTGTATTTGCTAAAGTTGCATTATAAGGTTGACTTGCTTCTGCTCCAACATTTTGAGGTTGATTTAAAGCAGTTGCTAACCAAGTCGCAATTTCAAATTTTTCTACTATTAATAATCCTGTCTCTTTTGATATAGCACCAATAGCACTACCTCCCGCATTTTCCTCAACATTACCCCAAGCACCAACATCAATTGGAACACCAGGTTGATTTGTTACCCCGGAATTAGTCATGACTTCTACAACAATTTCTTGAGCATCTGTAATTCTAACATTTACAACATTAGGAGCAAGAACAGAAGGAGATCCCCCAAATCCTCCATTGATAGAACAATTACCATCAAAACCACCTGATCCTTGAGCATCCGCTATTTTACAGCATTGTAATGAATTTAATCCAAATACATAAGGGAATGCTTCACTTGTAGCAACAGCACCTGGTGCTGATCCTCTGTTTGTTCCTCTAATTTGTAAAGCACCACCCAGTTCATCTCCATTTGAATTTATCTCAAAAACTGCTCTTTTAATACCTGTTGAGGATCTTGCTATTGAGAATGCATTATTTCCAAAATTAGTTAACGCTCCCGCGGCTTGTCCTCCCGCACCAAGAGTTATTCTTGACCAACCACAATTCCATAAATTTAATCCTGGTGCTCCTGGTAAAGGAAGAGAACTCAATACTATATTATTACCATTAGGATTAACTGGTGGATTAGATACACTAATTCCTACTTGATTTAAACCTGACCATGCGGCGCCAAGAACATTACCATTATTCGCCCATACATCTTGTATGGTGGGTTGTAATCTTTGATTTAATGTAATTGCTAATTTATCTGTTAAAGAAGTATAAGTTCCAATATATCCTCCACTTTGACCATCATACATAAAATCTGTTTTTCCAATATATTCGTTTCCTATAATTCTATTTGCAACATCACTCCAAGTTTCTGCTAATCCATTTGGTGAAGTTAAAAATAAAGGCATGGGAATATTTAATTGTTGATTACCAATTTGAAACCATAGATTATCTGCGTCTGTTAGAATGATCGTTTTTTCTCTTTGCATCGTTGATGATATATATGCTACTTGACTATCTGGTGGTAATATAAGTGGCGTATCAAAGTTATTTGACCAAGCATAAGGTTTCATGTGATCATCACTATTCGCAGTTCCGTTATTAGTTGAATTCTTAAGAAAAACTAAACTCATTTTATAATATTTGGATATATTATAATTATGTTTAAAAGAATTAAACAAGACAAAAAGATTAAAACTTTTAAAAAAGTTAATGCTAAATCTCTAAATCTTGGTGTATCTAATTTAGATGGTAATTCAATAGTAGAAAGTGATTATTCTGCTGTCTTACATAATATTCCAATCCAAAAACCAAGAATACCCAAATTTGATAATGTATTTGGTGCAAAACCACTTCCTAAGGTTAAGGCAAAGAAAAGAAAAGTTTATAGATCTGGAGAAGTTTTCACTATGTAATAAATGATAAAGTTTAAAAGATTTAAACATTATTTTCTTTAGTAATATATATAAAATGAGTGAATCAGAAATTACAGAACCAACTTTAATTAAAAAACCAAAAAAATCCATTGACGATATGAGTTTTGATGAATTAAAAGCGTATACTAAAACAATCCAAGAGAATAAGAAGAAATATATCCGTAAATATCAACAAACAGACAAAGGAAAAGCAACTACAAGAATTGCATCACAAAAGTATTACAAAAAGAAAAGAGAAGAAATTTTAGCAAAAAAAAGGGAATATTATTTAAAAAAAAAACAGGAATATAAATAATATATATTATTCTCTCCAAATAATATATATATGAACTTACTTCATGGTAATTGTTTAGAAGTTATGAAAGATATTAGTGATAATAGTGTTGATATTATTATTGCAGATCTTCCATATGGAAGATTTAAACATTTAGATTGGGATAAAGGTATAAAATTAGATCAACTTTGGAAAGAAATATGGCGAGTTTGTAAGATAAAAACCCCAATATTTTTATTTGGAGATATGAAATTTGGTGTTGAATTAATTAATAGTTGCCCCAAGCATTTTAAGTATGAAATTGTTTGGAACAAAAATAAAACAACAACACCATTATTAAGCAGGAAAAGGTTCGGTAAATCAACAGAATATATATTTATATTTTATAAAAAACAACCTGTATATAATTATCAAAAATATCATAAAGTATGCGAAAAAAGAAATGAGAAAAATAAAAAAGTTGATAATTCAATTATAAACCATTACGCTCATTCAAAACATTTTGTTTATGAACCAAGATTGCCGTTAAATTTTATTACTCATCGCGAGGTAAGAAACAAAAAATTAATTCCAAATATTACAGAAAAACCTCAATTCATTTTAGAACACTTATTAAAATACTTTAGCAACGAAGGAGATGTTTGTCTGGATATGACTATGGGTTCTGGATCTTGTGGTGTTGCATGTAAAACATTAAATAGGAAATTTATTGGAATAGAATTAAATAAAGATCATTTTGATATTGCGAAAGAGAGATTAAATTAAATTTATTATATATTTTTCTCTCCAAATAATATATAATAATGCCTATGGGAATTGATTATGGAGATGGAACTAAAACTAAAGCAACACCAAGACGAAAAAGAAAAATTACAAAAAAATCAACAAAGAAAATGGTTACTGCAGAATTAGGTGGAGAGAAAATAAGATTTAAAAAAGGTGGATTGCGAGATCAACTTGGTGTTAAAAAAGATTATAAATTTACTAAACGCAAACTTGCAAGTATGATGAAAATAGAAGATGGAAAAACATTTACATTCATGGGTAAGAAAAGAAAGATGACCAAACTTCTCAAAAAAAGAGTTGTTTTAGGACATAACTTAATGTAAAATCTTACCGCAAGATAATGTAAATGACTTTTGCAAATACAATATTCGTTATTAAATTAGTATACTGGTTTTATTGCGGTGCTATTCTGTTTATTATATAATATGTTTCCTTATATATATTGTATAAAAATAACATAGAGAATATCCTTTATAATATATTATATTATGACGACAAACACCAAACAGATCTCAAAAATTATTAATTACACTAAACATTACGACACTTCATTATGGGGTCTTGATTGTTTATATTGTAAAAAACATAATCCAGAACAACCAATAGATACTTGGTATGATTGCGATGAATGTTGTAAAGAATTTAATGATAAACCAAAAGAGTATATTTTAAAGCAAAGATTTAAAATGAAATTAATTAGAAATGTTTTAGTAGTTGCATCACCAATTACACCTAAAAATATTATTCTTGATAAAGAAACTGGAAAAAGTTATGAAATGTATCCTCCAGATCCTGAAAATGGATTTTTCAATGGAACAGCAGTAGAAGTAGACGAAGTAGACATTGTTGATGAGAAAGAAGAAATCAAACCTTTCTTTTATATTAAAGGTATTCATGATTTAAATAAATTTATGAAAGATGGAAGAAAATATTTAGAAAGAAATATAGGTATTAAATTTGATACGGATTTTTGTAAATCTGTTCAAAAGAAATTTTACGAAGATAAAGATGTTGGTATGGAAGATTTGGTATTTAAAATAGATTTTAGTAAAGCAAAACCAACAACAAAAACAGGTGCTTTATTTTTATATATTCTCATTTCTGGTCAATATACTTTAGATCAATTAATTGGAAAAGCGATAACTAATACTTTAGAAGAAATAAATGACTAAGTTAAAAAAAAGATAATTTCAACTTAACAAATTTATATTATATATTTGTATAATATAAAATGACGGATTTTAATGCTTCGCCCTTTGAAAATACTATTACTTCAAAATCTACTTTAGTTCCAAGTGATCATCAATTAGACTACAATGCTGGTGATACAATTCGCTTTGATATATTACCATCTATTGGAGGTTTTATTGATCCAAGACAAACATGCCTTAAAATGAATGTGAAAGTTACAGGTTCTTCTATCTATCGTTTTAACGAGAAGATTGGATTACAAAGTGTGATTAATAATTTGAGGATCTATGACGGAACTCAATCGCATTTGTTGGAAAACGAACAATCATACGGAGAGCGTCTTGTAAAGGAATATCATTATACTTCTAATGATAGTATTGTTAATAAACGCGATTTGCTTGAAGGTGTTGAAAGTGGATGGGAAGGTGGTTTCTTGCCTCTTGTTACTCAATCAGGTTCTCGTAACGATTATTCTGTAACTATGCATCGTTCTCAATTGGGTGATGGTTATTCATCAACTCAAGCAGTTGCATCCGCTCCAGAAGTGGAAACAATTGGTGGAGTTGTTACACAATTAGCAAATCCAAATACTATTGAGGTATGT
>Ga0308017_1000535_pt1 | contig 11656 bp, 7 predicted proteins | sample Neamet280_FD_203145 | JGI IMG/M metagenome (GOLD analysis project Ga0308017, IMG submission 203145) | Marine microbial communities from water near the shore, Antarctic Ocean - #280 | ecosystem: Environmental > Aquatic > Marine > Unclassified | place: Southern Ocean | collected 2014-10-01
TTTGAGGAACAGGGGTTCGGAAAGAGCGTGGGGTCGTTTTTTTGAAAGAATGGACCGCTCACCCCTACTGAGTTGAGAAAAATGGGGTCATTTTTAATTCCCAGGCCTGGAGTCACCGATGAGATGTTGGGGATCACATCAATTGAATCAAGACGGTAGACGCAAATACTCGATGACCCATTCAGGAATCCATGGGTCACGCCAAGCACCCAAATCCTGCCCTGATCATCCACTTTCAGGTCTCTCGGCTCATCTGCGAAATTTGTTCCTAAAATGCCAGAACTGATATAGCCACCATAGGTGCCAAGCCAGGTGAGAAACATGTCGGATTCAGTACCTGTTTCAAAATCTACATGAGACAACGATACAAGTTGGTTGTCAGCCCAAGCAATGTTACATCCCTCCATAAAATCATCTGAAGAAGCATCAACAGGCGCACCGGGGGTTCCATTCTCAACCTCAAGATGCATGACACGGTGTCCCAATGGCAAATCCTCTCTTTCGTAGCTGTACATAAGCACCAAACCATCTGGTCCGATTGCGATATCGTTTGCAACGTTCTCACCAAAAGTCCCTGTATCCGGAGAAATCCTAGCCCATATTGGGTTCCCATCGGGGCCCCACGCCCACACGGTAGATTGCAAGACACCATCAATCTCTGTAGATCCGGCGACAAACAATGTATCGCCATAAACACGTGCCGATTCGACGTGTTCAGAAATGACTGGGTGCCCCCATGTCAAGTATGACGCACCTTCTACAGACGAGGGGTCATCAATATTAAGCAGCCACCCGTCTCCTTCTACATTTCCTACCGCCCATCTACTTCCACGCCAATTAACTGCAGACACGGGATCTTGATTCAAGGGATGCATCACTTCTATTGTACCCACGATGGCGCCAGAATTCCCTAGGTTTTTTATCGTGTGCAGCACGACGTTATAGGCGTCGTTTTCGCCGAGTTTTTGTGAAAGCACCGTAAGGTCTCCACTGCTGCCAGTAGGTACATTGTCCCAGGCATCCACCGCTTGCTCAACAGGCGATCCGAAGGGTGTAAGCATGCTCCAGGCAAATTGAAAATCTGAATCATAATTAACGATATAACCTCTGACGGTTCCGTCTGCGTGACTGGAAGTTGAGCCGACAATATATGTGCTGGTACTGAGAGGAATCACGGCATTTGCTTCATCAACAAGGGGACCGCCTACAACGCGAATTTGAATCTCGCTTTGGGCTGAAAGCGTATCTACTGAAAACACAATCGCAAACGCAAGAATGAATAGGCCTAATGTATATTTCATGAACGTACAGATTCGTGAATACTTGAAAGTGTTTTAAGAAGAGAAGGAAGGTGATCTAAATGAAGCATATTCGCGCCATCAGAAAGTGCTTCTGAAGGTCGTGGGTGCGTTTCTATAAATACAGCATCAGCGCCAGCAGCAACAGCTGCGCGACCTAGTGGAGAAATGAAATGAGGTGTTCCCCCTGTCACGCCAGAACTTTGATTGGGACGTTGTAAGCTATGTGTGAGGTCGACGACCGTTGGGGCAAACGTTCGCATAACGGGGATTCCTCTCATATCTACAACGAGATCTTCATAGCCAAATGTTGTCCCTCTTTCCGTCACCCAAACATCTTCATTTCCGGCATCTCTTACCTTTTGGACTGCGTGAATCATCGATTCTGCGGACAGAAATTGTCCCTTTTTAATGTTGACGGTACATCCGGTTTTTGCTGCTGCAACAAGCAGATCGGTTTGGCGACAAAGAAAGGCCGGAATTTGAAGAACATCAACATATTCAGCTGCTTTGACGGCTTCTTCCGCAGTATGAATGTCCGTGACAACTTTCACGCCGTACTGTTGTCGAACTTGTGCCAACAAAGAGAGCGCCTCCTCATCACCTATTCCAGTAAAACTATCAATTCGAGAACGATTGGCTTTCCGATAAGATGCCTTAAAAATCACAGGTAAACCTAAATCTCGACAGGTCCCAATGACACGCTCAGCAACTTCAAACAATGGCTTTTCTCCTTCGACAACACACGGACCGGCAATGACAAGCAGCTTCCCTCTTGAAACATCCTCAAACGCCTGCTTCTGAGCTTCTGTTTGCTTATTTGGAAATGCCTGTGAATCCATCTTATTCAAAAATTACGGTGTTGTTGATATCAGTAGGCCTTACTCGCGCTTACATGTTGATTTGAAACGCCCTCCTCTGGCATCCCATCCATCTCCTGCTAGTCTTTCCAATCGAATCGTAATACCTCTATTGTATGTGAAATCTGATGACTCATTCCCTATAAAAAAACCCATTGGATCTTCTATTTCTACCACCAACATCCTTCTACAGCTAACCTTTAATTGAGCCCAAACAACAGGCCTCATCTTCCCCCATCCACCGTATTTGGCCTGCACGCCGAAAGCAAGCCTTTTAAAAGGAGTCCAACCTACTCCAGCTGTGAATAGTGGTTCGGGCATCCACCCTCCTGTCGCAGCACTTAATTCGATCATCACATCAGGCGAAGGTTCGTAAATGAAATCTGCTGACAAGCGATATGGAAGGAGTGTCATCCGCTTTACAGAACGTCCCGTTAGCAACAGCGAATCTGTATTGACATCACCTTCTATGACTGATTCCCAGGTCAGAGAATCTCCAAAAACGGGCAAACCTGTTGTTGCGATCCCCTCCTGAAACCAAGCCACCGATGATCCTTGTGGCTCAAACAAAATGCCGAAATCCGAAAAATTTATTTCGAACCTAATCGGCAATGTTTCAGACGCCAATGGCAGGCTTCCAGAAATGCCAATGCCATAGGCGGGAAGAAATCCAAAAGGCAAATCAAGAGAGTCTCCAAAAGGCACATTCATAGTAGATGGTCCATCGAGCGCATGGAGTCTCGCCTCAGTTTGAAGATATGTATCCAGTGAGTCTGCATTCTCCGAAACTGAAAAGTAACCATAAGGAATACTCCACTCAGCCCCGGCAAGACGCTGTACAAGAGACACTTCAAGCCTCTGTCTTGTCTTTGTGTTTTCAAAGCCTAATCCAAATCTATTGTATTCAGCCATGCGCATTCCTGTGCCACTTAGCACATCCACTCTCCCCGTATGCCCCCCATTGCCATAAAAAATCAACTCAAACATATCTGAGGTCCACCGGGAATCATAAAGTATTTCGCTACCCATCGACCCGCACAAGGCCCATTTACCGCCTTTAAAAGGCTTCGTAGCCCACTTCTTCTCCCATCCAATACTTCCCCCAAAAAAACCCATACCACCCTCATGAGCTTCTAAAACGGGGTCAAGAATATCGTGCCCTATAAATCCGCCATGTGCCATTGAACTTATAAATCCAGTGGACAAAACGTTGCCGCTTTGGTTCGCCCAAACGGAAAAAGATGCATCCCCACCCCGCTTCACTTTCGTAGAATCATTTGGATTCAAAGAGGCAGCGGCCGCGATGGAGGATGTGAACAGCAGGCTCACAATGAAAATAGAGGCTTTGGTTTGAAATTTCATCATTACTCTACTTCGATTAATTGAGTCCCTTCTATTCTCACTTGAACACGAATGTTTTCATATCCGGTAAAGGTTTGGGCGCCATCAGTTCTCACAGTGAGCCTCACCTTCACATTTCCGCCTGCTTCAATAATAGCTTGATTCAATGGGGTGATTAACAAAGCGTGAGCAGGCATCTCTGGGAAGCTACTTCCTGCTTCAAGTTGGGTGCTAATAGCAACGACAGTCCCGATTGTATCGTTGACTACATAGTCAACATCGGCAATAACCTCCACAGGGAAGGTGCTCGTGAGATCAATTAAAAGGCGCCCGTCAAACTTAGGGAATGCCATAGGATCCAGTGTGTATACCTCCTCTAAAACAACCCCATCTAAACCCATACGAAAGGGGATTTCAATTTCGAGTTCAAGTTCAGGAATATAATCTGTGTCTGCATAATCATTGCCGAAAGAAATATCGCCATACGGATTGACCTGAGCACTTCCAGCCATCCTAAACTTCTCTGGAAAGTTCTCCATGAGGTCAAATATATTTGACCCCGATTCACCCAAATCAATTTCTAAAGTGGTGAAGTCAATGAGATTTCCATCGATCCATTGTGCCCTAGGGATATCGTGAGCGCCATATAAAGTTGGGTGAATCACAGACTCTCCATCCACCAATAGCGTGTCAAAATTAAGTCTTAAGTCAGCACCTATAGTATTCTCTATGCGTATTTTAGCTACCGCACCCTCAAGGTCTAGTATAGGATTAGGCACAGGGACCGTATCGATCAGGGTTACTTCGGTACCGAAGTCTAACTCGACATCTCCAAAGTATCCTTTCGCCTTCTCAATCTTCATATCTTGCATCTCTAGCTTTACGGTGAGACTGTCCAGATTTGAAATGAAGAAAACATCTTCATTGAGGGGTGAATTCATGGCTGTAAAAGACGACGTAATGATGTTGTGAGAACTTCCATCTTCTCCTGTCATGTCGAAAACCGCACCGGTTAAATCGATATTTACCGTTGCCACTCCATTGACACCTCCAACTGCGGGCGGTACATTAAATTCAATTTCCACAACCTCTCCATTGATCGTCATGCTTGTCAGTGCGTAACTTAATTCCAGTACTCCATCAACAGTGCTCTCAACAGAGAATGCCATCATGCCTCCACTAAGGATAAGTTCGCGCAAATACATGCCCGAATTCTCACTCAAATTGGTGATTTGCATTTCACTGTTTATTTCCATAAAAGGAAAGTCTACAGGCGCAGGAATCTCTACTGTAAGCAGATTCCCCATTGAAAAAGTGTTCAATAAAGTTGTATCGGGAAGTACCGGAATATCCTCAGCGTTAAATGCTTCAAACGGGCCTTTATAGACAAGTCGAGCGGGCGCTCCACCCTCACCTAGGACAAGCAGTGAATCTGGCACAAATGAAGACCACGTCACATTGTCGTCAACAAGGGGGAGAAAGATCTCTGACTCCCAGCTCAAAGTCTCCCTATCCTCACAGCTGTATAGTGCAGTAAGTAAGATGATGGAGACAAAAGCTATTTTGATTTTTCCTGACATTGTTCAATAAATTTATAAACGTGTATTCGCGGGAATACATCTTAAAGGTGCTACTGACAAAACTACGGATAGAGCGGCACACCACAAAGAAAGAGATGTAAATTGGGGCAACAACCATGGACTAAGTAGCAAATACGCAGCGACAACAGTGGTTGCAACCGCAATTGTCTTGTTCTTGAATCTCATACTTTGCGGAAGAAAAACCACAAATGCCGGCAAGGTCCACAAGAGATTGTAGTTCCCCCATGTATCAGAATGGTCTGTAAGCACCCACATTAACAAAAGCAGAATCCCCAGAGTCGTCGCGACGCCTGCAATAAAAAACCGAACCAAATTGTACATGGCATGACTTGAATGGTCAGAATTGCTTTCATTCATTGCCTTCTTGATTTTCAGAGAACCAATGAGTGCCACGAAAAAAACAGCGACAAAAAGCGGAAAGTGACGTTTCGGAGCGTCTTCTGGCTCGCCAGCAAACCACATGCCCTCAACAATCAAATGGTCCTCCCTGTCATTTTCACTTGTCAGAGGAACATCATTCACCGTCATTCTCTTTAACGCTTCAGCCAAATCATCAGGGATAAAAGACGCGCCACACTCAGTCATAACCGCATCCGCTCTGGGACCCAAAATAAAATCCATGCCAAGAGAAGTCCAAGGTGAACCTTCAATATAGGGCCTAAGTCCATCTCTAAATGTTCTGCCATCAGCACGACAGTGTGTCTTGAGTTTGTCGCCTAAAGCGGCCTCCAGCACCACGATAACACGAGACGCACAGTTGTCTCTAAAGAACTCATATCTGTACACCGAATTTTCTTCCTGAAGATTCCAAGACAAATACCCAGCCACATCTCTCACTTCGTTGGCATTCAAGTTTAGACGCTGTTCAAACATGCCACGCCCAGATCCGATATACGCACTTTTAAACATATAAAAAGGCGCTGCAGTAAGCTTATAGTTCAGTCTGCCCCGCATAAAGTTCATATAGAACCCGTCATCAAATGAAAATGTGCCGTAATTAAATACCCAGTCTACCACTGGCACTTCCGCTGGGTCGTAAATTCTAATGGCAGTATGACCAAACGCAGAATAGGTATCATGTCCCGGACTTAACGTAATGACACTCACAGTGGCCTCATCACTCAGGTTTTCATGCCACTGTGCGTGACTTGAAAACGGGGACAGCCCCAACATCAAAAGAAGCACGGTCACGACCTTTAAAATCCCCCTGACCATTTCGCTTGCCTTTCCGCTAAGCCAAACGCCATTGTAACCACCACCACCTTTTGACGGTTCAAACCGCACAATCAAGTCTCCACCTGGCATCTTTACTTTACGCTGGGTTTCGCCGCCATGCAATGTGAAATGAACCAACGCCGCTGCGACTGCACCAGTGCCACATGCTTTTGTTTCACCTTCCACCCCTCTTTCATAGGTGCGCAAAAACAGTTCTTCTCCCAAATCACACAATACATTGACGTTGGTCCCCTCAGGTGCATATCGCGTGTGATGCCTCACACGTCGTCCAAAAGCGTCAAGATCAAATTCATCCAGAGTCTGTTTGTCATGGATAACATGGATGTGATGAGGTGATCCGGTATCGATAAACAAATCTCCTCTGAAGTCATCATGATCAATTTGGACAGGACAACTCAGGGGCATAAATTTCACGCTCGGCAAATCTAAATCCTTATTCAACTTGACTTTATGAAGCCCGTCACAAGCCTCAAATATTGCTTCATCATTCACCCAACCCTGCATTTTTGCATATAAAAACGAAGCGCGGGTCCCATTTCCACAAAACGACCGAGAGCCATCTGCGTTTCTATAATCACATTTGAGATCGACATGGGGCAATTCAGATGCTTCTAATACGATTACACCATCCGTGTTTTCTTGCTCGCAAATCCTAGTAATAACCTTACTGTCAAGCGACTGCAAGTCAAATCCTGCATATTTAAATCCATCAATAATCACAAAGGTATTGCCCGTACCCTCCCACTTTTGAAATTCGATTTGCAACGCTTCACTCATGCTTCGAAGGTAACGTACCTTTGTTTCGATGTCCCAACACTCATCCACTTCAATATCAACAGATAAACTCATCTCTGCATACCGTACGATGCGTACTGCCAGGAGTATGTCCGATCTGTTTGAGGAGAATGCAAAGCTCACTGCCAAATACGTTCACGCGTGCTCAAATGGCCACGAAGCGATACAGGTCGCTGCAGGTTCCCTTCTTAAAAAGCAGGATTGGCTCAGTTGCTACTACCGTGATGACAGCATGTTGCTTGCGATGGGCATCACGCCTGAGGAGCTTATGTTACAACTTTTTGCCAAACGTGACGATCCCTTTTCTGGAGGAAGAACCTATTACGCTCACCCTTCTTTAAACCGTCCCGATCTGCCGAAAATTCCGCATCAAAGCTCAGCAACAGGGATGCAAGCGATACCCGCTGCAGGGGTTGCAATGGGACTACAGTACAGAGAAGAACAAGGTCTTGACACATGGGCGAAGGGAGATGCGCCAGTGGTCATGTGCTCGATAGGTGATGCCGCGATGACGGAGGGCGAAGTAGGCGAAGCGCTCTATATGACGGCACTCAAGAAGCTACCTATTGTTTGGCTTGTGCAGGACAACGAATGGGACATCTCAGCGCACGCAAGAGAAATTCGATTTGGAGACGCCACAACTATGGCTGCGGGATACCCACCGATTGAAGTTCGCAAAGTAGATGGCACGGATCTTCCTGCTTGCCTTGCGCTGATGGAGGAGGTAATCAACCTTGTGCGTGAAGAACGTCGCCCTTTCCTCATTCATGCAACTGTCCCCCTTCTGGGCCATCACACGTCAGGCGTACGTCGTGAGTTTTACAGGGATGATTTGGACGAAGCTAAGAAACGCGATCCGCTCCCACGTATAGAGAAGTATTTAACAGACGCAAATATTCTAGATACAACATCACTCGCGCTCATTAAAGCAGAAATTGATGGAGATGTCAACGAGGCCTTTGATCGCGCTAGACATGCTGAAGAACCTGTCTTTGAGGATCTCCTGAATCACAGATTTGCGCCGACAGACGTGACCGAAGAACTGGGAAACAGAGCACCGAAAGGCGCCGAGATCACCTTGATGGTAGATTGTGCGCTTCATGCCATGCAGGAGATCATGACGAAACATCCTGAATCTCTGCTCTACGGACAAGACGTCGGAAAGAGGCTGGGCGGTGTTTTCAGAGAAGCGGCAACCCTGGGGACCAAATTCGGAGACGACAGAGTCTTTAACACCCCCATCCAAGAAGCATTTATTATAGGCTCGACTGTAGGGATGTCATGTACGGGACTTAAGCCCATTGTAGAAGTTCAATTTGCCGATTATCTGTGGCCTGGACTGAACCAATTGTTCTCTGAACTCTCGCGTTCTTACTTCCTGTCAAACGGGAAATGGCCTGTGCATTCTCTCATTCGGGTTCCGATTGGCGCGTATGGGTCTGGCGGGCCGTATCACAGCTCTTCAATAGAATCTGTGCTCACAAACATTCGTGGCATCAAGGTGGCCTACCCTTCAAACGGCGCCGACCTTAAAGGCTTATTGAAAGCTGCATTTTACGACCCAAATCCTGTCGTAGTCCTTGAACACAAAGGTCTATACTGGTCGAAAATACCTGGAACAGAAGCCGCAAAATGCATTGAGCCTGATGAAGATTACATCATCCCACTCGGGAAAGCGAGAGTCGTACAACGTGCGACAAACGAGATCTCATGTTCTATCATCACGTATGGTCGAGGCGTGTATTGGGCGTTGGAAGCCTCCGCAAATTTCCCCGGCGCAATTGAAATCATCGATCTAAGAACGTTAGTCCCTCTTGACTTTGAAACTGTTGCTTCGAGTATCAAACGCACAAACCGATGTCTCGTCCTCACCGAAGAACCTGTTGCAAATAGCTTTGCTCAGGCTTTAAGTGGACGCATCGCGAAGGAATGCTTCGAAGATTTAGACGCAGCCCCACAGGTGATAGGAAGTGTTGAACTCCCTGCAATACCGTTGAATGAGAGCATGGAGCAAGCGGTTTTACCCAATGCCGAGAAAGTCTCTGCCGCAATTGGCACACTGCTTGATTACTAAATGCACATGAACACGCTGGACACCCTATTTCTCGTACTGTCAATATTCATTTTTGGGGCTTTCTCAGCCCAAACACCTTCTTCCCTAATCACCTATTCTTGTTCACCTACAGAAGAGTTTGGCTTTGCCCCTGCGGGCTTAGAAGTGATTTCTCATGGAGGTCAATTTAAAATAACCGAAAAATCTGAGTCCGGAAAAACACAGTCGTTTCTGTTGCTGGGTCCTATTTTGGGGTCCGTGAACCAGTTTACTTTTTTCGGCACAGAAGTCGCATTAACTGGCCCTTTGCCGAAGGCCGTTCAAGAAATCCCATCTGGCTCTGAACTTGACACAAACACAAGTCAGAAAGAACTTGCTGGTGTACTGTGTTCACCATGCGGAGTGAATAACTGGTGCGCGCCTTCGCTTGGAGCTGCGCCGAATGGTTGGCCTGGAAGCAGCATGCCGCTTGAGGCGACAATCACATACGGCAACATCTCCTACAGAATTATTGTCACGTCAATAGAGAGATTGACTGACAATGACTTTCGCCGTAACGGAAGCCACCACAATGCGTTTGCAATTGACAACGAACGTAGTGTCGTTGACGCACAGGAGTTTGTTGAATTGTTTCAACTCTCCCCACCCTCTGACGTGATCAGATACTAGCCCCGAGGATCTCGTTTAGTTGAATGACAACTCGAACTGAAGTCGCGCTAGATAAGACGCCTCCATCTCCCCTTCTAGAACAACTGAAAAGTCAGACTGCACCTTCAAGTTGTGCGCGTCAATGAATTTCGAAATCCCTAACGTGTACATGGAAATATCATCTTGAGTGAGGATTTCCTCTGGAGTCACAGAAGTAAATCTTGCCGCCAATTCCCAGTCACTTTGCAACAGGTATCCAGCCTGAAGATTCAAAGCAGACCCCGTCATGAAATGATACTCGAGGCCATCTGTGACATCAACGAAAACAGGACTCCCATCAGATGATTTGACCGCATACTCAGCCATCACCGAGAATCCTTTGTATTTAAACATCATGTCCGCAAAAAGGGTAGACAACGTTCTAGTTTGGCTTAAAAAAGACCCTGTATTGCCTCTTTCTCTAGAAGCCCGGTCATTGTAATCATACGTGAAACCAAGCGCCAACTTCGGCGTTTCTTCTCTTTTAAGATCGGACCCGAAATAATCTCCTTTACTCGTAAAAGCACCGTAAGGCAGGAGTTCAATCCGTCCAGTATAATCAAAGCCCCCGTCATTTCCTGTCGCAATATTCCTTCCCTCCCCTTGAGAAACAGAAACTATCGCTTTTCCGACCATGTTTCCCACAGCAAACTTTTGATGCAGCTGAACACCCATGTCTCGATCAATATTGTAATTCGAATTCAACATAGATCGGTCTACAAATTGGAGCTTTGCAGAACTGATCACTCGCTCTCTGTTTCCAGGAAGTTTGGTCTGCCCAAACCACAAGTGAGTCTTTCCACTTATTTCATACATCACCACAGCGTCAAGGATGATTCTTGCAGAATTCTTGGTTTGAGGTATCGGACTTCCGTGATCCCTATTTGACAACCCCAACTCTACTTTATACTGAAATTTAGGATGTAGGGCAACCCCTTCAAATTTTAAACGCGCTCTTCGCACCAGAAAGTTTGTTTCAATATCTTCTCCCTGGATCTCAACCAATCCAAGGTTTTGCATCCTCCCTGTAAAATTCATGGTTGATGCAGACTGATCTGATTGAGCAGACAAATTTTCCATAAATACTGAAGAACACAAGACCGCAAGGATCATAAAAAATCTATTCATCGTAATCATTTTCTAAATAACTGATGCAAAGGAACAAACATTTCTGTCATGAATGTTAAGAGAAGGTTATACGCGCGTTAAGGTATCCCTAAGTATTTGTGAGTCTGTGTACTCAAAGACCAAACACTGCCCTCTCCCGTTCCTAAAAACGCCATAAGCATTGCATGCACTTTGTCCTTCCTGTCCCATTCAGGCTGTAAATATAGCAGCGTCCCCTTTTTTACATTAACGGCTTGCGCTCTCGCCCAGGTGAGGTCGTGTTTGTTGACGACTACGACCTTTAATTCATGGGCACGTAAATAGCTGTCTGGAAGACAGGCTTTGAATTTTTTTGGAGACAATGTGATCCAATCAAAGTCTCCTCTAATTGGATGAGCTCCTGACGTTTCAAGGTGAATTTTCAGGCCTTCTTTCCTCAGCGCAGCGGTTAATGATCCCAAGTCATACATACAAGGCTCTCCCCCTGTCACCACGACCATCGGCAAGCCACTGTTTTTTGCGCCCAAAACGAGTTCGTCAACGGTGACATGTGGATGGTCCCCGGCCGGCCAACTTTCCTTGACATCGCACCATGAGCACCCCACATCACAACCGGCAAGTCTGATGAAATAAGCTGGAGACCCCGTATATCTCCCCTCTCCTTGCAAGGTCGGAAAG
>Ga0308017_1000536_pt1 | contig 11641 bp, 14 predicted proteins | sample Neamet280_FD_203145 | JGI IMG/M metagenome (GOLD analysis project Ga0308017, IMG submission 203145) | Marine microbial communities from water near the shore, Antarctic Ocean - #280 | ecosystem: Environmental > Aquatic > Marine > Unclassified | place: Southern Ocean | collected 2014-10-01
GATCTTTGATTCTTGGTAATCCATCTGATGAGTATAATCCAAAGGGTTATACGAAACTAATTTTTTTTATAGTCATGGAAAAAACAACAGAACAATTAGAAGGCTGGGCTGATGATGATAACATCGAGATGGATGTTGACTCAGGTTATATGAGTCGTACAGAAATAAGAAAGTGCATCAACAGTTACGATGGATATTGGAGTGGTCGTTATTTTATATGGACTACGCCAAGTTACAGAGATGAGGAAGGTGGATGCAGTGGTGGCGAGGAAGACAGAGAGGGCTTTGACTACCAGTATGTTATACTAGATGAGTGTGCAAAGTGTGAAGGCAAACAGGACAACATGGAACGTTGGTCATGTTATACATTATGTACAGAATGTTCCGACAAGGTTGCAGAGTTTATCCTTGAATGAAACTCTTTGGTACATCCTAATCATAAGCAGTATGACATGGATATTTTTAGCAATAGAATTGACGTTGCATTTTGACGAGCAAATGTTTATGCTCGTCATTGGTGTGATGTTTGTTCATCTTGCTTTGGTATTTTTGACCAGTCGAATTAAATAAGGGCTTCCTTTTTTAACGGCTAATGGAAAAGAAAAATAACATAACAGACTTAGTAGATAATTCTGAGAACGGTTTCGTTTCTTGGACAGACGTTGATCTAGTGTATCTGGATCTTATAGACAGGGGTGTTAACATTGGGTTCAGTATAACTGAGTTCAAAGAATTTGCACAAAATATCGCACACACTCTACAACATATTGACAGCACAGCAGATCAAATGGTAGGGTTACACAAGACGGCAGAATGTTTTAAAGCCGTTGCGATAAACAAGCAGGCACTAAAGGACAACAGTACAGAGGATCAAGCATACTATGAAGGCGAGGAAAATGCCTATGCAGAAATGATGTACCAAATAGATGATGCGAGTCACCATGAATAACTTGGAAAGGTTATACGACATATCCCTAGATCAGTATAACGATCTAGAGGATTTGATCCTGAACGGCAAAGCCGAAGACTCAAAGAAGATCCTTGAAAAAGTTTTATCAAGACACTTGGATGTTCTCGAATGTATTGAGAACGAGATTGATGGCGAGGATAACATTGAGTAAACACAGTGAAGACTGTGACTACCAGTATAACATCGACCTGATGTTTGAGAATACAGCGATCTGTATATGTGGTGTCAACCAATGACAGATATTTTTGACGGCAAACATAACTTACAAATCCATATCAAATTTGCTGACGAATGGCTGATGATGGCTGAGATGGATAACGTACATGGCGAGGAATTGCTTGGTGCTGTCTCCAACCTGTCAAAAAAACTTGCTGACGGACTCGAAAAATATCTTACAAGTGGCGAGATGGGAAAGTTAAACGCAGGGGTACTTGGTGAAAACGGATTGATCAAAGGTAAGTCAGATGAAGTATAACCTATACCCAAACAAATGCAACAGGTGTGTTATCCAGAGTACGATCACAGGAGAGGTTCAGAAACAATGGTGCCCTGCTGGAAATTGCTATGCGGAAATATGTAGAATCTGTGGTACTCCTGAAAAAAGATTCAGAGACTACAAAGTATGCGGTGCGGTGTTTGACTAGTGCGGTATAGGAAATATTTTACCGTCAAGGAATGGAAAAGGTTTGATGTGTATGCCGAGAGAGTTAACGGCATAGAGATTACGGCTCAGGAACTTTTGTGCATAAAATATGATGTCATTCTGACGGACTATAAGACGGCAGGCGAGAAAAGAAAAATGACAATGCAAAAGATTGGTCACATAGGGGGGGTGATTGCCAAACAAAGTTATGATGCTTTGAAGGCTTACAATTCCAAGCCAGTAAAGAAGACAAAGACCAAGAAAAAGTCAAGTGTATTGCATGGCTTGACAGGCAAACGTTAATACCAGTCGAATATCATAAGTTAAATCTTATGGTACGGCAAATGGAAAACGACAAAACAGTTACTAGAAAGATTCAATATCCTGATCTACAACGTTTACCACAAACGGTTAATCAAATATTGAACAATGAGAAAATGAAGATGGTTATACTCCCTGATGTTGTCACCGAGTTAATCAATGATAACACAGTCGCTTTTGAAATCCTAGCACCGTTTTTTGACAGGAGAGCAAAGGATAGAAAGGCGACTGTAAAAAAGTACACGTTAAGACTTAGAGAGGAAAAGAAAGCAAGGGATAGAAAGTTGTTCTTTGAATCTTTAACAGATGTGCAGACTCAGAAATTTTTAACCATGCAGGCAGAGTATAACCTACTCTTTGATCAAGGCAGATTCCTTGAAGCCGAAACAATAAGAAGAAGATTTAGTAATTGGCTAAGCACCGACAAATGTTATACTGTGTTTGGTTTTAAAAAATCTCGATATGCAAACAACCGAGATTCAATTCTTGCAAAGCACAAGGAGAAAGGCAAAGCATTACGGGAGTCACCAAGAGTGGAATGTAATTTGTGTTCGTTAGTGTTGGAAAACAATAATGTACAAAAAAGAAAGCATACAAAGTATCACAAAAATATAACTGGTGATGGCACTGTAAGATGGAGACTGCCGTTATGACCGACAGATTTTGCTGTCCAATATGTGAGGCAAAGATAGACGTACAACATTACCTGTTTGTCTCCGAGACAATTAGAAGTCCTGAAAAATTAGAGGCATGGAAAAACTTGGAGTGGACTTTTGAGATGTGGCTGACAAAGGGAAAGAAGGTATGAAGTGTTTGCTCTGCCTCAAATCAAACCAGTGTGCCACAAAGAATACCGCACACTCATGGGTTCACTCACAGCACTGTGGGTACTGTCACTATCTTGGACTCAGGACACCATACTCAAATTGGGGAAACAAAAAAAATGATTGAATGTAATCTGTGTGGTATGCAATTACCTGACGAAGAAAACAGAAAGATCAGACACAATGAATTTCATAGCAAGGCAACAATACAGCACAGGAATACGACACAGGGTTATCCAAAATGGAGTGATGTCAAATGATGTCCTGTAAAGGAAAGTGTACCGATGAGAAGTATAACCATCGCAAAACTGTACGAGACATAAAAAATACTTTGTACAAAAGATGCAGTGCTTGTGAGGTATGTATAACATATCAAGGCGTGTTCTGTCCTTGCTGTTCCATGAGGTTATCCACTAGACAAAAATCTAGAAAGTCCAGAGCAGAGGGTGGCTACTAATGAGATGTATAACCTGTAAGAAGACTCAGAAACTTGGGAAGCAAAGGCATTGTTGGGAAGCATCAAACCAGTGTGCGACTTGTCATTATCTGGGAAAGAAATCTACTGGGCGTGGTCATGTCACAAATATAACCGAGAAGGAGATAGCATAGTATGACGAAAAAGTATCATCGATGTAAGAAGTGTAGGACTAAAGATCCTACTTCTTCTTAGATGATTTTTTTTTATAAGTTTTAGGAATGGTTCTAGAGTAAGTCTTTCGACAATGTGCTTTCACTGAGGTCATTTCTTCTTTTTAGGTTTTGCTTTGAAGTGTGGCTTCACTTTACTGTGTCCTTTGTTATGGGCTTTATCTCCTTTTTTAAACGGCATTAATTAATAGAAAAAGTTATACTATAAAAAGCCTTACCATGCTTCTTTGACAGTTTCAAGTGTGGCTTTTAGATAGTGATCAATAGTCATTGACGGCTTTGCGTGTCGAAGTTGTTTGGAAATTACTGGTATTGATCTTGCCTTCTCACCGTATAACCCGTTGAGCATATCCTTACCCACACTCTTGCGGAAGATGTGTAACTTTGTCTTCTCATTACTTTCACTTTCATTAACTTGCCATGCTTTTATGTCCAAGTCTCTACCCATTCTGTCCAGCCATCTCCATGCTGTGTTATATTTTAACCCGTCAAACAGCCTGCCATCTTCCTTAAAGATCAGCCAAGTTCTTAGTTCGTCAAGGAAAATATTTGGTATGTGTGCAACGTCATTTTTCTTTGTCTTTGTTTTACCCAGATAAATTTCCCTGTCTTCCAAGTTAAAACTTTCTTTCTTTAAAAAAATCCCCTCGCTTGGTCGTAACGCACAGAAATATAATATCTTAAACAACATCTTAATGTCATTATCCTTCCACTTGCGGATCATAAGTGAGGGAATATAATTTAATATAACTTCCATAGTCTCAGGAGAAATATAGTTTACTTTATCTTGCATTAAAATACTGTAACCTTTCTCATATGTTTACATTTTGATTTGCCACAAGTCGGACATTTTTTATCATTGGTCACACCGTAGCCATATCCACTAATCGGCATTAGCAAACTGCACCCGAAAAATATAACCCAAATGCTACACCTGTACAAGCACCAGCAATACCATAAACCATTAACAGTTTCTTTAATTTTGATCTTTTAATACTGACTAAATCTTGGGTTGGTGTAATATCAGAATCCCATCTAGTCATAAGGTTATACCAATCAAGGTTATATTTAAACATAATAAACCGTACAGTTTATCCGTACAGTTATATCATTTTAGTATTTAAGTACCGTAATATACCTCAGTGTTTTAACTTCATGTTAAGCAACTCTTGTTCCCATTCATCGTCAGTTAGATTCTCTTTGTATTTTTCACTCGCACATTCATTGGCATGAATCTCATGTAGTTTCAAATGTAATTCATCGGGTAGATCATCATGGTCAGGATAACCATAGTTCGATTCGGTAACCATGTACCCGTAAATTTTACTGCAACTCCATGAGGAAAAAAACTCTTGGTCTTCATCGTATAAAGTCCAAGCATAGAAAATTATAACCACCGATATTCCCATGACAATAAAGCCTGTGTTTTTATGTACAAATCTAACGACAGGATTCTTACTGTCATATTTTTTCTTGAATTTTTTATTAGTCAAGTCCTATCCTTAGTTGTTTGTTATCTGCAATAGCATTTTTCAACCAGTTCTGATACACCAATGCTGGTGACTCTCTCCAATTTTTATCCTCATGTAATGTTGGATCTCGTTTAATCACATCAGTCTCAAGATCAACCTCGCCCTGACAGTTGGTCTTTGCAAACTCTATTGCTTTTGCTATGAGTTCCATATCAGGTGCGACCAAAATACGTTTACAGTTGTCGGTTACTTTGAAGTTTTTCCAAACCGTAAACTCGTTGTTACTAAAACTTCTTGCATCGTTGCTACCCATTACGGATAACGTTTTAAATTCCCTAGCCTGAATTTCTACGTTCACAGATATGCGTTGAAAGTCTGCATCAGGATCAACCATGACTAGATTAAAATCATTATAATCTTTATAAAATTTCCAATGCTTTTTCATAATGTCAACACGTTCAACGTCATGGAAACCATCGTCAACCATTATGCCTGAGACAGTATCATCGGTGTTATCAAAGGTGTCAAAGAGTTCCTGTATGGTAGGGCAGTTCGTGTACAAGTCATACTTTAACATGGTCTTACAGTTCTTGCTTAATGATACTGACACATCGGTATATCTTACAGCGTTTGAATTAGCCTTTGCAAGATTCACGGCATCCTTTTCCATACTTGTGAGTATAACCTTTGCAGTGTCCAACTCATGTGTCAACTCGACATACCGTTTAACTATGTCTTCAAGTTTAAAGTTCTCCTGTCTCCACTCGTTCTTTAGTTCCCTAGCCTTAAACTCTACAAAGTCCTGACGGGTTTTTGAGTTATCCCAATCTTCTTCTCTTTCATACTGTTTAAATTCCGTAAACAAAACGTTCATTCTAATCTCGGTTGCGGTTCGTTCAATCTGTAATTCCTCAAACTCCAACTCCAACTGTGCGACCAGTTCAAACTGGCTGTCAACTTCCGATTGCAATTCAGAAAGTGAGTCTGCATTACCCAATAACATTAGCATAATAATTTCAATCATCTTCGGTTATACTCCCCAAGTACCAAAAGTGTTTTTGACTTTGGTGCTTGTACTGTTCATCTTCATCAAATATCTCCCCACATAACTTGCATCTCAATACCTCGTAACCTCTCTACGATGTCTTGCACTTTTACTTCTTGACTGGAATCGTAAATGAGAATTGAAACAACCTCTGTTAGGACAGATAGTTAGTTTGAGATTCTTTGGATATTGTGTCTTACATATCATGCAAATACACTGAGTCTTATAATCAATTATTGGTCTAGCCATGCCCTGTCAGATATGAATAGTTATATTATTTAAAGTTAAGGAACGTAGTATGCTAGATGATATATTTCCAGTTCACATATCTTTAAACAGCCACGACACAACTGGTCAACGAAACAATTCTCGTTACGCCTGCACATATTCCTAACGACTATGCTACAATACATACACCTCATTATTTCATACTCCAAAAGTAATGGCAGTTGCCACATTGTTGAGACTTCCAGCAGTGTTGCTGGTTTACATTATACCTGACAACCACGCCACAGAGTTTACATCTCAATAGCGTACCCTCGACATACCTATGTAGTGACAGTCACCACAATGCTGAGAGGCTTGCCAGCAGTGATACTTTGTAACCCGAGTGCTTGTGCCACATAGTTTACATCTCACAGTTTTGACTGAACCTCTTTTTCTTCTTCAACATCAGGTATGAAAATTTCATGTATGTTTGTGATTAAGTTTGATCCATATTTTATAGAGTAACCTTCACCCTTCATGGTATTGACTAATGTATCAAGTGATATTTTCTCACCAGTTACATCCTTATACTTTTTAATAATTCTTGACACAGGTACTTCGACAACTTCCTCAGTGATCTCATAATATTTGTCAAGGAAGGTTATCTCAGGTGACTGAATACTTAACCATCTCTTTGATAATGACTTTGGATTTTCATACTGACATTCCTCATCTTTTAGGTTCACCATGAAAGATAAAATTTCTTCACCCTCAGCAATAGAAACCCTCTCTGCTAGAGAATCATCTGCTTCAAAAGGTATAACCCTAGTGTTAGTTAACAATGACAGTCTTTGTGTGAACATCGGGTTTCTTTCTTTCTCTGGAATCTCAGGTAGATAATTACATGAGCCCCAGATTTTTAACTTGTTTGTGAATGAAACATTGGCTTGATTAAATCCTCTAATGCTTTGCTTATGTTCACCAGCAATAGATTTTATAATTGAAAAGTCTTTGAATTTATCAGGCATATCTTGGAACACTAACAGTCTTTTGTTTTTTATCTTTGCTCTTGTTGCACGGTCATTGATAAAGTCAGATACGGTTGTAGTGAAATGATATTCATCTCCCAGCACCATGCCTAGAATGGTAAGACCAGTTGACTTACCTACGGCTGACTTGCCATGTATAACCGAAATCTTTGTGTCCATTCTACTTTTCATTACTGATCTTAATCCAGCATTGACTATGGCGTGTTGATCTAATGGTACGTCACCATACATAATCTCCTTAAACTTGACAGGGTTTGGATTATCAATATAGTTATACTCACTGAAACCCATGTCTGCAATATCCTCTGTATCAACTAACATTCTTTCTTTAAGTGAGTACACACCGTTCTTGAAAACTATCAAGTCAGCGTTTGTCTCAGGCATTTTTTCTGCAAGACTTTTTGTCTTGAACAATATGTCATGGTAGTTTGCTTCCGTTAACGATGGATAAAGAGTAACTAGATAACGTGACAGTTCCTTTGTAATATCCTCTAAGAATCCGTTGTTGTTTTCATACAACAAACCAATATCAAGATCAGAGTATAACTTTCTTTTTACAAGTAATGATTGAGCAATTTCAACAGTGTCAACATCACCGCCACCGCCTTGAGGTCTTCCCTCTTTTAACGGCTCACCGTTATTGATTGCATCACTAATTTTAACCAAGACATTCTCCCAAGTTCTTCCAGAGTATGTATCAGATACAACCCACTGGTTATAGATTTCCTCTATGCGTGGTATCGCTTTATCAAGTATAACCTCTCTTTCCATTTTCTGTTCCAATCCATCGGTAAGACATTGTATTCCAGCGTTGTAAAAGTAATCGTTTGAAGTTCCTTTGGTAGGAAGTTTGCCCTCTTTGAATCTTTGTCTCATATCATAATGAGCATTTCTACCACTCTTTTTTGGTGGAGTAACCTTGCAACTGTCACAGATAAAATCAATAAAGTCGTGTATGTCTTTGAGGAATTTTCCATCTTTTACTTTGGTATGTACTGGTATTTTGTACTCGACACGCTGACCAGTTTTTCTATCAATTAGATCAGAGCCAGCACCGATACAGTAGTGCTCATAGCCTTGAATCTCAATGATTTGTTTTGAAGGTTCAATGGCATAGTTGTATAACATTACTTTCTTAATATCTCCAAGCAGTCCTTTTATTGGAATGTGCCAGCCGTTAGGAGTCTCGATAACCATCCACCCTTGTGAGATAATTTCCTCTGCAAATGCCCTGTAATTTTCCTTGTGATCCAGATCAACGATACAAGTTCCAGCACCCTTGATTGGAATATAACCATAGTTTTCACCGTCACTTATTGGCTGGTTAGGTAAAGTTCTTGACGAATCATATCTGGAATCTGCACCCTTTGGGTTTGCAAAGGTGTCAGGATATTTTGGTATTGGAAAACAGTTGAAGCCCTCAGCCCTTAAAATTTTAACCAGTTCATTACGAACAATGACTTTATCTTTATCAGGTGTCATACTCATTACTTATTTTCTCCAATGTCAAACAGATCAAGTCCGTTTACTTCATAATTTTTTACCAAGTATTCAAGTATCAACGCATCTATAACTCTGCTTCTTTGATAGGCTGGTACTACTTCCTCAAAGGCTTTTACAACTTCTATGTTAAGTGTAATATTTTTTCTAACTCTCATTCTTAGTTAATTATACACACATTATATAAGGATTGCTAATCGTGTGTATATATCAAAACTTATAATTTTTTATATGAGGTAAAATTCAGTAAAAAACAGATATAGAATTGTATGTGTGTGGAGTGGAAATGAAGGTTCTACGACTAGGTACAGTCATTATAAGTACACCTACATTTCCGCTAGAAAAACAAACAGTGATCGTCTTAGAAAACGTCAGAACGTCAGTGGCTATGACGTTCTGACGTTTCTAGAAGAAAACCAATTCTGTTTTTTTGTTATACCATTTCATGTCCGTGTGTTATTTGCTTCACATTGTCAAGCCCACAGTTTACTGTAATGTTAAATAGGGTTATTCGATATAACTTTTAGTTCGATCATAGATTAAGTTCATGACGAACCTACCTTTCAGGTAATTATTAATAACAGGTTATACTAATCTATAATGTTCTCGTTGTGGGAACACTATTCCAAACACCGCTAGATAAAGCCCCTAGCGGTTATGTTATATTATTTTTATGATACTGACAGATGAATAAATGCCATCCTCTATAAACAGCAACCATTGACCACTTCCCTGTGTTGTCACACCCGTCAACACAGCAGACATCTTCACCGTCTTTTAACATCATAGTTACATTCTACGCATGGGTAGTGCATGATAACTTCCTTGCATCTTACACATTGTTTGGCGTGTGAGTAAAGGTTAAACCAACTCATTCTTCTTCCTCATGTGCTATATGTTCACAGTCACAATGCTCACATTTACAATGATGTTTTTCATCCATGCAATTTTCACAGATCATTGTTCGTGAGCACCATGAGTACAGTTGCATCGGTAGGTACATTGTTTGTCCTGATGTGTACCGTTTTGGCAGGGTAAGCAGTTAACTTTCATAGTATAGATTAGTATGTCTTCTTATTAAGAATTGCTAGCGATGGTTTCAATGAAGCCAATATTCCCCAACGAGAGAGGACAAAACTTTGCTATGCTTTTGACAACTAATCGTTGTCTTATCACACAGGTCTAACCATCTAGGAATAGTAATAGAATATGGTATCTTATATGTCTTTCTAATATAACCTTTCAAACACTTTCCATCTTGAACCAACTTTTTTTACGTTCAATACTATGCACTTTATTTTGTAAACCTTTTGAAAGTCTATGATTGGTTTTGCTTTAGCCCACGCATTTGTTTTAACCTGTATAGCCCAAAGAAAACCTTTGGAATCAAAACATAAGCCGTCATATAAATTCCATAAGTCAAGAGCATAATACTTATGATCTTGACAAACAACTCTGTCCTTAAACTTTGTGTGTGCCTTGAGCCAGATGTGGTTATATTTTTGTTGTAATAGATGTTGGACTGCGTGACCATTACTTATTCTCATTCGTTGCCTGTTGTGCATGACTCACATGACATTAACCCGTCATTGTTTATTATACATTTTGTATTACTTGAAAAACATTTACCACAAAGCCCTACTAACATAGTAGGGGGTTATACCCCCTACCTAATTAACTAAGCGGTAGCCAACCCACCTTGTCTAGTAAATGAACCGACAAGCATTAACAACAACATTCACTTCTTGGTGAGTTGCAAACATAACATTTCTTATTCACTGCATCTCTGTGTCTTTCATAATGTTCATCACATAGAACACGCTTGGAACTGAAAAAGTAATTACAATCATCTCTAAGTATTCCTTCCTTACCGCACATATTTTCTCCGTACCTGTTAATGTGATCACAGGTTATACTTCTAAACTCAGCAACACATCTGCACGGTGGCTCAGTACATTCACATGCACGATCTAGTTTAGTCAAAGTTTTGCTCGCACTCCTTACACTGCATATTTCCAAAATGGTTATCCGCACCACATAATCTACACTTAATTCTTTTCGTCATTGTTGCACCTCTCATTATGTTGTTTAGACCACTTTACTAAAAAGTATATCTTTATCGCAAAGCCAATTATTGATATAGTCAGAAACAAAAAGTTTTGATATAGCATCATGTTTGGATATACAAACAGTGGTATAACCGTAAGTCCTAATGCAAGATTCAAAAAGAAGCCTGACCATAACTTGCCTATCCTGTACCATGCGTAATATCCAAGTACGGGTATGAAGAAAAATAAAATTTGGGTATTAATGTTAACTGGTTTCATAGTCTTTCTCTTGCGTGTTTAAGTGCAACGTATTTATCGTTAAAGCCAAACTCTTGATTTGGATCTGAGGCTGGTCGGTTATCATTCTGAAACTTGTGGGGCGGTGAAGTCCTCTTGGATATGCCAGTCTTCCAGTCATGTTCCCCTGCCCTCTCACCCATGCCACAGCGTAAACATCTAGTCATTGTATAACCTTCAGTGCCCTTTTTTTGTCACATTCAGTCTTGATGTGAAGTTTATGCTGTAAAGGAATACAGTCGTCACAATACTTTCGTGACATCTGACCACTTAATGATTTAGTCATGTCACCGTACATGAATTTATCCTTACATCTTTTACAATACTTTGTTATTTGTTCTATCATTCTTCATCACATTTGTTATACTTTATACGTTCTTTGTTTAGAATCACTTCAATCTCCTGAATCTTTTCCCATATTGCCTCAATGTTTTCATCATTCATTCTTCTTCATCTCCACAGACACACTCACCCAAGTTTGCCTTGTCTCCAAAAAATTTGTCATTATAGGTTATACAGTCCTCGCTGTGTTGATCACTTTGTTTAGAAAAAAGAGTAGAATTATCACTGGCTAATACCTGTGACATTCTAAATTGGGAATAACACATTATGCTTTG
>Ga0308017_1000537_pt1 | contig 11634 bp, 5 predicted proteins | sample Neamet280_FD_203145 | JGI IMG/M metagenome (GOLD analysis project Ga0308017, IMG submission 203145) | Marine microbial communities from water near the shore, Antarctic Ocean - #280 | ecosystem: Environmental > Aquatic > Marine > Unclassified | place: Southern Ocean | collected 2014-10-01
TGTAGGTACTGGTAAATTAATACCTGCTTGCAAAAGAACTGATATTATATTTCATGCTAAAAGAGGATTACAAGAATTTAGTTATGATACTTTAAATAGTATAAAGTCTCAAGAATTAAACATTCCGCCTAGTTTAAGTGTTATTATACCGCAAGATTATGTTAATTATGTCAAAATGTCATGGATAGATAACCTGGGTGTTAAAAGACCTATATATCCTGCAAATAATTTAACTATAAACCCATTTTCAACACCACTTCAAGACAACTTAGGAACACCAACTCAAGATAATTTTGGTGAAAACTTAGAAGGTACTTCAATAACAGAAGCAAGGTGGGCTAAAGCTAACGATAATTTAATAAACGGTAGAGATCTAATAGATAATTCTGCATTTGCTTTTGATGCTTATGGAAGATTTGATGGTGTGGAAAAAAGTCTTGGTCAACAATACGGATTAGATCCGCAGTATGCAAACATAAATGGTTGGTTTGGTATAAATCACAGAGAAGGAAAGTTTTCTTTTTCAAATGATTTAGTTGGTAAGTTAATAGTTTTAGAGTATATTTCTGATGGACTAGCTTATGATTTAGATACTAAGGTTCCTAAAATGGCAGAAGAGGCTCTGTATGCTCATATAAGCCATGCTGTTCTAGCTTCCAGAATTAATCAACCCGAATATATAGTTAGAAGATTAAAACAAGAGAGAAGCGCTAAATTAAGAAATGCTAAAATAAGATTATCTAATATTAAGCTTGATGAAATTGTTCAAACAATGAGAGGTAAATCTAAATGGATTAAACACTAGAATTAAATGGCTGAAACTAAAAATACTTTTCTTAAAGGGAAAATGAATAAAGATCTTGACTCTCGTATTGTGCCTAATGGTGAATATAGAGAAGCTAGAAATTTATCTATAAGTAGATCAGAAGGTTCTAGAGTAGGTGAATTTGAAAATGTTTTAGGTAATACTTCTATATCTAGTTTAACGGGTACACCTGTTAACGCTTCTGCTGAAACAGAAATAATAGGTAAGTTTATAGACGAGAATAATAGTACTGGTTATTTTTTTGCTACAGATTTTAACAGCGCAAACCCTGCAGCAAGAGCAACTGCCGCAAATAATTGCTTTATTGTTAAGGTAAACTTAAATGTAGATGTAATTACTGCTCCTGTAATATTAGTACAAGGATTCTTTTTAAACTTTAATATAAGTTTTCCAATAACAGGCGTAAATTTAATTGAAGAATTATTATTTTTTACTGATAACTTAAATCAACCACGAAAAATAAATGTAACAAGAGCATTGGTTGCTAATTATTATAGCGACGAAACTAATATATCAGTAGCTAAATACGCTCCCTATGAACCTATACTGGTCATGGAAAGAGTAAATACAAAAATTAATATGCCTGGAACTCCAACAACTTCTGCTACTATAGTTGTTGATAATTCTGATTTTGATAAAATAAAAGTAGGTGATATACTTACTAAAAAAAATAAAGTTAACGCAACTCCCATACCAGGATTAGTTACTGTTATAGGTATACCAGGAGCAGCAAATACTTTGACTTTGTCAAATGTTATTACGATAGAAGACAATACAGAAGTGGACTTTTCAAGGCCTACCATGACTAATAAGCAAAACTTTGAAATGTCTAATCATTCTTCAGGCCGTGTTATAATAGCAGGGGGAGGAACTCCAAATCCTATAACAGCTACTTATACAATTAGGAATGGGACTGGTGTTGATAGTGACAATTCAAATCCTTTTATATATAACGGTAAAAATGGTATACCTAGAATAGGTGATCTAGTTAGCGGTGACGGCATAAGCGCGGATACTAGAGTAGCTACTGTTAATGTAGTTAATCAATATAATAATCCATCTTCTTTAATTACTCCAGATAACTTTAGAACATTTCAAGAAATTACTGTTACTTTAAACAAGACAACAACAATGTCAGCTAATGATGCTATATCAATAAGTGACAACCCTGACTATGACGCGGCTTGGAATGGTGATGAAAAGATTTTAGAAGACAAGTTTGTAAGATTTAGTTATAGATTTAAATTTGATGATAATGAGTATTCGTTAATAGCTCCTTTTAGCCAACCTATGTTTATACCTAAACAGTACGGTGAATTTGGAGGAAATGCTTTTTCTGATCAAGAAGACATGGATAATGCTTACACATCTACTATAGTAAATTGGATGGAAAATAATATAAACAATATATTATTAAAAATCCCAATGATTAAATCCACGCCTCAACGCGTAATAAATACTTTGCATGTATCTAAAGTTGATATATTATATAAAGAGTCTGATGCATTAGCTGTTAAAGTATTAGAAACTATAGATTTACAATCATTAGTTACTTTAGGAACAAATTTTACGTCAATTTCTTTTAAAGATGCAATTCATAGCAGCGCTACTGAAAACCCTGCAGGGTCAGGTGATTATGATATTAATGCTATTAATGACCACTTTTTAGACTACGATTATAGTTCTATAAAGCCATATAAAACTTTACCGAATAATCAAATAACAAGAGTATCTGACAAAGTGCCTATAAAAGCGCTAGGTCAAGAAGTTATAGGTAATCGTGTAGTATATGGAAATTACGTAGACAGACATACGAGTCCTGCATCGATAAATTATAGCGCTTATGCAACTAACAAGTCAACAGACTTTGATAATTATACACAATTTCCAAAGCATCAATTAAAGCAAGATAGAACATATCAAGTTGGTTTTGTTTTAGTAGATTTTTACGGAAGACAATCAGATGTTATACTATCCTCGCGTGATGGGACTACTCAATTAGGTTCCACAGTTTTTAATCCATATAACGACTTAACAACACAACAGCAAAATCCAATATTAAATTGGTTAGGAAATGCTTTAAATGTTACTTTATACACTGCTATAACACCATTGTTACCTGGTATTGATGGTTCTCCTGGTATATACAATGAGATTACTAATCCTTTAGGATGGTATTCTTATAGAATAGTTGTTAAACAAAAAGATCAAGAATATTACAATGTTTACTTACCAGGTTTTATAAATGGCTATCCTGTTACTCAAGATTTAGAAAGAAATATTAGCTTTTTTTCAACACTACAAGGAGATAATGTAAACAAAGTACCTAGAGATTTAAACGAGGTTGGTCCTAATGACAGAGAATTTACTACAAGTGAAAATTTAATAATAAGAGTAAACAATCCTATAATAAATAATAATTTGCTGGAAAATCTCAAGCCTGGAGATCGTTATATTAAAAAAGTACCATGGAATGCTCAATATTACCCAGGTAATTTACAGCAAGAAATATTACAAATAGGTACAGTTAGAGATTTAGAAATACAAGCAATACCTTTTAAAGCAGGTGCTGCAGCGGGAGAATATGGATCTATTCTTACGGAAAAACGATATCTTTATGAACCCGGCCCGGCAGTTTCTAGTGTAGAAGAAGTAACTGAACCTACAGGAGCAATTCCTTGGGGTACAAATGGCCCAGACAGCCCTTTTTATAATGCTGATTCAAATCCTTTTGTTTTTAGAGGTGATCAATCTCAAAATAAAAACAACCCAATAGGAGGTCGTGTAACTAGCGCTTCTACAATTCGTATTCCTAGTCCTCTTACAACTTGGCTATCAATGCTACCTTTTTTATCCGTAGCTGAAACTAAACCCGTTGAGTCATTATTAGATATTTTTTGGGAAACATCTTTATCGGGAAATCTTGTAAGCCTTAATTCGTTAGTTGATACTCAAAGCGATGGTATTACAGGATCAAACTTTGAAGCAGCTAATTTTCCAGAAAGTATATTAGCAGGCGAGCAAGTAGGTTTTGGATTTAACTTTTTAAATGGAGCAGGTCAATTTATACCAGCTTCTCAAATAACTTTAAATTCTTTTACAATAAAAGACGGAGAAGATCCTCCAAATACTTTAGGAGCAATTTTTACATTAACTAAGAATGCGCAGCAAACCGCTTTTGAAATAAAAGCAACCGCTGGAGATTTCTTCTATAGTGACGCTATTGCAGCAGCACCTTTAACAGGTGTTTATACTATAACAGCTAATGTAACCTTTAACGGAGAAGCTCCGATTGATATTGCTCTAGCTCCATTGACATTAACAAATGTAGCACCAACAATAGACTCTATTGCTAATCCTTTTACTCCTACTCCTACAGCAGCTGTAGGGGATTTAATAACATTAACTGGTAAAAACGGTAGTGCAGATGCATCGGTTAATACAACACAACTTAATTGGTCAATTGTTTCTGTAGACCCTTTTGCAGATGCAAATAGGTTTGAAATTACTTCAGGAACAAATGTATTGAAAAAAATTGCTACCTTAACAGATGCTACTTTTTATAGCGTAAAAGTTAAAGCTACTGATGTTAGTGGTAACGGATTAGATAGTCCGACTAGCTTTGTAAACTTTCAAATTGGATCAGCAGCGGGTAATCGTGTTAATGCAGCTTTATGCCAAGGATGGAAAGGTGGAAGTCTTACGGTTTGTAACGAAAGCTTAGGGGTTATTTTTGGAATTAATTCATCGCCTACAGCAATTCCCACGTCTTCAGTTACTGTTTTTAATTCTGGGTCAACCGGTGCTAGTGTTGTATATCCTGCAAATAACGCTGCTAATAGTTACAACGTTTTAGCAAGAAATCCTAGCACACCGGCATCAGAATTTGGAGGGTCTGCAGTAACTCATACTACAGGCGCTTTAACCCAAGGAACGTTGTATATATCTCCAATACTAACGAACAGTGGTGGTACTCAAACAGATGACGACACTATTACTTTTACTATTCAAGTAAATACTGGTTCTGGGTTTGTACAAGCTACTGACTCTAATGGCGCTGAGATTAGAAATATAACATTACAAGTAGGCAATAATTCTGTCGCAGTGAGTCTTAAAACCTTTTCCACTCCTGGGCAATATAGAGTTCTAACAACCCCTATTACAGGCGGAATGTGTACCTTAGGTCAAAATGGAACATCTTTTAAAGTTAATTTTGGAGATGCAAACTTTAATAGTTGTGCAGGCGCACCAGCGTAGGTAATAATTAAAAAAAACAAGTAATTAATATAATATGTCAATAACACTAGAAGTAGCGTATTTTAACTCATTTTATTTGAAGAGAATAGCTGACATACCAGTACCGCTTGGGCCAACTAATGTAGTAAGCTTGCCTGATACAGCTCTTGATCCATATCCTTGGGTAGCACCATCAACTTCTACAATAGAAGAAGATTGGTATGTTGAGGAATCAAGAATAAGAGGTGGTTTTAATAATACATCTACAGACTTAGGCGTGAAAGCATACATAGTTGAAGATAACGATGCGCAGCAAAGAAGATCTAACTCTTTAATATACTCAGGTATATTTAATTCTAGAACAGGTATAAATCAATCTAATCAATTTAGCATTGCTGAAGAGATAACTAGAAGTGTTGATCCGACAGGTGGTAGTATACAAAAGCTTTATGCTGAGGATACTAACTTAATTATATTTCAAGAAGATAAAGTAAATAGAGCTTTAATAGATAAAGACGCTATATACTCAGCTGAAGGAGGTGCTATTACGACAACAGCTAATTTAGTTATTGGTCAAATAATAGCTTACGCTGGTGAATATGGAATATCTACAAATCCAGAATCTTTCGCTGTTTACGGTTACCAAAAATACTTTGTAGATAGAAACAGAAACTGTGTGCTTAGATTATCTAGGGATGGTATTTCAGAAATATCTAGTTATGGCATGATTGATTTCTTTAGAGATAAATTAGCGCTTATTGGTTCTACTGGTAGTATAATAGGTTCTTATGATATATATAATAAAAATTATGTATTATCTTTACAATACGAAGGAATAACTTTGCCAGATACATTAAGCTTTGAAGAAGCTACAAACGGATGGGTAAGTTTTTATGATTATAAACCAAGCACAGGATTTAGTTCGCAAGGTAAATACTTTACAACCAATTTAACTACTGTTTACGAGCATTATGTTACAAAAGTAAAAACAACACAAAATCCATTACCTAATGTACCTAGAAATTCATTTTATGGAGCCGCATCACAACCTTCAATATTAAAGTTTATATTTAATCCAGATCCAACAATAGTTAAAACTTTTAGTACTGTTAACTACGAAGGATCAAACGGATGGGAAGTTACATCTCTAATATCAGATCAAACAGGAGCACAACCTTTTGTCCCGCAACCACCAGTAAGAACTGATGGAATTTTTGTTGAAGATACTTCTCAAAGAATATACAGCTATGATGAAGGGCTTTACACAGAGGGCGGAATTTCATATAGAGCAGGGTTTGATAGAAAGCAAAATAGATATATGGCTGCTATAAAAAACAGTTCAACTATACCAGTAGCCGGACAAGTGTTAGTTGGACCTAACAATACAGGTATAAAAGCTTATTATGCTACGGTAACAATGAAAACAGACGCAACAACATTTTTTGGAGAAGGAAAACAATTGTTTGCAGTTGGAGCAACGTATGGAAGATAAATTAAGTAATTTTACAGCACGTTTAGAAGATTTTCAAAACGTTGTTATAGCTAATAATGACATAGAAGGTGTTTATGGAGATGGCAAATCATTAGTAAATAATGATACATTTCCTATTACTCATGATTTTTCAGATAAATTATATATGAGAAAAATGTCTATGCCTGCCAACTCTTTGGTTGTTAGCGCAATACATCATACTGATCATTTTTGGTTTTTAATGACAGGTGTAATACTTGTAACGACTGATAATGAAACCGTAGAGCATATAGCTCCTTGCTATGAAAAATCAATAAAAGGTGCTAAAAGATTGATACACTGCATAGACGATTGTGTATTTATAAACGTACATAAAAACCCAACAAACACACAAAACATGAATGAAATAGAAAAAGCTTTGTATTCATTTACTATAGAAGAATTTAATAAAAAAGAAAAATTATGGCAGGAATAGGTGTAGCAATAGCAGGAGCAGCTCTTAGTGCTATAGGAGGTATTTTTGGCGCTGGAGCCGCTAAAAAAAGAGAAAAAGCAGCCGCAAGACAAAAAGCACAGCTTACTAGAAAGTTAAACTATTTAGAAAATAACAGACAAGCAATAATAAACCCAGCTGATGGTGTTACAAGTCTAAGTGGAATGGCTCAGGATCTAAGCGGATCGTTGACTAATAATATGGCTAATTTAAGTGTAGCTACTCAAGCCGCTGAAATGGAAATAGAACAAGCTGATATATCATTAGCTAACACTTTAGATACTATTAGAGCAACAGGAGCTGGAGCAGGTGGTGCAACAGCATTAGCTCAGGCAGCGCTACAAAGTAAAAAGGGGGTATCTGCTAGTATTGAACAGCAGGAAGCTAACAATGAGCGAGCAAGAGCTCAAGGTGAGCAAAACTTGCAACAACAAAGAATGCAAGAAGGCGCTAGAGTTCAAGGTTTAAAAATTGGAGAAGAAGGAAGAGTTCAAGGATTAGAAATGCAGGGTAAACAGTTTGCTTTTCAGTCTCAAGAAAATAGAGAAGGCGCTCAACTCGATAGAGTATCCGCTCAATTATCAGGAGCGCAAGCAAGACAAAGTCAAGCTCAATCAGATAGAACAGGGGCTATTACAGGAGCAATTAGTGGCGGTTTAGGCGTGGCTAGTGCATTCATTGGAAGGGCGAAATAAAAATAAAACATGAGTTATAGAAATCCACAACAAGTAGTAGACACACAGTCAGGGAAGTATGTTAGAGACATGATAAAATCTGTTTCTGGTACAGCAGTCAATGTTATAAAAGAGCAGCAAAAAAGATTAAGAGAAAATCAAGAAGAAAATGTTGCTTTCCAAAGAAAAACTATTCAAGCTCAAGCAAGGGTAGCTAACAGCGCTAATGCTGCGGATGTTGAAAATAGTGGAACTAATTGGTCCAGCTCTATTAGGGAAGGGTTAAACGAATATGGTGAATTATATACTAAGTCTCTTAAAAATCCTTTAGAATTTTCAAGTGAAGATGCTTTAAGAATGTCTTCATTAGCTAACATGGGAACCCAAATTAGAACCCAAGCTGTTGAGGATCAAGCAGATATGGATACATTCCAAGCGGGCTTTGAAGCGGGGCCTGGTCAATACGGAGGATTTGGCATGTTTGTAGATCCTGCGATTTTAAAAAGATTAGCTATTCAAGGTAAAAAAGGGGCCACTCCTGGTAGCTCTGTTGGTTCATTTGATACCGATTCTGCAGGAAATTTTATTACCAAGGTTACATCTTATAATGAGAATGGTGAGGTAGTAGGTACCAATGCCAATAGAGGTAATATGGATAATTTTATAGTGCCTAATCCAACTCAAAACATGCAAGGTATTAAAAATGCTATTTTGCAAAGAAATGATGATTACTTTAAAGATCAAAAAACACAATCAAATTTTAATAAGGATACAGGAGTAACTACTAAGTCACAATTTGCAAACAGAGAGGCATTAATAGAAGATATTAGAGCTTTATCTGATGGCTATATAGAAGGCTTGGGCGCTAATTCAAGTATCAGATTGCGTAATAATAAAATGAGAAGCTATATTAAAGACGAAAACGCAAGAGATATAATAGATCCTGACAAAGCTCAGTGGGATACAAATAAAGAAGGTAAAGTAATAGATCCACAGCTTGAACAAACCAAGCAATTATATGCTGAAATGTTAGCAGATGAAATGGGATTAGGAAAAGATGAAAAAATTGTTGCTCAATTAAGCGCACCAAAGAAAACAATTAAAGATCCAAAAGCTTTTCAAGAAGCTATTAAAGAAGGTTTTCAAATTAAAACATCTAAAGGCGAAGTATGGACAGCAACAGGCAAAAGAGGGACAGCTAATTACCAATACGTTTTACCGCAAAAAGAAAAGGGTGCTGATGGTCAAAATGATAATAATTTTCCAGAACAAACAGTTAACTATTATTTACTAGTAGATCCAAATAGCCCAGTTAAGAAACTTTTATTAGATGCGAATGGTAAACCGCAAATAAACACAGTAGGTATAAATTCAAGTTTAGGTATAAAATAAAATAAAATATGTATATAAATTCAACAAACGGTGCTGAAGTTAGCGTAGAGGAAATGCAACAATACGCAACGGAAGCCGGACTAGGTATCGAAGAGTACGCTGCAGCTGCAGGTTTCTCATTAAAATCTGATGAAGTTAAAACTAAAGAAGCTGAAAAAGTGGATTTTCCAACAAGTGCTGTAGCGGATGCGGATGCAGGACAACAAAAGACAGCATCAAAAAATACGGATTTACCTACGGTAGATACTTCTTCGGATTCATCAGATCCCTTAGATGATTATTATGTTACTATTGAAGATTTAAGACAAGATGAAGAAGACGCTTCGCCTGCTTTAAATAAAAAATTAGCGGGTATTGGTATATCTACTAAGCAAAGTACTTCGTTTGGAAGTCTTGATGCTTTAAATTTTGAAAATTCTATAGATGGCGAAGTAGAGGGTGAAGGTGCTATAGCTAAACTTGTTGGTAAATTTACTGATGATTTTATAGGTGACCCAACTAAAATATTTTCAGCTATTGGCATTGGAACAAATAAAACAGATAAAGAACTGGCTGCCGCAGCTGCTAAAATAAACGAGTATATAAAATTAAAAGCAGATACTAGTTTTTTAGATAAAGCTGAAAAAAGAAGTGGAGATGATTATGAAAAATATGCAGATACTTTAAAAGCACCAGAATTATCAACAGAAGACTTAGAATCTTCTATGAAAAAAGATTTAGTTTCTAAATTTTCTAAAATACAAAAAAGAGAAACGTCTGATGATATTGCTGGATTTCAAAAAAATAGCGGCGAGGCTATTGTAGTTGGTACTGAACAAAAAGATGCTACCGTTGATAAATTTAAAAACGAAAAAGAATTTAAAAGATATAATCAATGGAAAAAAGAAGGTTATATATCTGATTTTTCAGAAGATGAAATACTTTTATATGATGATGAAAGAAAACAAAAATATGCTTTAGACGAGTCACTTAGATTCGCTAGCGACTTGTCCATTGATGGGCGTATGGATGTATTAGCTTTAGCTGCAAATGATGAAAAGAAACTTAATAATTTTAAAGAAATATCTAACAATTATTTTAAAATAGAAGATTCTTTAAAAAATGCTATTGAAGAATATAAGCTTAATCCAACGCAGGATACATTAAGAGCAGCTAATATTATAAATGTAGATTATCTACAAAAACAAGGGGAAATACAATCTTTACAGGGTAAATTAAAAAAAGATGGTGTTTTTGAAAAAGGTAGAACAATTCCTCTTGCTTTAATGGATCTTAATAAAGATTACAATTACATAAGACAACTTAGAACAGGTTTTAAATCTCAGATTGCAAATATAGGGTATGAAGCAGCGACTCTAGCTATTTTAGCTGGCAAACTTCAACAACCAGGAGCCCTAGCGATAACTTTAGGTAGTCCGGAATCAACAAGTACACAAATAGAAAGCACTACTGGGTTAGTTTCTTTAGGTGAGGATTTTCAAAAAGAAACTGAAAATTTTCAAAGAGCAATTACTGTTGACGAAATTAGAAATATAAGTGACGCTGGCAAATGGGTTGCGGGATCTGCAGTAAATCTAGTGCCGTCTTTAGCCATGGCTATGACTGGTCCTTTAGCTATGCCTTTGTTTTTTTTATCTGGCGCTGGTAGTAAAGGTATGGAGATGGCTGTTAGCAGAAAAAATTCTAGCGAAAGAATGATTAAAAATAAGCAGTTTTTAATTGATAATCCTAATGCTGATCCTTCTATCTTAATGTCTTTAGAACAAGAAATGGCTGAAGATGCTAAAACTTTAGGTATAAAAGAATGGCAATCATTAGGAATACAAGCTCTTTATGGAATAGCTGAAGTAGCTATGGAGAAATTAGGTACTATAACTTTGTTAAAGAATTTAAAAAACGCAACAAAAATGCTTAAACCTACTACTGTAAAGGAAGGGTTTAAATTTTTAGGCCAAGGATTAAAGGAAGTTGGAAAAGGTGTAAGAGTAGAGGGTGGTTCTGAGTTTGCAACAACAGTTGCGCAAAATTTTGGGGACATATTTATATTAGGAGAAGACAAAAACTTATTTGAAGGTGGATTAGAATCTTTTGCTCAAGGAGCTTTAATGGGCGGTGCTATGAACAGTGTTGGTGTAGCTAAAGGTATAAGGCAGGGATATATTAGCGTTTTAGCTAGTAGAGGTGAAACAACAAAACTTAGAGAAAACTTAAATGCTTTAAAAAAAATTACTAACCAGCCAAGTATAGAAAGCTGGTTGGATTTAAGAAATTTAAAATTAGATTTATCTAAAGAAACGCAGTCTGTTGTAGACGCTATAACTTTGGACATGCAAAACACCGAACAAGGGGTCATGTTTAAATTAGGAAGCACTTTAAGTATTGAGCAAGCATTTAAAGTAGAAGAGGCTAATAGAAAAATGCGATTAATTAATAAACAATTAATGGAAGCTTCGTCTAATCCGAGTATAAAGGCTGCTGAGCTAACGCAAATAAAATCACAACTTAGCATTAAATTTGATGCTTTATCCGAAGGGCGTGAGCA
>Ga0308017_1000538_pt1 | contig 11613 bp, 5 predicted proteins | sample Neamet280_FD_203145 | JGI IMG/M metagenome (GOLD analysis project Ga0308017, IMG submission 203145) | Marine microbial communities from water near the shore, Antarctic Ocean - #280 | ecosystem: Environmental > Aquatic > Marine > Unclassified | place: Southern Ocean | collected 2014-10-01
TATTCAAGCATTTGAGCCAATTTTAGTAAAAGGTCGGGCTATTAAACTGCATCCTTTAGTTTGTTCAGCTTTTAATGCAGATTTTGATGGAGATCAGATGGCTGTTCATATTCCATTATCACCAGAAGCTCAGGCTGAATGTTATATGTTAATGTTAGCACCGTATAATTTTTTATCTCCAGCTAATGGAGAACCAATTGTTATGCCAAGTCAAGATATGGTTCTTGGTTGTTATTATTTAACTGCTACTAATATTAAAGGTTTATTAGGTTCGAACTATTATTTTGCAAATCTTGAAGATGTTATTCTAGCATATAATCAAAATAAAATTGAAATTCATACATCTATTTGGGTTAGATATATGGGTGAGCATTATGAAGTATCTGATCTACAAAAGAAGGTTGTGTTATCTGATAATAGTGTTATTGAATACTATGAAAATTTACAAATTCGAAAAGATTCAAATGGTAAACTAATTACTCAATATTTACAAACAACAACTGGTCGAGTTATTTTAAATTATACAATTCAAAAGACTTTAAATTTTTTATAATTCAAAGATAATATATTTTATGAAAACCTATACCTATCAAAATACTTTAATTGATAAGAAACAGTTACGTCAATTATTAGCCTGGAGTTTTACAAGCTATGATTCTATGCAGGCTTGTTTACTAGCGGATGAGTTAAAATATTTAGGATTCAAATATGCTAGTCATGCTGGCATTTCAATTAGTATTGAAGATTTAAAAATTCCATTTGTCAAAAGTGGAATGCTTGAGAAAGCAAATCAAGAAATTGATAATTCTGAAAAAATCTTCTTAAAAGGTAAAATCACAGATGTTGAAAGATTTCAAAAAATAATTGATACATGGAGTTTGACTAGTGAATCATTAAAAAATCAAATTATCTATTATTTTAAAAATTATGACCCACTGAATTCTGTCTACATTATGGCTTTTTCAGGTGCACGTGGTAATTTATCCCAAGTTCGTCAGCTAGTTGGTATGCGGGGTTTAATGTCCGATCCAAGTGGTCAAATCATGAATTTACCAATTAAAAAGAATTTTCGTGAAGGTTTAACAATCACTGATTACTTAATGTCTGGATATGGAGCTCGGAAAGGAATTGTAGATACTGCTCTGAAAACGGCAAATTCAGGTTATTTAACACGTCGTTTAATTGATGTTTCTCAAGATATCTTAATTCGTGAGAAAGATTGTTTAACAACACATTCGATTGTATTTTCAATCAAAAATTTTGCAAATAAAAAAGACTTATATGACAAAATTTTAGGACGTGTATTAAATAGAGCAATTTATGATCCTCAAACATCCACTTTATTAATAAAACAGAATACTCAAATAACTCCAGAATTAATTAAAACATGTAAAGATAATGGAATAACTGATTTTTCTATTCGTACTCCATTAACTTGTCAATTATATCGTGCCATTTGTCAAAAATGTTATGGGTGGGATTTAGCAAATGAAAATTTAGTTGATATTGGTGAAGCTATTGGTATTTTAGCAGGTCAATCGATTGGTGAACCAGGTACTCAACTTACAATGCGAACCTTTCATACAGGTGGTATTTTTACCTCGGAAGCGAGTCAACAAATTATTAGTCCAATAAATGGAATTATTCAATTTTATAAAGGATTAAAAACAGTCATTTTAAGAACTAACCGGGGTGAGGATGTTCTGGTAACAAAAAATTCCGGCTCATTAGTTTTAATTCCAGAAGACAAAAAAAAAGATCTAATAAAAATTGATATTTCACGGAATACAATTTTATTCCCAAAAAATAATCAGTATCTTTCTAAAGGTACCGTTATTGGTGAAGTAATTAATACTAATAAACAAGTCAAAACAGAAATTAAGACAATTTTAAGTGACACATCTGGTGAAATTTTTATTCCTAAACTAAAACAAAAAATTAATTTATTAAATAATAATAAATTAATTTGGATTTTATCTGGTCAATTATATAACAGTCCAATAAATTCATTTGTAAATTTTTACCCGGATCATAAATTAAATCAGTTCAGCTATATTTTTCGAACTAAAATTATAAATCATTATAGTGGGTTTATAACGTTCATTAATAATAAAAAAAGTTTATATCAAGGGCTGATAAAAATTAATCACAATAAATATTTATTCCGAAATTCAAAATTAGAACAATTACATTCACCTTTAAATTATAAAAATTATCTATTAACGTTAGGCAAAAAAAAGTATTTTTTAACTATAACAAAAAAGTATTCTAAAAATTGTTTGCAATTAACTCGTAATGAAAAGCTCGGCACCTTAATTACTAATTCTTTTTTAACCTTAACGGGTGGAATTCTTTACTATGATTTTCGTAATAGTTTAAAAAACAACAAAAAAACGAAGTTTATTTCTTTTCAAAAAAATAACTATAGTTTCTTTCCGTATGAAGAGGAACTTACTGAACTTAATATAGAATATGATAAAGCAATAACTACTATTTATCGTGCCGGGATAAATATTGAAAAGGCAAAATGGGATATTAAAAAAGCCGAATGGGATATCAATTTCTTAACTGAAAATCTTTTAAAAACAAAAAAAAATAATAAAGTTCACCAAATACTCAAACGTAAACTAAGTAAAGTTAAACGTAAACAGGAAAATGCTCCTCGTAAATTACTTAGAGCTCAACGTACTTTATTAAACGCTAATCGTAAACTAAAAAAATTAGAAATTATAGAATCTAAATTTAAGAAATTTATAGATAAATTTTTAAAATTAAATTATAGAGCCAAAAAACCCATTATTAAATCTCGTACAATTATTTGGTTAGGAGAAGAAATTCACAAAATAAAATGTGAACAAAATATTGTGTTTGTTGAAGATGGAGATTTTATTTCAAAAGGATTTGAACTTATTCCTAATTTATTTTCAAAAACTTCAGGTATTGTTACTCTTACTTCAAAACCTAATAATATCCAAATAATTTCAATTAAATCTGGGTTAGTTTATAAAGGTAAAAAATTGAAAAAAGTGGAGAAAAAAGTCTACTACCCTGGAGAGGCTCTATTTTCTAATGTGGAGCTTCAAGATTTATCATTCTGTGAATGTCTTAGTGGAAAAAATCAGGATCGACTTTTAGTTCGCCCAATTCAAATTTATGAATTTCCATATTTAGCTCAATCTGAGCCTATTGCACAACAAAATGTTAATTCTCAATTACAGTTTAATTTTGAATCACTAGGAGTTTACTTTTATAAATCAAATCAACGAATCACTGGAATACAAAGTCTTAATTTGGTTGCAAACCTTTTACTTTTTAAGACAAATAATCTTTCTAAAAAACATATCAATATTGAATTATCAAATAATAAATATAAAAATTTAGTTGAGTTTAATGTTATTGAAAAAATTCAGCTTAATAACTATATTTCACCAAATTTAAGAGATAAAAATATCGATCCTTGTTTCCTTGTTCAAAAAAATCAATTTGTAAGTAATTATAATGTTTTAGGTTATTTAGAAACTCTTACTTCGAATTCACTTGAAATAGTAAAATTCAAAATAAAGAAACATAATGAAAAACAAATATTCTTAATTTCTAATAACGATTGTACCATTGTCAATAAATCTGAAGTTATAAATAAAAGATTGAATGATTTTATTATGAGTAAATCAAATTTAGTTAAAACTGGTAAAATTATTATTGAAAATGACAAAGTATTTACTGTGCAAAAAGGTCGTCCTTATTTTTTCCCAAATTGTAAAAATGAGAATTTAACGGTAAAAACAAATTTACAATATAAAACAATTCCACAATTAAATAATAATATAAATTTTGGTAGCAACCGAAATATAGCAGTAAATTATTATGATTTAAAAAAATTATTAATAAAAAAAAATCTAAATTCGAGTAGTCTTCAAAATAAAAAAATCACTCTAAAATCTGAATTTTCAAAGCTTTTTTTAAAAAATGGAGGAAAATTTTATAGTTGTTTAATTCCTCAATTTTTAAAAAAATTCACGATAACAACGAATAATTTAAATTCACAAGTTAAAACAATATTACGTCCTAATATAACTAAAAAGCCCCCAGTAAATAACATTCGATTTGATAGAACAGTCTTAGTACAAAGTTCAGAATTAGTTTCAAATAGTAATCGAAAAGGTACTCCGAATCAGTCAAAAAATCAATTAACATTACTAAAATTTACTGAACAACCTTTTACAAAATCAACGAAAGCCATTGGGTTATATTCTATAACTGAAGACTATTTCGAACAAGATGTAAACAGTGTATTTTGTAAAAATACAGAATTTATTGAATCTGGAAAAACTCTTGGATTATTAAATCTTGAAAAAGAAATTACAGGTGATATTGTTCAAGGTCTACCGCGAATTGAAGAAATTTTAGAAGCTCGTAAAAAAACTAGTATGATAAAACGTATTCCTACTAGTCAAAAGAAAGGATTATTATCTCAAAAGACAAGTTTAGATGTCAATTTTGAATTTCAGAAAGTTGGAACTTCTATCAAAGAAAATGAAAAAATTAACCCTCACAAACTTATAAAAGTTTATTTTAATTATTACGGATTATTAAAATTATTTTTATGTGACCGAACTAAGACATTTAAATATGCAAGATTAACTGATAATTATGAAGCAAGTCATAAAAGTTTTAAGAAAGTTCAACTGTTTATTTTAAATTCTGTACAATCAGTTTATACATCACAGGGTGTAACAATTAATGATAAACATTTAGAGGTTATCATTAAACAAATGACAACTAAAGTTTTAATTACCTATGAAGGTGATACTCCATTACTACAGAGAGAAGTTATCGATTTATACCATATTCAATATATTAACAAAATTTTAACAAGTGAAAATAAACAAGTAGCATGTTATGTTCCATTATTACTTGGAATTACAAAAGCTGCATTAAATAATCCAAGTTTTATCTCTGCTGCAAGTTTTCAAGAGACAACTCGAGTTCTTACAAAAGCTGCAATTGAAGGTCGAATTGATTGGTTACGAGGTTTAAAAGAAAATATTGTTATTGGTCACTTAATTCCAGCTGGAACAGGATCTCAAAATTATAAAAATTCTTTTAAAAAATATTCACTTAAAAATAAATCTCTTAAACTTAATCGATCAGAACTTCTTGATTTACCGTTAGTATCTTCTACAGAAACTGGACAAACTAATTAAAGTTTGCTATTGTGTATTTTAAAATTTGTGTATATATAAATAAGTAATTTAAAAATATTATGTCTGATATCAGTTTATCACAGTTATTAGAAGCAGGAGTTCATTTTGGTCATAAAGCTCATCGCTGGAATCCAAAAATGTTTCCATACATTTACAGTGAAGTAAATAACATTCATATTCTTGATTTAATTCAATCTGCAACTTTGTTAAAAAAGGCAATGCGATATTTAGAGATTGCTGCTAGTAAAAATGAAAAAGTTTTATTCGTTGGTACTAAACGTCAAGCAACAACATTGATTGCACAGGAAGCAATACGATCTAATTCATACTATGTAAACCATCGTTGGTTAGGTGGTATGCTAACCAATTGGACAACTATGAAAGAACGTATTGCAAAATTAAAAGACCTTGAAAATCAAGAATCTCTAGGAACATTTGATTTATTAGCAAAAAAAGAAGGCGCTTTACGTAGAAAAGAATTAACAAAATTACGTAAATATTTAGATGGTATAAAGAACATGTCGGTTTTACCAGATGCTGTTATTATTATTGATCAAAAACGAGAAATAACAGCTGTTGCAGAATGTCGTAAATTGGGTATTCCAGTGATTTCAATTTTAGATACAAACTGTGATCCAGATTTAGTTGACATTCCAATTCCAGGAAATGATGATGCAGTTCGATCAATTAAATTAATATTAACTGCACTGACAGATAGTATTATAAAAGGTCAAATGAAATAAGAGTTTAAAACTAATTATGAAATCTTTTTTTTAATTGTTTTTATTTGTCATTTCAATTAAAATTGAGTAATTTTTTTAATCTTTACTTATAATACATTGTGTATCACCATAAAAAATTTATTAATATATAATGGGTAAAATAATGAGGGAACTTCTATCAGCAATTTTGTGTGGCGTACTAGAGGGGTTAGCTATAGGGTTAGCTGAAGGGTTAGGGGGTTAGTTTAAATTATACCTAATCCTATATTACCAATCGCTGGCTCCATTGCAAGTGTTGGTGTCGCAACTATCGCTTCAGAAGGTGTGTTAATGGCTCCGAAGGCAATAGCTTTATTTTATGTTAAAATTGCAAAAGATTGTTACGTCTCTACGGGGAGCAAGCGAATAGCTTGTGGAGCAGCTGCTGTTATTTGTGGTGGAGCTTTAGTACCAGGTCCACATCAGGCTCCTTTTATTGCTGCTTGTGCTGCCGTCTCTCGGGGCGCAAATAGACTATAAAATAAATTAAAAGCCGAAGAATTTATCCATAATAATTTTAATAACAGTTTAATCCAAGTGAAGAGAAATTTGTTTTTCACTTGGAAAATTGATCTAATAATAATAAAGAATATAACTACTTTAAAATGGGGTTAAATTCCTCTGAGGTGCAGCCAATTCAAGCTCCAAGAAAGACTGGAATGAAAATTTTCTTGTTTCCAGAAATCCTCATCCTAAATTAACCGGACTTTCTTATTTTTTTTATTTTCTAGTACATTTTCTTTTATGAAATCTTTTTTTTAATTGTGTATAATCATAAATTAGAAAACTCATATGAACAAACAGAAATGTTTTTCTAACTTATGAGAGTTTCATAGATTTTCATCTCCCAACAAGGAGAAATATTAATGGCAATAAGCTCAACCGACCGTCGTACAAATAATGTGCAAGTCTTTGTTGAAAAAGACGCAGTCGAAACTAGTTTCGCTAAATGGGCCCAACCAGGTCACTTTTCTCGAACTTTAGCGAAAGGTCCAAAAACAACTACTTGGATTTGGAATTTACACGCTGACGCTCATGATTTTGATAGCCAAACAAGTTCTTTAGAAGAAGTTTCTCGTAAAATTTTTAGTGCCCATTTTGGACAGTTATCAATTATTTTCTTATGGATTAGTGGAATGCATTTCCATGGTGCATATTTCTCTAACTACTCAGCTTGGTTAAATGACCCTATTAATATCAAACAAAGTTCTCAAGTTGTTTGGCCAATTGTTGGTCAAGAGATCTTAAATGGTGATGTTGGAGGTAACTTCCAAGGTGTTCAAACAACTTCAGGCTGGTTCCAAATGTGGCGTGCTGAAGGGATTACAAGTGAAGTTGAATTATATTGGATTGCAATTGGCGGACTTGCTATGTCAGCAATTATGTTATTTGCAGGTTGGTTCCATTTCCATAAAGCTGCACCTAAATTAGAATGGTTCCAAAATGCGGAATCAATGATGAATCATCATTTAGCTGGTTTATTAGGTTTAGGATGTTTATCTTGGTCTGGACATCAAATTCATATTGCTTTACCAATTAATAAATTGTTAGATGCTGGTGTATCACCACAGGAAATTCCATTACCTCACGAATTTTTAATTAATCGTGAATTAATGAGTCAACTATATCCTAGTTTTTCAAAAGGATTAGCTCCATTTTTTAGTGGTCATTGGGGTGAATACTCTGATTTCTTAACATTTAAAGGTGGTTTAAATCCTGTAACAGGAGGCTTATGGTTAAGTGATATTGCTCATCACCATTTAGCTTTAGCTGTTTTATTTATTGTTGCTGGCCATATGTACCGTACAAATTGGGGTATTGGTCACAGTATGAAAGAAATTTTAGAAGCTCATAAAGGTCCTTTTACTGGTGAAGGTCATAAAGGAATATACGAAATTTTAACAACTTCATGGCATGCTCAATTAGCAATTAATTTAGCTATGGTTGGTTCATTAAGTATCATTGTTGCTCATCATATGTATGCAATGCCACCATATCCTTATATTGCAACTGACTATGCTACACAACTTTCTTTATTCACTCATCACATGTGGATTGGTGGATTTTGTGTTGTAGGTGGTGCAGCTCATGCAGCAATTTTTATGGTTCGTGATTACACACCTGCTAATAATTATAATAATTTATTAGACAGAGTTTTACGACACCGTGATTCAATTATTGCACATTTAAATTGGGTTTGTATCTTTTTAGGTACTCATGCGTTTGGATTTTATATTCACAACGATACAATGCGAGCATTAGGACGTCCACAAGATATGTTCTCAGATAAAGCAATTCAATTACAACCAATTTTTGCACAATGGATTCAAAATATTCATTTATTAGCACCGGGTACAACAGCTCCGAATGCATTAGCTACAACTAGTTATGCTTTTGGTGGTGAAGTAGTTGAAGTTGGTGGTAAAATTGCAATGATGCCTATTCAATTAGGTACGGCTGATTTCATGGTACATCATATTCATGCTTTTACAATTCATGTTACTGTTTTAATTTTACTAAAAGGTGTATTATATGCACGAAGTTCTAAATTAATTCCAGATAAAGCAAACTTAGGGTTCCGTTTCCCTTGTGATGGTCCAGGACGTGGTGGTACATGTCAAAGTTCAAGTTGGGATCATGTATTTTTAGGTTTATTCTGGATGTATAACTCAATCTCAGTAGTAATTTTCCATTTCAGTTGGAAAATGCAATCAGATGTTTGGGGCACAATTTCACCCGATGGTAGTATTTCACATATTACTGGTGGGAATTTTGCAAAAAGTGCTATTACAATTAACGGTTGGTTACGTGATTTCTTATGGTCACAAGCTTCACAAGTAATTCAATCATATGGATCTGCTTCGTCAGCATATGGTTTAATCTTCTTAGGAGCTCATTTTATTTGGGCATTTAGTTTAATGTTCTTATTTAGTGGTCGTGGTTACTGGCAAGAATTAATCGAATCAATTGTTTGGGCACATAATAAATTAAACTTTGCACCAGCAATTCAACCACGTGCGTTAAGTATTACTCAAGGACGTGCTGTTGGATTAGCTCATTATTTACTAGGTGGTATTGGAACGACTTGGTCATTCTTCTTAGCACGTGCAATATCAATTAGTTAAATTTCTACGCAAAGCTTATTACATTCATCATACATAAAAAATAAAATATTAAGAACATTAATTAATATTTTATTAATAACTAAAATTTATATAAATAAGGTATTTTATAATTATGGCAACTAAATTCCCAAAATTTAGCCAAGCCCTAGCACAAGATCCAGCAACGCGACGAATCTGGTATGGTATCGCAACTGCTCATGATTTAGAAGCTCATGATGGCATGACAGAAGAAAACTTGTACCAAAAGATTTTTGCATCACATTTTGGTCACTTAGCCATTATCTTTTTATGGACTGCTGGAAATCTTTTTCATGTTGCTTGGCAAGGAAACTTCGAAAAATGGGTTGGTAATCCTTTAAAAGTTAAACCAATTGCACATGCAATTTGGGATCCACACTTTGGTGATTCAGCTTTAAAAGCATTCAGTAAAGGAAATACTTATCCAGTTAATATTGCATATTCAGGTGTATATCAATGGTGGTACACAATTGGTTTCCGCACAAATCAAGAATTATATGCAGGATCAATTGGATTATTATTACTTTCATCTGCATTATTATTTGCAGGTTGGTTACATTTACAACCAAAATTCCGACCAAGTTTATCATGGTTTAAAAATAATGAATCACGTTTAAATCATCACTTATCAGGTTTATTAGGTGTTAGTTCATTAGCTTGGACTGGACATATTGTTCACGTAGCAATTCCTGTATCACGTGGTGTTCATGTTGGTTGGGATAATTTCTTAACAACTCCACCACATCCTGCTGGTTTAACTCCATTTTTTACTGGTAATTGGACAGTTTATGCTGAAAATCCTGATAGTGCTGCACATGTTTATGGAACTAGTGAAGGAGCAGGAACTGCAATTTTAACATTCTTAGGTGGTTTCCATCCACAAACACAAGCATTATGGTTAAGTGATATCGCACATCACCAATTAGCAATTGCTGTTGTATTTATTGTGGCTGGTCATATGTATCGAACGAACTTTGGTATTGGACATAATATGAAAGAGATCTTAGATGCTCACCGACCTCCTGGAGGCCGATTAGGTGCAGGTCATGTAGGATTATTCGAAACAATCACAAATTCTTTACACATGCAATTAGGTTTAGCATTAGCCAGTTTAGGTGTTGCTACATCATTAACAGCACAACATATGTATGCATTAACTCCGTATGCATTCTTATCAAAAGATTTTACAACAGAAGCAGCGCTATATACTCATCATCAATATATTGCTGGTTTCTTAATGGTTGGAGCTTTTGCACACGGTGCTATATTCTTCGTTCGTGATTATGATCCTGAATTAAATAAGAATAATGTTTTAGCACGAATGTTAGAACATAAAGAAGCTATTATTTCACATTTAAGCTGGGTATCTTTATTCTTAGGTTTCCATACATTAGGCTTATATATTCACAATGATACAGTAGTTGCATTCGGTCAACCAGAAAAACAAATTTTATTTGAACCTGTCTTTGCCGAATATATCCAAGCGGCATCTGGTAAAGCAGTCTATGAATTTAATGTTTTACTTTCATCATCAACTAGTCCTGCTACAGTTGCCGGTAATCAAGTTTGGTTACCAGGTTGGTTAGAGGCTATTAATAATGATAAAAACGATTTATTCTTAACAATTGGCCCTGGTGATTTCTTAGTTCATCATGCTATTGCTTTAGGTTTACATGTAACAGCATTAATTTTAGTTAAAGGTGCGTTAGATGCTCGAGGTTCAAAACTAATGCCAGATAAGAAAGACTTTGGTTATAGTTTCCCTTGTGATGGTCCAGGTCGTGGTGGTACATGTGATATTTCAGCATGGGATGCTTTCTATTTAGCAATGTTCTGGATGTTAAATACAATTGGCTGGGTAACATTCTATTGGCATTGGAAACATATGACAATTTGGGGTGGTAATCCAGGACAATTCAATGAATCATCGAATTATATTATGGGTTGGTTACGTGATTATCTATGGTTAAATTCATCACCATTAATTAATGGTTATAACCCATTTGGTATGAATAACTTATCAGTTTGGTCATGGACATTCCTATTTGGTCATTTAATTTGGGCTACAGGATTTATGTTCTTAATTTCTTGGCGTGGTTACTGGCAAGAATTAATTGAAACATTAGTTTGGGCTCATGAACGTACACCTCTTGCAAATTTAGTTCGTTGGCGTGACAAACCAGTTGCTTTATCAATTGTTCAAGCACGTTTAGTTGGTTTAGTGCATTTCGCTGTGGGGTATATTTTAACATATGCTTCATTCCTTATTGCATCAACTTCTGGAAAATTCGCTTAATTTTTAATTTAAAAAGGTTAAATAGTTATTTAACCTTTTTAAATTACTTGTTACTATATTAATATTCAATTACTATTTTCATTATAGAATTGAATATTTTAACTGTTTATAATAATAATTGATAAATATAATTTATTCTAAGTTGTTAGAGAATTATATTAAATATAAGATATACGATACTGAATATTCAATACTGTTATATTATTATT
>Ga0308017_1000540_pt1 | contig 11610 bp, 12 predicted proteins | sample Neamet280_FD_203145 | JGI IMG/M metagenome (GOLD analysis project Ga0308017, IMG submission 203145) | Marine microbial communities from water near the shore, Antarctic Ocean - #280 | ecosystem: Environmental > Aquatic > Marine > Unclassified | place: Southern Ocean | collected 2014-10-01
CCGGCAGCAACTGGTCCAGGCTCAGGCGCTCCACCCCGGGCATGAACGCCACCGGTTCGCGGCGGCCCCGGCCGTCGAGCACGAACACGGGGTAGATCAGGTCGTGTACGGTCAGGTGGTGCTCCCGCACCAGGTTGCGGGTAAACACGTCCCGGCGCAGACGGCGCGGGCGCGACAGCGGGTACGGAGCGGGTGGATGGCAGGAGGTGTCGGATGCGTTCATGACCGTTATTGTGACGGGTTGGCGCCTGGGCTACACTGCTTTGGCTTGTCTTTTGCCCCTTTGCTCTGCACGCCCCGATCATTGCCCGTGTTGTCCACCACCCTGCCCCCGCCTTCGCCGACGCCTAGCCGCGTCGAGCCAGCCGACTGGCGCCTGGCACCCCACTGGCCAGATCTGGCTGTGGCGGTCACCACCCAGGCCGTCGATTCGGTCGATCATCTGCTGCGCGGGCTGGCGCTGCTGGTGCAGCGCGGTCGCCTCAGCGAGGCGGAGTACCACATCCTGGCACAGCCGGCATTGCGCCTGAAGCGCTGCAGCATCCAGGCGCAGCAAATCGTGCGGCTGCACAGCGGCCAGGTGCGCCAGACGCACGAAAAGATCGACCTCGCGCAGATCGTCGAATCGGTGTTGCACGAACGGCGCGACGAGCTGGCACTGGCTGGCGTGACGGTGGTCCGGCAACTGCACCCGGTGGAGCTGCTGATCGATCCCACGCTGGCCTACAGCCTAGTGCAGACGCTGCTGGAGTGGGGGCTGCAGCACGGCAACCGCCTGGATTGGCGCGTCGAGCTGCGGGCCGTGGACAGCGTGGTCGGCGCTGGCGCTGCGCTCGGCGGCCTCTCGGGTTGGCTCGAGCTGTCGGTCGCGTCCAGCGATGCCGACACGGCCGATGCCGCTCGAGAGGACGGCGTGGTGTGGCTGTTGGCCCAGCAGCTCGCGCACACCGACGGCGGCATCGTGCTGCAGCGGGACCGTCAGCCCGACGGATGGCACCTGCGCGCCCAATTTCGCCGGGCCGTCGGCCGCTGACCGGAGTCCTCAGCCCCCCGCGCGCGCCGCTTTGACCTTCAGACGCCAAGCGTGCAGCAGCGGCTCGGTGTAGCCGTTGGGTTGCTCCTTGCCCTTGAAGACCAGATCCAGCGCAGCCTGGAACGCCATGCTCTGCTCGAAGTGCGGCGCCATGGGGCGGTAGTTGGGGTCACCCGCGTTTTGCTGGTCCACTTTCGCCGCCATGCGCTCGAAGGTCGCGCGCACCTGCTCGGGTGTGACGACACCGTGGTGTAGCCAGTTGGCCACGTGCTGGCTGCTGATACGCAGCGTGGCGCGGTCTTCCATCAGGCCGACGTCGTTGATGTCGGGCACCTTGGAACACCCCACCCCTTGGTCCACCCAGCGCACCACGTAGCCCAGGATGCCCTGGATATTGTTGTCCAGCTCCTGCTGCTTGTCGGCCTCGCTCCAGTGCGGGTTGGGGCTGACGGGCACGGTCAGCAGCCCGGCCAGCAGGGTGTCGCGCTCGGCGTCGGCGTCGATTTGTTCCAGCGCTTGCTGGATGGCGGCGACATCGACCTGGTGGTAGTGCAGCGCGTGCAACGTGGCCGCCGTCGGGCTGGGCACCCAGGCGGTGTTGGCACCGGCCTTGGGATGGGCGACTTTTTGCTCCAGCATCGCCTTCATCAGGTCGGGCATGGCCCACATGCCCTTGCCGATCTGGGCGCGCCCGCGCAAGCCGCACTTCAGGCCCACCAGCACGTTGTTGCGCTCGTAGGCGGCAATCCAGGCGCTGGTCTTCATGTCGTTCTTGCGGATCATGGGGCCGGCGAGCATCGCGGTATGGATCTCGTCGCCCGTGCGGTCCAAAAAGCCGGTATTGATGAACGCCACACGGCTGCTGGCCGCGGCGATGCACGCCTTGAGGTTGACGCTGGTGCGGCGCTCCTCGTCCATGATGCCGAGTTTGACCGTGCTGTCCGGCAGGCCCAGCAACTGCTCTACGCGCGCGAACAGCTCGTTGGCGAACGCCACCTCGCGCGGCCCGTGCATCTTGGGCTTGACGATGTAGATGCTGCCCGCGCGGCTGTTGCGGATCGCCTCACCGCTGGGCAAGCGCCCGTGCCCTTGCAGGTCGTGCAGCGCGATGGTGGTGGTCACCACGGCGTCCATGATGCCTTCCGGGATCTCGCGCACCTGGCCGTCCGCGTCGGTGTACAGGATGGCCGGGTTGGTCATCAGGTGCCCCACGTTGCGCACGAACAGCAGCGAACGCCCGGGCAGCACCAGTTCACCTTGGCCGTCCGGCGTGCGGTAGCGGCGGTCCGGGTTCAGACCGCGCGTGAGCATGCGGCCGCCCTTGTCGAAGCTTTCCGTCAACCAACCCTGCAAAATGCCCAGCCAGTTGCGGTAGCCCAACACCTTGTCCTCGGCATCGACCGCCGCCACCGAATCTTCCAGATCCAGGATGGTGGACAACGCCGCTTCCAGCACCACGTCGCACACGCCGGCAGGGTCGGTCGCCCCGATGGGGTGTTGACGGTCGATGCGAATGTCCAGGTGCAGCCCATGGTGGCGCAACAGCACCGACGACGGCGCCTCGCCCGCGCCCTGGTAGCCCACGAATTGGGCCGGCTCGCGCAAGCCAGTGACGCTGCCGTCGCGCAGGCGCACACGCAGCGCACCGCCGTCGACGGTGTAGGCCACCGAATCGGCGTGCGCCCCCTGCGCCAGCGGCGCGGCCTCGTCCAGCACACGGCGCGCGTAGGCAATCACCTCGGCACCGCGTTTTTCGTTGTAACCCGGCCCTTTGGCGCGGCCGTCGTCTTCGGGGATGACGTCGGTGCCGTAGAGCGCGTCATACAGGCTGCCCCAGCGCGCATTGGCGGCGTTGAGCGCATAGCGCGCGTTCAGAATCGGCACCACCAGCTGAGGGCCAGCCTGCGTGGCCAGCTCCGCGTCGACGTTGGCCGTGGTCACGCGCACGTCGCCGGGCGGCGGCACCAGGTAGCCGATCGTCTCCAGAAACTGGCGGTACGCCTGCGGGTTTTGGATGGGTCCGGGGTGCGCGCTGTGCCACTTGTCCAGCTCGGCCTGCAGGCGGTCGCGCTCGGCCAGCAAGGCGCGGTTCTTGGGGGCCAGATCGGCCACGATGGCGTCGAACCCTTGCCAAAAGCGCGCGCTGTCGATGCCGGTGCCGGGCAGCGCTTGGTCTTCGATGAAGCGATACAGCACTTCGGCCACCTGCAAGCGGCCCACGGGGATACGAGAAGTCGTCATTCGGTTGCTCTCCATGGTGTCAATCCTTCACCCGGCGCGCCCGGGAGGGACGTGTCGGGGCAGATACGGATGCTGCAACTGTAGGGCATTGCCGGGGCGAAATCGAGCCCATGCCGCCCTCGTCAGCCATGACTTTTTGTTGAATAATCAGCGCCATGGACCGCGTCAAGGCCATGGAAACCTTCGTCTCGGTGGCGCAGCGCGGCAGCCTCGCCGCCGCCGCGCGCGCCGAGGGCGTGGTGCCCGCCATCATCGGTCGGCGGCTGGACGCGCTAGAGGAGCATTTGGGCGTCAAGCTGCTGGTGCGCACCACGCGGCGGCTGACCCTGACGCCGGAAGGCAGCGCCTTTTTGGAGGATTGTCAGCGCTTGCTCGCCGAGCTCGCGCAGGCCGAGGCCAACGTCAGCGCCGGCGGCCAAACCGTGCGCGGCCACTTGCGCATCACCGCCCCTGCAGGGTTTGGGCGCCAGCGTGTGGCGCCGCTGGTGCCGCTCTTTCGCGCGCGCCACCCGGAGGTCACCGTTTCGCTCAACCTGAGCGACCGCCTGGTCGATCTGGTGGCCGAAGGCTACGACTGCGCCGTGCGCGTGGGTGACCTGCCCGACTCCACGCTCATCAGCACCCGTTTGGCGGACAACCGGCGTCTCGTGGTGGCCGCACCCAGCTACCTCCGTCGGCACGGGACCCCGCGCACGCCGCACGACGTGCTACAGCACGACTGCCTGGTGCTGTCCTCGGACGCTTCGCAAACGCGCGGCTGGGCGTTTACCATGACGGAAGCCGACGGGCGGCGCAAGGTCATTCACATCCGCCCACGCGGCCCGCTGGACTGCACCGACGGCCAAGTGCTCTACGAATGGTGCATCGCTGGCCTAGGGCTGGCCTGGCGCAGCACCTGGGAAGTGCAGGCTGACATCGACGCCGGCCGGTTGGTCAGCGTGCTGGACGACTACGCCGCCCCGCCCAACGGCATCTACGCGGTTTACCCCAGCGCGCGCCACCTGCCGCGGCGGGTGCGCGCGTGGATCGATTTCCTCAAGGAGCAGTATGGGCGAGAGGGGTTTTGGGGGTGAGCAGGGGAGGTGTCGCCTCAACGCAACACCTCGGCCACCAACAGCGCCTCCCCCCTTCCCACGCGAGCTCGCACTTCGCCCCGCGGCCCGGCCAGTGTGCTCAAGCCGCCGTATTGGGTGCGGCCCTCCGCGCCACAGGCGTTGGCATAGGCGATGGCGACGTGGTGCTCGGCCGCTAGCCGCGGCACGGTCAGCAACGGCGCGTCGTCGTAGGGCAGCATGTTGGCCGTGGGCACCAAAATCACGTCCGCCCTCTGCGCCGCCAGGGCGCGAACGGCGGCACGCTGCTCGACGTCGTAGCAGATCAACAGGCCGATGCGCCAGCCTTCCCAGTCAAACGGGGTACCCACTTCCTCGCCCGGCGAGAATCGCTCGGCGTCTGCCGCGCCGAACAGGTGCACTTTACGGTGCAGGGCCAGCCGCTGCCCGTCGGGGCCGATGGCTTGCGCTGCGTTGTAGGGTCGAGCGCCCGCGGGGTGCGACTCGGGCCAGCCATAGACGATGCCCACACGGTGCCGCTGTGCGATGGCCGCGACCGCCTGCGCCCAGAGGCCGTCAGCCGGTTGCGCAAGCGCAGCCAACTGCGCGGGATCGATCAAGTAGCCCGACAGCAACATTTCGGGCGTGACCAACCAGTGCGCACCCTGTTGCGCGGCTTGTGCTGCTGCGGCATCCAGGCACGCCAGTGCATGGCCGGCGTTCCCAGGCGCGGGGTGGGGCGTTTGCCAAAGGGCAATGCGCAGCGATTGCGCTGGCCACGCGCGGTCGTTCTCCGTTTGCATCCGTGCGTCCATGTCTGCAAGCGTAGCGCAACCTGTGTCCGACAGATTCCCTCCGTGCACGGTGTCAATCCGGCAGCGCCACGGGCCCGATGTGCGGATACCAATCCCCGGGGCCGGGGTTGTCCGGATGGCTGGCACCACCCAGGTGACGCACGATGCCCCACACCGCGTTGAGGGCCGTTTGCACCGCGCCTTCCACCCACGCCGGCGTGAAGGAAATGTCGTCGCCCGCCAAGAAAATACCGCGCTCGCGCTCGGGCAGCGCGTCCTGCATGAAATGCCCGTACATCCGGTGGTTGTAGCGGTAGTGGCCGGGTAGCGCCCCTTTGAAGGCGCCCAAAAAGTAGGGGTCGGCTTCCCACGAAATGGTGATCGGGTCACCGATGATATGGCTGGCGATGTCGACGTCGGGGTAGATCTTGCGCAGCGCGTCGAGCGCGAGTTGCACGCGCTTCGTGCTGTCGTAGGGCAGCATCTTGAGCGCGTCGCTCATCCACGCGTACGACAGGCAGATGACGCCGGGCTTATCGGGCCCGTTGTCGAACAGATAGGTGCCGCGCGTGAGGCGGTCGGTGAGCGTCATGCCCATCACGGGCCAGCCGTTGGCGCGCAGGTCGTTCCAAAACGGGCGATCGACCATCACGAAGGTCTTGGACGACTGCATGTAGCGCGTGCGGTCGAGCGCCATCCAGAGTTTGTGCGAAAACAGCGATTCCTCGCACGCGATCTGCGTCGTGAGCAGCCAGCTCTGGCACGTGACCAACACCGCTTCGTAGCGGCGCGTCGTGCCCCAGGTGTCGGTCACTTCCAGCTGGCCGTTGCCCCCACGCTGGATGGCGCGCACTCCCGGGCGCGGTGCCCCGTGGTGCAGGCGGGCCAGCGTGGTGCCCTGCGGCCAGTGCTCGATGCGCGCCGGCGCGTGCTGCCAAAGGCCCATGGGCACCTGTTGCACACCGCCGACGATGTAGTGTTGGTTTTCATCGCAACCGGTGAGCACGACGCGCAGGATTTCGAGCATGGAGTTGGGAAAGTCCGAATCCCACCCCCCAGTGCCAAAGCCCACCTGCCCAAACACCTCGCGGTGGTGAAAGCTCAAGCGACGAAATGCACTCGATTGCGCGACGAAGTCATAGAACGTGCGGTCGTCCCAGCGCGGCACCAGCGCATCCCACAGCGCCTTGACCCGCTCCACGTCACGCTCGCGCATGGCGGTTTGCAGCGCGGTAAAACCCGCGCCCTCCTCCAGCGCGTCGGCCCAGGCTTGCGCCACCTCCTGGAACAGCGGTGGCAGATCCTGCAGCGTGCGCGCCCAGTGGGTTTGGCCCTCCAGATCGATGACGGTGCAGTTGGCCGCAGGCGTCAACGGGTTGGGGAACGGCCGGCTGCCCAACCCCAACAGATGGACGTAGTGGTAAAAACCCGTGGAGGACAGCGGGAAACGCATGCCGCCCAGCTCGGCAATCGCGCCCTGCCCGCCCTCGAAGGGCTGCGAGCGCAACCGCCCGCCCATGCGCGAGGCCTCGTACACCACGGGCTTGAGGCCCAGCTTCATCAGCTCATACGCCGCGGTCAGCCCCGCCATGCCGGCGCCGACGATGGCCACCTCGGTGCCGTAACGGCTAACCGGGACGCGGCCCAAACCGGCGTGGTGAGTGAGCCATTCGTCATAGGCGAAGGGAAAATCCGGGCCGAAGATCGTGATCGGTGCGTCGGGCGCGCGGCGCTGGGGCGCGCGCAGGGTCATCGTGGACATGGGTCGTCTCCTCCTCAGATTCCATCATTCGAACAGGCTGATGAACAGGGCCGCTGCCGTGCCCCACATCATCAGGGCCACCAGGCCGTCGAGTGCGCGCCAGACCTTGAGCGAATTCAGCCGCCGCCCGAACCAAAACGCCGCGCCGCCCAACAGCAAGAACCACACCACCGAGCCGGTCGCTGCCCCCAGGCCGAAGATGGGCTGCTGCGCGCCCCACGCCAGTGACGCAGTGCCGATGAGGACGGCCGTGTCCAGCCAGGCGTGCGGGTTGAGCCAGGAAAACGCCAGCGCGGCCCCAACGGCCTGCAGCGCACTGGTCGGCTGCGCGGCCGGCGTACCGATGGCGGGCACCTGGGGTGCCGCCGGCCCATACCAGAAGCGCCGCGCCGCTTGGTAACCATAGACGAGCAGGAACAAGATCCCGGCCCCGATCAACGCGCCGTGCAGCTTGTCCGACAAGCCGCCCAACTGCGCCAGACCGGCCACGCCCACGGCGATGAGCACGATGTCGGCCACCGCGCACGTGGCCACGGTCAGCCACAGGTGGCGCCGCTGCAAGCCGGTACGGATGACATGCGCATTTTGCGGGCCGATGGCCATGATGAGCGACAGGCTCATCACCAGGCCGGCGGTGAAGCTGGGGGCAGTCAAGATCATCGGCAGCACTCCTCTCGTTACACGCGAGTGTGCTCCCGATGCGCTACGGCATTAAGTATTTCAAAATGAACTTGAACTCATCAAGTTATTTTTTATTTGACCTCAAGCCACCCCGCCCGGGTTTGGGAGGGCGTCTCGCCGAAGAGCGTCTTGTACTCCCGTCCGAAGTGGCCCATGTGCCAAAAGCCCCAGCGAGCAGCGATCTCGGTGATGGTGTGCTGCGCCTCCAGCGGGCTTTGCAGGGCACGGCGGACAGCGTTGAGGCGGACCTCGCGCAGGTATGCAGCAGGGCTGATACCCATGACCTCGTGAAAACAGTTCTGCAACGTGCGCCGCGTCACGTGAAGAGCAGCGCACAGTGCTGTCAAATGGCAGAAGTCCTGCGGTCGCTCCAATATCAGCTCGCGCGCGCGCCGCACGAGAGTAAGGCGACGATGATGTCGCCCCACCATCACGGGCTGGACCTCTCGGGGCACCGCCAAGTCGCAGACAACAGTGAGCACCGCATGGTGTAACGCCTGGCGGCTGGCGTCGTGGCTCAAAACCTCTGGCGTACGTTCGACATTACTGAGCACCTCGCGCAACAAACCGGTCAATCGCTGGCGCTGGGCAATGGTGAGGTGCTGCAACTGCATGCCAGACCATCCCGTGCTCGCAAACGACTGGCCGGTGCCGCACTCACCTCTCCCATCTCGCCAGTGCAGATGGCGCATCATGTCGCGGCCGTCCAAGACCACTCCGTAAAGGCCAACCCCTGCCGGCACGAAAAGGTCGAAAACCTGGTCATCGTTCGCCCACATCCACTGTTGGCTATCAACACTGCGGCCCATGTAGCGCAGACCCTGGGTATCCTCTGGCACGGGCATGCCAATCCACACCCCGCCCGACCAGGGGCGGCAATGCTGGGCCGTCGCGCAAGAAGCCCATTCTTCGAACACCTGCAGCCCAGGGGCGGCGACCTCCCGCACGACACCGCTGAAAACCCCGCGCGACACTTGCTCGTACTGCTGCTCCCAGGCGGACAGGTGGCTTGCATGCACATGCACGTCACTTGTGCGCTTGACACAAAACTGTGCAACCGAACTCGGCCCGGCCTCTTGGCTCACCCTGGCGTGCTCCATAGTGGTGCGATCTTTGGCAGATGAGCTCAAAGTATCAAGAACCATGCCAGTGACCTTGCCCGCGAGTTCCGGATCCCATAGCTGAGACCGTTACGCAGCCTGCCTTTTCTGGGCGGCAAGCCAAGCCCGTTCGAATTGCATCGGACTGACATAGCCCAACGACGAATGAAGCCGCCGGTGGTTGTAGAACGTCAGCCAGTCGACGATCTCGTCCATGGCGTCGCGCCGGGTCTTGAAGCGTTTGCCGTGCAGCCTGCCCACCTTGAGCGAGCCCCACAGGCTTTCCGTGGGCGCATTGTCCCAGCAGTTCCCCTTGCGACTCATCGAGCTGCGCATGCCGTAGCCGGTCAGCGCCTTCTGGAAGTCGGCACTGCAGTATTGGCTGCCGCGATCGCTGTGGCATATCAGTCCCGGCGGCGGATGGCGGCGGAACCAGGCCATGTGCAACGCGTCAATCACCAGCTCGCGCCGCATGTGCGGCTGCATCGACCAGCCCACGACCTGGCGGCTGAACAGGTCGATGATCACCGCCAGGTACAGCCAGCCCTCGTCGGTGGCCACATACGTGATGTCGCTCGTCCACACGGCGTTCGGCGTGGCCGGCTTGAACTGCCGATCCACAAGGTTCGGCGCCACCGGCAGCTTGTGGTTGCTGTCGGTCGTAGCCTTGAACTTGCGCTTGCCTCGGGCGCGGATGCCGTGCAGGCTCATGAGCTTGCGAACGCGCTCCTTACCCACCCGAATGCCGCGTGCCAGCAGTTCCTTCCAGATCCGCGGCCAGCCGTACTCGCCACGCGTTTCGGCATGGATCGCTCGGATATGAACCAGCAGAGCATCGTTGCTGATCCCACGTCGTGGTCGTGCCTGGCGCACACGGTGGTCGTGGTACCCACTGGGGCTCACCCCCAGAACTGCGCACGCCACCGACACGGGCCAGCGCTTGCGGTTACGCTCGATCCAGGCGTACTTCACCCCCGCTCCTTCGCGAAGTACGCCGTCGCTTTTCCCAGGATGTCGCGCTCCATCTTGACCCGCGCCAGCTCCGCGCGCAGCCTGGCGATCTCCATCTGCTCTGGGCTCACCGGCTTGCTTCCAGCCCCCGCCAGACGACCGTCTCGGTCCGCACGGATCCAGTTGTGCAGCGTCTGTTGCGCAATGCCCAGGATCTTCGCCGTCGCCGCCATGCTCTGGCCAGCCTTGACCAGCCTGACCGCTTCCAGCTTGAACTCCAGCGTGTAGCGCGCTCTCGTTGCCTTCGTCACTTCCGTTCTCCTTGCCTGTATTCAACCACTCAGCAAGGGATCCGGTTTCCAGGGGCAAGGTCAGGTCTTCTACAACGCCGAGCGTCCGCACCACACCGTCGGCCAGCAATCCCCGCTATCCTTCCTCCTGCAACATCAACCCGAGTGCCAAAGGTACTGGACTCATACATTGACTGGCAATCTATTGCACTAAGTGGTATACTTTTTATGAGAAGGGTATTCCGAACCCGCACCTTCACCCGCTGGATGGCGAAGTCCGGTTTGACCGACGAAGCCTTGTGGGAAGCCGTCGCCGAGATGAGTCAGGGCCTTGTCGACGCGGACTTAGGCGGCCATGTGGTCAAGAAGCGGGTTGCACTGGCTGGCCAGGGCAAGCGGGGCGGAGCGAGGACCATCGTGGCGACCAAGCTGGCTGAGCGGTGGTTTTTTCTGTACGGGTTCGGCAAGAACGAGCGCGCCAACATCGACCAGGACGAATTGAAGGTGTTCCGGGAGATGGCAAAGGAACTGTTGGGTTTCGATGATCGGCAACTGGCGACCGCTCTGATGGCGGGCGAGATCGTGGAGGTGTGTCATGGCAACGACGAAACGTAAGAGTCGAATTCTGGATGAAATGCACGAGACCGCGCGTGGGCTGTACAGCGCAGGACTGATCAGCAAGCGCCGTATGGGCGAGTTCGATGCGCTGTGCCATCTCGATGTCCACGAGATGCCCCCGCAAAAGATCAAGTCCCTGCGTGAGCGGGCGCGTATCAGCCAGGCCGTGCTCGCCGCCGTGCTGAACACCAGCCTGTCAACGGTGCAAAAGTGGGAGGTGGGTGACAAGAAGCCCAGTGGTCCGTCCTTGAAACTTCTCAACCTGATCGAACGCAAGGGGCTTGAAGCCGTGCTGTAGGCTAAACCAGATGGGCGCGCTGTGCTTCGCGAAAGGGCCGGGAAGGATGGCATTCGTAGTGCGCGATAACGAGCATAAGCTCAGAAATCTTTGGCACTCCTATGAATCAGGAGGAGTGCCATGCAAATCCACCCCGTTCTTGAAATTCTTCGTTTCTTCGACAAGCACGGACTGGCCGCGACCCGTGACGCCTTCGGTGTCTCGCGCCGCACGCTCTACCGCTGGAAGGCCACCCTCAAAGCCCAAGGCGGCAACCCGGCTTCCCTGGCAGCGAAGTCCTGCGCGCCCAAAAAGCGCCGAACCCCCAAGACCGACCCCAGGCTGGTGATGGAGATCCGCCGCCTGCGCACGCTATAACCCAATCTCGGCAAGACCAAACTCCACGTGCTCCTTGGCCCTAGGTGCGCCAGGCATGGCATCGCGCGACCCACTGTCTCCACCATTGGCCGCATCATCGCGAAAGCGCCCGACAAGATGCGGCATGCGCCCAGCCGCGCCAACCCCAAGACACGTCAACCGCCCGTCTCGGCCTCGAACCCCACCACCCGTCGGCTCTCCTTGCTGAACTCGATGCCCACCAGGTGGATGGGCACGCGCGCAGCGCGGTACTTGGCGGCGTAGTCTTTGGTTTTCAGTTGCGCGAGGGCCTTGCCTTCCGGTTCGAGCTCGACCACTTTGAACTCGAACAGGTAGATCCGCTCAGGCAGTTTGACCGTGAGGTCGATACGGCCTTGGCTCGTCACGTCTTCGGCGATCAAATCCAGCCCCAGCGCCGCGATGTGGCTGTAGA
>Ga0308017_1000541_pt1 | contig 11595 bp, 7 predicted proteins | sample Neamet280_FD_203145 | JGI IMG/M metagenome (GOLD analysis project Ga0308017, IMG submission 203145) | Marine microbial communities from water near the shore, Antarctic Ocean - #280 | ecosystem: Environmental > Aquatic > Marine > Unclassified | place: Southern Ocean | collected 2014-10-01
ATGCCCAATCAACATCTCCTAAACCTTCATTAGCGAAATTTCCAGATGCTTCTTCAAATTTGTAATAACCTAATAATTTTGATAGGTTAAAATCAGCAGCACCAAACCAAAATTTCTTAGCAGTATCTGACTCCACCATGATAAAATTATTTTGTATAGATTGTGTTTTGTATGTGGTTGTTCCTGAACCTCCAACTTTAGTAGCACCTGATCCACCACTTCCTCCCCCTGAACCACCGTCTCCACCGTTATTATCGTAACTACCACCAGCTCCTCCCCCTATTGATCTAATTGTTCCAAAACTAGAATAACTACCATTACTACCAGCAGTATTGCCAGTTCCAGATGTACTAGCTCCACCTAAACCTACAGTAATTGAATATGATTGTGCTGTAACTTGGTATGAAGTTGATGTTGAAAACCCACCTGCTCCACCTCCGCCACCATGCTGTCTATTTCCACCTGAACCTCCACCTGCGACTACGAGATATTGTACGGTGAATGTTGATGTTGGTACAAATGTACCTGCACCTGTATATGTGAGAATAGTTTGACCTGATACTGTTGATGTATCTGAAGTTACACTACCTGATGTACTTGGACTTCCATCTGCTGTAGTATATCTTATAATTACAACACCACTTCCACCTGCTCCACTGGTTTGATAATTTCCAGCATCAGTACCACCACCTCCGCCACCAGAACCTCTTGCACCGTTACCACCTACTGCACTTGATGTTCCTGCGTTACCACCACCACATTTACCTTGACCGCTACCACCTGCGTATGCAGTAGAACCTCCGCCTCCACCAGCATAACAAACAGATGATCCAGCTATACTACTGTTTGTACCAGCACCGCCATCACTACTTGTACCACTAGATCCATAATCAATACCATCTCCTGCAGAGCCTCCACCACCTCCACCAGAGCCTCCACTTGATGAAGGGGTTCCATTACCACCATCAAACCCTTGTTTATAATCAATAACTTGTGTTGATGTTGGTTTTCCATCTGTTGAAATTGCTGATGCACCCTTTATCTGATTGGTTAATCCAGCTCCACCACCGCCACAGCCTCCTGATGTTGCTTGAATAGTAGTACCAACATTAGGAGCTCCACCGCCACCACCTAATGCTGTTAGAGTTGAGAATACTGAATCAGAACCAATTACTCCAACAGTTCCACTATTTGTTCCACCTGCTCCACCTGCACCTACTGATACTGTATATGTTCCTGCTGATAATGATAAAGTACCTGTAAGAGCTCCTCCTGCTCCGCCACCACCTGATCCATTACCTCCTCCATGACCTGAGTTTCCACCTGCTCCGCCACCACCTGCTTGTATTATGTATTGAACATCTACTGTTCCTGAATTAATTACTAATGATGATGCACTTGTACTTGTGTATGTTAATATAGTATAATTTGTTGCAGATGTAGTATCAACTGCTGGACTTCCACTTGTAGTAAAAGATGCAGATGTTAATAATTTTAATACAACTCCTCCTGATAATCCATTACTTCCTGCACTTTGTTGAAAACCACCGTTACCTCCTCCACCGAAAAGATAACCATGAGCATAATTTCCATAATTACCTCCATATACTCCTGCTTTACCACCACCTCCATGCCAATACTTTGAGCCAATATTTTGACCATAAGTTGAACCTACTATAGTATTCTCAATACCATCTCCACCTGATCCACCGTAAGCAGCACTAGCGTTACCTCCTACTGCTCCTACACCACCACCGCCTCCGCCACCATAAGATACACCAGCTTCAATACCATTTCCACCTGCGAAACCTTGAGTTGATAAGAAATCAGATGATGATCCTCCTAGTCGTTTACTGTCTAAATATTTAAAGGTCATAACTCACTCCATGTAGTACCTTCTAGTACATAAGACTTTTTAGTATCAGTCTCAAAAAATATACTTCCATCTTGTAATTTATCTAATAATGTCACATCAGAGCCTAATGTATATCCATTTCCACTTGTTACAAACTTTAATATTATTATACCATCAGAACCTGCTCCAGTTGCATACATGTATTGTTTTCCACCTACTAGACAACCTGCACTTCCACCTGAACTAGAATCATCTGTAGCAGTTCCACCAACTACACCAGTGTTACAGTATCCTTGACCACCATTTCTAATATGACCACCTCCGCCACCACTTCCTGTGTTTGCTACTGCATGCATGTATGTATTTTTAATTCTATTTGATCTACCACCTCCACCTTGACCACCTATTGATGATCCACCAAGTCCAGTACAGGCATCAAAATCTCCTGCTGCACCGCCACCTGCTGCGTAATATTTTGAAGTTCCAGTTATTGAACTTGTTGCTCCTGCACCACCATTACCAGAATGACCTGTAGATGTGGTTCCAGTTCCTCCTGATCCACCTTGACCTCCGCCACCACCTGCTGTCCAGTTAGTAACTCCGCCACCTGAAATACCTGTTCCTCCACCATTACCACCATCGTTAGAACTTCCTCCACCATTACTATAAACTGAACCTCCTCCTCCTGATGCTCCATTTTGTGCATCGGAGTAATAATTTCTTCCGCCACCACCTCCTCCTGCTGTAGAAATATTTGTAGTTGAGTGACCTACTTGAAAATAAGTTTTAGTTCCATTCATTCCTGAAATATCTGACCAAGTTGTAGGATATGAAGATGATGAACCATATCTTTCTCCTGTAGCACCTAGACCTATTCTCATACCATACATTTGATTTGCAGTTAAAGTGACAGTACCAGTTTTAAATCCTCCAGCTCCGCCTCCACCTCCATACGAACCACCGCCAGCTCCTCCGCCTCCCACTACTAGGTATTCTACAGAGTATGCTGATGTAGGAGTAAATTGATTATCTTTTGTAAATGAAAGTATTGTATATCCTGATGTAGTAGTTGTATCTGCAATAGAAACATTAGTTCGTTCTGAACTAACTCCTGACAATCTGTTACCTGCTAAGTATTCTACCATTATAAACCTCCACAATACAACATTATAAATATTTGTATCATATTTCACTCCAATTAGGAACTTCAGTGATAGTTGTTATAGTTCCACCAGTGCCTGTTATACCACTTGATGTTTTATATCTTACAATTACAATACCAGAACCCCCAGTACCATTACTGTGACCACCGCCACCACCTCCACCACCAGCTCCTCCACCAGAGTTAGCTGTACCATCAGTACCACTTGCAGGATATGCAGCACCATTATTTCCTCCACCTGCTGAGGCTACTCCATATCCAGATCCACCGCCACCAGAAGCATAGAATGTTGCAGTTCCAGAAATTGAAGAAGATAAACCTAATCCACCATCTCCACCTTTATTCATACCTGATCTCTGATCTTTACCTTTACTACCAGCTCCACCTCCACCTGCACAATTCCAACCAAACGGAGTTACTTGGTTATCAATAGTTGAACCACCATCAAATCCTTGTCCTACAGTTCCAAATCCACCAAATGCAGCAGGATCTCCAGTTCCTCCTCCTGAACCTCCTGTGGATAATCCAACAGATTGAGGGTTTCCACCACCTGCTCCGCCTCCACCTAGACTTGTAATTGTACCAAAAACAGAATCTTGTCCATTGTTACCTTGACTTGTGTATGCATATCCAGAACCTCCTGTACCAACATTAACACTAATATTTTGTCCATTTGATACTGTGTATATTCCTTCAGATGGGGAATTTCTTCCAGATACAGAACCTTTAACATTAGTTCTGAATCCACCAGCTCCTCCTCCACCACCGCCACTTAATCCACTAGCACCACCGCCTCCAATAACGAGGTATTCTACTTCACCACTGCCTGATACACCAAATGTTGATCCTCCTGTAGATGTGAATGTATGAACTTTATATGAATCAGAACCAGTTACTAAACGAAGCATTTTTCTAGTACTTGTTTCTTCCCATCTACTTCCTGTAGGAACAGATGTTGGTCTTGTATCTATTGAATCTACTAATGTTACAGTTCCACCTGTTGCTACTACACTACTTGATGCTAAATATCTTACAATTACAATACCAGAACCTCCTATGGACATTGAGGAGTTTTCTCCTGCTCCTCCTCCTCCGCCACCAGTATTTGCGGTTCCATCAACCCCACCTGTAACAGATCCACCTGTACTATAATTTCCCATTCCACCTCCACCAAGACCTCCTGTAGGAAGTGTTGCATCTCCTTTACCACCGTGGCTTGATCCGCCACCACCACCTGCATAATATACATCAAGTCCAGAAATATTAGAACTTAATCCATTTCCACCAAGACCTCCTATGTTAAGCCCATCTCCACCAATCTCTCCAGCTCCACCACCGCCTCCACCAGAATTAACACCTGAAATGTATTTACCACCGTTATTACCTTGACCTGAGGTTCCTGAGTTTGCACCTCCTCCAATACCTCCAGTATTGTTTTGTCCACCACCTCCACCAGAACCTCCTGCTGTTGCATTGGTAGATGGGTAATGACCTCCTGCTCCTCCGCCTGTTGTCGATACAAAATTCATTGAAGATGCAACACCGTTTCCACCTTGAGTACCTGAAGTAGCTCTACTACCACCTGCTCCAACTACTACTTGATAACTTGTTGCTGATAAATTTGACCATGTTCCTGTTAACATTCCTCCTGCACCTCCACCGCCTCCGTTTCCTGCGTTAGCTGCTCCTCCTGATCCTCCACCTGCGACTATGAGATATTCAACAGCTCCTGCTGTTGTCACAACGAAATTATTAGTACCAGATGTGAATGTATGAGTTTTATACTGAGTAGTTGTTCCTTGTATCCTATTACCTGAGTGATATGTTATAGTCATGAATCAATCAACCCACCTATGCAATTTGAACCTCAACGATAGTATTATTTTTAAATACTTTGGTAAATACACCTTCGTTGTTGGCATCAATTTTTTTAATATAAATTTCTCTTATACCTTGACCAAGAGTATTAAATCTTGTTCCGTTAGCACTACCTTCATAAGTTGTTGAACTGTTAGTATTAATTTGTGAGTAATCTACTGCTCCACCACCTGATGATACAGTGACCCATTCTGGTGCTGTTGCACCTGAGTTCATTTTTAATGTTTGTTCAGTTGTACCTTTTGGTAGTTTTGCTAATGCTGTTGTTCCTGTTGCGTATAAAATATCACCTGCTGTATATGATGTTAAGTTTGTACCACCAGTTGCTACTGCTACGGTTCCAGTGACGTTAGTTGCTGTAGTTGCTGTAGTTGCTGTTGCAGAGTTACCTGTACAACTACCTGAACTACCTGATGCATTACCTGTAAGAGTTGCTGTGAGTGCACCTGTGACTGTGATTGCTGCGGCTGTTGCAGTTCCAGTGAATGTAGGGCTTGCTTTAGGTGCTTTTAATCCTAAGTCAGTTGTCAAACTTGCGATCTTTGATTGATCGATTGCTGCTCCTGCTGCAACCTGTGCATTTGTGATAGGTGTTACTACGTTATTGTTGGTTATAATCCAACCTGCAAATGTAGTTGGGTTTGCTGATGAAGCGATAAGACTGTCTCCCTCTTGTAATGATTCTGAATAAAATGTTCCTGCTGTTGTTACTACATAATGATCTCCTACTGATACTATAGTTGGAGTTGAATCTAAGTTTGGAGTATTGGTGGCTGCATTATAACCACCTTTAAGTGTAATATTTGAGGCTACGGCTGTATCTAATTGACCTTTTGTAGCGGCATCTGTAGATGCTGAACCATCTAATAAACCTGTAATTTTTTGAGTTCCTAATGCTAATGATGCTGTAGGTGCTGCAAATGCATTTAATGTATTTGTTGTTAATGCTGTATTTGCGTTGTATATCTGAACGTCAGAACCTATTGCCACACCTAATGCTGTTCTAGCTGCACTAGCAGTTGTTGATCCTGTACCACCTTTTGCTACGGCTACTGTTCCTGTAACGTTAGTTGCTGTACCTGTAAGAGTACCTGTGAGAGTACCTGTTACTGTAAGATTATCTGCTGTAGCGGTTCCTGTGAATGTTGGAGATGCTTTATTAGATTTAAGATTTAATTGAGTTGTTACTATTGCAGGAACGTTTGGTAATACAACTGTACCTGTAAATGTTGGGCTTGCTAAAGGTGATTTTAATGCCAAGTCAGATGTGAGACTTGCAACTTTAGATTGTGCGATTGCTGCTGAGGAATTAATATCTGCATTAACTATAGTATCATCTAAAATCTTTATTGAGGTTACTGCGTTATCTGCTAACTTTAAAGTTGTAATTGATCCATTTGCTGTGGTTCCTCCACCATAACCATACCAGTAATTTCCATTTCTAATTAGGATTGTAGGGACTGTAGATGATAATACCTCATCTGATCCACTAATAGTTTTAACATGTCCTGATACTGAAGGACTTGCTGTATTTGTTAATGTGATTGTTTGTCCTGTTTTTGCGAATAAGTAAATTAAATCATATTCATTTGTATTTGTAATTAATAATTTATCTAAAATATCTGTAGTTCCTGTTTGTGCGGCTGCCACTGTGACTGAATCTGTTACCGTTAAATCCCCTGTGGCTATTGATATTGTTGTTGTTTGTGGAGTATTACCAAACATTCCCTCTGCATCTGGTGATTCATTCCATTCAGTAGTTCCTACTGGAGAAGAACCATCATCAGGATAAGTATTTGCATCGACTTCTGTTGCGTGCTTATAGATTGCTTTACGTGCCATTAATTATTACCTCGTATCTCTTCCTTATTAACGTTTGTTAATATAAAATTGACTTTCTCATCAAATCTAACTTTATCATCAAGTCCACCTGTTGCTTTTGGAAATTTCATAGTAAGTCTTTCTAACAAATTAAATAAACCTCCCATAGATATGCCTTTAGGCATAGGGTTATACTCCGTTGAATGTATGGTTGACGAAGAGTTTTAAGGTATCTGTGCTTGTCTTATGGAAAGTTGCAGGTGATGTAAAGTTCCAGTGTGTCAAGATTTTAGTTCCTGTTACTGGAGATGTTTGAGCAACATCATAAATTGCTCCACCTGTAATTGGGTTTCCTGCTGATGTGTCAATTTGGTTGGTTGCCCAATCAAATCTATAAGATATTGCATCTGCTGAAGCACCTGTGTTATCTGAATCGGCATCATTGGTTTTTGGATAAGTTGCTGTTAAAGGTCTAACTGCACCTGATGTAACTATTGGACTTGTTACACTTCCATAAGTGTCGGTTTTAACTATTGTATTTGGTGTACTAGGGTTTTGTAGTACACATGCTGAAGTACCAAAGTTTTCATTGGTTACATTGACATAAGTAGGAACTGCTCTTTTAGCATAATAAATATCACCATCATTGGTAACTAGATTAGATCCATACCACCAGTCTTTCGATCCGTCTAGATGAGAGACTACTAAACAAATATTATTTTTTGGGTCTATTTCTTTTGGAAGTTCTTTTCCGTTACCGTGAATTAACATGTAATATGTTTATTGTTGGAGTATATAAATATTATTGTCAATGATCACTACAGTAAACTATTAAAACTGGTTGGATTGGACACTGCGTAATCCTTCACTACTGGCTTTTTCCAAGTCAAATGAATCATAAAGGAATTCCCCTACCTCTAATTTAGTTAGTGAATTAGGATAACGATATTCTATAGATTTAATTTGAAGTTCAGCAGGAACTATATTTCCACTGACTACTGATCCTATATTTTTTGCAATATAATATATCTGTACTTTACTATTTTCCAATATATGATCTATGAAATGAGGGGTTTTAACCTCATATCTGCTTTGTATATTATCATTTGAATCACCTTTATTTGCATCTACAAAATTAGTAGCAAACTCATTAATGTCTTGAGTAAAAGAAGAACTAGATAGATTTGGTGTAATTCTTGGTACTGATAATTTTCTTGCATACAATCCATTCTTTGTAACTGAACCTGTATCTGTTTCTATTTTAGTTGCAGATCTATTTTTTGCTCCTTCAATATTTGCACAGTTTAAATTGTATGTATATTTCCAAGCATAATCACTGTTAGGTGATCCTGTACCTGTTGCATCATAAAAATAAATCCTTGCTGACGTCACAGTTGACCTATCTATATAATAAGAGTTAACTGTAGGTGGAGTTCCTGCTGTAGGTAGTATGGTGGTTACTGGTATAGCAACTCCATCTCTTTCTACACTAATTATCTGTATAGGACTAACATCTGTTAATAATCCTGTTGGCATGAATAATGTGTACCACCAACCTACACCAGCCAATTTACTTCGTGTTTGCTCTGACTCAAATGTTTCTAACCTCGCACTTACAAATAAATGATTACATAGGTTTGAATCATCTATACCACCATCAGATATTTTACAGTTGTTATTAGATAATATTAATCCCCCTCTAAGTAATATTGAACCAGTTTCCTCTATCTGTAAAATACCTGTTGGCATGAATGTAAAAGTATTTTCATTTAATACAGATAAATCATTTAATATGTCAAGAAAACTTCCTTCTGCTATGAATGGTGCTTTTAAAGTATAACCTCTACCAACTGGATTTTGTCTTTCTTGATAATTCACCATCATTAAATCTGAATTTGATGTTCCAAAAAACGTATCGTTAACATTTTTTAACATGTCTTGAATTATATCTGAAAACTTAGTTCCTGCCTGATATACATTTAAGTCTCTTAAATTGGAAACAGATGATAAAAGTAAAGTTGAATCAATACGAGTTTGTAATGCCACACTACCTAGTCCTTTAAGATAGCATTTATTAGAAGCACTACGTTCATCAATTCTCCACACTCTTCCATAGAATTTCAATGTTATACTAGGTGCATTTTGTCCAACCCATGTTTTTATTTCTGATGTAGACCATGCTCTATTATATATTCTCATCTGATGATAAGTACAAGGCATACCTCCTTTTCTTCCTGTGGTTGTAGGTTCAACTAACGCACTAGCAGATTCACTATATTCTTTACCCAAATAAATATCTGCCGTGGAAGTAATGTCACCTGTAAATGTTTGTGATATGACCTCTGTATTCTCAAGATAAACTTTTAGAACACCACCTGTCCTTGTAACACAGATATGTTTATCTAAACCATTCCAGTCAGTGCTAGTCATGGTATGTGTATAAATAGTGTTAGTAGTACCATTACCTATTCTTATTTTTAGATTCCTTACTGTTTTTGCAGATAGTGCAGGTGTTTGTGTGTATATCATTATTCCTTTGTTTGTAGAATCATCATACTTGTCAAACAATACACTGTTAGTATCAGCAACAGCAGGAGAAACTGGATTAAGTGCATCAAGTCTTACAAAAAATGATAAAGTGAAATCCAATGACATGTCAAGTGTTGAGTAAGCACTGTCAGTACCGTTTGCATTTTTTACTTTCTTATCTGGTATTTTTAAATATCTTCCTACAGTTTGAGAACTCCATTTCATTGAACGTTTGCCATACACTTTACTTGAACTTGTTTGTGCATAATAATCAAGACCGTCTTTAACTACAAAATTATTGTATGCATTTTCTTCATGTAACTCGTTTCCTGATTCATCTCTTACAGATCCTGTAAAGTTCCATAATCCCATCAAACTTCCAAGATCTATATTGTCCTGAATATAACCTAAATAATCTTTTACTCTAACATCATTTTTTCCTGAAAGAGTTATTTCTGCATTGTCCACCATTCTAGATCCTTCTCTTCTTATTACTGCCTCTATTGTATTTACAGTTCTATAAGAAGTCTCTACATGTGATTCATATCTTCTAAGAAATGTTCTTATGAACGTCATACTACTGGAAGAACTTGGAGTTCTCCATCACTCCAGTCACCTCTTCCTGCATCTGTAAGAAGTGCTAATCTGATTTTATAATTTTTTAAAGTTGATGATCCTGCTTCAACTACAAGGTCATTTACAAAGAAAGGTTTGTCAACATAATCATAAGGTGCATTTGTATTCTGTGTAAAATTGATTTGTTTCTCCCTCCAAAAATCAACTAACCCAGCATCTTGTTTATAACGTAAAATAGCACCTGTTGTAACTGGTCTATCACCACTGGCATAACTTGCAAATTCTTTAAAATTAACCTTAATACCTGTTCTAAGACCACCACTGTCATATAGATAGTAAGCAGATTCTACAATAGGTTCTTCTGCTGTATTACCACTCATTGACGTAATTACATTTCCTTGAATATAGTTTAATGATACGTTCCAATTAACAGGACTTGCTGAAGATGTTGTAAATTGTAATGACTGCATCATACCATCATATGCTGTAGGTTCTGCATTTGCAGCTGCCTCAGTATCATATATTCTTAAACTATAAAAATCAGTTAAACTCTTTGGAGACAATTCATCTAACTGATCCATTTGTTTTTTAACACTCAATTCACCTAAGTTTCCTGCAGCTTCCCATTTAGTAGCACCTTTTGTTATGGCTCCTGTACCACAAGGACTTTGACCATTTATTAAAGTCCAGTTAACAGATATTTGTGTAGAGTTTCCTTCAATCTTCATTAACATGTTTTCTTCAGAATCCTCTTCAGGCATTGGCATTGGAGATACGGGAGTATTTTTGTTTATACTTATACTATTAAATGTAATTATCTCATATGATATGTTATTTTTACCTATCAGAAATATTTGAAAAGCCAAATCTATCTACCCCTGTTGACGTTAACTGTTTGCATCACTTCTAATATAGTAGATCTTAACTTATTTAAATCATTTGAATCACCTGACATATTGTCTATGTTTACATTGACTGTTATTGCTCCACCACCAGATGAAGACTGTTGACCCTTAGGTGTAACCTTAACATGCTCTGATCCTGCTTCTCCTGCCATAAATAATGTAGGTCTATTAACCATACCGTCAAATCCACTTGCTGCCTCTTTTGGATTAAATATATTTCCTAATCCATAAATAAAACCTACAAAATTACCCCATGCTTGACCAAGTGTTGTCCATACTGAACCAAGTCCATCAACAATAAAACTTGTAAACGTATCCCATCTTTTTTGTACCCAACTGTCTTCCTTAGTATCAGATTGTAATGATGAAAAGAATTGAGTAAACGTATCCCATCTTTTATTTACCCAACTGTCATTTTTAGTATCACTTCCTAGACCTGAGAAAAATCCTTTTAACTTGCTCCAATATCCATTAAGATCATCTGTAATATCTGATTTAGCATCACCAAAGAACTTATCAAGTGTGTCCCAAGATCCAGTAAGACTATCTGTAACATCAGTACCCATACTTTTAAACAATGTTTCTACTTTGTTCCAATTTGATATAATGTCAGGGTTATCAAACTTTGCAAACAAATCTGCAAGTGCACCCCAACCTTTTTTTATTGCTATTCCATCATCTGTATCGGCAAAAGCTGTTTGAGGTGCAATTTGAACGCTAAAATTAGGATCGTCCCAAGGATCTTTATCATTATCAAATACAGAATTAAACCAAGGCATTACAGTATTATCCCACCACGTACTACCGTCAGGAACTCCTAACGTTTTGTTTATTGCATCTTTTACTGGTGCTAGAGGGTCTTGTGCTAG
>Ga0308017_1000543_pt1 | contig 11594 bp, 9 predicted proteins | sample Neamet280_FD_203145 | JGI IMG/M metagenome (GOLD analysis project Ga0308017, IMG submission 203145) | Marine microbial communities from water near the shore, Antarctic Ocean - #280 | ecosystem: Environmental > Aquatic > Marine > Unclassified | place: Southern Ocean | collected 2014-10-01
ACGAACATCCCCGGCGTGGCCCAGCCAAGCGCGCCGCCGTCACGGGCCGAGGCGTCCTCGCTGATCTCGCGCGCCGCGGCGTCGAAGCTCGTTTGTCCCGACACGATGCGTTCGCGCACCGCCTGCAGGCGTGCGATGGCGGCGCGCTGGCTGGCCTCGTCGTTGGCGCGCAGCAGAATGTGGCGCACGCGGGTTTGCGTGACCGTGGGCTCGGGCAGATCGACGTGCCGCTTGGTCAAGACCTTGAGCACGTGAAAGCCCGCGCCGCTGCGCAGCGGACCCGCGACGTCGCCCGGGCGCAGGTCGCGTACCGCTTCCCAGAACAGGGTGGGATAGCGGTCGGCGCTGCGCAGGCCCAGGCGTCCGCCGTTGGCGGCTTCGGGCGCCTGCGAGTGGCGCCGTCCCAGGGCGGCAAAGTCCTCACCGGCCCGGGCGCGCTGCGCGATCTCTTCGGCTTGCTGGCGCGCGCGCGCCAGCGCCTCGCCACTGGCGTTGTCGGGCACCGCGATCAACACTTGCGCCAGCTCCAGCGCGGTGCGCGTTGGGTCGGCGCCCGCCTGGTGTTGGCGCAGGTAGGCGTCGATCTCGCTTTCGCTGACGCGGGCCTGCGACGCCTCGCGCTCGCGCAGGCGCTGCAGCAGCAGCTCGTTGCGCAGGTTGGCACGCAGCGTGGCCGGTGTCAGCCCGGCTTGCGGCAGGCGCGCACGCAGCTCGGCGACGCTGAGCCCATTGCGGCGTGCCACCTCGGCCTCGGCAGCGTCGATGGCCGCCTCGTCCACGCGGATACCACTGTCGGCAGCCCATTGCAGCAGCACCTTTTCGTCGATGAGCTGATCGAGCACCTGGCGTGCCAGGGCGGTACGTTCGGCAGGCGACGCGTTGGCGGGGACTTCGATGCGCGCCAGCCGCGCGCGCAGCTCCGAGGCGGCGATCGGCTCCCCGTTGACCAGGGCCACGACGTAGTCGGCCGTCGCCGCCGCGCCGACCGGCATCTGGGCCGGGGCGGTCAAAGGGGCCGCGAGCGCCAGGGCACACAGCAGGCTCGCGGCAGCACGGCGGATCGGGAGGGACTCATTCATAGCGTTCGAAGCGGCTGGGCGGGTTGACGTCCTCGCGCAGGTAGCGGTAGCGCGGAATCTGCGTGCGCAAGGTCTGCAACGGGTTGCTGCCCAAGCGGGAGAAACCCGAGAATTCGAGCTGGAACAGGATGCGCTGGTTGGCGCTGGTGCGGCTTTGCTGCAGGCGCTCGAGCACCACGCGCCCGATCCAGCAACCAGCATCGTATTCGAAGCCCGCGACCAGATCGACGATGCGCCGGTCGGTGAAGCTGTAGTTGATCCGGCCCACACCGTACCACTGGCCGGGGCCCAGCGCGCGGCCCGGCACGGCGGCGGGCGCTCGCTCGCCCAGCAGGGCCGCCAGCGGCCACTGCCAGCCGAGGTCGAGCTGGCGGCTGCGGGCGGTGGTGGTTTCATTGTTGCGGTACGCCACGCTCAGCACCCGGTACGGGCCCGGCATGTAGCGCGCCGACAGCAGCGTGCGCACCGACGTGCGGCGCGCCGTGTTGTACTGCCACGTGCCCCCCAGGGCCCACGCGGGCGTCCAGTTGACGGTGGCGCCGATCAGGATGTCGCTGCGGCCTTCGGCGGCCACGCCTTCGTTGGGCAGCGTCACGCGCTGGTCTTGCAAGCGCAGCCGCTGTGCCAGGCCGATGGAAGCGAGCTCGCGCCCGTCGTCCAGCGCGTACAGGCGCGTGCTCAACCCGTAGGTCAGCGCGCGCAGGTCGGCGATGCGGTCGTGCCCGCCATAGGGGTTGGGCGCAAAAATCGTCGCCGGGTTGAAGTCGAACACCGCGCTGTCGTACACCGGCAGCAAGCGCTGGTCGCGGTACGGGGTGGCCGACAGCAGCACGCGCGGTTCCAGCGTTTGTGCCACGGCACGGTCGAACAGCACGGTCTCGCGCTCGAAGAACAAGCCCGCATCCAGTGCCGCCGTGGGCAGTGCCACGCTGGTGCTGCGTCGCCCGTCGCCGATGGGCTGATCGAACCGGTAGTGCCGAACGTGCGCTTGCAGGCTGGGCTCGACGTACCAACCCGGGGCCTCCCAGCGGCGGCTCAGCCGCACCACCCCCAATGCGCGCGTGCCATCGACGTCGGTGCGCTGGTCGCCCGCCGACACGCCGTCCCACACGGTGGGCAGCCGGTCGGTGGCGAAATGCGTGAGCTCCGCGTCGGCCGTCAGGCGCCAGCCGTCCAAGCCGGCCAGCGCTAACCGGCCCGGGCGGTAGCGCAGCGCTACGCTGGGTAGCCGGTCGTAGGGTGCCACGATTTGATCCGAGCCGATCGGCACCAGCGTGCGCGACGCGCCCAGCGTTTGCCAGCGCTGTGCGGCCAGGCTGTACGACCACGGCCCCGCCCCGCCACTGAGCACGGCCTCGTTGAGCAACAGCCGCGCCGCCAGGTTGGTGATGACCGCGGTGCGCGGGAAGTCGCGCCAGTAGTCGTCGTCGCTGACGCGGTTGAGGTTGAGCCGCACGCCCGCACCCGGCAGCCATTCGATGGGCGGCAGCGCGTGCTGGTGCTGGATGGCGTAGGCCCAGCGGTCGCGGTCGCGCAGGCGGTCGTTGCCCATCCACGCCGCGCGCACCTGTCCGCCGTACGTGCGCTCCAGGTAGCGGTATTCGCCGCCAAGGTCCACGCCGCGCTTGGTCATCAGCGTCGGGTACAGCGTGGCGTCGCGGTTGGGGGCCAGGTTCAGGTAGTACGGGACCGTGGTCTCGAAGCCGCTGCGGTTGTCCAGGTTGAAGGTCGGCGGCAGCAGTCCCGTCTTGCGCGCATCCGACAGCGGGAAGCTGATCCACGGCGCGGCCAACAGCGGCACACCTTGAAACTCCAACCGCCCGCCGACGGCCTCGCCGGTGTCGGTGGACAGATCGAAGCGCACCTCGTCCGCCGTTACCGCCCACGCCGGTGTCCAGCGCGATCCGGGCGGGCGCTCGCAGGTGCTGTAGCGCACATCGTGCGCCACGGCGCGGTTCTCGTCCAGAAAGTCGACGCGGCTGGCTTCGCCCTGCCCGCCCGTGCGCAGGAATTGGAAGCGCACGTCGTCGAAGCGCCCCTCGAAGGTGTCGAGCTTGAGTTGCAGCCGCGCGCCTTCGTAGACGTCGCCCTGGCGGTGGATGCGCACGCCCCCGCTGGCCAGTGCCGTGTCGTCCGTGGCGCGGTGCTCGAGTCGCTCGGCGCGCACGGTGACGTCGTGCCGGCGCAACACGGCGGCGCCTTCCACGACCGTGACCTCATCGACCTTACCCTCGATACGCTGCCCTTCGACGGTCGTCGGCGTTTTGCCGCGCAGCGCGGGGGGTAGCTGCTCCAGCAGCGTCAGTGACGGTTGCAGCAGCAGGGGCTCGGCGGCGGCCGAGCCCGCCAGACCCAGCAGCCCCAGCCACCAGCCGACACGCAACCGACCGCGCCCGGCGGTCGAGCGCCGGGCGGGCGAGGGATGGGCGGCGAGGCGTATCGGCACGGTCGGTGAGCGAGGGTCGAAGCCTTCGTAGAATGCCATCGATTATCCATGAGCACATCCCACTCCCCCTCTGCCTCCCCCGCTCCCATCGATTGGCCCGATGCGGCGCGCGCCCGCGCGTTCGACCAATGGTTGCAGGGCCTCGCAGCCGAGCATGGCGTGCAGCCCGACACGCTGCGGCTGGCCAGCGCGGACGCGAGTTTCCGGCGTTACTTTCGCGTCGACAGCGCGCAAACACCCGACGGCACCCTCATCGTGATGGACGCGCCGCCCGCCCACGAGGACTGTCGCCCCTTCGTGCGCGTGGCCGCGCTCATGCACGCTGCGGGCGTGCGCGCGCCGCGGGTGTTGGCGTGGGACGAGGCGCAGGGGTTTCTGTTGCTGACCGACCTGGGCGAGCAGACCCTGTTGGACGCGCTCGATCCGGCGCGGCCGGAGGCGGCGCTGCCCTACTTCAAGGACGCGATCGCCGCCCTGGTGGCGTGGCAGCAAGCCTCGCGCCCGGGCGAGTTGCCGCCGTACGACGAGGCGCTGCTGCGGCGCGAACTCGCGCTCTTTTCCGACTGGTACGTGGCGCGTCACCGGGGCTTGACGCTGACGGACGCCCAACGCCAGACGCTGGCCGCGACGTTCGACCTCATCGTGCAGCGCGTGCTGGCGCAGCCCACGGTATGGGTGCACCGCGACTTCATGCCGCGCAACCTCATGCTGCCCCACGGCGACTTCGACCCCACGCGGCCCGACGGGCGGTTGGGCGTGCTGGATTTTCAGGACGCGGTGCACGGGCCACTGACCTACGACATCGCCAGCCTGATGCGCGACGCCTTCCTGAGCTGGGACGAGGAGGTGGTGCTCGACGTCACCATCCGCTACTGGGAAGCAGCGCGCCGCGCCGGCTTGCTCGACGCCGAGGGTTGGGCGCAGGACTTCGGCGCCTTTTACCGCGCGGTGGAGTGGATGGGGTTGCAACGGCACCTGAAAGTCGCTGGCATCTTTGCCCGCTTGACGCTGCGCGACGGCAAGCCGCGCTACCTGGCCGATGCGCCGCGTTTTATCGGCTATATCCGCCACACCGCTGCCCGCTACCGCGAGCTGGCCCCGCTGCTGCGCCTGCTCGACGCCATCGAAGGGCAGGACTCCCCGACGGCGTACTCCTTTGGCCGCCTGGGCTGACACGGCGCCACCGGAGCCGAGCGCATGCCCGTGCCGCGCATCCACCACCCCGAGCCGCTGCAGCCCGGCGTGCTGCTGACCTTGCCGTCAGCGGCCAGCCGCCACGTGCAGGTGCTGCGCTTGCAGCCCGGCGACGCGCTCACCCTGTTTGGCGACCCCGTGCGCGGTGGGGAGTGGCACGCGCGCGTGACCACCATGGGGCGCCAGCAGGTGCAAGTGCAGGTGCTGGCGCACCACGCCGTCGAACGCGAGCCCGCGCGGGCGGTGCACCTGGCCGTGGGCATGCCCGCCAACGAACGCATGGACTGGTTGATCGAAAAGGCCACCGAGCTGGGCGTCGCCAGCGTGCAGCCCCTGGTGAGCGCACGCACCGTACTGCGCCTGACCGGCGAGCGTGCCGCCAAAAAAGTGGCCCACTGGCAGGCGGTGGCGGTGGCGGCGTGCGAACAGTGCGGCGGCAACCGGGTGCCGCTCCTGCACCCGGTGCGCAAGTGGCGCGATTGGCTGGCGCACGCCGGGGCGCTGGCCGACGGCGTGCCGGGCGCCTACCTGTCGCTGAGCAACGGGGCGCTGCCTTGTGCGGCGTGGGCGCAGGCCATCGGCCCGGCCTGCCGCGTGGTGCTGGGGCCCGAGGGCGGCCTCACCGCCGCCGAGGAGGCCGCGTTGCAGGCCGCGGGCTGGCAGCCCCTCTCGCTGGGCGCGCGCGTGCTGCGCAGTGAAACCGCGGCCGTGGCCGCGCTGGCCGTGCTGACCCTGACCTGAGCGGGGGTGCCGTCAGCCGTGCAACAGCGGGCCGAGTGCCGTGATCGAGGGATCGGTGTCAATCACCTCTAGCGGCCAGCGGCGGCCGGCCGCGTGGTCCTCGATGCAGCGCCACACCAGCGGACTGCGGTGGCGCTCGCAACTGGCGCGCACCTCGTCGCGCGTCAGCCACACGGTGCGCACGATGCCCGCGTCCAACGCGCGCCCCGCCACCACCTCGCCCAGCTCACCCGTGAACGCCAAGCGCAGGTAGGTCACGTCCTCTCCCCGCTCGGGGCGCTGGAAGCGCGACAGGTAGATCCCCAGCAGCGCCGTGGGCGTGAAACGGTGGGCCGTTTCTTCCAACACCTCGCGCGCGCAGGCCTGCACGGGGCCCTCGCCCGGGTCCAGGTGACCCGCGGGGTTGTTGAGCCGCAGGCCATCGGGGGTGTGTTCTTCCACCAAGAGATATCGCCCCGCGCGCTCGATGATCGCTGCCACGGTGACACTGGGTTTCCAACGTTCGGTCATGTTGGCATTATCGGCGGTGTGGGGGCATGGCCGCCGGCGCGAACGCGACTCGGTCCGCGGATCAATGCCGGGCGGGGGTTGCGGCGCGACCCGCGGCGTCGAACCCGCCCTTGGCCAGCCACTCCTGCATGCCGCCCTGCAGGATGCGCACATTGTCCCAGCCCGCCACGCGCAGCGCAAAACCCGCTTGCGCCGACAGCGAGCCGGTGTTGCAGTAGATCAGCACCGGTCGGTCTTTGGGGATTTCGTTGCGCCGCGCCAACACCTGCCGCCAGTCCATGTGGATGGCACCGGGAATATGGCCCTTCGCGTATTGACCGGCATCGCGGGCGTCGATGACGAAGAAGCGCGGCCAGTCCTCCTTCGGGATCTGCTCAGCGAAGATAACGCCGCCGCCGTAATCGACGAATTCGAGGTAAGCGGCCATCTCGTCGATGGCGGTGGCTTTCGGGTCGGCGTGGGCCAACGGGGCAGCCAGCAGGCTGCAAGCGAATGCGGCAGACACGGCAGCGGCGCGCATGATCATGGAAAGCTCCGGTGAGATTGAAGGCGGGTCGGCGATGATATATTGGCCGACAACGCCACCGCCCGCACGACGCGATCGGCGATCGACCCAACAGAGGAGAACCCACCATGCGCATAGGCGTGCCCGCCGAAACGGCGGCACTCGAGACCCGGGTGGCCGCCACCCCGGAGACAGTCAAAAAACTCGTGGCGCAAGGCCACACCGTGCTGGTCCAAAGCGGCGCCGGTGTGGCGGCCAGCGCACCGGATGAGGCCTACCGCGCGGCAGGCGCCGAGATCGTCGATGCCGACGCCGCCCTGGGTGCCGAGCTGGTGCTCAAGGTGCGTGCGCCGTCGGCGAACGAGCTCGCGCGCATGAAGCCGGGCGCCACCCTCGTGGGCATGCTCAACCCCTTCGATGCCGAGGGGCTGCAGCGACTGGCGGCCGCAGGGCTGACCGCGTTTGCACTCGAGGCCATGCCGCGCACCACGCGCGCGCAGAGCATGGACGTGCTGTCCAGCCAGGCCAACATCGCCGGCTACAAAGCCGTGATGCTGGCGGCCAACCACTACCAGCGCCTGTTTCCGATGCTCATGACCGCAGCGGGCACCATCAAGGCCGCGCGGGTCGTGGTGCTGGGCGTGGGGGTGGCGGGCCTGCAAGCCATCGCCACCGCCAAGCGACTGGGCGCGGTGATCGAGGCGTCCGACGTGCGGCCAGCGGTCAAAGAGCAGGTCGAGTCGCTGGGGGCCAAATTTATCGATGTGCCCTACGAGACCGACGAGGAGCGCGAATGCGCACAAGGCGTCGGCGGCTATGCGCGCCCCATGCCGCAGAGCTGGCTCGAGCGCCAAAAGGTCGAAGTCGCCAAGCGCGTGGCGCAGGCCGACGTGGTCATCTCTACCGCGCTCATCCCTGGCCGCCCTGCCCCAACGCTGGTCACCGAAGACATGGTACGCAGCATGAAGCCGGGCTCGGTCATCGTGGATATCGCCGCGGGTCGCGGTCCGGTCGGTCCGCACGGGCAACCCGGGGGCAACTGCCCGTTGACCGTGCCCGACCAAGTGGTCACCGTGCATGGCGTGACCATCATCGGACACACCAACCTGCCCGCGCTGGTGGCCGCCGACAGCTCGGCGCTGTACGCGCGCAACGTGCTGGATTTCCTCAAGCTCATCTGTCCCAAGGACGCCACGGCCGTGCAGGTGCCGCTGGAGGACGACATCGTCAGCGCCTGCCTCGTCACGCAAGGCGGCGAGGTCAAGCGTCGCGCTTGAATGCGGCGTCGTGCCCGATCACTCCACCGTTCGAGGTTTGCCATGGAAGCCATCTCCCCCGTCGTCTTCAACCTCATCATCTTCGTGCTGGCCATCTACGTGGGCTACCACGTGGTGTGGAACGTCACCCCTGCGCTGCACACCCCGCTCATGGCGGTGACCAACGCCATCTCGGCCATCGTGATCGTGGGTGCCATGCTGGCCGCGGCGCTCACCGAAAGCCCGCTGGCCAAGACCATGGGCGTGCTGGCGGTGGCGCTGGCGGCGGTCAACGTGTTCGGTGGCTTTTTGGTCACCCGGCGCATGCTGGAGATGTTCAAGAAAAAAGAGCGCAAAGCACCCGCTGCCGGTGAAGGAGCCGCCCAATGAGCATGAACCTCGTCGTTTTGCTGTACCTGGTGGCCAGCGTCTGCTTCATCCAGGCGCTCAAGGGGCTGAGTCACCCCACCACCTCCATCCGTGGCAACGTCTTCGGCATGGTCGGCATGGCCATTGCCATCGTTACCACCATGGGCCTGATCACCACCCTGGCCGAGCGCATGGCGCTGGACGAAGCCATGGGGCTGGCCTGGGTGGCGCTGGGACTGGTCGCGGGTGGCACGGCGGGCGCCATCATGGCCCGCCGGGTCGAGATGACCAAAATGCCGGAGCTGGTGGCCTTCATGCACAGCATGGTCGGCCTGGCCGCGGTGTGCATCGCCATCGCGGTGGTGGTCGAGCCGTGGGCGTTCGACCTAGCGGCCAAGGGCGGCGACATCCCCGTCGGCAACAAGGTCGAGCTGTTCCTGGGCTCGGCCATCGGCGCCATCACCTTCAGCGGCTCGGTCATCGCGTTTGGCAAGCTGTCGGGCAAGGTCAAATTCCGGCTCTTTCGCGGCGCGCCGGTGGTGTTTCCCGGCCAGCATCTGCTCAACCTGGTGCTGGGGCTGGTCATCATCGCGCTGGGCGTGGTGTTTGCGCTCACCGGCAATGGGACCGCGTTCGCGGTGCTGACGGCGCTGAGTTTCGTGTTGGGCGTGCTCATCATCATCCCCATCGGCGGGGCGGACATGCCGGTGGTGGTGTCCATGCTCAACAGCTACTCCGGCTGGGCGGCGGCGGGTATTGGCTTTTCGCTCAACAACCCCATGCTCATCATCGCGGGCTCGCTGGTGGGCAGCTCGGGCGCGATCCTGAGCTACATCATGTGCAAGGCGATGAACCGCTCGTTCATCAACGTCATCCTGGGTGGCTTTGGCGGGGATGCCGCGAGTGGCGCACAGGCCGACCAGCCCCAGCGTACCGTGCGCAGCGGCAGTGCCGACGATGCGGCGTTCATCCTGTCCAACGCCGAGAGCGTCATCATCGTGCCCGGCTACGGCCTGGCGGTGGCGCGCGCGCAGCACGCGGTCAAGGAGCTGGCGCAAAAGCTCACCGAAAAAGGCATCAGCGTCAAGTTCGCCATCCACCCCGTGGCCGGGCGCATGCCGGGCCACATGAACGTGCTGCTGGCCGAGGCCGAGATCCCGTACGACCAGGTGTTCGAGATGGAGGACATCAACGCCGAATTCGGCCAGACCGATGTCGCGGTCATCCTGGGCGCCAACGACGTGGTCAACCCGGCCGCGCTGCAAAAAGGCAGCCCCATCTACGGCATGCCCATCCTGGAGGCGTACAAAGCACGCACCGTCATCGTCAACAAGCGCTCCATGGCCGCGGGCTACGCCGGCCTGGACAACGAGCTGTTCTACATGGACAAGACGATGATGGTGTTCGGCGACGCCAAGAAGGTGGTGGAGGACATCGTCAAGGCGATCGAGTGAGGGGGCGGTGGGCGAGGCGACTCAATACCCGGCTTCTTTTTGATGCCGGACCGCGAGAATGGCAATGTACTGCGCGTCGAAGTGATAAAGAGCGACGTAGCCACTGCTGCCGAAGTCGATCAGCCATTCCCGAAACGCCGGGTGCATGTCCTCCACCGGGCGGCCGAGGTGCGGCTGCTGGGCCAAAACCTCGACCCCCGCTCGTATCGCCGCTACCGCGCGTTGCGTGGCACGCGTGTCTTTGGATGCGAGGAAGCGAAAGAGTCGTTGCACATCTGCCAGCGCCGGCGGGGTCCAGATCAGCCGTGGCATTTGGGGGGCTCCGCATCGTCGCCCGCTTCCAACTTCGCCAGCCAGGCATCGGCCTCTTCTGCCGTCAGGTGCAGGCCGGTGTGCTGATAGTCGTCCCAGGCACGTAGGGCATCCTGCTTGAATGTCTCCCGTCTTTCTTCACGCGGGCAGCATCTCTCCCCCTCCAACCAGCGAACGATCGTTCGGAAAAACCCCAATATAGCGTTCTCGTCGGGGCTTTTTGGGGAATAATGCCCGTAGCCGTCAGCCTGGCGTCAGGCCGCAGAGCCGCGGCTGACTCTGTTCATCGACTGGAGACACCCCCATGACCACCGTGACCGCTGCCGACAAACCTTGGCTCCAACAGTACCCCGAGGGCGTGCCCGCGACCATCGACCCCGGCCAGTACCGGTCGCTGGTGGCGTTGATGGAAGAGAGCTTTGCCAAGTACGCCGACCGGCCCGCGTACAGTTTTCTGGGCAAGGAGTGGACGTACCGCGAGATCGACGAGGCCTCGCGCGCGTTTGCCGGGTATTTGCAGAGCCTGGGCCTGCAGCGCGGTGATCGCGTGGCGGTGATGATGCCCAACGTGCCGCAATACCCCATTGCGGTGGCCGCCATCCTGCGCGCGGGCTACATCCTGGTCAACGTCAACCCGCTCTATACCGCGCGTGAGCTGGAGCACCAGCTCAAGGACAGCGGTGCCAAGGCCATCGTCATCATCGAAAACTTCGCCCACACGCTGCAGCAGTGCATCGCCAACACGCCAGTGCAGCACGTGGTGCTGGCCGCGATGGGCGATCTGTTGGGCATCAAGGGCGTGATCGTCAACCTGGTGGTGCGGCACGTCAAAAAGCTGGTGCCGCCGTTCGAGCTGCCGCAGGCGGTGCGATTCAACGACGCGCTGGCGCGCGGGCGGCGCGCCGGCTTCAAGCCCGTAGAGGTCGGGCCCGACGACGTGGCAGTGCTGCAGTACACGGGCGGCACGACCGGGGTGAGCAAGGGCGCCGTGCTGCTGCACCGCAACGTGCTGGCCAATGTGCTGCAATCCGAGGCTTGGGACGCGCCGGTGATGCACCGCATTCCGGCCGGTGAGCAGCCCACCGCCGTGTGCGCGCTGCCGCTCTACCACATCTTTGCCTTCACGGTGAACATGATGCTGAGCCTGCGCAGCGGCGGCAAAAACATCCTCATCCCCAACCCGCGCGACTTGCCGGCGGTGTTCAAAGCCCTCAAGGGCCAGACCTTTCACAGCTTTCCAGCCGTCAACACCCTGTTCAACGGCATGCTGCACCACCCCGATTTTGGCAGCGTGAACTGGAGCAACCTCAAGGTCTCGATCGGCGGCGGCATGGCGGTGCAGGCGGCCGTGGCCAAGCTCTGGCTCGAGCGCACCGGCTGCCCAATCTGCGAGGGCTACGGCCTGTCCGAGACCAGCCCTTCGGCCAGCTGCAATCCGGTTACGGTCACGGCCTTTAGCGGCAGCATCGGCGTGCCGCTGCCGGGCACGCGCATGAAGTGCATCGACGACGAAGGCCACGAGGTGCCGCTGGGTCAGCCGGGCGAAATCGCCATCAAGGGCCCGCAGGTCATGGCCGGCTATTGGCAGCGCCCAGACGAAACCGCCAAAGTGATGAGCGCCGACGGCTGGTTTCGCAGCGGTGACATCGGCGTGATGGACGAGCGTGGCTACTTTCGCATCGTGGACCGCAAGAAGGACATGATCCTGGTCAGCGGCTTCAACGTCTA
>Ga0308017_1000549_pt1 | contig 11538 bp, 9 predicted proteins | sample Neamet280_FD_203145 | JGI IMG/M metagenome (GOLD analysis project Ga0308017, IMG submission 203145) | Marine microbial communities from water near the shore, Antarctic Ocean - #280 | ecosystem: Environmental > Aquatic > Marine > Unclassified | place: Southern Ocean | collected 2014-10-01
TACCTCTTGTCGGCGCTGTGGTGTGTGAACGTGCCACGCGCACAGGTGCTTCAGGCGTGGTCCGAGATGCAGGCCAGCATCTCGGTGGAGGTGCGCCAACGTATCGGCGGCGCCATCGAACGCTTGGCTTGGTTGCGCCACTTGCCCAATCGCCGCAATCCCTGGGGGCGCGACATCATCAGTCTGCAGGCGCTGGCCGATTTTTTGACGGATTGGCACAGCTCGCACTCCGTTTCATCCTAGGAGCTCATCATGCAAGAGATTCTCGAACAGCTCGAGCGCAAGCGCGCCGCTGCCCGCCAAGGCGGCGGGCAAAAGCGCATCGACGCCCAACACGCCAAGGGCAAGCTCACCGCGCGCGAGCGCATCGAAGTGTTGCTCGACGAGGGCACCTTCGAGGAATGGGACATGTTCGTCGAGCACCGCTGCACCGATTTCGGCATGGCGGACCAGAAGATTCCGGGTGATGGTGTCGTGACCGGCTACGGCATGATCAACGGGCGGTTGGTGTTCGTCTTCAGCCAGGACTTCACCGTCTTCGGCGGTGCGCTGTCGGAGGCGCATGCCGAGAAGATCTGCAAGATCATGGACCAGGCGATGAAGGTCGGCGCGCCGGTGATCGGTCTCAACGACTCGGGCGGCGCGCGCATCCAGGAGGGTGTGGCGTCGCTGGGGGGCTACGCCGAGGTGTTCCAGCGCAACGTGCTGGCCTCGGGCGTGATTCCACAGATCAGCGTCATCATGGGCCCGTGCGCGGGGGGCGCGGTGTACTCGCCGGCCATGACCGACTTCATCTTCATGGTCAAAGACACGTCGTACATGTTCGTCACCGGCCCCGAAGTGGTCAAGACCGTTACACACGAGGAGGTCACCGCCGAGGAGTTGGGCGGCGCTGGCACGCACACCACGCGCAGTGGCGTGGCCGACCGCGCCTTCGACAACGACGTCGAGGCGCTGTTGATGGTGCGGCGTCTGTTCAACTACCTGCCGCTGTCCAACCGCGAGAAAGCACCCCTGCGCCCCAGTGGCGACCCCGTCGATCGCGCCGAGCTCAGTCTGGACACGCTGGTGCCCGATAACCCCAACAAACCCTACGACATGAAGGAGCTGATCCTCAAGACGGTCGACGACGGCGACTTTTTCGAGATCCAGCCCGACTACGCCAAGAACATCATCGTGGGCTTTGCGCGCATGGACGGGCAGACCGTGGGCATCGTGGCCAACCAGCCGTTGGTGCTGGCAGGCTGTCTGGATATCAAAAGCAGCATCAAGGCGGCGCGCTTCGTGCGCTTTTGCGATGCGTTTCACATCCCGGTCATCACCTTCGTGGACGTGCCGGGCTTCATGCCGGGCACTGCGCAGGAGTACGGCGGCATCATCAAGCATGGGGCCAAGTTGCTCTACGCCTATGCCGAGGCGACCGTGCCCAAGATCACCGTCATCACCCGCAAGGCCTACGGCGGCGCCTACGACGTGATGGCCTCCAAGCACCTGCGCGGTGACGTCAATCTGGCCTGGCCGAATGCCGAGATCGCCGTCATGGGTGCCAAGGGCGCGGTGGAGATCATCTTCCGCGAAGACAAGAAGGATCCGGCCAAGCTGGCCGAGCGTGAGGCGGAGTACAAGCGGCGCTTTGCCAACCCCTTCGTCGCCGCCGAGCGCGGCTACATCGACGACGTCATCCTGCCGCACGAGACGCGCAAGCGTATCTGCCGCTCGCTCGTGATGCTCAAGGACAAGAAGCTCGACAACCCGTGGCGCAAGCACGGCAACATTCCGCTGTGAGGCAAGGGGAGCGCACACCATGTTCAAAAAAATCCTGATTGCCAACCGCGGCGAGATCGCCTGCCGCGTCATCGCTACCGCGCGTAAGATGGGTATCGCCACCGTCGCGGTGTACTCCGAGGCGGATCGTGAAGCCCGCCATGTCCGTCTGGCCGACGAGGCCGTGCTGCTCGGGCCTGCCCCCAGCCGCGAGAGCTACTTGGTCGCCGACAAAATCATTGCCGCGGCCAAGGCCACGGGAGCCGAGGCCATTCACCCTGGCTACGGTTTCCTGTCCGAAAACGAGGAGTTCGCCCGCCGCGTCGAGGAAGAAGGGCTGGTCTTCATCGGCCCGAAGCACCACTCCATCGCCGCCATGGGCGACAAAATCGCCTCCAAAAAACTGGCCAAGGAAGCGGGTGTCAACACCATCCCGGGCTGGAACGACCCGATCGAGACGCCCGAGCAGGCGGTCGAGATCGCGCGTGGCATCGGCTATCCGGTCATGATCAAGGCCAGTGCCGGCGGTGGCGGCAAGGGGCTGCGCGTGGCCTACAACGACAAGGAAGCGTTCGAGGGCTTTACCTCCTGCCGCAACGAGGCGCGCAACAGCTTCGGTGACGACCGCGTCTTCATCGAGAAGTTCGTCGAGGAGCCGCGCCACATCGAAATCCAGGTGCTCGGCGACGCGCACGGCAACGTGCTCTACCTCAACGAGCGCGAATGCTCGATCCAGCGCCGCCACCAAAAGGTGATCGAGGAGGCGCCGTCGCCCTTCATCAGCGATGCCACGCGCCGTGCCATGGGTGAACAGGCCGTGGCGCTGGCCCGGGCCGTGCAGTACCAGAGCGCGGGCACGGTGGAGTTCGTGGTCGGCAAGGACCAGAACTTCTACTTCCTGGAGATGAACACCCGTTTGCAGGTCGAGCACCCGGTCACCGAGTGCATTACCGGGCTGGATCTGGTCGAGTGGATGATTCGCATCGCGGCCGGTGAGCGCCTGCCGATGACGCAAGCCGACGTCAAGCGCGAGGGTTGGGCGATCGAATGTCGCATCAATGCGGAAGATCCGTTCCGCAACTTTTTGCCTTCCACCGGCAGGCTCGTGCACTTCAAGCCCCCGGTCGAGACGATGTGGCAAGCCGACACCGAGCATCGCTGGGGCGTGCGCGTGGACACCGGCGTGTTCGAGGGCGGCGAAATCCCGATGTACTACGACTCGATGATCGCCAAGCTCATCGTGCACGGCAAAGACCGGGCGGAGGCGATCGACAAGATGCGCGACGCGCTCAACGCCTTCGTCATTCGCGGCATCAGCAGCAACATTCCGTTCCAGGCGGCGTTGCTGGCCCACCCCGACTTTATCGCGGGGCGCTTCCACACGGGTTTCATCGCCCAGCACTATGGCGGCGGCTTTCGCGCCGAGGACGTGCCGCACGAGGACGAAGACTTCCTGATCGCGCTGGCGGCCTTCGTGCGCCGCAAATCGCGCGAGCGCGCGGCCGCCATCAGCGGGCAGCTACCGGGATTTGGCGTGAAAGTCGGCAAGGACTACACCGTCATTCGCTTGGCCGCCGATGGCCAGCATCGCTATGTGCCTGTGCACGTCGATGAGTTCGTGGGGGAAAGTGGTCAGGCCACGGTGCTCGTTGGGCACAAGCGCTATCAGATTCGCTCGCCCTCGCGCCTGAGCGACATCGTGATCACCGGCGAGGTCAACGGACGGCCCTTCACCGCGCAGATCGAGCGCGGTAGCGCCAAAAACCCGCTGGCGCTGGTGGTGCAGCACAACGGCACCCGCATGGAGTGTCTGGTCGTCTCCCCGCGTATGGCCGAGTTGTACCGCTTGATGCCCTATAAGGCGCCGCCGGACATGAGCCGCTACGTGCTGTCGCCCATGCCAGGGTTGCTGGTCGATATCTGTGTGCAGCCTGGTCAGAAAGTGCAGGCGGGCGAGCGCGTCGCCGTCATCGAAGCGATGAAGATGGAAAACGTGCTGTTTGCCAGTGCCGACGGCGTGGTGGCCAAGGTGCTGGCCAGCAAGGGCGAAAGCCTGGTGGTAGATCAACCCATCGTGGAGTTCGAGAAATGAGCCAGCGCCCATTCAAGGTACTGGGCATCCAGCAGATTGCCATCGGCGGCCTGGACAAGGCGCGGCTGCGGCGCCTGTGGGTCGATCTCTTCGGCCTGGAAGTCACCGGCACCTTCGTCAGCGAGCGAGAGAACGTCGACGAAGACATTTGCGCCCTCGGCTCAGGCCCCTTCAAGGTCGAAGTCGACTTGATGCAGCCACTGGACCCCGACAAAAAACCCGCCGTGCACACCACGCCGCTCAACCATGTGGGCCTGTGGGTGGACGACCTGCCCCGGGCGGTGGAGTGGCTGAGCGCGCAGGGCGTGCGCTTTGCGCCGGGCGGCATCCGCAAGGGGGCGGCGGGTTACGACATTGCCTTCCTGCACCCGAAATCGAACGACGAGTTCCCGATCGCGGGAGAGGGGGTGCTGATCGAGCTGGTGCAGGCACCGCCCGAAGTGATCCAGGCGCTGGGCTGACGTGGTACAAGGTAACGCCGACTGGCAGGCCCGCAGCCAGGCCAGCGTGTGGCACCCCTGCACGCAAATGCAACGCGCGGCCGTGGTGCCGCCGCTGCCCATCGCCCGCGCCCATGGCCCCTGGTTGTACGACCAGGAGGGCAACCGCTACTTCGACGCCAACAGCAGCTGGTGGGTCAACCTGTTCGGTCATGCCGACGAGGGCATCGTCAACGCGCTCAAGCAGCAACTGGACGTATTGCCCCACGTGATGCTGGCCGGGTGCACCCACGCGCCCGCCATTGAACTGGCCGAACGGCTGTCGGCCCGCACGGGTGGCGTGCTGGGCCACGCCTTCTACGCCAGCGACGGTGCGTCCGCCGTGGAAATCGCGCTCAAGATGAGCTTCCACCACTGGCGCAACGTGGGGCAGGGCGGCAAGCGCGAATTCATCTGCGTGCGCCAGGGTTACCACGGCGAAACGCTGGGCGCCCTGGCCGTCACGGACGTGCCCGTCTTCCGCGACGCCTACGACCCGCTGCTGATGCGCTCGCACCAGGTAGCTTCGCCCGACGACCGCCAGGCCGCTGAAGGCGAGGACGCTGCGGCTGTGGCCCAACGCGCCGCTGCCGATCTGGAGGCGCTGCTGGCCGAACGCCACGCGCACATCGCCGCCGTCATCGTGGAGCCGCTGGTGCAATGCGCCGCAGGCATGGCCATGCACCATGCGTCCTACCTGCAACGGGTGCGCGCGCTGTGCGACCGGTACAGCGTGCACCTCATAGCCGACGAGATTGCCGTGGGCTGTGGCCGCACGGGCACCTTCTTCGCCTGCGAACAGGCGGGCATCTGGCCCGATTTCGTGTGCCTGTCCAAGGGCATCACTGGCGGTTTTCTGCCGTTGTCGCTGGTGTTGTGCCGCGATGCCATCTACCGCGCCTTCCTGTCAGATGACGTGGCGCGCGGCTTCGTGCACTCGCATTCCTACACCGGCAACGCGCTGGCCTGCCGGGCGGCGCTGGCCGTGCTCGACCGTTTCGACACCCAGGACGTGCTGGGCCGCAACGCCCAACAAGCGGCCTTGCTCGACCAGGCGCTGGCACCGCTGATGGCATACCCCGGGGTGGAGCACCCGCGCCGCCGTGGCATGATCTGGGCCTTTGACGTCAAGGCAGAGCTTGCCCAGGGCCGCTTTGCCGAGGCGTTTCACCTGGCGGGTCGCCGCCACGAACTGCTGGTTCGCCCCATTGGGCGCACCGTGTACCTGATGCCCCCCTACGTGCTCGACGGGGACCTCTCGCGCTGGTTGTCCGAGCGCTTGCAGGCCACCCTGCACGACACGTTGCAACAGCCCGATGCTGATCGAACACATCAACCGTCAACTGCTTGACATCGACGCTGCCGCCCTGCGCAGGCGCCGCAGGGTGGGTGCGTCGCCGTGCGGCCCGCACCAGCAATGGCAAGGCGGTGGCAGCATGCTCGCCTTCTGCAGCAACGACTACCTTGGTCTGGCCAACCATCCGGCCCTGACCGCAGCGCTGGCCGAAGGCGCCCGCCTGTGGGGCGCGGGCAGCGGCGCGTCGCACCTCGTGAGCGGCCACAGCCAGGCGCATGCCGCGTTGGAATCCACCCTCGCGCAATGGTTGGAACCACACATTCCCGGTGCACGTGCGCTGCTGTTCTGCAGCGGCTACATGGCCAACGTGGCGTTGATGACGGCACTGGGCGACGAGCAGGCCACCATCCTGTCCGACAAGCTCAACCACGCTTCGCTCATCGACGGCGCCTTGCTGGCCCGCGCCAAGCTGTTGCGCTACCCCCATGGGCAGCTCGACGCGCTGGAGCGCCAACTGCGTGCCTGCACCACCCCGGTCAAGCTCATCGTCACCGACGCCGTCTTCAGCATGGATGGCGACGTGGCCGACCTGCCAGCGTTGCTGCGCCTGGCCGAGCAATACGACGCCTGGCTGGTCATTGACGATGCACATGGCTTTGGTGTGCTGGGTGCGCACGGCCACGGCAGCCTGGAACATTTCGGCCTTTGCAGCGAACGCCTGATCTTCATGGGCACGCTCGGCAAGGCCGCCGGGGTGTCGGGCGCCTTCGTGGCCGCGCACCCCGTCATCGTCGAATGGCTGGTGCAGCGCGCCCGACCTTACATCTACACCACGGCCATGCCGCCCGCGTTGGCGCATGCGCTGGGGCATTCACTGGCGCTGATCGAAGGCCCAGAAGGCGTGGAGCGGCGCGGGCGGCTCAACGAGCTGATCACCCAGCTGCGCACCGGTCTGGCTGCCTTGGCAGAGCGCCACCCGGGCCTGTCGCTGCCAGCGTCCTTCACGCCCATTCAACCCCTCATCGTGGGCGACAACGCACGCGCACTGGCACTGGAGGCCGCGCTACAAGCGCGTGGCATCCGTGTGCCCGCCATTCGCCCGCCCACCGTGCCCGTGGGCACGGCACGTTTGCGCCTGACGCTTTCTGCCAGCCACACCGCAGCCGATGTGGACCAACTGCTGGGCGCGCTCACCGAAACCCTGAACGAGGAGCAAACATGAAAGGCTGTTTCGTCACCGGCACCGACACTGAAGTGGGCAAGACCCGCGTCAGTGCCGGGCTGCTGCACCGTGCCGCGCAGGCCGGCCTGCGCGCGGCCGGCTACAAGCCCGTGGCAGCAGGCATGGACAACATCGCCGGGCAATGGGTCAACGAAGACGTGCACACCCTGTGGGCTGCCAGCAATATCGAACTGCAACCTGAAGAGGTGGGCCCTTGCCAGTTGCGCCAACCCTGTGCGCCGCATCTGGCCGCCCAGGCCGAAGGGCGTGTGATCGATCGAGACACGCTGGAGCAAGGCGCCCGCCAACTCGCCCAGCGCGCTGATCTGATCGTGGTGGAAGGTGCGGGCGGCCTGTGTGTGCCGCTAGGCCCCAACTGGGACAGCTCGCACCTCATGTGCGCGCTGAACCTGCCGGTGGTGCTCGTCGTCGGGCTGCGGCTGGGCTGCATCAACCACGCGCTGCTCACGGCAGAGGCCATCGTTGCCCGCCGCCTGCACCTGGCGGGCTGGGTGGGCAACACGCTGGACCCGGCCATGCTGCACTTGCAAGACAACATCCACACCCTCACGCAAGAGTTTGAGCGGCGTTTTCACGTGCCTTGCCTGGGTGTCGTTCCCCATCTGGAAAGCCCAGACGCGGCCTCCGTCGCACCGCATCTTTCTACCGCTGGCCTGCAAACCCTGTTCGGCCTGAAGCAACCCTCTTTTGAAGTGACACCATGACCACCGTCGCACCCATCTCTCTGTCGTCCCTGCGCCGCGCCAACGTGGGCGTGCCCGAAACCCGCTGGACCGTGGCCGCCGTGGAAGCGCTGTACGACCTGCCTTTCATGGACCTGCTGTTCCGCGCCCAGCAGGTGCACCGTGAAAACTTCGATCCCAACGAAGTCCAGCTCTCCACACTGTTGTCCATCAAGACCGGTGGCTGTGCCGAAGACTGCGGCTATTGCCCCCAGTCCTCGCATTTCGACACCGGGCTGCAAGCCAGCAAGATCATGCCGCTGGACGAGGTGCTTGACGCAGCCCGCGCCGCCAAGGAGCAGGGCGCCACGCGCTTCTGCATGGGCGCAGCCTGGCGCAGCCCCAAGGAGCGCGACATGGAACGCGTGGCCGCCATGATCGAAGGCGTTCGCGGCCTGGGCCTGGAAACCTGCATGACGCTGGGCATGCTCGACGGCGACCAGGCCCGCCAGCTCAAGGACGCCGGTTTGGACTACTACAACCACAACCTAGACACCTCGCCAGACCACTACGGCAGCATCATCAGCACCCGCACCTACCAGGACCGGCTCGACACGCTCGACAACGTCCGCCAGGCGGGCATCAACGTGTGTTGTGGCGGCATCGTGGGTATGGGCGAGACGCGCACCCAGCGCGCAGCCCTCATTGCCCAGCTCGCCAACCTCGACCCGTACCCCGAGTCCGTGCCCATCAACAACCTCGTCGCCGTGCCTGGCACCCCGCTGGCCGACGCCGAACCCATCGACCCCTTCGAGTTCGTGCGCACCATCGCTGTGGCGCGCATCACCATGCCCACCACCATGGTGCGCCTGTCGGCAGGCCGCGAACAGATGGACGACGCCCTGCAAGCCCTGTGCTTCGCGGCGGGTGCCAACTCCATCTTCTACGGTGACCGCCTGCTCACCACCACTAACCCCCAGGCCCAGCGTGACCGCCGCCTGTTCGAGCGCCTGGGCCTCAAACCCCTGGGCGAGCGCCCCGAAGTGAAGGGCACCGAGGTAGCGGGCGCCGAAGCATGACACTGGCCGAGGCCGTCACGGCACCGTCGATAGACGAAGCCTTCCTCCACAACCCGTACCCCGCCTACCAGGCGTGGCGCGAAGAGGGCGCCATGCTGTGGAGCGACGAATTCTTTGGCGGCGCGTGGCTGCTCACCCGCCATGCCGATGTTGAGGCGGCCTTGCGCGACCCGGCGCTTTCCGCACAGCGCACGGGCGGCTGGGTCATGGCCGCCGCGCAGCAAGGCCGGGCCGAACTGCGCCCCTTCCAAAGCCTGTTCGCGCGCGCCATGCTCTTTCTGGACGCGCCCGACCATGGCCGTCTGCGCCAGATCCTCATGCCCGCCTTCCGGCCTGATGCCTTGGCCCAGATGCAAGCCTGGATGGACGTTACCGTGGCCGAGCGTGTGCTTGCGCTCGATGGCCCGTTCGACTTCATGGCGCAGATAGCGCGGCCGCTGCCCGCGCGCGTCATCGGCCGTTTGATGAACGTGGACCCAGCGCTGGACGCCACCTTCATGCGCTGGTGCGACGACATCGCGGTATTCATTGGCGCTGCGCAGCCTGAGCATGCCCAGCTGCTGCGTGCCCAGCGCAGCCTGCTGGAGATGACCGCGTACTTCGAGCGCGAACTGTTGCCCTGGCGCCGCCAGCACCTGGGCGACGACCTGGTGAGCCGCCTGTTGCAAGCTGAAGCGCAGGGGCAGATCGAATCCAGCCTGGAACTGCTGGCCCAGTGCGCCATGCTGCTGTTCGCCGGGTATGAAACCACCCGCAACCTGCTGGGCAACGGCCTACACGCCTTGCTCTCGCACCCCGGCCAATGGCGCCTGCTTTGCCAGCAACCAGAACTGGCGGGCAACGCCGTGCGTGAATTGCTGCGCTTCGACAGCCCCGTGCAGTGGACCGGCCGCCGTGCCACCCGCGCCATGACGCTGTGCGGCCAAGCCGTTCAGCGGGGCGACCTGATCCTGCCGTTGATCGGCTCCGCCAACCGCGACTCTGCCCGCCACAGCAACCCTGACGCCCTGCAAATCGACCGCGCCAACCCTGGCGCCCTGTCGTTCGGCAGCGGTGCGCACATCTGCATAGGGGCTGCGCTCACGCAAATGGAAACGCAAGCCGTGTTGCGCGCGCTGGCCGTGCACAAGCCCGGGCTGCAACTCGATGGGGTGCCGCTGCGCAACCGCAACCCGCTTTACCGGGGGCTGGCCGCGCTGCCTTTGCGCGTGGCCTGACGCAGCCCAAGCGCCCGAATCGGCTCGGGCGCGCCACAAATGGTTTAGCTCTTGGCCTGCCGCGCCGCACGCGCACGGGCCAGGGCTGCTTCGATCACGGCGCGTTTCTTGTCCAGCATGGCCGGATCGGTGTGCTTGGAATGTTCTTCCAGGTTGGCCAGTTTGTCCTGGGCCTTCTTGTCCTGCCGGTCCTGGTGTTCGGCAGCGTCGCGCTGGGTGCGCTGCAAGTGCCACTGGTAGCGTGAACGCGCCAAGTCCGCTTGCTTGGGCGACCACGCTGCCCAGCCCGTGGCCGCGCCGCTCACGTTCTCCAGGCTGATGCAGTCCACAGGGCACACGGGAATGCACAGCTCGCAACCCGTGCAATAGGGCTCGATCACGGTGTGCATGCGCTTGTTGGTGCCCACGATCGCATCGGTTGGGCAGGCCTTGATGCAGAGCGTACAGCCGATGCACCAGTCCTCATCGATGACCGCGACCCCCAATGGCCCTTCGCTTCCGCACGACGGGTCCAGCGGCTTGGGTGCGCGCCCCGTCAGACGGGCCAAGCGGGCGACGCCCTCTTGACCGCCGGGTGGGCACCGATTGATGTCCGCCTCACCGCTGGCGATGGCCTGCGCATAGTGGCGGCAGTCCGGGTAGCCGCAGCGCGTGCATTGCGTTTGTGGCAGCGCGTCGTCGATGCGGTCGACCCACGCGACGGGGGCGGGGTCAGCCACCGGCGCCCCCGGCTTCATGCGTCTGGCAGCGCCTTGCGGTGGCGGCTGCGCGTCTCGGCGGCGTCGTCACGCCGGATGGCGGCGGCCATCAGGTCCGCTTCGGCCCGAACCGCTGCTAGATCGGCCCCACCACTGCTGGGTTGGTGCGCCAGGATGAAATCGCGCACTACCGGGTAGACCTTCTCGCGCCAGCGTCGGCCGCTGAAGATGCCGTAGTGCCCGGCGCCCTCGACTTCGAAGTGCGCGCGCTGCGACGCGGCGATACCGGTGCACAAGTCGTGCGCCGCGCGCGTCTGTCCGCTGCCGGAGATATCGTCGAGTTCTCCTTCGACGGTCAGCAGCCCGGTGTCGACGATGTCCTGTGGCCGCACGCGCTCGAGCGACCCATCCGGGGCGCGCACGTCCCAGGTGCCGTGGACCAGTTTGAATTCCTGGAATACCGTGCGGATCGTCTCGAGGTAGTAGTGGGCGTCCATGTCGAGCACCGCGTTGTACTCGTCGTAGAACTGCCGGTGCGCCTCGGCGCTTTCGTTGTCACCCTGGATCAGATGCTGGAAGTAGTCGTAGTGGCTGTTGACGTGGCGGTCCGGGTTCATGGCGATGAAGCCAGCGTGCTGCAAAAAGCCCGGGTACACGCGCCGTCCTTCACCGGGAAACCCCGGCGGCACGCGGTAGATGACGTTGTTTTCGAACCACTCGTAGCTGCGCTGCACGGCCAGATTGTTGACTGCCGTGGGCGAGCGTCGGGCGTCGATCGGCCCGCCCATCATCGTCATGGACAGGGGTGTTTTTTCGCCGCGACTGGCCATCAGCGACACCGCCGCCAGCACCGGCACCGTCGGTTGGCACACGCTCATGACGTGGCACTGGCCATAGGTCTTTTGCAGGTAACGAATGAACTCCTGCACGTAGTTGACGTAGTCGTCGAGGTGGAAATCCCCCTGCGACAGCGGGACCATGCGCGCATTTTTCCCGTCCGGGAGGTA